>JAABUX010007068.1_pt1 | contig 13256 bp, 13 predicted proteins | sample 5561851 | NCBI WGS metagenome assembly JAABUX01 (sample SAMN10711883, study PRJNA513361) | rock metagenome | isolation source: Antarctica rocks | place: Antarctica: Victoria Land, Richard Nunatak red sandstone | collected 2016-01-03 | reverse complement strand
TATGCGGCGGTCGCGGACTCCACGGGCAAGCTGTTCTTTACGGAGACTCTGGGCGACGCCGTCTCGACGAACGCCCTGGTCTACCTCCCCTTCCACGGCTGATGCCGACGGGCCAACCTGGCGGCATCCGACGAACTGCGTTCGCCCGGCAGGGGATCCGTCCCATCAGCCCGCGTCGACGACGCGCCGGTCGTCCTCGAGGCGCCCTGCTCAGAATACCCCACCGCACCAGGCCATCTTGCAAAGAGTTCCGGGGCCGCGCGCGGCCGCCTCGACGAAGTGGCTCTTGCCCGTGCCGGACGAGCCGCACACGCAGACGCACACGCAGAGGTTCTCCGCGCGCGCGACCCTCTCCAGCGTCCGCAGCGCCTGCTGGGTGGCGCCGGGACGATCAGTAGGGCGACCGAAGACCGGGAAGCATTGGAAAGTGACGCACGTTCGTCGTCAGCAGCTCGGCGTCGAGGACGATGGCGCTGGCGGCAATCAGGTAATCGACGTCGTCAATGCCGCTGTAGGCGTTGCGGTGCTCGCGTGCGAGAGAGCCGGCGGTTCGCGCGACACTCTCGTCGACGTTGGTCCACGAGAGCGCCGAGACGAACTGCTCGAGCGCTTCGATTTCGTCGTCGCGGACGCCTGCGAGGAGCTCGAAGCGGACGACCTCGCTGGCGGCGACGATCTCATCCTCGTCGATGAGGCTTCTCAGGAGATCGACTGCGTTCTCCTCGCCGCGTAGATGGTCGATAGCGACGGTCGTATCTACGAGCTTCATTCGAGGCCGAGGCGGCTCAGGCGCTCGCTGAGATCACCGCGGACCGCGTCCACGTACTCGGCGCCGGTGAAGCCTCGGCCACGCCACGAGCCCGCACTGGCCTCAAGCGCTTGGAGCTTGTCGGTCTTCGTTCGGTCTCCGAACGCGCTCCGGACCGCGCGGCGGATCAGCTCCGAGCGAGAAGCGCCCGTGGCGTGTGCGACGCGGTCGAGGAGCTCGAGCTCCTCGCTGCCCAGGTAGATCTGAGTTCTACCCATGACGCCACTATACACCACGTTGTGGCGCTGCCGACCCGTCCCGGCCGAGCTCGAGCGTCTCGATGCGGGCGTGTTCACGGGCCGCCGACGCGAGCCCGCGGTCCTTGGTGGCCAGAGGCTCTCCCAGGTGTTCGGCCAAGGCCACGAACAGGGCGTCCGCGGCGGTCAGGTTCTCGCGCAGCTCCCATGCGCGCCGTCGTAGTGGGAGGGTGCCGAACAGCTCGACGGGCAGATCTCCCAGGTCGTCGATGGCGCCCCGGGCTCGCTCGGGCTCGAGCATGTGCCGGCTCACGTCGCGACGCAGGACAGCGAGCACCTCGAAGACGAGCAGGTCGGGCGCCGCCGCCGTGCCTTCGCCGGCGAGCAGCTCCTCGACGTCTGCGGCTACGCCGTCGGCGAGCAGGAAGTCGATTACGACCGAGGTATCGAGGACCGTCACTCGCCGCGGTCGCGCAGCCGCCGCACGGAGCGGGCGCTCGGCTCATCGCGCGCAACCACCCCTCGCGCCCGGATGCGAGCTGCGAGCTCCTCGGGCGTCGGGCGGTCGGCGGTGCGCGCGAGCACCGTCCGGAGGTACTCCGAGAACGACATCCCCGCGGCCGCGGCACGCCCCTTCAGCGCCCTGTGCACGGGCTCGGGGACATCGCGGATCTGTACGAGCACGCCCATACGGCCTCGAACTCTAACATACGAACGATATTAGTCTGCAGCCAGAGAGTAGGCCTCTTCGCGGACAAGCGCCGCTTTCGGCCCGCCGGGCTGCGGGGAGACGCGCGATCGGCGATCCACGTCCCGCAGACGGCCTTGAGCCGACGACGGTGCGGCCGAGGCCGCGCTGATCGAGGCTGTCGCCGGCAGCGGCGCGGAGCGCACGCCAGCAAGTAGATCTACTGATCCGCGAGGCGAATCGCCGCGCACATCGAGAGCGTGCGTGAGCACGACGACCCCGGGCCAGCGCCGGCCTCGACCGCCGGTGCAGTCGAGGCCCCGGCCGCCTAGAGAAGTCCGTCGCACCCACGACGACCGTGCCCGCCCGCATCGCGGCGGCGACCAGCTACAGAAGGATCTCCTCATGTAGCTATACTTATGGCTATGTCGTCCGCTGATCAGATGTCTCTGGCCGATGTGAAGAAGCGGTAAGCCGCTTCGGCTCGATCTCGAAGGACTGCACAGTGCCCGGCGCGGCGACTACCGCGTGATCTACCGCATACACGCTCACCGGCGCCGCGTCGACATCATCGCCGTCGAGCACAGAGCCGACGCCTACAGACGCCGCTGACGGCCGGTCTCAGCGTGGGACTACGCTGCCGAGCGAGTCGGTCCGCGGCTCGTCACCGCCCACCCGAGCCCCTAACATGAGCCCATGGCCGTAGTCTGCGAGAGCGCCGCCTTCGATCGGGTCGAGCTGATCGAGCCGGTAGACGATGCGCCCGCCGGAGCTCGGGGTGGCGTCCTCGAGCTGGGCGATGGCGACACTGCGATGGTCGAAATCACCACACCCGCGCTGGACCCGGTTGCCCGGATCGTTTTTCGCACCCCTCACGAAGCTCCTGCGCGTCCTTGAGGAGCGCTGAGCGTTCGTAACGGACATTCGATGCGGCGCCGCGGCCTCAAGCGGCCAGTTGCCTGATCGCCGCCTCTTCGACCAAGCTCTCCAACCCGATGGCGATCGTTTGGTCAAGCCCGACTTCCTCCGGGCAGATGTCGGCTCCCTTCTGGCCCCCGTTCTCATAGGCGCCGGCGGCCAGCCACCTCGCGGATGGTCAGGACCTGACGAGGTGATCGCGAATCGCTTCGCTCGCCGGTCATCCCTCTGCCGCGCCAACGGCACGATCCGCGCCGGAAGCTACTGAGGCTTTCCCCGGTGATCGACGTCCTGCACATCTCCGATCCCGGGTGTCCGTGGGCCTACTCTGCGGCCCCGGCCCACACCGCGCTGCGCTGGCGCTACGGCGATGCGCTGCGCTGGCGTCACGCCGATGATCGGGCTGGCCGACGACGGGGCGGAGTACGAGCGGCGCTGCTACACGCCGGCTCGACGGGCGCTGGGCAACCTCGCCTTCCGCACCCGCGGAATGCCGTTCTCCACCGAGCCGCGGGCGCGCATCCCCGCGACCGGGTTGGCCTGCCGGGCGGTGATCGCCACCCGGCTGCTCGCCCCGGAGCGTGAGTGGGAGGTGTTCCGCACCCTCCAGCGCGCCTGGTTCACCACCCCGGCGCTGCTCGACGAGCCCGATGCGCTGACCGAGGCGCTGACCGCGGTGCTCGGGCTGGACGTCTCCGCGGTCGTCGCCGCGCTCGACGGGGTGGCGGCCGAGGCCTACGCCCAGGACCGCGCGCTGGCCCGATCGGCCGCCGGCTCCCCGTCGGAGGCGCAGGAGAAGACCACCGACCGCAGCGGCGGCCAGGTGCGCTACACGGCGCCGTCGCTGATCTTCGAGCGCGACGGGCGTCGACTGGAGGCCGGCGGCTTTCAGCCGCTGTCGGCCTACGAGGTCTGCCTGGTCAACCTCGATCCGGCCATCGTCCGCCGCCGAGCGCCCGACGACGTCCGAGACCTGCTCCTCGCCTTCCCCGACGGGCTGACCACGCGCGAGGTGGCGCGCTGCCTGGCCGCCGACAACGACGAGCCCGACGACGGTGCGGCCGAGGCCGCGCTGATCGAGGCTGTCGCCGGCGGCGGCGCGGAGCGCAGGCCGATCGGCGATGGCGCGCTCTGGCGCGCGGCCGGGTGACAGGCTGACACGGCTATTCCAACGCCCGGCGGCCGCCGGGCAGGCGGTCGACGATGGGTCCCGAGATGCTCGACGGCGCCCTGCAGTGGCTCGGGCGAGGCTCACCGTCCGCGCGAGCGTGAGCCGCCCGGAATGCTCGAGGATGCGGCTCACCCAGGAGCCCTCCGCGAGGCTTCGCGGCCGCTCCACGCGTAGATCCGCGAGGTGATCGAGACGGCCACCCACCGGCGCGCAGGCGCGCAAGGCTCTTCTTCAGGCGCTGGTCGAGGAGATCCGCGTCGTCAGCCGCGCCGAGATCTCCCCCTCTTCTCTTTGCCCACGGTTCCACCACCATCAGGGTCAGCGCGCCCGACAGGATTCGAACCTGTGACCTTCGGTTTCCGTTGTAGACAGGTTGGGCATTCAGGCCGACGGATTCGACTTCCGCGGTGCTCGGGGAGCGCGGTACGGCATGCACCGAGCCATGAACTCGCCGAAGCGAGGTACGGTGAAGTCGACGTGGCCGTAGTCCTCGGTGGCGTAGACGAGTCCTTTGTCGAGCAGCCGCCCGCGGACCATGGAGACCTCCGAGGTCTTGCGCCCCAGCTTGCCTGCGACGTCGCCGGACTTATACGGTCCCGCTCCGAGCTCGGCCATGGCACGCATGTAGCGCCGCTCCTGGTCGGTCGCGCGCTGGATGCGAACCTCGTAGATGCTGGTATCGAGCGCCGCCTGGGCGGCCGGCATCGCCGCCTCGACCGCGGCGGCAGTGATGGGTGACAGGTCGGCGATGTTCCACGCGTGCTTGCCAAGCTGCTGGATGTAGAACGGGTACCCGCCCGTCCATGGGAGCGCGAGCGCAAGCGCCGCGGGCGCGTACTCGACCCGCTGCTGGCGGGCGGGCTCGATGAGCGCCGCGGTGGCATCAGCCTCCGGGAGGTTCGCGATCACCGGGAAGGTGAACAGCCGCTCGGCGTAGGACCGCGCCTCACCGGTGAGCCGCGGGATCTGCGGCAGCCCGGCGGCCGCGAGGGTGATCGGCAGGTTCTTCTGCGTAGCGCGATGCAGCCCGGTGATCACCGAGCGGTACTGGGTCTCGTCGGCGAACTGCACCTCATCGAGCAGGAACACCACACCGGTGCCCTTGGCTCTCGCGGCCGATCCGAGTTGCAGGAAGAGCTCGGAGAGGTCGCGCGCGATCGTGCCCTCGTCAGCCCTGCGGAGATCGACGGCCAGCTCGATTCCCTCGGGGCCCACCACCTTGATCGTGCCCAGATGCGAAAGGGCCTCGCGCGCCGCCTTGGTGGCGCGTGCGCTGAGCTTCAGGCGCGCCAGGGCGGACTGGACATCTCGCGTGATCTCGCCGACCAGGCTGCTGTCTGGCGTGAGCTCGTGGTAGTAGCTCAAGAACCCTTCGGACTCGGCGCGGTCCTCGAAGGCATTGAGGAGCACGGTCTTGCCCACGCCGCGCAGGCCGCGGATGATCATGCTCTGCTCGGTCGCCCCTCGCTTGAGCCGGCCAATGAGGACTCGGAACTGCTCAAGCTCTGTGGCGCGGCCGGCCAGCTCTTGGGGTCGCGAGCCAGCGCTCGGCGTGTACGGGTTGTGGATCGGATCCATCGTCTATCGGGTTATAGCGGCTTATACCGATAATCGTTATAACTGCCCTCAAGTCGTTAGAACCCGGTGGAGTCGCCACGTGCGAGCGCCCCGCGTCGAACTCCCCGCGTGGCGGCCGCTACCGGGCAGGGAGCGCGAAGCACCCGATTGAGCAACTCTGCACGTTCCGCGTACCTCCGCCACACGACAGGAATCGAGCGGCCCTCACTCGAGGGAGTCCCAGGAGCCCGCGGCCGCGCATTCTGTGCATTCGTCTCGGCGCTTCAGCCCCAGAAGATGCAGGTGGGATCGCGGTCGACCTCGCCGAGCAGCGTGAGGATCTCCGGCTGATTGCGGTCGCGCCAGTACAGGATCCAGTGCCGGCGCTTGGCGACGTAGCAAGCGAGCAACCCTGCGCCCCCTCAGCCGCCGCGCTTGGCCAGGCGCGTGAGCTGCTTGCCGAAGGCGTCGCCCACCTCCCGGGTCATGGTCAGCTCGAAGGTCCTGAGCAGCGCCTGGGAGGCGATCGGGCGCAGCCGCTCGATCGACTCCAGGACCTCGGGCAGGCGCTCCTCGGGGAATCCCTGCGCCTCGTAGGGCGCCCACACCTCGTCGAGGAAGAGCTTCACGAAGGCGCGCGCCACGTACTCGCACGAACGTCGCAGCGTTTCGACGACGGCGAGCGCCGCCTCGAGTGAGACGCCTCGCTCCATGACCTCCTCGGCCGCCCGCAGCAGTCCCGGGCTCGGCGCTTCGAAGCGGTCGCCCCCGAGGGGCGAGAGCACCCCCAGGCGCTGGGCCTTGTCCAGCTCGCGCGGGTGCACGCCACCGAAGCGCGCGCCCAGCTCCGCCAGCGTGAGCACCTCGGGTGGCTCGGTCTCGAACGGGGCGCTGACCGCGCGGCGCATCCCGACGATCTGCTCCGCCGCACCGTGGGCGCCGCTGAGCAGCCGCTTGATCGCCTCGAGGTTGAAGCCGTCGGACTGCATGTCCTGGATCAGGCGCAGGCGGGCGACGTGCTCGGGTCCGTAGTAGCCCACGCGCTGGCGCACCTCGGGCGGGGGCAGCAGTCCGCGCGACTGGTGGTTGCGGATGTTGCGGACGGTCATGCCGGTGTCGCCGGCGAGTTGCTCGATGGTCAGCTCGGCCGTCGCTTCAGGGGCCCGCGTCTCCGCCGGCGCAGCTTCGGCCACCGCCTCGGCGCCGGCCGGTCGATCTAGAGGGCCGGGCGCCACCACCTGGAGCCGTCGTCGGGGCACGGATATATGGTACAGGGATTGACGTAACCTCAAACGAGGTAAAGTTGTATGAATGGCTGGACGCGCCCGGCCGGGCGCCCGAGATCGAGGAGGACCGTAGGCCCCATGACGACGCTTCGCCGCCTCACGCTGAACCTCGCCGCCTCGCTCGGCGGCGTCGCCCTTCTCACCCCCGCCGCCCAGGCCGGCACGGCCCAGAGCCTCAAGCCGGCCGGTGGCGCGGCGCTCGACCAAGTGGCCATCGCCGCCGGCGCCGCCATCCTGCTGACCGCCGTGCTGGCCTGGCTGGGCATCGGCCACCGCTCGGGCAAGGTTCCCTGGCTGGGGAGATGGGCGCGATGGTCCTCGCGCATCTCGGGACTGCCGGACTGGGCCGCGCTGCCCAGCGGCGTGGCCGCCGTCTCGCTGATCACGGCCGTCTTCGGCATGTACTGGGACATCTCCCTGCACATCGACGTGGGCCGTGACCCCGGACCGCTGGCCAATCCGGCGCACTACTTCATCCTCGCCGGGCTGTTTGGCATCTTCACCGCCGGCTTCTTCGCCGTCGTCCTGCCCCGGGAGCGGCCGGGACCGACGGCGATCTGGATCTCACGAGACTGGTACGCACCCCTGGGCGGCGTCCTCATGTGCGCGTGCTCGGCCTTCTCGCTGATCGGGTTTCCCCTGGACGACGTGTGGCACCGGCTCTTCGGCCAGGACGTCACCCTCTGGGGCCCGACGCACCTCATGCTCATCGGCGGCGCAGCGATGGCCCTGCTCGGGATCGCCACGCTGCTCATCGAGGGCACCCGCGCGCGGCAGGTCGCCGGCCGGGGCTCGTCCGGGGCGGGGTGGGTCCTCGCCATGCGGCGGGTCTCGCTGGCCGGTGCCCTGCTGATCGGCCTGTGCACCTTCCAGGGCGAGTTCGACTTCGGTGTGCCCCAGTTCCGCCTGGTCTTCGCCCCGATGCTCGTGATGCTCGCCGCCGGTGTGGCGCTGACGGCGCTGCGCCTGTGGCTGGGCCGGGGCAGCGCGCTGGCCGCCGTCGCCTTCTTCGTGCTCATCCGCGGGAGCCTGGCCGTCCTCGTCGGCCCCATCCTCGGCAACCCCACCCCCCACTTCCCGCTGTTCGTGACCGAGGCGCTGATCGTCGAGGGCGTCGGCCTCATCGTGGCCCGCGATCGGCCGCTGCGCTTCGCGCTGCTGTCCGGCTTGGGCATCGGGACCATCGGGCTGGCGGCCGAGTGGGGCTGGTCTCACGTCTGGAGCCCGATCCCGTGGCCCTCGACGCTGTTACCCGCCGGCGCGCTCATGGGCCTGGGCATGGCCCTCGCCGGCGCGCTGATCGGTACCTGGATCGGTGCCCGGCTGGCCTCCGACGGCGTGCACCGCCCGGCCGCCCTGCGCCCGGCGGCGATCACGGGGGCCGTCGTGGTGGCCGCCCTGGTCATCGCCGCGCTCTATCGCACCGACCCCGCGAGCACGAGCGCCAGGCTCACCGTGACCCCCGTCCAGGGCGGTTCGCATCCCACGGCCGACGTCGCCGTCGCGCTGGATCCGCCCTCGGCGGCCGACCACGCGCAGTGGCTGACCGCGACCGCGTGGCAGGGCGGCGGGCTCATCGTCGATCGCCTGCGGCGCGTCGCCGAAGGGCACTACGTGACGACCCGGCCGATGCCCGTCTACGGCAACTGGAAGACGATCATCCGGCTGGCCTCGGGGACGACGCTGGCCGCGCTGCCGGTGTTCATGCCCGCCGACCCGGCCATCCCGGTCGCCGGGATCCCGGCGCTGGCGAGTGAGTCGGAACCGTTCGTGGCCGATCACAAGCTGCTGCAGCGCGAGTCGAAGATCTCGGGCGGCCTGGTCGCCGCCTTGGCCCACGGCGTCGTCGCCGCCATCGCCCTTGCCCTGCTCGTCCTGCTGGCCTGGGGCCTGCACCGGCTTGGCCTCCCGACCGAGGACGCGGCGGCCCGACCGTCACGGGCCCCGCAGCCGACCGCCGACCGCGAAGCCGGCCTCGGCCCGGCGGTGGTGGCGTCATGACTCCTGACCTCCCGCTCGCCCACCACCTGGTCCAGGCCATCCCCGTGCTGCTCCCGGCCCTCGTGCTCCCGGTCGGCCTGGTCGCGTGGACCATCCGCGACCGCCGCCGGGCGCGCGCCGAGCGGGGCCCCACCGGGCCCCCTGGCGAGAGCTCGGGCCGCCCCGGCGCCACGCCCGCCCCGCCTGCGGCATCGGTGGGATAGGGTCGCCGACGATGGCCCCGGAGCCCTTCGACGTGCACGAGCGCACGGTCTTCATCACCGGCGCGGCCCGCGGGATCGGCGCCGCAACCGCCGAGCGCCTGCACGCTCGGGGCGCCAACGTGGCGCTGGTCGGCCTGGAGCCCGAGCGCCTGGAGGCGCTGGCCGCCCGGCTGGGGGACCGCGCTGCTTGGTTTCAAACCGACGTCACCGACGCCGATGCCCTGCAGCGGGCGGTGGACGGGACGGTGCAGCGCTTCGGTGGCATCGACGTGGCCATCGCCAACGCCGGCCTGGCCTTCGTGGGCTCGCTGGCCCACTCCCCGGCCGAGCAGATCGAGCGGACCCTGGCGGTCAACCTCCTCGGCGTGTGGCGCACCGACCGCGCCGTGCTCGAGCAGATCGTCGCTCGGCGCGGCTATCTCCTGAACGTCGCTTCACTGGCCGCCGCGGCCCATACTCCGCTGATGGGCGCCTACGCCGCGAGCAAGGCCGGGGTCGAGGCCTTGAGTGACAGCCTGCGCCAGGAGCTCCGGCCCAGCGGCGCCCGCGTGGGCTGCGCCTACTTCGGCTTCATCGACACCGATCTGGTGCGGGCGAGCTTCGCGCACCCGGCGACCGAGGCGGTGCAGCGGCTGATGCCCGCCTTCATCCGGCGGCCGGCGCCGCTGTCGGCGGCCATCGACGCCATCGACGCCGGAGTGCAACGACGCGCGGCGAGAGTCAGGGCCCCGCGTTACCTGGGCGCTGCCCTCGCCCTGCGCGGGGTCATGCAGCCGCTGTTCGAGCTGCGGACGGTCCGAGGCCCGATGCTGCCCGAGGCGCTGGCGCTGGCCGACGGCCTCGACGCCAGCGGCGAGCGCTCCGACGCGAACCTTGGCGTCTCCGGCGCGGCCGCCGCCCCTCGTTCCGACTTTGGCCGTGAATGATGCCGAGCCGTAGCTCTGGAGCTTTGACTTTTTTGCCTTCTTCTTGGCCATCGTGGCCTGCGCCGCCCCGGCACCCGTTGTTGTATTCGGTAAACCACATGTTTCCGTCCCGACCTGCCGCGACCTCTTCCGGGTTTCCGCTTGTGTTCGGCGAGGCGAACTCGGTGACCGTTCCGCTCGGAATGATTCGTCCAATCGCGACCGCCGTTCGACTCGGCGAGCCAGATGCTGCCGTCCGGACCCGCGGCGATCCCGTACGGGGCACCGCCGACGGTTTCGCAGATCCGCGCTCGGTTGATCGCGCCGCGGGCGCCCCGCGGGCTGGCCGCGCCGCTGGGGCGGCCCCGCTGACCTGACTAGCTTGTTGGCGCGCATCCTCAACGTGTCTTGCCGGGCGGACCCGCGCTTGTCCTCAGTGCTGGCACTGAAAAGCGGCTGGCGGGGCCGGAAATTCCATGCCGTTGTCAAATCAGACGGAATCAAACAGCAAAGCGGCCCCGGACCGCGGGGGCCGCTGCTGCATGCACCATCCAGGTTGACTTGCCCGAAATCCAGGGATCGGATCCCAGCGGCTGTTTACCGTCGCTTGCGCTTGCGCTTGCGCTTGAGCTCGCTGCGCTGGCCCTTGCGACACGCGCGGTAGGTGCGCGTCGAAGTGATCTGGAGATTCTTCGAGGTCACCGTCACCACCTTGACCGTGAACTTCCCAGGCGGGAGCTTGGTGATCGCCACCCGCTGGATGTTGGTCCCCCTCACAGTCTTTACCTTTTTCTGACCCACGTAGACCGTGGCTGAGAGCACGTTGCCATTAGACGCGCGCGCCTGGCGCACCGGGAAGCTGAACCGACGCCGGTTCACGCACGTCAAATCGGGCAGCAGGCTGCTGACCCTCTTGCCGACTAGGCCCGCGGGGCCGCGCGGCGGCACGGGACCGCTCGGCCTGCCGGGCTGACTGCCGGGCGACCCGGGCTGAGGTGCTGGGGCGCCCGCGGTGGTGATCCGCCCGATCTTGCTGGCGCTGTTCTCAGTGAACCAAAGCGCCCCATCCGAGCCCGCCGCGATCCCCTGCGGATTGCTGCTGGGGGTGGGGAGCACGGCCTCGGTGACCGCACCGGCGGTGGTGATCCGCCCGATCATGTGGACGTTCTCTTCGGTGAACCACAGCGCCCCATCCGGGCCCGCCGCGATCCCGAACGGGACGCTGCCGGCAGTGGGGACCGCGGTCTCGGTGAGCGCGCCGGCGGTGGTGATCCGCCCAATCTTGTTGCCGCTTCGTTCGGTGAACCACAGCGCCCCATCCAGACCCGCCGCGATCTGGTTCGGCTGGCTGCCGGCGGTTGGGAGCGCGGTCTCGGTGACCGCGCCGGCGGTGGTGATCCGCCCGATCTTGTTGCCGTCGACCTCGGTGAACCACAGCGCCCCATCCGGACCCGCCACGATCGCGACCGGGTTGCTGCTGGCGGTGGGGATCGCGAACTCGGTGACCGCGCCGGCGGTGGTGATCCGCCCGATCTGGTCGGCTTGGGATTCGGTGAACCACAGCGCCCCATCCGGGCCCGCCACGATCCCGTCCGGGCCGCTGTTGGCGGTTGGGATCGTGGTCTCGGTGACCGCGCCGGCGGTGGTGATCCGCCCGATCTTGTCGCCGCCGTACTCCGTAAACCACAGCGCCCCATCCGAGCCCGCCACGATCTTGAGCGGGGCGCTGTTGCCGGTCGGGACCGCGGTCTCGCTGACCGCGCCGGCGGTGGTGATCCGCCCGATCTGGTTGGCGACGTTCTCGGTGAACCACAGCGCCCCATCCGGGCCCGCCGCGATCCCCTTTGGGCCGCTGTTGGCGGTCGGGAGCGCGGTCTCGGTAACCGCCGCGGCTCCCGCCGGCACCGCCATCAAGGCCAACAAGGCAAACGTGCAGCCGGTCAGCTGCACAGCCCGCCTACCGGCCCGCACCCGACCCAACCAGATGGCCGTGTCGCTCTTACGCGCGCCGCCGCGCGGCTGCTGATGTGCGGCTAGACGACGTGACACGGCATCCTCCTCGTTCTTGACTTTCCCGAAATCCACGGGTCGGATCCTCACAAGCCGTTTACCGGCGCTTGTGCTTGCGTTTGAGTTCGCTGCGCTGTCCCTTGCCACACGCCCGGTAGGTGCGCGTCGAGGTGATCTGGAGGTTCTTGGAGGTCACCGTGACCACCTTGACCGTGAACCGCCCGCGCGGGAGCTTGGTGATCGCCACCGTGCCGATGTTGGTCCCGGTCACGGTCTTTACCTTCCTGCGGCCCACGTAGACGGTGGCTGAGAGCACGTTGCCATTAGACGCGCGTGCCTGGCGCACCGGGAAGCGGAAGGCACGCCGGTCCACGCAGGTCAGATCGGGCAGCACGCTGTTTGCCACCTTGACCACGACAGCCGCGGGCCTGGGGGGCAGCACGGGGCCGCTCGCCGTGCCGGGCAACCCGGGCTGGACTGCCGGGACCGGTGCAGGAGGGACCGGTGCAGGAGGCACCGGCGGCCCGGGGGTGCCCGGCGTGGTGATCCGCCCGATCTTGTTCCCGGCGAACTCGGTGAACCACAGCGCCCCATCCGACCCCGCCGCGATCCTTTCCGGGCCGCTGTTGGCGGTGGGCACCGCGGTCTCGGAGACCACGCCGGCGGTGGTGATCCGCCCAATCATGTTGGCGGCGCGCTCGGTGAACCACAGCGCCCCATCCGGGCCCGCCACGATCCCGAGCGGGGAGCTGTTGGCGGTTGGGATCGTGGTCTCGGTGACCGCGCCGGCGGTGGTGATCCGCCCAATCTTGTTGCCGTCGCGCTCGGTGAACCACAGCGCCCCATCCGAGCCCGCCACGATCCCGCGCGGGAGGCTGTTGGCGGTTGGGATCGTGGTCTCGGTGACCGCGCCGACGGTGGTGATCCGCCCGATCTTGTTGCCGTCAAACTCGGTGAACCACAGCGCCCCATCCGGGCCCGCCACGATCCCGAACGGGTTGCTGCTGGCGGTGGGGATCGCAGTCTCGGTCACCGTCGAGGCTCCCGCCGTCGAGCCTGCTGCCGTCGCGGCTCCCGCCAGCACCGCCATCAACGCCACCAAGACAGACGCCCAACCGGCCAGCGGGACCGCCCGCCTACCCGCCGGCACCCGACCCGACCAGCTGGCCGTGGCGTTCGGACCCGCTTCCCCGCCTGGCTGTTGTTCGCGCATGGGCTGATCATGCCCGCCGGTCGCGCCCGGCGCATCAGTGCTAGCACTGAAGACGCGCCGCCACCGACGAAACGCCGCCACCCGCGTCTCAAGTCTTGATGGGGATGCTTCCGAGGATCGTGGTGCCCAACCCGACCGCCGACTGGATGCTCAGCTGGCCGCCGAGCGCGCAGATCCGATCGGTCACCCTTGTCCCGCACACGTCGCTTCCGCTCCTCTCGATCCCGCCCGTCTCGAGTTTCGGGGTTTTCGGCGGTGTGGGTCGAGTCGAGCGTCGAGCTGATCGCGGCATGAGCGAC
>JAABUX010007067.1_pt1 | contig 13260 bp, 13 predicted proteins | sample 5561851 | NCBI WGS metagenome assembly JAABUX01 (sample SAMN10711883, study PRJNA513361) | rock metagenome | isolation source: Antarctica rocks | place: Antarctica: Victoria Land, Richard Nunatak red sandstone | collected 2016-01-03 | reverse complement strand
GAGCACGCGGGATTGGCCCGGCGTGGCTTCCCAAACGTCTTGAGGTAGTGGAAGTAGAGGCGTCATGATTCTGATGTACCCGATCGGATGCCAAAGCGCAACCCACTAACCCCCGTGAACGGTTACAGTTTTTTAAGTCATTTGGCCTGAACAATTTGCGGTATAGGAAGTGCCATTCGGGTCAGACCCCTTTTCCGTCCTCTGACTATTCCGAGGTTTCAACACTAGTTTGTTCGATTAAATATATCAATGAACTTTTCAATTCTTCGAGCCGATCCGGGCCGAGGATCGCCAGGTATTCGGCCTCCATCTCCTTTTTCACCTTGTTGGCATCGTCGATGAAACGCATCCCATCGTCGGTGAAAATCACCAGCGTGGCCCGCCGGTCATCGGGATCGGGAACCCGCTTGATATAGCCTTTATTCTCCAGATCGACTACGAGTTGCCGCATGGATTGTTTGGTCATCCCCGCCCGCTCCGCGAGCAGCGTGACGGAGGTGCCTTTCGGGTGCAGATATGGCAGAAGTGCCGTATGGGCCAAGGTCAGGCGATCGTGGCCGCATGCCCGTAGTTTGGCGATGCTCCGCTTGACGAAGGCTCGTTGGGCTTGCAGGAACAGCCGCCCGATGTGGTCTTCTCGCATCGCCTGCGCGCGAGATGGTTCCGAAACAGCATCGGGCAGGCGAGATATTGGGTCAGTCATGTCGACCAGGAACCGCCGAGGCGTTGACAAAAGGATTTTGGACAGGTACCCTTACTAAAAGGCAAGGCACGCTTACTAACTATAACAACCCATGTACAAAACGCAACCCCGCAGGAGATTCGCTTATGGCCGAAGTCGCTTCGCACCAAGGATCGAGCCTTTCCCGGGGAAAAATAGCCCTCATCACCGGGGCGAACACCGGCATCGGCAAGGATGTCGCGAGGCAATTAGCCCTTTCCAACGCCTATCAGAAGGTGATTCTGGCTTGCAGGAACTCGGCCAAGGCCGAACGTGCCAGGAAGGACCTGGAAACGGTCACGGGCAAGTCCATTTTCGAGATCACCCTGATGGATTTATCCGATGCGGCTTCGGTCCGGGCGGCGCTGTCGTCTCAGAACGAACCGATCGACGATCTGGTCATGAATGCCGGCGGCTCGGGCGGTAAGACACCGCTGGCCTTGACCAAGGATGGGGTGACGCAGATTTTCGCATCCAACGTGCTCGGGCATGTGATCTTGCTCGAAGAACTGATCCGGACCGACCGGCTGAAGAGGGCGGCTGTCTTCGCCGGGAGCGAAGCGGCCAGGGGCATCCCGAAGCTGGGGATGAAGCGACCGGCCCTGACGACGTCCTCGGCCGATGAATTCGCTTCGCTCTGCGATGGGACCTATTTCCGGGGCCGCAAGGCCGACGTCGCGCTGGCTTACGGGCAGGTCAAATATCTCGGTGCCTTGTGGATGGCCGCCACCGCCCGGCGATATCCGAATCTGAGGCTTATCACGATGAGTCCCGGGAACACGAGCGGCACCGAAGGGCCGCGTGACCTCCCGTTGCCGCTCCGCTTGCTGGTGAAATACCTCCTCATGCCGGTGGTCATGCCCCTCTTCGGCATGATCCAAAATCTCGACCAAGGGGCCAAGCGGCTGGTCGATGCCCTGGGCGATCGGACCTTGCGGAGCGGTGTTTTCTACGCCAGCAAGGCGGATGCGTTGACCGGTCCGGTGGTCGATCAGAGCGAGATTTTCCCCGACCTGGCGAACGAAGCCTATCAGGACAACGCCAGCGAGGCGGTACACCGTTTCACCGGCGGCCCTGGCCGAAGCGGCGTTGACGCTGCCTCTTCCGTTACATCCACCACGGGAGTTCGCTGATCATGGCCGCCAAGCATCGCAAGGGCGAGCTGATGCCCTACCCGGACAATTTCACGACGAAAGATGTCGGGACCAATGGGGTGACGATCCACGCTCGGATCGGCGGCCGTGGACCGGCCGTCGTGCTACTGCATGGGTTCGGCGTGACCGGCGACTCCTGGGCATCCCTGGCGGCGCCGATATGGAGCGGTTGGTGGCAGGCCGCGAGCGGATCTACCTCGATCGCTTCTGGAACGAATTCACCGTCGACCCGGCCGACTTCGGCGAGGCGATGCGGGAACATTACGCGAGGCTCTATGGGCTGCCGGGCGGGATGCGGGCGGCCTTCGCCCAGTTCGCCGCCTTTGGTCAGGATGCGATCGATAACAAAGGCTTCCTCGAAGGCGGAAAACTCGGCTTCCCGGTCCTCGCCGTCGGCGGTGAATCGTCGATCGGGGCAAGATTGCAACCCCTGCTGCAAATCGTCGCCGATCGGGTGGAGGGAGCCGTAGTTCCGGCTTCGGCTCATTGGCTGATGGAGGAAAACCCGGAAGCGACCAAGGCCATCGTCCGGAACTTTCTCGCGTAGGTACAAGATCCTCGAAACGGTCGGTTTCGCATCCGATAATCCGCTCCACCGGATATTCACGCCCGACCGCTCGTAATCTCGAGCCGTCCATTCTTCAACATCAATCTAAGGGAAGATCAATGCAAACCGAAACAATGCGTTCCGTTTGGACCCGCTATGTGAACGGCTGGATGAACGTCGATGCCGAGGAGAGGCAGCAGATGCTCCAGGAAAGCGTCGCCCCCTCCTGCGTTTACGTCGACCCGGACGGCCAGGATCAGGGTCATGCCGGGCTTACCGGCCGGATGGAGCAGTTCCAGCGCAACTTCCCGGGGGCGACGATCGAGATCGAAAAATTCGCCGGCCACCACGACTACGCCCTGATTCACTGGCGAGCCCTGGACGCATCCGGCGTGGTCTTGCTCCCCGGGGTTGACGCCGTGAGCTTCAACGAGGACGGCCTCCTTGCGCAGATCACAGTCTGGCCGGAGACCACGAGCGTCTGAGTTTGCATAACTCCCTTTATGCAACGCCAATTGAAGGGCGGTGTCAAGCGTGAAGTCGAGTGGGTGGATGGTAGGGGATGACGCCGTTAATGCCCCACGAACGGACGCGGGGCAAGCGGAAACGGTCGGCAAAGCTCTCCAGCTCCTTCTTGGCTTTCTGGATGGTGGCCATCGCCGTATTGCCGAGCACGGGGGGGCGGGGATGGTCGTCTTCGACCAGTTGGTCATGTAAAGCCCGGCCACTTTGGAATTCTTCGTGACATGAATCTATATCTATATTTAATAATTATATTTAATATGAATTTAACTAAAAAATCACAGAACAATGATACAATAATTAGTTTTGGCTCATGATGGGATTCGGGGTGGTGGCTTCCAATGCTCGAAACGCCTGGGACCGGCGACTGAGGTAGACTGCCCGAACCGCTAAAAACTGGTCATGTTCGACTGAATAAGCAGCGGCCTCGGAGGTTGATTATCAGCCGTACGGTCTACCACCCCGGAATCCATCATGAGCCTTAATTTTTTTAAGCTTGATCTATTCGTGAATCGTCCTTAAGATGCACTATGAACGCGGTTGAGATATAGCTATGGGGAGCATAGACAGTCGTGATTACGAGGTTGTATTCCTTTTTTCCACCCTATTCGGCCACACAAGGCGGGCTGGCTTGACGGACCTCGATTTATGGCGCGAACTTCCGATCGAACCAATTACTTGGCACGCATCCGCCAGGTACGTACTGAAATTTATGGCGATGACGGTACCCAGCAACTCGCTGACTTGCTGGGTATACCCCTCAAAACTTGGGAAAACTACGAGCAAGGGGTGACGATCCCAGACACGATCATCCTCAGATTCATCTGCTTGACCGGGGCGGCTCCGCACTGGCTACTCTCAGGCAATGGTGCTCCATACGTCTCCGATTCCAAATCGAGGAAGCAATTCGGTCGAATCGAGGAGTATTGATGTCATCCAAATCCTCAAAACGCCTAGTGGCGAATCTGGATGTGATTCCATTCGTGTTCGAACAGCAGCCCAGCGACTTCAACTGGGTCATATGCCCTCATTGCCACGAGGTTTTGAGCCTGCACCAACCGGATTCGCAGTCCCCTTCACGGATACTCGGTTTTTGCGAGGGGTGTCGGCGGTGGTATCTAGTCCTGGTGGAATTGAAACGCAACGAAGCAAGGATGATCTTATTGCCCGAGAGCGAACTGTTTCAAGCCATCTGGAACTCTAACGAGGTTTTTACTTCGGATGAGCAAGGTTCGATCTCACGCCGCGAGTTTGACGACCAGAACGATCAGCCGCTTACCGGACCTCAGAACCTCGTTCCCAAAGGCCAATCGAGCCAGAACACTACGGGAAATCAGGGCTAGAGGGTTCCATGCTCCACCGAGATTCTGCGTCCGATAATTGGCCTTTATGTCGAATAATCCGCTTTATCCAACACGAAAACAAATCGAAAGTCAACCAGCGATTGGCCGGATTATTGCCCAATAGAGGGGGTTATCGGGCACAAATCGGGAGTCGGAAGCCAGAAATCAAGTGGAAGAGAAATGTCATGGTGAAGATGAGTGAATAGGCCAAGAGGGTTCGACCGATCCGTCGACTGGTATCAATCAGGCTTGGACAAACCCTGGCGTTCGGGGCCGAGGCCATGCAAATTGTCGGGCCGCTTGCTCCTGGCAGCGCCACGACTTACAGTGGATATCTTGGTACGAGTCGTTGCGGTCGGGCCAAGGGGGCGACGCCCAGAAGGGGGTTGGCATGGTTGCGAGGCGAAGTCGACGGGCCGGGTTCAAGGCGGTCGGTTTGACCGTCGCGATGGTGTTGACCGTCTTTGCGGGGGCCTGGGTCGCCCGGGGGCAAGATCCGGTCTCGCCTCCTTCTCCGGCCAAGGACTCGAAGGCGAAGCCGGCCAAGCGGGTCCCGCTTCGGCTGAGGGCTCCGGCTCGGGAGCCGGGCAAGGGGGTCCGCAAGGCGGGCGGTGATCCTTTGGCCAACCCGAACGCCAACGCCAACGCGATTAACCCGAATGCGGGGATCGACCCGAACGGGCCTTTGCCCGAACTCGGGACTTACCGATATCGCTACAAGGTCGGGGCGGGGACCAGCGAGATGCTCTCGGCGGCTTATTACCCGTCGAAGCTCGGCAATGCCGCCCCGGCGGTGATCCTGGTCCACGAGCGCGAGCACTCGATCAAGGATTTCGAGGAGGCGCTGGCCGACCTCAAAGGGGTGACGCTGGCCGAAAGCCTCCAGAAGGCCGGCTACGCCGTGATGGCCATCGACCTCCACGGCCACGGCGGGAACCCCCGGCGCAACCTGACCCCTCGGGACTGGGCGGCCACCCCCGGCGACGTCGAACTGGCCTACCTGGCCCTGGTCGACCGTCACAACCGGGGGGAACTGAACCTGGCCAAGCTCGGCGTGATCGGCCTGGGCGAAGGCGCCAACGTGGCCGCCGCCTGGGCCGCCGGGGGAGGGGGGGTCTCCTCCGAAGGGCGAGCCGGCGACGTCGGCGCCTTGATCCTGGTCTCGCCGATGGGCGAGGCCCAGAGCCAGGGGCTTCGGGCCGCCGCAAACCTGACGACCCTCGCCGCGCGGGTCCCGCTCGACCTGATCGTCGGCGAGCGCGACGCCCCTTCGTTCGAGCTGGTCGACTCGATCAAGCCGATCGTCAAGCGATATCGCCTCAACCAGATCGAGACCTTCCCCTCGGCGCTCCACGGCTACCAACTCCTCCGCCTGGAGCCGAACCTGGCGGCGTCGATCACCAAGTTCCTCGAAACCACGATCAAGGCCAAGACCGACGAGTGGGAAGGCCGCTACCTCCTCGACCCGGTCCGCTACTCCGAGATCAAGGTCATCCCCAACCCGGTCCGACCCGGCGACGCCCCCGCCAAGAAGGCTGCGGCCCGCTGATTGTTCTTTAGCCACGGATGGAACACGGATGGAACACGGATGAGGCTTTTTTTCCTGCCCCCATCCGTGTCTGATCCGCGTTCCATCCGTGGCGGAAAATCGAGCGGGTTCGGCCTGGTCGGCTTGTGACGACCGCGAGGCTTCGGGCGGTTGTATCGAGGGTTGGGTTCCGGGGCGTCCGGTTTTCGATGGTTGCCCTAGATTCTTCGGGTCGAACTTGAATAGACGAGGCCGGACGGATTCGGCTCGACGAAGCAAGAGGTGGGCGATCATACCGATCGGCACAGGCTCGATAATTCGGGCTGGTGTCGCTCAATCGGGCGAGCCTTCGGTCGCAGGATGGGGCCGATCCATGAACCATGAATCAATCGTCAATGGGCGACGGGCGGTGGCCAGGCTGTTGGGGGTGATCGCGTCGACGACCCTGGTTGCCTCTTCGGCTTCGGCTTCGGTCCGGGCCGAGGATTTGTCGCAAGCCTGGAGCATCGCCCTGTCCGTCAACCAGGGTTTGCAAGCCCAACGCGACGCTTCGGTCTCCGCCAAGTTCACCGTCCAGGCTGCCGAATCCGCCCGATACGTCTCCGTCCGGTCCTACAGCATCAACACCCTCCTGGCCGCCTCGCCGACCACCAAGGCCGCCCTGGTCAACAACAGCGGGTCGAGCACGACCAAGGGGTCAGGGTCGGGGACTGGTACCGGGAGTGGCACCAGCGGCGGGTCGGGCACCGGCACAAGCTCGGGGTCGTCGGGCGGGGCGGCGGCGGCCCTCGGTGGATCGGGGCGGGTCTTCGTCCTGGGATCAAACCAGACCTTCTTGCCGATCAATTTGACTACGGCGTCGCTCCCGATCTACACCGGGGGCCGGCTCCTGAAGACCGTCGAATCCGCGCAGCATCAGCTCAATGCCCAGAAGACGGTGGAAACCCGGACGGCGATCGACCTCAAGTTGACCGTCGCCGAGGCATACATCGGCGTCCTTCGGGCGCAGAAGAACCTGGAGACTTCCCGGAGCAACGTCGAGCAGCTCACCTCGTTCACCCGCGACACCCTGAATCGCCAAGAGCAGCAACTCGCCATCCGGAGCGATGTCCTCGCCGCGCAGGTGTCGCTCTCCAACGCCCAGCTCACCGAGATCACCAACCGGACCAGCGTCGAGTCGGCTTATGCGACGTACAATCGCTACCTTTGCCGCCCCCTGGACGCTTACGCTTCGCTCGACGAGATCAGCCAGTTCGCCAGTGACCTGAACTGGGAAAACCTGGCGGCCCAGGCGGTCCGGAATCGAGGGGAGTTCGCCGGGATGAACGACGCCGAGGCCCGCGAGTTGACCTCCCAGGCGCTCAAGATCCGCCCAGAGTTGGCCAACCTCGGCGAGCAGGCTCGGTCATACAACGCCCAAGCCGAAGCGACCAGGGCGGCGCTCAAGCCCCAGGTCTCGATCACCGGCGGGTTCGTCTTCCTCGGACCCGAGAACTTCGGCCCGCAAGGCAACGGCTTCGGGAGCGTGATCCTCGACTGGACGTTCACCGACTCGGGGAGGACCCGTCGGCAAACCGAGGCGCTCAAGGCCCAGGGCCGGACCCTGACGAGGCAGAGGGCCGACCTCGCCGCCGACGTCGCCCTCCAAGTCCGGACCCGGTGGCTCGACCTGCAAACCGCCCGACAACGGGTCCCGATCGCGCGGTTCTCCGTCACCCAGGCGGAAGAAAACGTCAAGGTCATCAACGACCGCTATCGTCAGCAGCTTGCGACGTACACCGAGGTCCTTGACGCGGAAACCCGTCGGGTTACGTCGCTGAACGGGTTCTACAACGCGGTTTACGACGAGAACTTGGCCTACTTCCGGCTGAAGCGGGCCGTGGGAGATATTTGACCGACCGTCGGCGAGGCGAAGTCTACCCAAAGGGTCGCCTCGGGGTGTATGATCGGCAACCTCGATTGTTGCCCGGCGATGAGCCGGGCACCGATCAAAGGGAAGGAGCCAGCCCCGAGGAAGGATTCCCGATGACTTCGGCCACCGTCGACACCGCTTCGGCCCCGCCGGTCCTCAGCCGCTTGATGCGAGGGACGTTCTGGCTCGCGCTCAAGACGCCGGTCGCGGTGATCATCGCGCTCTGGAGCATCCCGCTCACCCAGAAATACATCGGTGTCGATCAAAACGGCGCTTATCTGTTCGCCTGGGGGTTCGGCTTCATCCAGGTCGTCCTCGAATTCGGGATGAGTTCGGCGCTCCAGAAGCAGATGGTCGACGCCTGGACCCGAGGCGACCGCGACGGGGTCGACCGGATGATCGCTTGCGGGATGAACTTCTACGCGGTGGTCACGGTCGTTCAGATGGCGATCTTGTTCGGGATCGTCCAAGGCGGGCTGCCCCTGAAATTCCGGGACAACTCGCTGGTCATCAACCTGCTCTGGGTCCAGATCCTGACCACGCCGTTCTTCGGGATCTCGGCGGTTGTCAGCGCGGTGTTGCAAGCGGCGAGACGGTATGAGTTCCTCCCCAGGCTCGAACTGGCGATCATCGTGTCGAGGTTTGGCTTGCTCTGGGCCGGCTTCTGGAGCGGCGCCCCGTTTTTGCTGGTCGTGGCCGGCCAGGTCGCCCTCCAGATCGGTCTGTCGCTTGGCCCTTCGCTCTACGTCATGGTCCGGGAACTTGGCCACGTCCCCCACTTCGGCGGCGCCCGACGCTCCGACTTCGCGGCGATGATGCACATCAGCCTGTATATGGCGCTTTTGCAGTGGAGCGTCGTTCTGGCCGACAAGGTCGACATCACCGTCCTGGGTTTCGCGCTGAGCGAGGACAACCTTGGCTCCTGGATCACCGTCTACCAGAACGTCAGCAAGCCGTTTTTGCAGATCCGCCAGACCGGCTGGACCCTGGCCTACCTGGTGATGCCCGCCGTGGTGAGCCTGGCCGTGGGGGGCGACCCGATCGGCCTGGAGCGGATCAAGTATGACGGGACCCGGTTCCTGGTCGCGCTCTTGATCCCTCCGACGCTCCTGGCGGGGATCTACGCGGCCCCTTTCCTGCATTTGTGGGTCGGTGAGCAGTTCGTGCCCTACGCCTGGATGCTCCAACTGTTCCTGGTGGCGACCTTGCCGCTGCTCCTGTCGGTGATCACGCAGATGGCCATCGGGGTGGGTTATATCAAGGTGATCGCCCTGGTGTCGCTGGCCGGTTCGCTGGTCAACTTGCCGGTCAGCTACTTGTTGACCCGGCAAATCGGGGTATCGGGGGTGATCTGGGGGACGGTCCTGACGACGTTGATCACGAACCTCTTGATCCCGATCATCCTCCTGTTCCCTCGACTCGACATTCGCTGCAACATGTTCCTGAAGCGGACTTTGACCGCGCCCGTGCTTGGCGGCCTGGCCCTGATCCTGGCCTGCTGGGCGTTCCGCCTGGTCCTGTCGCCCGACCCCGTCGAATCGGTGTCGGTCCTCGGGCGAATCTGGCCGTTCCTGGCGCACCTGACGGTGGGATGCCTGGCCTACCTGGCCGGATACGCCGGCTTGGCGACGGGCCGAGGCGATCTCGCGGCCCTGGTCCGAAAACTGCTCAGGCGACCCCCGCCCGTCGGGTTGGGTTGACGCCCGAGCGGAACGGCGACGAACCCGGCCGGTCTTTGGTGCGGGAAACGTCGCGAGTGTTCGCCATCGGGTTTGTTTTCTTGGCCGTCGGCAGGTCTTCGCAAGATTTCTCCGGGCCTTCGCCCCTTTTGGCCCGATTTTGGCCTAAGATGAACTTGAACACGTCGCGCGCTCGGACTGGACGTCCCGAAGGTTGAAGTCATTGGATGAACTTCGGTCCCCGTCGACGCGCCCGGATCGCCGCGTGGTTGGTGTCCCGGATCTCTCCAGGTTGTTTGTTTCGAGGCGAGGCGCCGCGCCCTCATGACCCACACTTTTCAGTTCGACCCGAACTCCATCCTTGGTGTTCCTTCGGGGGCTTCGCTTCGCGAGATCCGCGACGCTTATCACCAGAAGTCGCTCAAGCATCACCCGGACAAAGGGGGGGATGAGTGGGCGTTCCGGATGGTGGTCCGGGCCTACGAGATCCTGACCACCGCCCGGGTCGTCAACCGGGCCGGAGTCAATCCGCCCCCATCCTCGTCGAGCCGACCCGCCGCTCGCCCCGAGTCTTCTCAATCACCCCGGGCATCATGGACCGACCGGTTCCGCGCCGGGGCCAACCCGACCGAGGCGACGACCTCGAACGCAAGGTCGTCATCGTCGGCGACGGCTCCCCCGTTCTCGAACGGCTCGCATCCCCCTTTCGGTGAGAGCGTTAAAGGATCGGGCGGAGCGACATCCTCCGAGCGCGAGGCCACCAACCTGTCGGGGTGGGGCGGGGCTCCTCGGCCGCACTTGACCCAGGCGCTGGCGGAGCTGGCCCGGATCGTGGCCGTCGAGCTCCTGATCCTCCGGTTCGAGCTGGAATGCTCGCTCGACCTGTTCGCCCGGAGCCCCGAGGACCGCAACCTCAGTTGCACGCTCCACATCACCTGGCCGCTTGAGGAGTTGGTCGAGCGCAACGAGCCGATCGCCGACGCCTCCAAGTTGCTCAGCGCGATCGACGGAGCGTTCAAGAACAAAGCGGTCCGCAAGCATGCGCTAACGAAGCGGTCGCATGCGGAAGGGGGCCGGTTCGTCGGCTGGCTGACCTACCCCACCGCCGTGATGGCGTCGGAAGCCCTCGAAGCGTTCCGGGAAGCGCTTGCCGTCGCCGGGATGACGGTCGAGAAGCAGGTCCGCGAGATGGCGCTGCCTCGCCAGTGGTGACCGCCGATGGGGCCAACGACCCACCGACATCCACCCCCCGATCGGGCCGCCGGACCGTGGCGGCGATCGTGGCGGCGGTGTTGCTCCTCTGGTTCGGCCTCGACCGGGCGTTCCGAGGCTGGACCGCCCGGTACCAGGCCCGGGCCACCTTCGGGGCGAAAGAGGTTGCCCCCACCGTCGACCCCCTCACCACCATCCACCCCCCGGCCATCCCCCCGCTCGACTGGAACCAGGCCGTCGTCGACACCCATGCCATGCTCGTCGCCCTGACCGGCTCGGGTTTGCTCGACGAAGGGCAAATGGCCACCCTCCGCCAACACCTGCTCGACCAGGTCCGCCAGGCCACTAACCACCCCGAAATCGCCCGAGCCATCCTCGCCAAGATCTGGGACGAAATCGAGCGCGACGCCGGCCCCACCGTCGCCCCCGACTTGATCCCCCCCCCGCCCAACTCGCGACATGCCAAGCGCCACCCCCGACCCCCCCGCCCAAGCCTCCTCGGCCCCTCGCGCATGGTTCGCTGATCAACGACCCACCGGCTCGCCTCGACCGGAAGAATCGGCTTTGAGCGTTTTCCTTGCCACCATTCCTCCAGGCCGACGCGCCCGTCGGCGTTGTTTCGGCGGTCGGTTTCGATGAACCGTCGAGAAATCGGGCAATCCACCCCCGAGCGCGACGTAAGCAGTCAGGATCGCGTCGAGGCTCGAGTTTCGACCCTTCTCGATGTTGGCGATCCGCGATTGCGAGACTTCGATCCGCTCGGCCAACTCCCGCTGCGTCAAACCTTGTTCCTTGCGGAGCCGGCGGACCTCGCGGGCCGCAATTGATCGTAACTCGACGATCTTGCGGTCGGTCTCATCCAGGCCGAAGAACTCTTCGGCGCTCGCAACCGTGTGCCCTGCGGCCTCAAGTTTCGCTCGGCGTTCTGAAGTCATGTCCCTCACCGAACGTTAGAGTGCGTCAAACCCGCTCAGTCGCCGCTTGCACGAGGTGATGACCTGCTTCAGAGTTTCTTGGGTCGTCTTCTTGAAGACTTCGACCAGGATGATTTCCTCGGCATTGATCCGGTACACCACTCGCCAGTCGCCGGAATCGTCCGACAGCCGCAACTCGTAGATGCGAGGACCGATCGACGGCATCGGCCTTGAGGTGGGCAGCGTGAGCATCTCGCCATCCTGGACCCGATTGAGAAAGAACCCGGCGTCTCGCCGCGACTTTTCGGTCAACGGCGGCGACTTGACCCCCGCGAGAAACACCAAGTCCTTCTTGACCGGCCCGATTGCCATAGGGGATCATACAAAATAAGGTATCAAAAATCGAGCGAAGCTGGCGGATTATCCAAAAAACGGATACCCTATCCCTGCGAGCCGGGTGCCACGGGTTGTACTCAACCCGTGATGTCACCAGTGCTCGGAGCACGGGTTGAGTACAACCCGTGGCACCCGGCCCGAGCCTCCTCGGCCCGTCTCGAATCATCCGATAACTGGTCGTCTCGCGGTTTTGACTATTCGCTCCCATTCCGTGCATGGATTAGACTACAGAGGGTTCGCACTTCCAATTTCGGAGGAACTCAAGCAAGTGGCCGGTGTACCACGACCAAATCCATGCTTCCTCGACGATATGGAATCCTTGGGTTTCGTTCATGGAAACAAGCTTTGGCGGTCCAAAGACCGCCAGCGATACTACACCTGGGACTCGCTGCACGGGGAGATCGAGGTTTTCAACAAGCGAGGGAAGCATTTGGGTGTTCTCGATGCCGTCACGGGAAGGCGAATCAAAGAACCAGTCGAAGGGAGGACGATCCGTGTCTCTTGACCAGAAAAGCTTCATGGACTTGAGCCTCCAAGGAGAAGCTCTACCCGATCAGATCGACGATTTCGTCGACATCTGGCATGAGGGTGGCACTGGACTCAAGCTGAGCGAATTCCTGGGTTTCACCGACGACGAGTATTCGCTTTGGGTGGAAAAGCCGAATTTTCTCAAATACATCCTCGGTGCAAGGAAAAATGACAAGTCGATCAGCGACTATCATGATCGGTCCAGCATACTTCAACTGGCGGACCCGGACGGTTGTGTGGAAGACATTGAAGAGTTGATCGTTTGGTTCAAGAGGATGGGGCAAGTGGTTGATTGACATAGGAAGATACTGCTGAACCCGAATCCGTTGGAGAGCGGGAGCTCTTGGGTGGCAGGGGTCTGCGGTAGTCCGCAACCCCGGGACTTCGCCCGATTGCTGATCCGCAGACCCCTGCCACCCGGCCGGACCCTCAAGCTCGGAGGACGCGGGTAGATTGATGTATCAGCCCTTCACATCCTGAAAATGGACTATTACCCGGTCTTGAGCTTCGAATATCCCATAACCTTGATATAATGACATTAATTGATCGTAAGTGACTTCTTTGGAGCCCACCATGCAGTTGTCAAACAACTCGCCGAACGTCCTGTGGGTGAGTGAACGAGCGTTGACTTGCTCCCTCCTGATCGACTTACCTCCTGCTTGATTTACACGCCAAGATTCGTTATACTTCACGCGGTTAGCATTTGAGGGTTTCCGAAGGTTTGGAATTTGAGTGTCATCAGCGACTTGATCGCGGCTTTGTGCTTCCCCTCGACACCATCCAGGCAATCGATGATCGCCGCTT
>JAABUX010007066.1_pt1 | contig 13262 bp, 20 predicted proteins | sample 5561851 | NCBI WGS metagenome assembly JAABUX01 (sample SAMN10711883, study PRJNA513361) | rock metagenome | isolation source: Antarctica rocks | place: Antarctica: Victoria Land, Richard Nunatak red sandstone | collected 2016-01-03 | reverse complement strand
TAGTTATGAGGCATTCGGATCGGGCCCTGAAGGCGTCATCGTCTTCAACGACTGGCTGGCCGACTGCAGCAGTTATCTGCCCATGCGCCCGTATCTCGACACCGACCGGTTTACGTATGCGTTCGTGGATCTACGCGGGTACGGCCGCTCGCGCGATGTAGCGGGCAAACATACAGCACGGGAAGCGGCTCACGACGCGTTCGACGTCGCCGATCGGCTAGGCTGGAATCAAATGCACATCATAGGCTTTTCGATGACTGGCATGGTCGTGGAGCGGATGGTCGTCGATCGGCCCGAGCGCATCAAGAGCGAGATTGCGATTGGACCGGTGAGCGCCGCAGCCGTTCCCATGGATCCAGCCGAGAAGGCCTTCTTTGTCAGTACGATCACAGACGACGACGCGGTCCGCGCGCTCGTCGGTAGAATCAGTGCCGGGCGTCTGTCGAAAAAATGGCTTGACTACAAGTTGATGCTCGCGCGAACGACGCGCGATCATCGCGCGGTCCCAGACTACCTTGAAATGTGGACAGCCGGCGACTTCTCTGAGGAAGTCAAGCGTGCTGCGCCGCGCGTGCCGCTGCTCGTGGTCGTGGGCGAATGGGATCAGGAGTCATTTCTCGAGCCCAGGATGCAGGAGACGTTTATGGCCTGGCACTCAAACGCGGAACTCGTCGTTATCCGCAACTGCGGGCATTGCCCGATGCAAGAAACGCCTGTGTATTTGGCTACCCTGATCGAAACCTTCATGCGCGGTAACGCTGAGAGGTGACCTGTTAAAGCCTCGGAGGGTGCGCTCCTCGACCTGGCGCAGCCTTCGCTCAGCCTGCAGATTCAAAAGCTCGAGCGCGATCTGCACGTGCAGCTGTTCCGTCGTTCGAGCCGGGTCGTCGAGCTCACCGAGGCGGGCGCCGCGCTCTTGGTGGAGGCGTGGGCGCTGCTCGCCCAAGCTCAAGCCGCCGTCGACGCGGCGCGCGGCGCGGCAACCGGCGAGACGGGCCGGCTGATCATCGGCTTTTACGACTCGGCTCCGTTGATTTTGATGCCGGCCCTCGTGCGGCGTTTCCGCGATCGCTTCCCGAAAGTGCATCTCGCGTTTTCGGAAGCGAGCACGCGCCAACAGCTCACCGCCCTAGGACGCGGTGAAATCGATCTCGCCATCCTGCGCGGACCGGTGAACGAAGAAGGCGTGGCGTCGCGAAAAATCGCCGACGAGCCGCTCGTCGTCGCGCTGCCGAGTTCGCACGCGCTCGCGAACCGCTCGGCGATCGAACCGTCGGCGCTACGCGACGAGCCGTTCGTGCTGTTACCGCGCGCCAAAGGGGCGGGACTCTACGATGAAATCCTCATGCTCTGCCGCGATAACGGTTTCAGCCCGATCGTCGTTCAGGAAGCGAACGAAACGCACACCGTCTGCGGTTTGGTTGCAGCCGGCTTGGGTGTTTCGATCGTGCCGGGTTCGGTGCGCGCGCTGAACGTGCGCGGCATCACGTATCGTCCGCTTTCGCCGCCTGCCACGATCGTGCGCTGCGTTGCCTGGCGACGCGCCTCGCGCTTGCCGGCGTTGCACGCCTTCGTTGACTTGTTACCGGACGAGTTGATCGCGATCTAAACGCGGAATGCGGTCATCGTCGTGGGCGCGAAAAGTTCGTCCACCGGGCAGTCGGCGCGCGCAGACGCGCTGCTCCTGCGCCCACGGGAGAAAAGCGTTGAGCGTCGTGCGGTTTTGTCGACGCCGTAGGGCCACCAGTCTTCACCGAACATTCGTTGCGCGCCAGCCGCGTATGCGAAACACCACGGGACGGGGAAGCGCGGCGCGGTGACCTCGAGGGCGCGCGCCACGCCGTTTCCTCCCTCGAATGCCTTGAAGAGATTCGGCCCTGACCGTGCCGATCGTCAGCCTCATCTCGACGTTCGGGAACACCAAGTCGCACTGAGAGAGTCGGCTGGCGTCCTTCTCCCTTGGGACTCGTTCGTAGAGTTCGAGCAGATCATAGTCGGTGACCCTGATCGCTGGTACCGTGGGCACGAGCGACTCGATGCGACGAGAGGTATTCGTTCCAGCAGTCACTGCCGCCGAATTGGTTGTTGAGGAGTTCCTGGAGCGTGGATGTGCGGATCCCAGCGGTGCCACCGGGACCCGGAAGACAGGGCGCCACTAACGTCGAGCATCCCCTTGTTATCGAAACTAAGCACGATCACGCGAACCGAATAAGCCTGCGAGTAATCCAACCTCGCCGGCAATTGTCGTTTGGAGCCATTCGCGCAACGTGTTCGTCTCGAGTTTTGCAACATCGAGTGCGACGTACGCGATGAGGCCCAGGGCAACGGTCGTGATGAGCGCGGCAAAGCCCCAGGCGACTGCATGCGCTCGCGATCGAGCGTCAATGACGCTGACTTCCGCGGTGGGAGACTCATAATTCCTGAGGTGAATTTGCTCCGGCGCAGGCACCGCTTATGCTCGGACGATCTCGCGTTCCGTGCCGTTTGCGGTCTTCACGACGAGCGTCGACCCCTCGGCGAGCGCCTTCTGGAACACTTCCTCCAGCGCGAGAGCTTCTCGAATCACGTCAGACTTCGAGCGTTCCTTGGCAAGCCGCTCCAGCCGTTGGGCTGCGCTCTTCTCGAATGTAACAGTAACCCGTGGCATCTCTCTCCCCTTCAGCGTCAGAACAGCATCATAGTAGCACCAATCTAGCGGCTACGCCAATCGATGCGATGATGATCCTCGCCGCTGCAATATCCCAAGGCGCCAAGCGGTCGGCCGAACCCCGCCGGTTCAGCTGAAGATTTCCAGGAGCGGCGGATCCTCGTCGAGGGTTGCCGCGGCCCGTAATCCAGCACGATCCCGCTCGACCGCTGCCCCGTCACCCGCTTGATGCTCTCGATCGGGATCTTCTTCTTCGCCGCGTTCGTGATGAAGCCGCGCCGCAGCGAGTGCCCAGCGAAGTCCCCCTCGACTCCGGCCGCAGTGGCTCGCCGACGGAGGATGCGTGCCACGTCCCCCGGATCGAGCCGCGCCGACGTCAGCTGTCCGCGGAGATCGAAGGTCCTGAAGACCGGCCCCTCCGAGCCGACTAACTCCAGCCACCGTTCGAGCGCCGCGACGGCGCAGAGTGTGGCGCTCTGCGATCCCGCCGGCAGCCGCGGCACGTACAGCTCGCGCCCCTTCTTCCGCGGGTCGTTCTTAGCCGCCGCGATCACACGAACAACCCTGCCTTCGAGAACCGCAGCTACTCGACGTCGAGCGCGACGAGCTCGCTGCGCCGAAACGCCCCCGCGTACCCGAGCAACAGCAGCGCGCGATCGCGCGCCGCCGGCACATCGTCGGGCATCGCCATCAGCAGCGCCGGAAGGCGCTCGACGAGCAGCGGCTCCTTCTTCTTCGCGGCGGTTCCGCGACTGCGGCTGTACCGCCGCAGCAGCTTGCGCACCAGCGGATGATCGGTTGGCGTCTCGAGCCCCGCCATCGCATGGCCGCTCGCGATCGCGGCCAGCCGTCGGCGGAGCGTGGGGAGCGACAGGCCCACGGTCCCGGCCCGCATCCCCGCCGGCGATCGGCTGCGACGGCTCTCGAGCGCTTTGAGGTAGAGCGCGAGCGTCTGGGGCGCGGCCGGCAGCGGTGCGAGGGCGTGCCGCCCGCAGAATCTCATGAAGTCGTCCCAATCATGGGCGTACGCGCGTTCCGTCGCAGGCGCATGGTCGGGGGTCGAGAGGTCGCGATCGACGGCCCGCGCGAGCTCGGCCAGAAACGCCGATGCGTCGACGGACTCCGCGATTCCGTACCCCGGGAAACCGCGCTGGCCGCCGGGGATGACCTGAGAGGCATCGGATCGTGCTTCCACGTGCGCTTCTTCCGCTCGTCATTCGTGAAATCTTACGTGCCTGAGAAGGGATTCTGCTCAGGCACGCAAGCCGTGTTAACGTGTAGGCTTGGTGCCCTGGAAACGCTGACCGGCTCACTAACCGTAACCAAGCGTTAGAGCACGCTGACGCTTTCGTCCCAGCGGTTGCCAGCGCGGATGTAGCGCCGCGCGACCGCGACGCTCTTCCAGCGGTCGCGAAGCCCGACCGTAGCGAGTGGGCCCCAAAGTCGCCGGCTAGCCCGGCGGCCGCGACGCGCGCTTTCACGACCTCGCCGATCGCCCAAGGCGAAAAATTTGGGCCGACCGTGCTATGCCGGTCAATGCTGCGAAAAACGGGGCCCTCGACGAGCGCGACGGCGCCGAGCCAACCTTGCAGCGTGCGAACTGCACACTGCTCGAGCTCGGCCGCGAATGCAACGGCGACCTCTTCTCCTTCGCCCTCCTGGTCGCGCTTGGAGCGCCGGATCGCGAGCACCACGCCCTCACGCTCGAACCCGAGGTCGCGGAGCTCGAGCCCGGCGAGCTCGCTGCGGCGCAACGCGGCCGCCCAACCGACGAGAATGATCGCGCGATCGCGCAGGCCCCGCAGATCGCCTGGAATCGGTGCGAGAACCGAGAGGAGCGGATCGCGCACGAGCGCGGTTTTCTGCTGCTGCGCGACGCCGAGCTTACGGCGGTACCCGCGCTCGACGTCGCGCACGACGCCGTGCGCCGTCGGCGGATCGACGCCCGAGGCTTTGTGATAAATGCCGATCGTCGCGGCTTGCGCGCGATGGTCGCCGGGCAGCGGCCGCGCGCGGCGAGGTGCGCGACGTAGAGCGCCGCGGTTTCGGGCTCCGCCGGCAGTGGTCGCGGCCGATGGAGCCGCAGAAGGCGCGGACATCGCGCCAGCCGGCGGCATAGGCGCGCTCGGTCGCGGGCGCTTTGCTTGCGTCGACGGCGTCTCGCGCGGCCGCGCGCAGATCCGCCACGACGACATCGATCATCGACTGAAGCGGAGCGAGGCTGGCGAGAGCGAGTTCGCTCATATTGCGGCGCCCATCCGGCATGGGCTGCTGCGTTAGAGCCGAGGTTCCTGGCCCATGAGAAAGAGATATTATCGAGGCTCAGGATGGTGTGACACGTGCCACCCCAGGCGCTGCCGACGCGTTTTTTCGGTTCTACGCGTCTCTATTATCCTCCGAGAGCCGGGCCAAACTGAAATCTCCATCAGTCAGTGATGGTAGAGCCCATCTTCAGGCGCAGCGGCACTGCGCGACGCCGTCCGCGACGGCGTTTCGGGCTACGAGCTAACGAAGATCTCCTCGACGATTTCGTGCATTGCGGGATCGCACGCACGCAAGCGTTCGCGTGTAGCTGCCGGCCACGGTGAAATGTCGTCGTTAAATACGCCTGCATACTTACGGACCGACTCGGCGAAGTATTCGTCGAGACCACACGCGGCGTACGGCGTTACGAACGCGCGGGCGCCAGCGAACGCCGAGCGGATCTTCGGATCGAAACCGCTGCGATACACGCCGCCGCCGAGCGCGCAGTCGATCGCATGCGCGACTTCGTGCCCGATCGTCATCGCGCTTAGAGAGCGCAAATAAACGGTGCGCTCTTCGACACAAATAATCCGGCCGGTGGAACCGGCCACGCATCGACGTCGACGCCGAGCCGCTGCAATGCCTTCGACGCGTCGCGATACCCTTCGCGGACGCGGAGCGGCCGCACGCAACAGCGGTTCTCGACAAGTCGCTCGAGAGGCGCAGTTGGATATGCGCCGAGGTGCGGCGCGATCGCGTCCCGAGCGGTTTTGCTCGCACCGACGATGAGCATGGATACGACGTCGCTATGGCGCGACGAAACAAAGCTCGACATACGAAGCCTCCGAAACGAAGCAGCGGCGCCCTTACGAGCGCCGCTGCGGTGAGTAGGTGCGAGCCGCGCTAGGCGGCGCCGTTACGACGTCGGGAACTGCGTCGCGCGCGAATGCCGACGCATCGAAGATATCCGATGCCACGTCGGCTGGGCTGTCCTCAAGCGGATGCGTCCCGAGCAGCCGTCGCACGGTGTAGCCCGCGCTTAGAAGCTGCGAGGCGTCATCGCGCGAGAATTGCCCGAAGTCCGGCAGCGTCACGCTTGGATCGAAATCCCATGCTTGCGCGCCCGTCCCGTCCATAGCCATCGCGAGCAGCGTCTCGAGCTGCGCCGCGCTCGGACGCGTCGTCCGATAGAGTTCACATACCGCGTTCGCGTGTTCGCCCGCGTCCGTGAACATCCACGCGTTGGTGACCGGATTCCACACACCGCCGTGTGCCTTCATCGCTTTGCGGCAGAACTTCGTACGGTCGTCGCTGATTGTGTAGAGCTTCGTCATTGGTTTGAACCCATCTCCGCCCGAGGCGGTCTGTTGATGGGTCCGTGGAAGACGCGGCCGCGACGCAACGGCGCAGCGAACAAGGGCGCCGCAGCCGAACGTGGACCGGAACGAAGTGAGGACCGATAGTGTCCCTTGCGTTTCGTCGTGACGGCGTTTAGGATCCCAAAGATCAACAGCGAGTGACTCGGGTGGGGGACGTTCAATGCCGACGCCGCCTCCGAAGGCTTACTTTTAGTTGTTGTCGGCCGTTTCGCTCTCGTCGTCGGTCTGGTGCAATCGTTTATGCCATGCGCCGCTGCACCCCGGCGGAACTCGAAATGCGTGTGACGCGCCGGTGGCGCGCGACTACGTGGCGTTTACCAGCACCGTGCTCTGCACGCCGCCCGCCCCCGTGATAACAACCGCGCAAGCACCGACGCCGGCTGAGGTGACATTCACGACGTTGCCGGTAACGGTCGCATTGACGATACCGGGGCACCCGATTGCCGTAAACGGGCCGGCTCCGGTGACCGTCACGGGCGCAGTCGAGCCGACTCCCACGAGGTTGACGGTCGCTGGAGTCGTCACGAGCGGCGCAGCGCCCGTTACCGTCGTTGTCACGGTCGACTGAACTCCGCCCGGTCCCGCCACGACCACGGCACACACGCCCGCCCCCACACCCGTCAGATTGAGCACGTTTCCGGTGACCGTCGCTGTCACGACACCCGGGCAACCGGTGGCCGTGAAGGGACCCGTTCCCGTAATGGCAACGGCACTCGTCCCGCCCGTCCCCAACTGCAGCGCTGAGGGAGCCAGGGCAATCGGTGGCGTTGCCGAGACGGTGGTCAGGATCGTCGCCTTCGCTCCATTGGCTCCCGTGGCGACCACGACGCACGTACCCGCAGCCACTCCGGTGAGATTCACGACGTTTCCAGTGACCGCGGCGGTAACGATGCCGGGGCAGCCGGTAACCGTGAAGGGGCCGGTTCCAGTGAGCGTCACTCCCGAGGTAGCCCCCGGGGCGAGCTGCAGGCTTGTCGGCGTGGCGGCGATTGGCGGTGCCGTTGCCGAAACTGTTCCAACGACGGAGGTCTGGACGCCACTAGGTCCGGTGATGACGATCACGCATACGCCCGCACCGGCGGCCGCCAGGTTCACGACGTTACCGGTCACCGTTGTATTGATGATGCCCGGACAGCTGGTCGCCGTGAATGGGCCCGTTCCGGTAACCGCCACGGACCCGGTGCCGCCCGGACCCAAGTTGATGGCGTTTGGTGAAGCGACCAGCGGCGTGGCGGCCGTTACGGTTGTGACGACGGTCGTCTTGACGCCGTTTGGATCGGTAACCACGACCGCGCAGACGCCTGCCCCAACCGCAGCGAGGTTGAGTACGTTTCCGGTGACCGTCGCGTTGACGATCCCCGGGCAGCTCGTGGCCGTAAACGGCCCCGTTCCGGCAAGGGCTACGCTTCCCGTTCCACCCGTCCCGAGCGTAAGGGCTCCAGGCGTTGCGGCGAGCGGCGTGGTCGCGGCGACCGTCGTATCCACGACGGCCTGGACGCCGCCCGGACCGGTGACGACTACCGCGCAAACACCCGTACCGACCGCCACGAGGCTAGCGACGTTCCCGCTCACCGTGGCGTTGACGATTCCGGGGCAACCCGTGGCTGTGAATGGCCCCGGCCCGTTGAGGGTAAAGCCGCCGGTGCTGCCCGGCAGAAGGGCGAGCGCGCCCGGTGTTGCGACGAGCGGGGCGCTCGGACTCACGGTGGTGGTTATCGTGCCTTGGCCTTGATTCGGCGAAGTCACCACGACCACGCACGTACCCACGCCGACGCTCACGAGGTTGACGACGCTGCCGTTGACGGTCGCGTTGATGATCCCCGGGCACCCAACCGCCGTAAACGGTCCGGTGCCGGTGATGGGAATAGAGGCAGACCCGCCATTCCCAAGCGTGACGGCCGGAACGCTCACGGTGATCGCGGCACCGGCACCTGGCGGAATGACGCCGCCCACTCTGCTCACCGCCGCCGGTACCGTGCAACACGCGTTCGTGCCGCCACAGCCCGCCAGAGCGAGGAGTCCAAGGAATTGCATGCGCCTCAGCGCTGGGGGCAGCGAAACGTTGAGTCCCAACATGGATGCGTCTCCTTAAATCTTCAGACCGAGTCCGAGGTATGGTCCGCCGTGAGTTTGGTCGATCGGCGCGCTCTGGCGCGCAGCGTAGCGGTCTCCGCTAAAACCACCGTAGGCGTATACGGGAAAATGCTTCAGCGACAAGGCGAGGCCGACGTCGTACTTGGTAATCCGGTAGCTCTGCGTGTACGTCGTGTTGTTGTGGGAACTCCCGACGTTAGAGACGGTGTAGTTTCCACTGGCACTGGGATAGTAGAAGAACGAACCATATGGCGTCACCGAATTATTGAGATCCGGCAGCTTTTCAATCCCGAAGCCGACCGCTCCAAGGTGCGGATATCCATAATTGGTCGACGTGCGAAGATAGCCGACACCGAGGTAGATATTCGGAGCGGCAATCTTGAACTCGAGGCGCGCATCGAGCGTGCTTTGCTTCGCGAGGAAAACCGGTGTCGAAGCGACGCCGCCGTCGATGGTCGAAAACTGGGTGAAGTAGGCACCAAAAGCGTTCTGTTGATTGACGCTCGTGATGTAAGAGTCTTGACGAAAGTCGGCTTTTACGGCGATCGGTGAGTTCTTGAACATGTACGCGGCGCTAGCAACGTACGTGTTGTTCGGACACCATAAGCCGGCCGAAAATTCGTTGTAGTTACGGCCGGCCGCTTTGGCGGCGGCGATGAAGCCTCGATATTGGAAAGGTTCTTGTGCCGCCGTTGCTACCGGCGCCGGCGTCGCGACCGGAATGGGCGCCGGCGCCGGCGTCACGACGGGCGTCGCCATCGGCGCAGGCGTCGGCGGCACTGCAGCAAGGTACCGGACAACGACGAGACGTTTATCGGGGATCCACTGCACGTACGCGCCGAGCGCTTCGGAAATGACGCGTACCGGCACGAGCACGACGCCGTGGTAGAGCATCGGCGGGACGTCTAATGGGCGGGTTTCGCCATTGATCGTGACCTCGCGCGACCCCAATCTCACCGAAACCGTCGTGCCGGGCTTTGTCGCCGAAAAGGTCTTGCCGTCGGCCGAAGCGGTGACGGTTGCACCCATTTGCGCGAACATACTTCGCAACGGTACGTAGATCTGGTGATTCTTGATAAACGCCGCGAGCACGCGTTTTTGCCGAAGGATGTCCGGCTTCGTGTACACCGTGTGATCGTTGTACAGAATGGGAATCTCGCCGGAAGGCGGGGTGCCGAAATCGGCCGCGCCGGCTGGTGGAGCAAGCGATGGTGGTGCGGCCGGCGTCGGCGCACTCCATCCCAGCACGAGAAGGCACAAGAAGAACAAGACTCTTCGCATACTCATGCGACGTCTATCGGCCGCTTCAGGCTAGAGTTTAGTGCAACGGAAATAAAAATACGTGGAAAATTTATGTCTAAATCGGCGCTTGAGGTGCCTACCGCGAGCACCCTCGCGAAAACCTCGATGCTACGACGTCGCGCTCATAAGATCAACGAGCCTGGCCGCGCCATTGCCATATTCGCTGCTCGCGCACGGTGCGAAGCGCCCGACATTGTGCGCTCGATGGCGAGAGCGACTTCGACGCCGCTTACATCGACATCAATGCATGGGGAGCAGCGAGCGCCATCGAGAGCACCGGAAAACCGTGGGCAATGTACACGCCGCGCCGTCGACAGTGAGTAGCGCGACGGCTTGGTCCGGAGCGAGGGCCCGGAACGTTTGCGCGGTGAACGATTGACCGTAACAACCCGAAGCGGACGCGCGAACGCCTTACGCGCGCGCTCGACCGACTCACCACGGACGGCGCGATCGTCCGCTGGACGTATGCCCACGATCCTCGCACCTTGCCGCCCAAAGGATACCTCGAGCAGTGGCTGGCGTTGCGTGCGCGCGTTGTCATCCGATCCCCCAACGTGAGACGCTATCGCGTGGGATCGCGCAAGACAGCCCTTCCCACACGATAACGCCCCACTTTTCGGGACGCTATCGTGTGGGATTGTTGCGCGGTTGCAGCGAGGGCCGCATAATCGTCGCAATGATCGATTAAAATCGAAACGCCGCCGGTATGGGAACCGGCGGCGTCCACTCTAGGGGCTCGTCCTCTCACCTCTCGTCCGCGTTCACCTGGAAAGTAGGCGCGATCGGGAGATCCGGGGCGGGTTTCGCACCCTAGGTGGCGAGCCTCGTTCATCGTAGCGGATGGAGCCGGGCCTGTCCACTCTAGCCGCTGCATTGGCTCGCGTCTCACGAGGCAACTGCGGTTGGAAAGGCCCCGACGGCCGCGCTTGCGCCAGCCGCCGGTCAGGTTCAACCTGCCCTCGAGCGGTTCGCCCAGAATCTACCGTTTCGCGTCCATGCGACCGATGATTTCCGCCGCGGTGCCTATCGCGAGCGGCGTGAGGTCGCGCGCTCGATGGCCGAGATCGCACCGGATCCGCCGGGAGGGCTGACCGCGCTGCGCTTCGACATCGATACCGAGGCGGCGGCGTGGCGTGGATCGAGGCGGAGCTGCCGGCGCCGAACCTCGTCGTCGTCAATCCGCGCAATGGCCACGCCCATCTGATCTATCTGCTCGGCGGCTGGATACGAACCGACTTCGGCGACCCGAGTCGTTTGAAGGTCGTGCGCTACGCGGCCGCGATCGAGCGCGCATATGCGGCGGCGCTCGGCGCCGATAAGGGCTACAGCGGGCGCTTTCACCACGACCCGCTTTCGGCCGCGTACGTAACCAAGGTTGGACGGGATGCGCCGTACTCGCTCGCTGAGCTCGCGCAGTACGTCGACCTCGCGATGCCGGCGACAAAGCCAGCCCCGCTCGGGATCGGGCGAAACGTCGAAGTCTTCGACCGCCTGCGGCGCTGGGCGTACACCGCGATCGCCGACTGGAAGATCGGCACGCACGACGCATGGCACGGGGCGGTCGCGCGCCGGGCGAGTCAGATTGCGGCCGAGGTCGGTGCCGCAAGCCCACGCGGGCCGCTCAAGCAGAACGAGGTCGGCCACATTGCCAAGAGCGTGGCCAGGTGGGTCTGGGAGCGCTACGTCGCTGGCGTGCCGCCGCTGTTGCGCGAGGCGCAGGTCGCCGCGCAACGCGAGCGTGAGCGCGACCGGCAAAAGGCCCGCGAAGCCGCCAGAGAGCGTTCGCGCGTGACGCGGGAAATATACCGCCCCGGCCCGCCAACGTCGTTCTGAGCCACGGAAATGCGTCGTTCGGGCCTTTCGTTACGCTCGATTGCGGCCGCGCTGCGGTGTTCACTCGCCGAGATCCATCGCTGTTGAAAGCGTATGTTCAGGGTCCGCCCGGCCTATCAGACTTTTAGGGCTTCGTAACCCCTAACTCGTCTGCTCTAGTTCTGAACGATGATGTTTTTGCATCGACGCCTTCCGCTGGGAATGCAGGAGCGATTGCCGCAGCAGTCGTTTCTGAGTACGGGCAACACGAGAGCGACATGACGGCTGATCGAAGGGAGGTTTTGGAGGAAACCGACGTCTGCGAATCGCCGATCGCGTATATCCAGGGTCGTATCCGTGAAATCGTTGCCAGCGGACGTGAGCCGGAGAACCCGCCGTAATTAAAAAAAAGTCTTTTTTTAGCGAACGGAATGCGGCTTAGCGCTCTCTCGTAGATCGATCACAATCGTTTCAGCAATCCGGTCGTGCATGCTCATTCGATTGGGGCTGAAAAAGTATTGAATGAATCCCACAATCTCGGCGACCGACACGGCATAGCCTAAAACTCTCTCGGCACACTGCCAGAGCCCCAGATGCGGGCGAGCGAGTGATACGACCCGGCTGCGAGCGATCCACTTTCCTATGGATCGACCGTTGCTCAGGTAGTTCGCGGCGACAAAGTACAGCATCGCCGCTGCGAGGCTCCGCCATTCATGGAAGTTGAAATTGATGGCGAAGCGACTACGGCCATTCCACTCGTGACTTACGAAACGTTCCCAAAGCAACTCGAATGGGATCCACAGTAGAATCACCAAAGCAAGATCGATAAAGAACCCAAGCGCGCGCTGTCCGAAGCTAGCGAGTGGTAAGCCGTCCAGCTCGTCAAACCGCGCGGTCTCATGTGCATTGAAGTAGGGAGGGGCCGTATTAGCTAGCTTCTCCCGCGTGGCCTTATCGCCCTCACATTTCGCTCGGTCCAATATGCAAACGCGGTGTCGGTTTGGCAAGACTATATGGGTGTCGTAATCGGTGGCTCGTGGTCGCCGGAAGCGTCACGCGATGCGCAGTGTTCGTGGACGGCCATACTTTTGTATCGACGCCTTTTGCCGGGAACGGAGGAGCGATTGCCGCAGCAATCGTCTCCGAGTACGCGGTCAGCGCGCGACCTGTGAGCGACATGAAGGGTGACGGAAGTGGGTTCGGGGAAACCGCCGTCGTCGAGTCTCCGATCGCGTATATTTCGCCGACGGGGTCGTAGCTCACTTTATGCGCTAGGGCTTCGCTCGCCATGTGCTGGCGACCGCGCTCGAGTGCAGCGTCCATCTCGTCCTCCGTCACGATCTCACGTCTAGCCATGAATACGCTCCCACTCTGCCGTCAGCCAGCTATGGTGTTCGCCGACCGCCGCGACGGCCGCGCGGACGTCGCGCCGCGTCACCTGCTTCCGCATCTCGAGCAGCTTGACACCACCGTCTGGCAGGAGCTCGACAAGCACCTCAGCGGTGCCTCGAAGACTTCGAGAAACGCGAGCTCGCGCGCTGTGAAGGCAATAGGCTCATTCGTAAGTCGCGCTACGCGTGCTCCGAGATCGAGCGCGAGTTCGCCGATCCGCAAAACATCAACTTGCGGCTCGCCCCCGACTCGTCGCGCGATCGCTTGTAACCGTGCTTCTAGTTCCGCGAAGGCGAACGGTTTGCGCAGGTAATCGTCCGCGCCGGCGACGATGCCGGCCACTACGTCCTACGAGGAGTTCGAATGCAGCGACCGACAAGATCACGGTCAGA
>JAABUX010007065.1_pt1 | contig 13262 bp, 16 predicted proteins | sample 5561851 | NCBI WGS metagenome assembly JAABUX01 (sample SAMN10711883, study PRJNA513361) | rock metagenome | isolation source: Antarctica rocks | place: Antarctica: Victoria Land, Richard Nunatak red sandstone | collected 2016-01-03 | reverse complement strand
GCCTCGATGGCTTTCCGCTTCTCGTCCGCCGTATTTGTCGCCACGGTGCAGCCCCTCCCCCATCTCATCTTTCACTAGAACATGCGTACTATCTATGGTACAATGCGCTCAGGCATCGGTCAAGGCGCGAGTGCCAGTGGGATGCGCCCCGAGATTGTGAGGGGCGTTTGTCGTGCCCATGAACGTGACGAAGGCGCGGTTGGTCCGCTCATCGCCCACCACGCCGATGAGCCCGAATCCGACCGCAACCGTCCGTATGCGCGTCCCGGTTGCTACATCACACACGCTCACCATACCTGCCACACAGTGGGAGAAGACTCACCTTGCAGGTTGACCACAAAGACTCGTCCCGCTCCCGTGGATGGCGCTACGTTTCATGACATGCCTCAACAATGATAGAAGGCATGCGGTAGCGATGCGAGATTTCGTAGGCGCGCAAAAGGTGTGGGACAACGGGGAGCGCGGGCAGCTTGCCCGCTCGGACTCAGCAGGCAAGCTGCCCGCGCTCCCAGTACTTCTGATTTCTTGGGCTACAGACCATCATATGCAATCGTCCACCACGGTCGTCGCCGGATAGCCTTCTCAAGGGACGGTTATTCCTGTCGGACAGAACCCGCTGAACGGAGTGGGGCACGGTCCAGCCCTGACAATCCGAATGCGGTAGCTATCGGGAGCACTCTCAGGACTGGGTCCAAAGAGACGCCCGATGATGGGTGCATGAGCAAGCATGATGAGGAGGCGCTTGCCATTGGATGGTTGCGGCAAGGAGCCGGCGATGAGGACCGAGGCGGCGACTCCTGCCCCGTTGAGATGCACGGCGCGCGACCCATAAGCGGTCGAGGAGAACACACTGGAGAAGGGAGGATCGATGAGGAGCAATTGCTGCCCGGCGACGACCCCGTACCCGCTGCCCCAGAAGTACCTCAGCCCAACCGCCCGTACGGATACGGTACGACCGACCCATGCCCGTGGGTGGAGGCGGATCTCCCGATCGAGGTGCTGCACGGAATAGGCCGCGCTGGTCGTGGGGGCGACCGTGAGGACACTATCGGCGCCAACAAGGACAACGCTCGCAAGAGCGCTGAGCAGAAGGCTCCGCGTCGCGATATGCGTAGTTCGCGCCATAGTGGTTCGTGCCATAATAGTGTGCCTCCTTGCTTGTCGAATGATCATCGTCCCTGCCATCCCGCTATACGCGCGGGAGGCCCATGCGCCCGATGACGAGCGCCGCCGAGGAGGAGATACGGTCCGCGTAACAGTGATTGTGGCCTAGATCCTGGCGGGCATGCTCGCCCTGTTTGAGGCCAAGAACATCACCGACGCCGCCAGCACAAGGCCCAGTGGTAGGATAGCCCCGCCCTTGTGCATTCCGAACGTCTTCATACAGTGTCTTCCTGCCAATCATCGTGGCCAGCATTGATACCATATTGCATACATCTCGCTAGCGGCGCTCGTTTGGGCGCTCCTGCTGGTCGAGTTCTCGAGTTGCGGCGCGGACACCCGCCCGTACACCCGTCCGTACCGTCAACACAACAAGCCCTGCTATGACGACAAGCACGAGCACCAACACCGCGACGATCAGCAGTTCCGTCGCATGATCTTTCAGGGCGTCCATAGCACCTATTCCCCTTCAATCTAATAGTACGACGATTGTATTTCCGCATTGCACCCGTCCCACCGAGAACTTCCGCATGGTGCGCACGGAACGGGGAGTTCGTTACTCTAGACGTAGGTAGGTGACGACGATCTCCGGTTTGCCACGCAACCAGAAGGCGAATGCTCCGAGTAACAGGTAGCGGCCCAAACTTGGCCGCCGGTAGCGATTTGTCACACTCGCAACCGACCATCCGTGCTCTGCAAGTGTACGTGCATCAGCCCTATAACTTTGGTAGCGCCTGTAGACGCGCACCATCGTCTCAAACTGCTGCACCTTGTGATCCGCTTGTCTCTCCATCACATCGCCCTGCATCATTATGCGACTCTGCCCAACTGCTTGCGGATATATTCCCTATGACGTGGCATCGATCTCAATAACAACACTATTGGTCTTCGCCACTGGAGGAATATACGGGGTAGAAACATTGGCGCTCCCTCCAAGTACGCGGGCCAGAATTGTCTTGAGGCTAGTGATAAGGTCCATGTTCGATGTACCCTGACTAAAGGTCATAATTTGTGCGCCAACTAATGCGCGGCCGGTCATCGTATCCACTGCCACGTTCGTCTGTGGGATTGCGAAGGCCCCTTGTGGCAGTGGAACAGTCCGCAGGATTGTGCCGTTGCGCCCATCAAGGATACTCACGTTGTAGGAATTGACGACAAAGACCTTCTGGTGAGCCTCATCGACCGCGACCGCTCCCGGTTGCCAGCCTGTGACGGCGGTGCGCACGCTACGTCCACTGACAGCATCCAGCACACTAACTGTACCCGTTGGACTACGGTCCGTGGCGACGTTACCATGATTCAAACTCGTGACGAAAACGCGCGCTATGCCAATCGACCGCCACTGCCGTTGGATTCTTGCTTACTGCTATAGTACTTAGTACAGATCCGGTACGTGTGTCCAAGGCACTCACACTATTACTACCCTGATTCACAACGAACACCCGGTGGCTATGCTCGTCGACGGCTAACGCCCACGGTGCTTTGCCAACGCTAACAGAGCGTAAGAGACGGCCGCTCAGCATATCGAGCATGTACACACGATTGTAATTGCTATCAACAACAAAACAGTGGCCGCTATATTCGTCCACGGCCATCGCCATATGCCCGCCGACTTTTGTGGACGAGGGTCTGATTGTCACACTGCGGAGGACTTGCCCTGTGCGCGCATTGAGATCGATCACCTGTCCGTCATCTATCGCGGCCAACAGACGACTCCCACGGGCAGCCACCGTCAGCGCGGATGGACCTCCTTTAAGGACGATGTTGCGCAACGCAACTCCGCTGCGTATGTCTAGCACAATAATGCTCTTGTCGCGTGTGACAAAGGCCTGCCCTATTTGGCTGTCCAGGGCCAACGTCCCGAAGGCATACCCGGCTAGCACCGTACGTGCATGCCAGCGCCCCTCAGCCCCCACATGCAAGATGCTTACCGCCCCCGTACCATTAAGGTTGCTTGCAACGAACGCGTGTTGACGCTGTTCATCGATCACCAGCGAGACTGGATACGATGGAACAACGACGCCACCCAGCGCGGGGTCCGCAGTACCGGACATCCGAGTCCACAATGCCAGGGCTATCATCGATCCTATTACCAGCACAACCATGGGAAGCCAGACTGTTACTCGTCGTCGCATGACCTCACACTCTACCTCATATGAACATGTTAGCCCTAGTCCGGAAGGGCAACAGAAGGGATAGAGAGCTTTTCATCCAGCGCCCAAACACGCCGATCCCACGACTCAGGCAGGTGTGTGGCATGCTCCATCCGAGCAAGCATATACAAACAGTAGAGACCTGCCCAGGTCATATGAAGATTGGTCGTGGACGTTAGGCTAAGGCCTGGTGTCCCTGGAGGATACGCACTGAATCCCCCGAAGGGATCGGCGCAGTGCCGCACAAACTTTATCACGGCATCAGCCTCGGGAATAGGATGTCCAAATAGAGCATAAAGCGCTATTGCTGCTCGCGTTGACACTAGATCGGCAGGAATGCTAGGGCGAGGTGAATACCCTCCATTCGCGGTACGATGCTTCTCCAGTGCCGGCAGGACACGTTCAGCCAATGTAGACATCTTGCTAGGATCAGCAAGAAGGCGCACTACACTTATCTGTAGCAAATCGCTTGGTTGCAGACGATTGAGCATGCTCACGGATACGAATCTGGTGGTCGCGGACATGAGTGTGCTGCGCGGAGTGGTGATCCTGCTACCCACTGACGCCTGCACGGCACACTGCCAGAAGAGAGCCGCAACCGCACTTGGACTTCCATCTACCGTAACCGGCCACACGACGCGGTCAAGGTTCAGCATGGCTTGTCTCATCTGCCACGTCGGCACGCCCACCTGATGCGCTGCCGCGAACACCACAAAAGCATCCTCTAACCATGAAGCGCGCTGTGCGGCGCTCCCCCCTATTTCGTGGAGGGATGCCGCACGCAATTGGTGTAGACGATTTATCACGCTGTTATAGGTTGCAGCCTTTGGCACCGCATGAGGATCCAAAGCGTTAAGAATAGCGAGTGCAAAGTACGTATTGTATTCGTTCGGTACGAGGCTGGCCGGAGGCAACCATGCCCCATTATGCGTTGAGCGTTGCATCAACTCGGTCGTCCCCAACCGAGACTCTAAGAGAGTATATATGTGGTTAGCATGCAAGAGACGGAGCGAATGCACCGTCGTCTGCACATCTCCTGTACTTGTACCATGAGCAAAGGGGAACATGCCGTCAGAAAGTTCTTCGTTGTTAAGCATATGTAGATAGCCGGACGGCAACTTATGGGACATTCGGAAGGGATTCGATAGGCGCTCCAGCGTCGCCAACTCGGCTATGGCGTCACCAGAGGGAGGACGTGCAAGAAGCCAAGCTCGCTCACGTTCGAGCGCTTTTCGTCGCACGAGAAAGGCTCGTTTCGATAATTTAAGCGATCCTGGGCACAAAGCGTCCATACTAGCAAGCGCGTCAGCACCACCCCACGTTATTAGCTTCGAGATCACTGTTGTTCGATAGATTTTATCGTCGAGCACTATGCGATATAGTGCCTCCATGAGACGGCGACCTACCGTCGTCTCACACTGAGGCATTGACCGGGATCCCAGTAGCTGGGCTGCAGCTGCTGATGCGCCGACGCTCGTCTTTTGCAGCAGGTCCCAGGAGAACAATCCGCTAGACTGCTGCAATCTGCCAAGAGCAGGCATTATCCAGCCATCTGGTATGCGAAGACCTACGCACGTCGCGGTTTGGTCAAGTAGAACCAGGCGGTACAATACTGGCAATTCTGAGTCATAGCTTGGGCCAATTAGCCCACCTGGCAGCATGAGCGTCTGCAACCATGTGCGTGTCGCCTGCTCCTGTCTCACATCGTGATACCAGAGCCCCGACTCGTACCTCACGCACGACCACCAAGCTGTAGAGTACAAGCTCGGCATAGCATCCCGTAACGGGCTTACATCTCCGTAGCCCCCAGTCGATCCACCGGCATAGCTTGCTCTAGCCAACGTGACGGTGGCAGACCGCCACACAATACGTCCATCTATTGTCGCAACATGCTCCGATGGTCTATTAACGGTCGCACTACGTGGTGCCCCGGAGCATCCTACCATTATCGTAACTATGCTAATAAGCAGCATAGCAGTCGTAAGCAGCCTAGTAGCTGCCCAAGGACTTCCCATACGCATCGCTGATCCTCGTGGAAGTGTGACTACAACATGGGCGGTGGGAAGATAGGATGGCCGTCGGATAGCGTAGTACCCAAAGACCATCCTACCTTGGCCGTATCCGATACAACACATGGCATGGGTCGAGTCGTCTCGCAACTCGCAGTTGCCGGACTTCCTCTCACTATGGCCATAGGCAGCAACATGCTATATCGAGTTACACGGCCCCCCACAAGAATCCGAAGCCGTGCTGCCGCTCCACCAGTACGACCCGAAGTTAATGTCCGCGACCATCGACTGGTTTGTCCCGCTCACAATCTGGGCGTTGAACTGTGGGGAGTTCCAGCCGTAATAGATGGCGCTCGTCGAGTTGCTGTAGAAGCTGACATCCCCGCCGGCGACCGAACCTTGTTGGCCACCAATCGATGGTGGGACTCCTATGCTGACGAAGGCGCCATCGACCCCGAAATGCATGCGCATGCCTATGGAGTTAGGAGTCCCCGATCCTTGCCACAGCGAACTTGCATTCCCACCGTGCCACGTTATGACAACGGTCGATGGCGTAGACTGCACGGTAACGGGACCGCCGAATGACGCCCACAGATTCGCGGAGCTTCCATGCCCGGACGGAGGCGTATACCAATCGGCAACTTGAGCTTGCAGGTTCTCCGTGAGACAGTTCGACCCGCAGTCGTGATTGGAGTATCTGGAGGGTACGACCCTTCCTGCATGGCCTCTCATTCCGGCCAGCCCGATTGTGCTACCTGCCGACAGACTCCCTGGTGGGGGACTGGGCAGTACCGGGCTGCGTTGCAGCGCATCAACTAGGCGAGGGTCTGCGGCGTCTTGCTTAGGGTGGAAGTCCGCGACCGACACCCCAGGGGCGGGTGACAGGAGGTAGCCACCAGGAACAGCCCAGTCAACGACGGAACTGCCGATGCGGGTACCGGGAGCAATCAATGACTGAGTCGACAGTCCTCTGCCGTTAACCGTTACTCCAGGTGGAGGCGGCACGGGAGGATCGCCATCAGCGTGGACATGAACCGTGCCGAGTAGAAGGAGTCCGCTTGCTATGGCAATGCTTGCCATTACGTGTTCGCGCCAGGAATAGGTCATGGTGTCCTTCCCTTTTCTTGAGAGCTTGGTATTCGAAGTAGCCGATAGGCAGGAGAACTGCGAATGTACTTTGGTAGAGCCAATCGCCAGTAAAGTGCGCTGCTCACTTGTTATTGCACGGCGTTACGATTGTTTCCATGCATCGCCTTCGGCCTACGGGTCCGCCCATCACCATCAGTGCTGCCGACGGCCACATGCGCTACTCCTGATGGGCGCGGACCACAAACAACACCGTGAAAATGGCATTGTGGACGACAAAGTAGGCGTAGTCGCTTCTACTATCGTGTGCCCCTCCTCAATCTCGCTTACGTTGGCACCGACCCATGCGGTGCCTGTGCTTTCCACTCTAACAGCCCGCGTTGAGCCGCTACAATCCTGGAAATCCACCAGTGGATTTCCAGGATGTTCAAGACCTCGCCGCTGGTATACGCTCCGATTGAGGACAGGCGCCTGGGATGCTGCAAGGCACGAGATAGTGCCAACCGAGGCGCCGATGTGGATACGGAAAGGACGATCATGACGGAAGGAACGGCTCAGGGCCTACTAATCGGAGAACCGGCGGTCGATGTGGCCGCGATGGCGGCGATCGTGCGTGACCTCGTCGCCGGGGGTGTGGACCGCATACCAAGCGCGCGGTGGCTGCGGATACGCGTCCGCCAGGCGGGCCTCGGTCCGCTCGACTACGCTGCCCTGGAGACGTTGCGCACCCGCCTGCTCACGCAGGGGTCAGCATTTCTGGACGCTCTCGGCGATCTCTCGGTATGGTAGAGACCACCATCGCTGCATCGATATCCGACGGCCACACCACGCAATCAGAAGCCGTCGCCGCGCAGACGCGCGATCTCGTGCATATGGCGTCCCTGTCGCCAGCCTATCGCGCCGCCCTCACGGCGGCGCTCACGCTGCCCGGCAATATCCTGTCTGGCAACCCCGATGCGCGATGGGGGCGCATCGTCTTGATGTGCTGCACCGCCGTCGGCGGGCGCTGGGAGGAGGCCGTACCGAGTGCTGCCGCAGTCGAGTTGTTCATGGCGGCCCTGGACCTGCTGGACGACGCCGAGGACGGCGAGGAGAACGCGGTCCAGGCCAGCCTTGGGTCAGCACGTGCCCTCAACGCCTCCACGGGCTTGCTCTTCCTGGCCCACCAGGGCCTGCTCGACGCCGCCGGGAAGCCAGCACTACGCATTCTCCTTGCCGCAGGACTGCAAGCGTGCGACGGCCAGGATGCCGACCTGATCACACCCTCGACGGATCGGCCCACGGACCTCAACACGGCAATGGACATCTCCGCGGGCAAGTCAGCCTCCCTCGTGGCCGCGATCTGCCGCCTCGGCGCCCTATGCGCGGACGCGGACGAGACCGTCCAGGACCTCTACGCGCGCTTCGGCTGGCACGTCGGTCTGGTCAAGCAATTGGCCAACGACATCGCCGGCATCCGTCCCGACGCCGTCGGCAAGACGGATCGCGCGCTGGGACGGCCTACGCTGCCCCTCACCTACGCCGCCCTGTACCCATCCACGTCCGGGTCCGGCCCGTCACCCGGCCTGTCGGACGGCGGTCCCACCTATCTCACCTGGGCCGTCGCCGACGCCTACCGCCGCCGCGCGCTGGCCCTCATCCCACAGATGACAGCCGGCGACGACGCGCGGGCCGACCTCGCGACCCTGCTGGACGTTCTGTGAGACGCCCTCACCCCCGGCCCCTCTCCCGCACACGGGAGGTGCATCTCGATATAGTGGACAGCGGCCTGAACGGGGCCTGCGACTGCGGTCGCATGGCAAACCACGGGCCGACTGCGGTCGCATGTGGTCCGCCGCGACGCTGCTCCTGGTCCCGGTCCGACACCGCAGTGTCCGTCCGCTGCTGTGTAAATCGCAGATTTTCATCCGTGGGGGCGTCCCGCAGGGACATGACAATCTGCTGTGTAAATCGCAGATTTTCATCCGTGGGGGCGTCCCGCAGGGACATGACTATCTGCCATGCGACCGCAGTCGCAGGTCGGATGCCACAATCGCGGGGCGCACCTGGGCCAGTTATCATGGGTTGAGGTTGATGGCGTCTGCTCCCCTCTCCCGCGCACGGGAGAGGGGTTGGGGGTGAGGGTTGCCCGGGGTGAGGGTGTAGACTGCGGGAAAAGGATGGGCAATAGCGATTGAGCGGCATGACGATGATGGATAGGCCGACACACGCCACGGTGTCCGGTTCCATGCAACCGGTAGCCTGGCCTCGAACCGGACTGACGCGGCCGCGCCTCGCGGCCGTCGCGTTGGTCGGCGTGGTCTATAGCGCCATCGTGCTCCTCAACGTCGTGGCGCTACTGGAGACCCCTCGACTCTCCGTCTTCTTGTCCGTTCCCACGCCCGGACAGGCACACGTGGCATGGCTGCTGCCCGGCAGCATGCTTTGGGATGATGGTGTGCGTGCGGGAACTCCTGTGCTCGCCCTCGATGGACGCCGACCATCGCCACGCGACACGGGGAGGTGGACGGGAGATCAACTCCGGGTGCGCCTTGCAGCGGGCGCCCCGATGACGATCACGGCCGCGTCCATCCGAGGGAATCGCGTCACCTGGCCGCCGCTCGTGCTCAGTCCCTGGTTCCTGCTGCTGGGCACGTTGGTTCTGCTGCGCGCCCCGCGAGCGGACGTCGGGCGGGCCACCTATGCCCTCTGCGCCGTCGCCGCCACGGCCCTTGCGCTGGCGCCCTCCACCATCGGCGACGAGCCCCTGGCCACGGCCGCTGAGTTCGCGGCGGTGACCCTCTTTGCCGCCTGCTTCGTCGTTTTCTGCCTGACCTTACCAGTGCGACGCGGCGCCGCGCGCCTGCGCGCCCTCGTCGTCGCGCCACCGCTCGCCACCATCGCCCTCTACCTCGCCGCGCTGATGCTGCCCGATCTCTACGCGGTCGCCGCCCGCCTGCGCCTGGCGGTCCTGCTGGTGTATCTCCTGCTAGGGGCGGGCCTACTCATCTACTCCTTCACTACCGTCCGCGACCGCGCGGCGCGGCGGGGGCTGCTCATCATCAGCGCTGGCACGGCGGCCTCCGTCCTGCCGTTCCTGACACTGTACCTGGCGCCGACGCTGCTGCATCGCCCTGCCCTGCTCGCGCCCGAGGGGGCTATCCTGGCCCTGGCGCTGCTGCCGCTGAGCCTGACCTATGCCATCCTGCGCCACCACGCCCTGGACGTGCATCTGCTGCAACGCTGGCTCGTGTATGGGCTGCTCAGTGGGGGGCTGGTCGTGGTGTACGCGGCCGTTGTTTTCGCCTGGAACCTGTCCCTGGGCAACCTGCCCGAACCCAAGCGCAGCCTCGTGCTCTCCGTTGTGCTCGGGACGTTCGCCGTCCTCCTCTTCGGCCCACTGTACGGCCGTGCCCGGCGCGGCCTCGACCGGCTCATCTTCAAGGATCGCTACGAGTATCGCGCGGCCCTCCAGGGGATCAGCCGCGACCTGATGGCCATGGGCGATCTGGTCGCCGTGGGCGCCGCGCTGCCCCAGAGCATCCGGCGCCTGATGAACCTCGACTTCGCGGTACTCCTGGTGCGAGACCGGGATGGGCAGCAAAGCGTGATCGGCGGGAACGCAGGCGCCGATGATCCCGCGCTGCTCGCCGCGTTGGTGACGGCGGCGCAAGAGTATGGGGACGGAGCCGAGCCGCGCATTGTGCCCCTGGGCTATGGCTACCTCAAGGTGGCGCTGATCCCGCTGCGCACGCACGAGGCGCTGGTCGGCCACCTCTGCCTGGGACCAAAGGTATCCGGCGAGCCGTATGGCGCCGACGACCAGGCGCTGCTGGCCACGCTGAGCGGCCACCTGGCGGCTATCGTGCGCAACATCCAGCTCGTCGCCGACCTGCGGGCGACCATCAGGGATCTCCACGCCCAGCGACAGGCGGTCGAGTTGCTCAATGCCCGCCTGGAGCGGACGCGAGAGGAGGAGCGGGCGCGCCTGGCGGCCGACCTGCACGACGAGCCGCTGCAAACGGCGCTCGACATTCAGCGCCGCCTCGCCGCACTGCATACTCAGTTCCCCGCGGCCGCGGCATACGGCGCGCGCCTCCAGACGCTGATCGACCAACTCCGCGCGCTCTGCATCAGGATGCGGCCGGCGGCGCTGGACCTGCTGGGCCTGCACGCGGCGCTGGACCTGCTGGCCATGGACGTGGGTGAGCGCGGCGATGTCCTGATCGGACTCAGCCCCAGCACGGAGTTGGACGGCGCGATCCTGTCGCCCGCGGCCGCGCTTGTCCTCTATCGCGCCGCGCAGGAGGCTCTGGCCAACAGCGTGCGCCACGGCCGGGCGCGCGAGGTCATGATCACGCTGCAATGCCACGACGACACCGTGCGGCTGTGCGTCGCCGACGACGGCGTCGGCTTTACCTTTCCCGCGAACCTCGACGACCTTGCCCGGCGCGGTCACCTGGGCCTCGCCGGCCTGCATCACAGAGTGCGCTACTCCGGCGGCCGGTTGGTCGTGTCGTCCACCCTGGGACGGGGCACGACGGTGCGGGTCGATCTGCCGCTGGAGTTGCGAGAAAGGGAGGAGGCGCGCGCATGATCCGCGTGCTGCTGGTTGACGACCACGTGCTGCTGCGCCAGGGCATGCGTGGTCTGCTGGAACAACAGGCCGAGGACATTGAGGTGATGGGCGAGACGGGGCAAGGCAAGGACGTGCTGCCCATGGCCCGGCGCCTGTCTCCCGATGTGGTCGTGCTCGATGTCCAACTGCAGGGCCTGAACGACGTGGAGGTGGCCCGCGCGCTGCGCCGGGACCTACCCGATGTCAAGGTGCTGGTGCTGACGGCCTATCCCTACGAGCAATACGTGCGGGCGCTGTTCGCCATTGGCGTGCATGGCTACCTGCTCAAGAGCGCGTCGGACGCAGAGCTGATCGCGGGGGTCCGGGCGGTGCAACGCGGCGAGACCGTGCTGGACAGGGATATTTCGGCCCGCGTGGCCAGGCGAGAGCGCACCTCCAGCGTCGTGACCACCGGTACCGGCACCTTGAGCGAGCGCGAGCACGCGGTCTTGCGCCTGGTCAGCCATGGCGACACGAACAAGGACATTGCGCGAGAGCTTGGCATCGCCGACCACACCGTCGAGACGCACATCGGCAACATCATGATCAAGTTAGGCGCCCGCTCCCGCGTGGAGGCCGTCGCGCTGGCCGTCGGGCGCGGCGTACTCGTGCTGGATAACGAGCCTCTCCCTCCCGATCACTAAGGCTGTCTCAGTCGGGTTTGTTCCATGTGTTGAACCGGTCACATCGTCCAAACAGTACTATGGCGCAACCGCTGGGCGCGCATCTATGCTGATACTGACGGTAGGAAGGAGTTCAGCATTCGTTCCGACACGTTATCTGATGATGACAACGGAGGGTGAAGAGGATGACGATGCGCGCTCATGGATTGGCGGGCGTGGCGCTGTTGAGCTGCCTCGTGGCATCGGCGGCGCCATCTACGGCCCGTGCGGTTCGATCCACTACGGCTACGGCAGGCGCCAACGTGGGATGGTTCACCCCAACGAGCTTGCCCGCGCCGCGCGAAAGCGTGGCAGCCGCGGCGGGCCACGATGGGAATATCTATGTCTTCGGTGGCACGGACGGCGTGACGGACTATAACACCGTGTTCATCTACCATCCGCGCGGTAACTCCTGGAGCGTCGGAGCAACGATGCCGTTCGTCGTTGAAGGCGCCGCCGCCGTGACGCTGCGAGACGGCCGTATCATGATTATGGGCGGCGGCACGGGCTGTCACTACACGCAGCGCTGCACGACCTACAACACCGTCGAGGTCTACGACCCACGGTCGCATGCGTGGAACCTGCTGGCGCCCATGCACGCGCCCCACTATCGTGGCGCCGCCGTGCTCGGCCCAGATGGGCGTGTTTACGTCATCGGCGGCTGGAACGGCACGGCAGCCCTAGCGACGGTGGAGGCATACAACAGTCGCTCGAACACGTGGACGACCGTGACCAGCCTGCCGCAAGCCGAGGAGGGGGCGGCAGCGGTCGTGACGAGCCACAGGATCGCGGTGGTCGGCGGTTACGATGGCGGAAATGCGTACTACAACAATCTGTTCGTGTATAACGGGAAGACGTGGCAAAGCGGCAGCCCGATGCCAACGGCGCGGGCCAATCTAGGGGCCGTGGTTGGGCCACAAGGATTGATTTTCGCTCTCGGCGGCTACGCCCCGGGGGCATATCTTGCCACGGTCGAAGCGTACGATCCGCGGACCGACTCCTGGGCGACCAAAGCGCCGTTGCCCATGGCGCTAGAGACCATAGGCGCGGTGACCACGGTGGAGGGATGGATCTACGCCATCGGGGGCTGGCACGACTCCGCAAGCCGAATGGTCGCCGTGTACGGACCGCGTCCGGCCCGACACAATCCCTTTGCAGGCTGGTGGGCCAGTGCCCGTGCAACATCAGGGGACTTTCTTTGATGTGACGCGCGCGGCGGCACGACCAACCGACCGCGGTCGGCCCATGGCTGACTGGCCCCCGATCGGCTGCGGCCGGTCCCGGTCCAGCGCGGTGGTTTGCCATGCGACACATGCGGACTAGCCCCCCGAACCCTAGCCGCGGGTTCGCCGGTCTAGCCGGGCAGTCGCAGGCTCCCCCAACAGACCACGGTCACGGGCCTACGGGCGGCTCGTCAGATAGAGCCCGCCGAGGATAATCGCGCCGCCTACCATGGTCAGGGGTTGCAGGGGCTGGCCCAGCAGGGGCCAGGCCAGCAGGGCGGCGATGACGGGCTCGCCCAGGAAGCTGACCGAGACGACCGCGGCGTCGAGGTGGCCCAGCGTCCAGTTGTAGACCAGGTGGCCGCCCACGG
>JAABUX010007064.1_pt1 | contig 13263 bp, 7 predicted proteins | sample 5561851 | NCBI WGS metagenome assembly JAABUX01 (sample SAMN10711883, study PRJNA513361) | rock metagenome | isolation source: Antarctica rocks | place: Antarctica: Victoria Land, Richard Nunatak red sandstone | collected 2016-01-03 | reverse complement strand
GGCACGCAGGCCAGGACGGGCCTGATGTACCGCGCCAGCGGCGCCCCCGGCGCGCCCTACGTCATGTTGAGCATGACGGCGAACAACGGACTCGTCGTGCAGGCGCGCACGACGGCGGGCGGGAGTAGCACGACCGTGGCGACGAGCGGCACGGCGCCCTTGCCCGCCTACCTGCAGATCGCGCGCACCGGCAACACCTTCACGGCCTATACCTCCAGCGACGACGCCACCTGGCTCCCCGTCGCCAATTCGAGCGTGAGCATCGGCGCGATGCCCGCTACAGCCGAATTGGGCCTCGCCGCAGACGCCTATGATGCCAATGCCACGAGCGTCGCTACCTTCGACACCGTCGACATCAGCGGCACGCCCGCCGCCACCTCCCCGGTGGTGGGGGCCGACCTCGCCAACCTGGACACGCACACCGCGCACTACACGCAAGGCAGCAACGGGACCGTCCACCTGCAATTCTACAACGGCCCCATTGGCATCCCCGACGCCACGCAGTGGCAGTGGCGCGACCCGAGCCTAGCCGCCGCCACGCAGAATACGCTCGCCCCGGCTAACCTGCCGTTTACCGAGACTATTGCCTCGAATAGCGGCGGCCTGTCCACGGCCGGCGCGGGGACGACACTGGCGGCGCTGACCAGCGAGGACGGGGTCACGTTGAGCGTGGGCCTGACGACTACGGCACCCGCGCAGACCCCCGCGTCAGGGCAGGTTCGTAGCAATGCCGTGACCTACGCCGCAGTTGAGCCCTCGAACAGCACTCCCGTACCGACCACGAGCGACCTTTCCTTGCGCTCTACGGCCTCAGGTCTCGATGCGCGCGTCGTCCTACACAGCGCCGCCGAGCGCGGGCCGTTCCTGCTGACCCTAGGCTCAGCCCCAACTATTCAATGGATGCAGAATGGAGATGGCACGATCCGGGCAACCCAGGCCATCACCGGCGTCAACGACGACGGGACCATCCCGTACACAACCACGCAGACGGAGTATATTGTGCAGGCCCCGCTGCTGGTCGATAGCAGCACGGCCGTTACCGCCCCCGTGAGCACCGGCCCCGCCACCACCACGCTCACCTCGCCCGCTGCGGGCACGCAACAGCTGGCGCTCAGTGTCGACCCGGCGTGGCTCAACGCCCCCGGCCGTACCTTCCCGGTCAGCCTGGACCTGCCCATCGCCACGGCCTACTCGGCCGCGAACACCACGCTCTTCGGCACGACCAACAGTTGCGCGCCCAGCCAAGTGGCACCGCAGACAGAGATGGTCGTTGGTGCCACGAACGGCTGCGCCTACAACGGGCAGGCGTACTACGACCTCTCGGCCCTGCCCGACGATACGTCCATCGTGTCGGCGAGCCTGCGCCTGTACACACCGGCTCAGCTGACCGCGACGGGCGTGCAGGTCTATCAGAACGCCCCGCCGCCCCCCGACGGCGATCCGTCGGTGGCGCCGAGCTGGAATACCGCTCCCCTGGTCATGACGGGCACGACGGGCCTCGCGCAGGCGGGGAGTGACGGGCACTGGCAGAGTTGGGACGTGACGAGCCTGGTCCAGGGGTGGGTGCAGGACAACTCGACGACCGCCGGCCTGACCCTCATGAGCGGCGGCGCCCCGGCGCGCTTCGCCTCACCGTTGGGGGCAGGGGTCGATGCCGCGACAACAGCGCCGTACCTGGACATCACCTACGCGACAGCGCGCCGGCCCCACCCGCCCTACTACGTCGACCGCGCCACCAACATCTACGGGGTATCAGGATCGTTCGTGAGCGCGGATTCGACAGCCGTAAGCTCAGGTCCGATCCCAGGCTCCACAATAAAAGCGCTTTCATGTGGCAAAAGGTCTATTGCCTGTGGCGGCGACACACGGGTGGGCGCGGTGAGGAAAGACTTAGCGGGCTCATTGATCCGCATCGGTGTGCAGATGTCCTGCACGAGTACAGTTCCGGGTCCGACCTACTGGAACAGCTTCGGTAAACAGATCGCTCACGGACGCGAGTCGGCTAACATCAACGGGAACGATAGCATCTCCAACATCCTAACCGAGGCATTCAAGTCGAACGTCGTCCCCATCATCAACTTCCTCTTGCCGGACCCGGCGGGGGACACGTCTCAGATGAACTCCCAATGCCAATTGCTTGGCTCAGGTGTGAGTGGTTACCAGGACAATTGGAAAAGCGAGATAAACAATTTCGTCAATACAGTTCTGGTACCCTTAGCCCCCCTGATTCCCCGATCCCTTCCCTCCGGATACAACGGTCCGTTACCGTATAAGTTTATGTACTTCGAGATAGGCAACGAACAGAACATCCACAACCAGATCTACTATGGCGGCTTTGGCAATTATAAGGCCAATAACTACCCCTTGGTGTTCGCGGCAGCAGCTAAAGGGATAAGTGCTGCCATTGGTGGTATGTTCGATCCGAGAGCTCTCAACTACCGTGTTCTCACTGCCGGCATGATTGAGCCGACGGCACAGAAGACAGGAATGTGCCAAAATCCGAAGACCTCTTTCCAAGACCCAGATGGAGGAGGCTACAACGAGGATGTCGCGGTACAGGCGATTATTTCCGCAACAGCTCAGGGAGTAAGCGCGGCTAATCTGGGTTTCGCCGTGCATCCGTACAATTACAGCACGTACTTCAGGACAGATCCTCATCCACGTACCACGTACTGGACAAATTATTACCACATGTACCCCGCTGTAGTTCTTGGCGCTAATGGCCCTTATGCGGACTACAACACTTACCCCGGCGTCTGTCGCGATCTGTTGTTTATGACAAGGCTATGGACGAGCGACAAGCGAATCCGCAACCAACATCTTCCGCTTATCTTCACAGAAGATAACTGGAGCGATTTCCCACAACTCCTCACGCAAGGTCCGGGGCAAGCTTGCGGCAACCCAACAGGCTGCTCCGGCGCCTACCTCGCCGATCTGTTCACCTGGCTGTACGATCACCCTCAGTTTGACATTACTCATCCGTCTAACAGCCCGTTGCGCGTCGCGTGGTACCGAGGCGCCGAAAAAGCCGCTGCCGGCTCACCGGATCAGTTGCTAGTGCTATACACCAGTAGTGGCAATGGAAAGCGTCTCGGCGGCGGCACGCCGAATCCGTCGAATCCGGACTATCTCAACCGCTGTCGCGTCCATAAAAGCATGCTGAATGAGTTGTACAACCAACTCATCAATCAGTATTGCTATTGAACGAAAATACTGGGGTGAGTTGTGGGGCGCCGCTTAATATTCAGTGCGTGTATCAGAAGGGGCGTGTGGTCACCGCTCGGACGCATAGCCCTTATGCTCGCCTGCCTATCGCTCACTGCGGTCGCCCCGGTGCAGACCGATGCTCCTCGCGTAGCCGGCGGCGTCCCGTCCACCTATGGCGCTGCCAGCGCTTTGACGCCGCCAGTTTGTGACGGTCCGCGTGACCTTGTTGTGGACGGTGGCAAGACGACGATCACCGGCACACGGACGTTTGATCGGGTTTGTGTGGTAGATGGCGGGGTGTTGCGCGCTTCCGGCGTCTTACGTGTCGGGGTGCTTTACGTTGCCCCAACAGGGTACGTCTCTGCTGATGGTGTACCCGGCGGCGGAATGCCCGACGAATGCGGCGATCAGAGCTCAATCGAGTCTGATGGCGCCAGTGGCGCCTCATTGCACATCCTCGCGCAGGAAGCTATTGTGCGCGGCCCCATCTCCGCTGACGGAGGGGGAGGGCTCAACGGGTTCGGCTGTGGTGAGCCTGACGGCGGCGGCGGGCGCGGCGGGCGCGGCGGGCATCTGACACTAGATGTCTCTAATCTGCTCCTCGCCGGTCCCCTTTACGCGCGGGGCGGCGACGGTGGTTTGGGTTATTACGGCAGTGGTACGCCAGGACATTCGAGCGATCCCGCAGTCGCCAGCCCTGGCGGCGACGGCGGCGACGGCGGCGACGTGACCCTGCGGACGGGGCGGCTCATGCCTTCTCGCGTGAGCGCTTACGTCAGTGTCTCGGGGGGTAGTGGAGGGCAAGCTGGTGTCAGAGGCCGATATCCGGCTGGCAAAGCGGGCGGCGCCGGTCGCACGTCTATCATGGCCCTCACACGGGCGCAACAAGCTCTATTACCCCACCTCCCACCTCCTGTTGTGTCGGCGATTGGCATAGCGCCACTGCGTTTACCCTCACAGCCCCTCGGCGTATTTGAGCGAGGTATGCGATGCGGAGGGGGCGATCTACGCGTGACCGCCGGCCGCGCTATCACGTTACGTGGGTTTCATCGCTACCGGCATGTATGCGTCTATAAGGGCGGCATTCTCCAAGCCGGGCCGCGGTTCACCCTGCAAGCGCAGACGATCTTGGTCGAGCGCGGCGGCAACATCGTAGCGGACGGTACCGTAGAATCTACTAATGGCCGTCGGCAGGATGGACGGTACGAGAGCGCGGGATTATGCGCGGCGACTGTTGCCCCGCACAGTGGCGTCCCCGGCGCGCCTAGCGACAGCACACTCGCATCCGGCGCCCCCTCGAGTGATGCCCCTGTAACGCCATCTCCAGGCAATGGAGGGGGCTCCGTGACGTTACAAGGCGCTCGCATCCTTATAGCTGGCATGCTATCCGCCGACGGGGGAAACGGGGGCGGTGGACAGGTTGCGATGGCCTATATTCACGGATATCTCGGCCCGTGGGCCGGCGCCGGTGGTGGCTCCGGGGGTGGGATATTCGTCGTTGCGAAAGAGGTGCAACTGCAAGGGAGTATGTCAGTTGTGGGCGGTTCGGGCGGCCAAGGGGGCATCTACGTTGTAAACGGTAGGCGCGCGACGCAGGATACGATGGATGCCGACACCGGGTTCAGCGCGGAAAACGGGCCGCACGGAGGACCCGGTTGCATCAAGCTGTTAACCTCCGTGCTGCGAGCCTCGACTAGCAGTCTGCCGGTCGTCGGCCCGACCCTGATCGGTCGTCCCTGACATCACTTTAGCCGGAGCCATATCATAGCGCGATGGTTGGGGCGCTTGGGTGTAAGGATAGCTAGCCAGGGCCGACCGAATCGCTTACAATGCCGTACGAGGGGGGGCGGCGTCACCTACCTCGGAGCCCTTGTCCAATCTCGATATGTAACAGTGGCGGCGCGGCCAGATGAGGATGGTGGCCGGGCGCGCCTCCACGACGCGCGAGGGGGGAGCTTGATGGATTGGCGGGCATGATCCATAGGATGAGCAGACTCCTGCTCCTGGCGATGGTGCTCGGTGGATCGCCGCGTATAGCGCGCCGTGTCGAGGCGCCCGATCCTATTGTCGCGGTTGTGCCACTCGGCCCATCCGCCGATTCTCAAAGCGTCGCGTTCGCGGTTGCCATGGACGGGCGCACGGGACGGACGTTCGCTGTCGGGTCCGATGCGACGACGAGTCAAATCAGCGTGCTCGACACGGCGACGGGAGCGGTCGTGCGGAGCGTGACCTCCGGCCCCGCCGTTCAGGGAGGCGTCTCAGGCATCGACGTGGACGAGGCGCGGGGACGCGCCCTCGTTCTGACCGACCCCGGACAGGGGTCGCCCGGCCGCGTGAGCATCTCTCTCCGCGCGCGACGGGCACATCCTGAACTCGGCGGCGGTGGGGCTGACCCCGCGTCCCATCGCCTTGGATGAGCGTTGGGGCCACTTCTTCGCGCTAACCACAAACGCGGACGGACACGGACGCGTCGCTATGATCGACACGGTAACGGGGCGGGTGTTGCACACCTTGGCCATTGCCACAGGGGATTCCGAGGGGCCGAGCGGGCTGGCGCTCGATGAGGCGCGGGGACGCCTCTTCGTAACCACGATCGACCTCGATTCTAAGGGCTATGTGAGCGTGCTCGACACGAGCAATGGAGCCGTGGTGCGCACGGTCGCGCTGGGATCGACCGCCCAAGGGGACGGAACGATGGCCGCGGATGGGCGTGCTGGGCATGTCTTCGTGGCAAGCGGTAGCAATGTGCGCATGCTCGACGCACGGGACGGGCGCGTCTTGCGCACGGTCACGACGGGCGTCCAGGTTACTAGCGTCGTCGTCAACGAGCGCACGAGCCATGTGTTCGTTTCGGCCGGAAAAAGTGTCTTGATGCTTGACGCGCGCAGCGGTGCTGTCCTCGGCATAGCGAGCAGCCCAGGTACGGCTGGCGGGATACTCACAAGTGTCGAGTCGACGGGACGCGTCTTTCTGACGACGACCGCGGACAGTGGCAACGTCGGGCTGTTCGGCGTGCTCGACGCAACCACGGGCGCACTCGTGCGCACCATCGCCGAAAGTGGACAGGCGAGTGTCGTTCGGGCGGTCGACGAGCGGACGGGGCGCGTGTTCGATGCCGTGGCCGGGGCGTACAAGCCCGGCGGGCAGGTAGGTCCGGGCGCTATTGTCGTGCGTGACGGGCATAGTGGGTTGGTGCGACAGAGCGTTCAGGTTAGCGCCGATCTGATCGTCCTAAACGGGAGGACGGGTGCCGCTGTCGCCCTGAACCGCGTCAATGACACCGCGATCGTGCTCACGCCGAGCTTCGGGATGGGCACGTCCCCCGCCCCAGCCACGCCGCCCGCACGCCCGGTTAGGCCGTCCCTCCCGCGCACGTTGCCCATCGTCGGTTATGCGGCGGCCGTCGACGAGCGGACAAGTCACGCATTCATCGACTCCGCCGACGGTGTGAGCGTGGTGGATACCGCGACCGGCGCCCTCCTCCGCACCGTCGACATCGGCGGGGCGCCTGGCGGGCCAGGCGCTGTCGCCGTCGACGACGCGGCGAGCCGCGTCTACGTGGCGATCGACGACACAAGTCGCCTCGCTGTGCTCGACGCGCGCACCGGCGCCCTCCTGCGCACGATCATCGTGGCCGGGCGACCGCGCGCCCTCGCGCTTGCGGAACGAGCGGGCAACCTGTTTATCGCCACCGCGGACGACCCTAAGACCGGGGCGGGAGGGGTGAGCTTGTTCGACACGCGTACCGCCGCCGTCCACCGCGTCGTGGTGCGCGCCGGGGCCGATCCAGGCGGCATCGCCGTAGACCGCGACTCCGGTCTCGTCTTCGTGACGGACAAGTCGGCCCATAGCCTGAGTATCCTCGACGCCGGCGCAGGAACGCTTCGGCGCACGGTCCACACAGCCTGCTACAAGCCCGCAGGTGTCGTCGCCGTCGCTGGCCGGGCGTTTGTCTTGGGGGGCGACGGCGTCTGCGTACTGGACGGGCGCACCAGTGTGCGCGTGCACGCGTACCAGGGCGCGAACAGCGCGGACGGGGCTGTCGTCGACGCTCGAACGGCTCGCGTCTTTGTCATCACCAATTCAAACAATTTCGACATCGGCGTGGACGTACTGGACGCACACACGGGTGCTCTGCTACGCCGCACACACCCGAATATGCTCACATCGTCGTCCACGTCCACGGCTCAACCCGTGGTCGACGAAAGGCAGGGCCGCGTGTACGTGCTGCTGTCGAGCCCGTTCGGGCGGGACAACGAGATCGACGGACCGGGCGCGCTCGCGGTGCTCGACGCCAAGACCGGGGCTGTCATCAAGGACATCGCCTTGACCGACACCGTCGCCGCCGGCCCCAACTTCGGGCTCGCCATCGACGCGCGCCTACACCACCTCATCGTCCTGACCGACAACCATGTGACCACCCTTGACGCCACGCGCCTTGGATAGCCGCTACCTTCCATTGCCATTGCCCTGGACTCGCGGGGCGAGCCTACATCGCCGGCGCCACGGCCACGATGTGGGACACCCTCTACGGCGCCCTACCCCACCACCGCCAACGCCTACCAGGCGACCTTTCAGGGCGGCGACAGCACCGACGCGCGCGACGCCACCCTGAGCGTGCTCAGCCCCGACGGCTCCGCGCTCCTCTACAGCACGTTCCTGGACGTATCGGGCCGGGTCTTCTAAAGACCCTTCCCTTCACGACCAGGGTCAGGGCACTACCCGATGAACGCCCGTATCGCGGACTCGACGAGCGCGGGCTGCTCGTGGACGATCCAGTGCGAGGCGTCGGGGACGCGCCGGATCGTCAGGTCGGGGACGAAGCGGTCCAGCCCCTCCAGGTTGCCGGTGAGCAGCGCGCGGTCTTGCTCGCCCCAGATTACCAACGTGGGCGCGCGCACGACCATCGCCGCGGGGTCGAGCGATGAACCAGGACCCGTCGCCTCGCCCGCCTCGCCCGCCGCGGGCGGCGCGGCGGAGGTGGCGCGGTAGTAGTTGAGTCCGCCGGTCAGCGCGCCGGGCTGCGACCACGCCTCGACGTAGGCGCGACGGTCTTCGCCGGTCAGGAAGTCTCGATGCCGCCCCCGCCCCCGCATCAGGCCGAGGAGCATGGCGTAGCCGCCGGCGGCCAAGACCCCTTCGGCGTCGGGCGCGCGGAAGTCGAGCATATAGCGACTGGCCTCTTGCTGCGCCGGGTTCGCGCGCAGCTCGCGCGCGAAGATGGCCGGGTGCGGCGCGTTTATGATGACGAGCCTCTCCAGCAGCGCGGGGTGAGAGAGCGCAAAGGCCCACGCCACCGCGCCCCCCCAGTCGTGCCCCACCAGGATGAAACGCTCGGGCTGCCCGTCCCCCGCAGGCGCAAGGCGCGCGGCCAGCGCGCGCACGTCCTCGACGAGCCGCGCCATGCGGTACGCGGCCACCTCGGGCGGCTTCGACGACAGGTTGTAGCCGCGCAGGTCGGGAGCCACGGCCCGGTGGTCCCGCCCGAAGGCGGCGAGCTGATCTTTCCAGGCGTACCAGAACTCGGGGAAACCGTGCAGGAACAGCACAAGCGCGCCGACGTTCCCCGGGCCGGACGCCGCGTAGTGCAGTCGCACCCCGTTCACATCGGCGTAGTCGTGAGTTATCATCGGCATCCTACAGCTTCACGGCCCCACAGGAACCGTACGTCGCGTCATCTGTGACGTCTGCAAGATTATACAGCGACTGCTATGCGATAGGCAACCGGCGCGCATCCCGGCGCAGGGTCTGTGAAAAGTCGCCCAAGCCCCTTCTCGCCCCCTCCGCCCCCTCCGGGGGAACCTGGGGAGATGCCTCCCCCCAGACCCCCGCCAACCATGAGGCATACGGGCAAACGGGCTCAGCTCCCCGACAACTCACAGACCGTGCATCCCAGTGCGCATCCCGGCGCGCATCGGCGATACTACCAGCAGGGGATGGCCGGCAGCAGGGGATGGCCGGGTAATTGCGCGCCGGCGCACGAAGGGTTGCGGGCGCGGCGAGGGGGCGAGGGGGCACGGGATGGGATGGCGTCGGGAAGAGTGGTCGGCGTGAGGATGGCCGTATCCGCGCGCGGCGGGCGCGGCGCGGTCGTGACGGGCGTGGCGCTGCTCTACATTTTGCTGTGGAGCTCGGCCTTCATCGCCACCAAGGTGGGTGTGACGCACAGCCCCCCGCTGACCCTGCTGGCCGTGCGCTTCCTCGTCGCGGCGGCGCTCCTGGCAGGGCTGGCCCGGGCGCGCGGGCTCTCCTTGCCGCGGGGGCGGCGCGACTGGGCACTGCTGGCGCTCTTTGGGCTGCTCAACTCCGGCCTCTACCTGGGCTGCTCGTACGAGGCGCTGCGCCACCTCTCCGCCGGGATGGCCACGATCATCGCGGCGACCAACCCGCTCCTGCTCACGCTGCTGGCCCCGCGCCTGCTCGGCGAGCGGCTCACGCGCGCGCGCCTGCTCGGGCTGGCGCTCGGCTTCGGCGGCGTGGTCTTCGTGGTCGGCGCGCGGCTCGACGTGCGCGGCGGGGCCGATACCCCGGCCGGCATCCTCCTGGCCTGCGCGGGGGTCGTTTGCCTCGTCGGCGCGACCGTGCTGTACAAGCGACGCCCGCCGCGCGATCACCCGTTGGTCGTCAACGCCGTGCAGCTCGCCACCGCCGGCCTCGCCCTGGCCGTGCCCGCGCTGCTCGCCGAGCACCCCGAGCGGGTGCGCGTCGACGCGCCGCTGGCCCTGTCCTTCCTGTATCTCGTCGTGGTCATCAGCATCGGGGCGTCGCTGCTGTGGTTCTGGCTGCTCGAGCGCGGCGAGGCCAGCGTGGCGAGCGCCTACTACTTCCTGACGCCTATCTTCGGGCTGGGGTTGGCCGCGCTGCTGCTCGGCGAGCCGGTCGGCCCGCGCGACCTGCTCGGGCTCACGGCGGTGGCGGCCGGCATCGCGCTGATCAACCGCGCGCCTGCTGCAAAGTAACTAACGAAACCTGACGTTGAATGGAGTACCTTTTGTCTCTCGACAGCTACCTGCGCGCGGCGCCCAAGGCGGAGCTGCACGCGCACCTGGAAGGGTCGATCCAACCCGAAACGCTGCTGACGCTGGCCGCGCGCAACGGCGTGCGCCTGCCCGCCGGCAGCGTGGCCGGTCTGCGCGACTGGTTCATCTACCGCGACTTCCCGCACTTCGTGGAGATCTACGTGGCCATCACGCGCTGCCTCAGGATGGCCGAGGACTACGAGCTGGTCGCCTACGAATTCGGGGCCGAGATGGCGCGGCAGAACGCGCGCTACGCCGAGGTGACCTTCACGCCGGGGACGCACCACGGCTTCGGCGTGCCGCACGAGGCCTACTTCGACGGGCTTACGCGCGGCCGGGCGCGAGCGCGCGCAGACTTCGGCGTGGAAATCGCCTGGGTCTTCGACATCGTGCGCGACGTGGACCCCGACGAGCGCAACAGGGCCTTCGCCGACTACACCCTCGGCGTGGCGCTCGAGGGCAGGGGCGACGGTGTGGTGGCGCTGGGTCTGGCCGGCATCGAGGGCAGTCGCCCGTCAGAGAGCTTCGCACCCTACTTCGAGCGCGCACTGGCCGCCGGCCTGCGCAGCACGATCCACGCCGGCGAGACCGTGGGGCCGGAGAGCGTGTGGGGCGCGCTGCGGGCGCTGGGGGCCGAGCGCATCGGACACGGCGTGCGCGCGATCGAGGACGAGGCGCTGGTGGCCCATCTCGCGGAGCGCGGCGTCCCGCTGGAAGTCTGCCCCACGAGCAACGTGCGGCTCGGCGTCTACCCCGATCTGGCCGCGCATCCCCTGCCGCGGCTCCACGCGGCCGGGGTGACGCTCACGGTCAACTCCGACGACCCGCCGCTGTTCAACACCACGCTCGCCGACGAGGTCGCGCTGCTCGGCGACCCCTTTGGCTTCGACGTGGCCGCCGCCGACGAGATCCTGCTCAACGGCGTGCGCCACAGCTTCCTGCCGCTCGCGCGCAAAAGGGCGCTGGAGGCGGAGTTCAGGGCCGAGCTCGCCTCCCTGAAGGAGGTCCATCTCCCCGACCTGGGCGATGGGCGTGGCGCTTGATGGGTAAACTCGCTACGTCGCCACTCGCCGTGCCACTCGCCGTGGTCTGCGCCATGGAATCAGCCGGGAGATGAGTAGGAATCCCTTCACGCACGCGTACCTGATGCGCGAGCTGTGGTTCTACGGGCTGCCGGGCGAGGAGGATGCCGGGCCCGTCGCGGTGCGGCGCGTGCGGCTGGGTGGCGAGATCCTGGACGACTACCTCAACGTCAACATACGCCAAGAGACCCCCGAGGTACCCGTCCTCTCCATCGACGGCCGATTGAGCATGAGCCTGACGCCGATGATCGTACAGGCCCTGGCCGTACCCATCGACCGCGCGCACGGGCGGGTCGGCACGGCCGGGCTCGGGCTCGGCTACTACGCCCTGCGCGTCGCCGCCAAGAGCGCCGTCCGGGCAGTCGACGTCTACGAGAGCGATCCGTACCTGATAGAGTGGTTCCGACACGCCTTTGCGGCGCGCCCGGAGCTGCGCAAGATCATGCTGGTCGAGGGCGACGCGCGTGAGACGGTCGCCGGCACGGCGTACGACGTGTTCTTCGCCGACATACACAGCACGCTGCTGGTCGACGCGGTGGTCGACGACGCGCGCAGATTCAGGGCGGCCAACTCTTTCGGGTCGTACTCGTTCTGCGGGGCCGAGCGCGTGGTACTCGACGCCTACCTGGCGGGCGAAACGGCGGATCTCGACGCGCACGAGCGCCGCTTCTTCCGCCACTGGCGGGAGACTCCCTCGGCCGACCCCGCGATCGCGCTGCCCCGGCTGTACCGGCCCATCACCGACGCGCCCTTCCGGCGCCGGGTGTTCGACGCGCTCGGCCGCCCGTGGGAGCCGTCCGTCGCAACGTAGTCCGATCGACGAGCTAAGCAGAGGCGTCGCGGGCCACAGGACTGGATAGAATAGATTAGGAGGGACGGGAACGATGACGCAGACGAAGACAAGCCGCGTCGCGGAGACGCTGGCCCAGCTGACCCTGGAGGAGAAGGCGGCGCTGACCGTCGGGCGCGACGCCTGGACAACCGTGCCGATCGAGCGGCTCGGCGTGCCCTCGGTCTGGCTCTCCGACGGCCCTACCGGCCTGCGCAAGGCGCGCGGCGTGGAGGACATGGGGCTGGGCGCGAGCGTGCCCGCCACCTGCTTCCCCACCGAGTCGGCCCTGGGCGCCTCCTGGGACGTCGACCTCGTGTGCGCGGTGGCGGGGGCAATCGCGTCAGAGGCCCAGGCGGAGGGGGTACACGTCGTCCTCGGCCCCGGGGTGAACCTCAAGCGATCGCCCCTGTGTGGGCGCAACTTCGAGTACTTCGCGGAGGACCCCGTCCTCTCCGGCGAGCTGGCCGCGGCCTTCGTCACTGGCCTGCAGGAACAGGGCGTGGGCGCCTGTGTCAAGCACCTGGTGGCCAACGAGAGCGAAACGGACCGCATGATCACCGACTCGGTGGTGAACGAGCGCGCCCTGCGCGAGCTCTACCTGCGGCCGTTCGAGATCGCCATCGCCAAAGCCGCTCCATGGTCGCTCATGGCGGCCTACAACCGGCTCAACGGAACCTACTGCGCCGAGCACCCGCGCCTCCTGCGCGACATCGTCGCGGGGGAGTGGGGCTACAGCGGCGTCGTCATATCCGACTGGTTCGCCGTCAACGACCGCGCGGCCGGGGTCGCGGCGGGACTGCACCTCCAGATGCCCTCCGCGCCGACGGCGGACGCGGTCGTCGCCGCGGTGCGCGAGGGCCACCTCGCCGAGGAACGCCTGGACGAGATCGTGTGCGCCCTGCTGGTATTCATCTCCAAAGCCGGCGCCGCGCGCCGGCAGGGCGCCCCGGCTGATCTCGCCGCCCACCACCGCCTGGCGCGGCGCGCCGCGGGCGAGAGTGTGGTGCTGCTCAAGAATGAGGGCGCCCTGCTGCCGCTGGAAGGCGACGCGCTCTCCGAGGTGGCCGTGATCGGCCTCTTCGCGCGGGAGCCGCGCTACCAGGGCGCGGGCAGTTCGCAGGTC
>JAABUX010007061.1_pt1 | contig 13267 bp, 11 predicted proteins | sample 5561851 | NCBI WGS metagenome assembly JAABUX01 (sample SAMN10711883, study PRJNA513361) | rock metagenome | isolation source: Antarctica rocks | place: Antarctica: Victoria Land, Richard Nunatak red sandstone | collected 2016-01-03 | reverse complement strand
CGCTGGGGCTGCTGATCGGGCGCTACCCGGTGCTGGACCGGCTGACGGACTGGTCGATCCAGGCGTTCCGCGCGGTGCCGCCGATCTCGCTGATCCCCTTGGCGATGCTGTTCTTCGGCATCGGCGATACCCCGGCCATCGTGCTGATCTTCCTGTCGGCGGTCTGGCCGCTGCTGCTCAACACCATCTTCGGGGTGCGCGGGATCGAGCGGACGCTGCTGAAGGTCGCTGCTTCCGCCCGCGCGGGCGAGAGCCTAGTGTTGTGCGACATCGTGCTGCCGGCGGCGCTGCCAAGCATTTTCACCGGGCTGCGGCTGGCGATCGGCGGCGGCTGGCTGACGGTGGTGACGGCGGAGATGATCGCGGTGAAGTCCGGCCTGGGCTACATGATCCTGAACGCGCAGATGACGTTCCGCACCGAGCTGATCTTTGCGGGCATCATCGTGATCGGCGCCACCGGGCTGCTGGCGGACCAGGGGGTGCGCCGCCTGCGCGCCCGCACGTGCCGCTGGCAGGACGGACTGACGGCGAGCGGGGGTTGAAAACCTTCCCCGCCCCGCGAGGGTTCTCCGCCCCGCAAGGCCTCCCCGCCCCGCGAGGCTTCATCGAGTGCATCGGCGTCGGCAAGACCTACGCCGGCAAGGCCGGCCCCGTAGAGGCTTTGCGCGGCATCGACATCGCCTGCGGGTCCGGCGAGTTCGTCTGCCTGCTCGGCCTGTCCGGCTGCGGCAAGAGCACGCTGCTGCAACTGGTCGCCGGCCTGGAGGCGCCGAGCACCGGCCAGATCATCGTCGCCGGGCGGGAGCTGGACGGGCCTTCGCCGGCCACCAGCATCGTGTTCCAGGACCACGGCCTGTTCCCCTGGATGACGGTGCGCAGCAACGTCGAGTTCAACATTAAGGCCCGGCGCATCCCCGCCGCCGACCGCCGGGCGCGCGGCGAGGAGATGCTCGCCCTGACGGGGCTGCAGGGCTTCGCGGCACGCTACCCGCACGAGCTGTCGGGCGGGATGCGGCAGCGGGTCGGCATCGCACGTGCCCTGACCACCCGGCCGCAGGCGCTGCTGATGGACGAGCCGTTCGGGGCGCTCGACGCCCAGACTCGCGGCCACCTGCAGGCGGAGCTGCTGCACATCTGGCAGCACCAGCGCACCACGGTGCTGTTCGTCACCCACAGCATCGACGAGGCGGTGTTCCTGGCCGACCGCATCCTGGTGTTCACGCCGCGACCGGGCCGGCTGTCTGCGGTGGTGCCGGTGGACCTGCCGCGCCCCCGCGTGCCCGGCACCCCTGGCTTCGCCCAGGTCGCGCTGGGCCTCCGCGCCGCGCTGGGGACGGAGGGCGGCAGCGAATGAGGCTGCTGCTGGCCAACCCCAACACCAGCCAGGCCGTGACGGACCGCATCGCCGCCGTGGCCCGCCGCAGCGCCTCCCCGGGGACGGAAGTCTACGCCGTGACCGCCGCAAGCGGCGTGCCCTACATCGCCACCCGGGCGGAGGCGGTGATCGGCGCCGCGGCGGTGCTGGACCTGCTGGACGACCATGCCGGGGACGCCAGCGCCGTAGTGATCGCCGCGTTCGGCGACCCCGGTCTGGGCGCGGCGCGGGAGCTGCTGCGGGTCCCCGTCACCGGCATGGCGGAGGCGTCGATGCTGACGGCGTGCATGCTGGGCCGGCGCTTTGCCATCGTGACGTTCGCCCCGGCGCTCGGCCCCTGGTACCAGGAGACGGTGCATACGGTGGGCCTGGGGGCGCGCTGTTCGGGCGTGCACTGCCTGGACGAGCCGTTCGCCGACGTGGCGGGCGTGGCGCGGGAGAAGGCCGGGCGGCTGGTCGCCCTGTGCGCCGCTGCCGTTGCGGCCGGGGCGGAGGTGTGCATCCTGGGCGGCGCTCCACTGGCCGGGCTGGCGGCGGAGGTCGCGGACCAGGTTGCGGTGCCCCTGGTGGACGGTGTCGCCGCAGCCGTGCGCCAGGCCGAGGTGCTGGCGGCGCTGCGCCCGCGCAAGGCCGCCGCCGGCAGCTTCCGCCATCCGGCGCCAAAGCCGATGCTGGGCGTGTCCCTGTCCCTGGTGCGCCTGTTCGGCGGTTCCGCATGACCCGGTTCGCATGATGCGGCTGGGCGTGCTGACCCCGTCGTCCAACACGGTGCTGGAGCCGCTCTCGGCCGCCATCGTCGCCGGGCTGCCGGACGTGACGGTGCATTTCAGCCGGTTCCGCGTCACCGAGATCGCCCTGACCCCTGGCGCGCTGGCGCAGTTCGATGAGGCCGCGGTGCTGCAGGCGGCCGGGCTGCTCGCCGACGCCCGGGTGGACGTGATCGCCTGGAGCGGCACGTCGGCAAGCTGGCTCGGCTTCGCCGCCGACGCGGCGCTGTGCCGCCGCATCCAGGCCGCGACCGGCGTGCCCGCGACGACGAGCATCCTGGCGCTGAACCATGCCCTGGCCGCGACCGGGGTGCGCCGGCTGGGGCTGGTCACGCCCTACCGGGACGACGTGCAGGCCCGCATCGTCGCCAACTACGCCGCGCTGGGGATCACGTGCGTGGCGGAGCGGCACCTGGGCCTGCAGGACAATTTCTCCTTCGCCGAGGTGGACGCGGCCGGGCTAGACCGCATGGTGCGCGACGTGGCGGCGGCCCGGCCCGACGCCATCGCCGTCCTCTGCACCAACCTGCGCGCCGCGGCGCTGGTGGCGGGGTGGGAGGCGGAGCTGCAGGCGCCGGTGTATGACACGGTCGCAACGGCGGTGTGGGGCGGCCTTGGCCTCGCCGGGGTGGACGCCGCCGCCGTCACGGGATGGGGCGGGCTGTTCCGCCTGCCCCCGCCGCAAGGAGGAGCCGACGATGCCGCACGCGACCGCCGATGACGGGACCAGGCTGTACTTCGAGGAGACCGGCAGCGGCACGCCGGTCATCTTCGTGCACGAGTTCGCCGGCGACCTGCGGAGCTGGGAGCCGCAGATGCGCCACTTCGGCCGGCGCCACCGGGCCATCGCCTGCAACGCCCGCGGCTACCCGCCGTCCGACGTGCCGGAACAGCCGTCGAGCTACGGCCAGGCGCGCGCGGCCGACGACATCCTGGCGGTGCTGGACCACCTCGGCATCGACCGCGCGCACGTGGTGGGGCTGTCGATGGGCGGGTTCGCGACGCTGCACTTCGGCTTCCGGCACGCCGGCCGGGCGCGGTCCCTTGTGGTCGGCGGTTGCGGTTACGGCGCGGAACCCGGCCAGCGCGAGCGCTTCAAGGCCGAGGCCGCCGCCATCGCCGGGGCACTGCAGCGGGAGGGCATGGAGCGGTTTGCCGCCCGGTATGCCTATGGCCCGACGCGGGTGCAGTTCGAGAACAAGGACCCGCGCGGGTTTGCCGAGTTCGCGCGTGCGTTGGCGGAGCACTCGGCGCTGGGGTCGGCCAACACGCAGATTAGCGTGCAGGGGGCGCGGCCCTCGCTGTACGACTTGGTGGAGGACATGCAGGCGTTGCAGGTGCCGACCCTGGTGCTGACCGGCGATGAGGACTGGCCGTGCCTGCAGCCGGCGCTGCTGATGAAGCGGTCGATCCCGTCGGCGGCGCTGGCGGTGATGCCGAACTGCGGCCACACGATCAACCTGGAGGACCCGGACGAGTTCAACCGGCTGGTCGGGGCGTTCCTGGTGCAGGTGGAGTGCGGGCGCTGGCCGGTGCGGGACCCGCGGACGCTGGCGCCGTCGATCACCGGGGTGACCTGATCCGGCGCCGATGCGCGCCCGCCATGGCGTGCTGACCGGCAGGCGAGCATAGTCCTTTGGCGGACCGCCAGGCGGCGCCCCGCCCGGGAGGAATGGGAGTTTGCTGGCGCACGCACCGACGCTTGCAAGCGGGGACGGGCCTGCCATACCGTCTTCAAGCCGGGTCCCAGGCGCCATTGCATGGATCACGAGCGGCATTGTCGTTGACGCGGCGCTCTGGTGGGCGCTCATCCAGTTCCCTTCGCCTGGGGTCTATGCCGGGCCTATAGCCATGGCGGTTCTCCTCTGCTGGAGCCACGTCATTCTATTGCCGCAGCTGGTGTGGTCTGGACGGATGCCAGGATGGCGCACCCTTGGTGCAGTAATGGCTGGCGGCGTCATTGCGGCCGTCGCCGTGGGCATTGGCTTTGCCGCAGGGCTTGCCGCAGGCTTCATGACGTATGTCGTCTTAGGCATCCCTGGCTTCTTCGTGGGCGGGGCCGTTACAGGCGGGATTGCAGCGGCGTTGGCCCGGTCGCTTCCGGCAAGCCCGACCATGGTGTCACGAGCCGGGGCGCTGCTCGGCGCCAGCGTAGCACCGGTCATGCTGATGAGGGGAAGCTACGACCCTGAAACCAACCTTGGCGGGCTTCTGGCGATGGTCGGTGCAGTGATCGTCGCAAGTCTAGCCACGGTGCCGCGCTGGCGGTCGCCGTGGCCCCGTGCCGGCGTGCGCTGGGCCTTGGAGGCGGGCGTGCTTGCCCTGGTCGTAGTGCCGGGCCTGACAATCCGGACCCGGCACAAGGCAGCAAACGGCCCGATGGCGGCAGCACTGGACCTACGCTGCCCGGCGTGGGTGACGCCGGACTGCCTGGCAGATGCGGCCCGTACGCCTGGGACCGGACGACCGCGTTCGTGGCTCGCCCCGAGCCGCCCTTGGGATTTGTCGCTGCTGGCCTTCCCCTTCCTCCCAGCCCCGACGATCCCGGCACCGGTACCTGAACGGGTCATCCGCGAAGCGGCGGAGGTTGCAACCGCCGTGGAGACAGTAGCAGCGGCTGCAAGGGCGCAGCCTGGCCTGGCAGCCGACCTTGCGCCGCTAGAGTTGCTTCCCAGCCCCATCGCCCTCAGCACCGGTTTGGCCGCACTTGCTGACAACCTGTCAGGTCTGCCTACGCCATTATACCGCCCGCTGAACGCGGGGCACCTGATGTCCGGCAGGATGACTGGCCTTCCAACCCTGCGCGCAGTGGCCGAACGCTGGCCACCCTTGCTGCCCAGCCTGCCGTTGGTGGAGCAACAGACGGCAACGCTCCGCCTGGCCCGGCTGTTGGCGGACTTGGGCGAACGGGCCGCCGGGGCGCAGGTTCTGGCCCCGCTCCGGACCGACACCGCCATTCGCGCGCTTGACTGGCTAACGGCAGGCGACGGCGCGCAAGCCCTGCTAGTCGGCGCCCGGACGGGACGGGGCGAACTGGCCGATGTGGCCGTGGGCGCGGTGGGGCTGTTGCAGCGGCAGGGCGGCCCCAGCCGTGGCTTTCCGGATGCAGGATTCTGGACTCCATTCCGGGACACGTTCCCGGCACGCCTGGCGGCCGTGGCAGCCAGCAAGTACGACGGCAATGCCTGGTCCGACATCCGTGCCCTCATCAGCACGCTCTGGCGCCTTGGCGACGTTGGCCACGCGCGGCAGTTCGCGGATGCGGTGGCAGACCAGGCGGGCAGGCTGGGCACGGAAAACGGGTATGCGCTCGCAGCCGCGACCTACTTGGACATCGGCGAAGCAGGACCGGCGGCAGAAACCCTGGCTGCCGGCGTTGCCGCGTTGCCGCCTGCCGCTCTTGCCTGCCCGGCAGCGCAGCCCGCCGACCTGGATTGGCGGGTCTGCACGTTTAAAGAGTTTCCCAGGCAGCTTGAGTGGCTTCAGCTTGCCGTGCAGTCGTACCGGCTTGGCGGCCAGCTTCCCGAACCCAGCCTCGGCCTCCTCATGGTCAGCAAGTTCTGGCCGGCCCTGATCAGGGAACGCCTTGCGGCAGGCTTGCCGCCAGCTTGGTTGGACGACAGGCTGGGCAGTGCGCCAATCGTTGGAACGATGCTGGTTCGGGCCGCGCTCGATTGCTGGGCTGATGGCGACATCCAGGACGCGCGATCGCTGCTGGCCCTTCTCGCGAAGCGGTTGTCACCTTCCGATGGTGATATGCGATTCGCGTTAGAAGTACGGCCTGCATTCATGCTCGCGGCGGCTATGGGTGACGACGGGCTGCAACTGGCATTCGCCCGCATTGGGCTGGCAAGCATCCGGGGCGGCGCCACCCGGGGCAATACTGGTCGCTCTACCGAGGCCGCCGTTTTCTGGCGGGAGAACCTATCCGATGAATTGGCAGCCCGAGCGTCACAACAAGCCATGCAACCGACGCTCGGAACTGGGCTTCTACCTTCTTCAATAAACCTCGAACATCGCCGCAGTACGCCCCTTGTCCCCCGTCACGCTCAGCGCCAACGCCAGCAGCAGCCGCGCCTTCTGCGGCGCCAGGTTGTCCGCCGCAATAAACCCATGCTCCCGCGACCGCGCCCCGCACACCACTCGCCCGCTCCCCGCCCGCGTCGATTGCACAACGACCACCCCCGCCCGTACCGCCTCCGCCAGCGCCTCCGTATCCGCGGGCGTAGGGAACCCCGGCGCGAACCCCGCCGACACGATCCCCCGCGCCCCGGCCGCCACGAAGGCCCGCACCGCCACCCCGTCCGACCCGGCATAGGTCAGGCTGATATCCACCCGCGGCAGCCCATCCAGCCCGCGGATGTCGAACTCCGTGTCCGGCGCCCTTCGCCGCAGCGGCGCGCGGTAGAACGCAACACGGTCCGCATCAGCATGCCCCAGCACGCCGAAATCCGGGCTGCGGAAGGTTTGCAGCCGGAAGGTGCTGGTCTTCGTCACCTCCCGCGCCGCCTGGATCTCATCGTTCATCACCACCAGCACGCCCATGCCGCGCGCCTCCGGGCTGGCGGCGGTGCGGACCGCGCCGACCAGGTTCAGCCCGGCGTCCGAGCTGAGCGCGCTCGGCGGCCGCTGCGACCCCACGAGCACCACCGGCACCGCCACCTTCACCGTGAGGTTCAGCATGTAGGCCGTCTCCTCCAAGGAGGCGGTGCCGTGGCCGATGACGATGCCCGCCAGGTCCGGGTGGTCGGCCACCGCCTGGTCACACGCCAGCACCAGCGCCCGCCAGTCGGCGAAGCCAATGCCCGGGCTGATAATGTTGCGATATCGCACCGGGATCACGTCGGCCACCAGCGCCAACTCGGGGAACCGCGCCACGATCTCGTCCGCGTGCAGCCGGACCCCGGTCGCGCCGTAGTCCTGCAAGTCCAGCGGCCCGGCCCCGACCGACGAGATGGTGCCCCCGGTCCCAATGAACGCGACCTTGGGCTTCATGCCATCACCAGCTCGCCCACGCGGATACAGCGGGCCGTCCTGCCCGGCGCCACCTCTCGCTCCCTGGGGACCGCCGCCGTGCAGGCCGCCACCGCCCAGGGGCACCGTGGCGCGAAGGCGCAGCCCGGCGGCGGCCTCCGCATGTCGGGTGGCGCCCCGGGGATAGCGGCGATCTCGGCCCCAACCTCCCGCACCGTGGAGGCCAGCAGGCCCTGCGTGTAGGGGTGCGCGGGATGGCGCAGCACGTCGCGCACCGCCCCCTGCTCGACCACCTGCCCGGCATACATGACCGCTACCCGGTCCGCGACCTCGGCGGCGACCCCCAGGTCGTGCGTCACGATCACCATGCCCATGCCCAGCTCCCGTTGCAGGGCGCGCAGCAGTACCAGAATCTGGATTTGCACCGTAGCGTCCAGCGCCGTGGTGGGCTCGTCGGCCAGCAGTAGCTTGGGGCGGCTGGCCAGCGCCATGGCAATCACCACGCGCTGCCGCAGCCCGCCGGACAGCTCGTGCGGGTAGGCGTCCAGCCGCCGGGTGGCGCCCGGCACGCGGACCAGCTCCAGCACCTCCAGCGCCCGCGCCGCCGTCTGGGTGCCGCCCAGGTACTGCATTACGGCCTCAATGATCTGCTGGCCTACGGTGTACACCGGGTCCAGCGCAGTCATTGGCTCCTGGAACACCATCGCCGCCGCGCCGCCGCGCAGGCTCCGAAGCGCCTTGCCGGACAGCCGCATCACGTCCTGCCCGCCGACCCTCACCCCGCCCTCGATCCGTGCCTGGGGCGGCAGCAGGCGCAGCAGGGCGCGGAGCGACACGCTCTTGCCCGCCCCGCTCTCGCCCAGCAGGCACAGCACCTCGCCGGGCATCACGTGCAGGCTCACGCCGCGTACCGCCTCCACCGCTGCCGCTCCGGCGCCGAAGCGCACCCGCAGGTCGTCCAGCTCGGCAAGCGGCGTCACGCCGGCGGCAGGGTTCAAGGATCATGCCCCATCGCGCCACGAACCGCTGTCATTGCGAGCCTCGCTTGCGGCATGGCGATCCAAGGGCTGAAAGGACCACGCTGACCACCCTGGATTGCCGCGTCGCAGGCGCTCCTTGCAATGACGGGCACGGGGGGCAAAGCCGTCCGCATTACGCGGCCAGCCCGGCTTCGGAATGGCCCGACCCCGGATGGACCATATGACACGCCGCCTGGTGCCCGGCCCAGCTTGCAGGCGTCGGCACCCGTTCGGCGCACACCCCCTCCGCATGGGGGCAGCGGGTGCGGAAACGGCAGCCGCTGGGCGGGTTGGCCGGGGAAGGCGGGTCGCCGCCGATGGGGGCCTGCTCCACCCGGCGGTCCGGGTCCATGCTCAGCCGCGACGCGAGCAGCGCCCGCGTGTAGGGGTGCAGCGGGCGGTTGAACACCTGCTCCGCCGGGCCGCTCTCGGCGACGCAGCCGAGGTACATCACCAGCACCCGGTCGCTCACATGCCGCACCACTGCCAGGTCGTGCGAGATGAAGATGTAGGTCAGCCCCAACTGCCGCTTCAGCCCCGCCAGGAGGTTCAGCACCTGCGCCTCCACCGACTTGTCCAGCGCGCTGACCGCCTCGTCCAGGATCACCAGGCGCGGCTGCAGCGCCAGGGCGCGGGCGATGTTGACCCGCTGCTTCTGCCCGCCCGACAGCTCGTGCGGATAACGCGGCCCGAACAGCTCCGGCGCCAGCCCGACCCGGCGCAGCACGTCGTCCGCCTCCGACGCCGCCTGCCGCCGGCTGCGCCCCAGCACGCGCGGCCCGAACGCCACGCTGTCCCGCACCGGCATCCGCGGGTTGAGCGAGCTGGCGCTGTCCTGGAACACCATCTGCGCCTGCCGCCGCAGGTCTTGCAGCGCGATGCCGCCGGAAGCGCCGACGGCCTCGCCATCGAACACCAGCTCCCCGGCATCGGGGCGGACTAGGTGCAGCAGCAGCCGGGCCAGCGTGCTCTTGCCGCAACCGCTCTCGCCGACCACGCCGAGCGTTTCCCCCTTCGCCACCTCGAACGACACCCCGTCCACCGCCCGCACCGCGCCGCCGCCGGGGAGGGCGAAGTGCTTGCGCAACCCGTCCGCGATCAGCATCGGCTGCGCGGGGCCGCCGCGGTCGTGGCCCGGCTTCATGACGGAGGCGCTCATTTCAGCCGCACGTCCATCGCCGAGCGCAGCCCGTCGCTGACCAGGTTGAAGCACATGCTAGTGACGAAGATCGCCGCCCCTGGCACGGCGCACACCCAGGGCTGCACGTAGATCGCCTGCCGCAGCGTGGACAGCATCAGCCCCCAATCGGGGATCGGCGGACGCACCCCCAGCCCCAGGAACGACAGCCCCGACGCCAGCAGGATGCTGACGCTGACCAGGCTCGACGCATACACCAGCACCGGCGCCAGCACGTTGCCCAGCAGGTGGTAGCGCACGATCATCCCGTGCCCGGCCCCGGTCGCCCGCGCCGCCTCCACGAAGTCGAGGTTGCGGACCTGGGTCGTCGCCGTCTCCGCCACCCGGCACACGGCGGGGATGAACACCAGCGCCAGCGCGATCATGCCGTTCAGCATCCCGCCGCCCATCGCCCCCGAGATCGCCACCGCCAGCAGCACCGACGGGAAGGCGTAGAACACGTCCATCGTCCGCATCACCAGCGTGCCCACCCAGCCGCCGGCATACCCCGCCAGCACCCCCAGCGCGCCCCCGACCAGGCCGGCAAACACGACCGGCGCGATGCCCATCAGCAGCGACGTGCGCCCGCCATAGAGGATGCGCGCCAGGATATCCCGCCCCAGCTCGTCCGTGCCCAGCAGGTGCCCGCGGAAGCCGAACGGCTTGAGCCGCAGGATGATGCCCTCCTTATAGGGATCGAACGGCGAGACCAGCGGCGCGAACACCGCCGCCAGCACGATCGCCAGCATCACCGCGCAGAACACCAGGGTGACCGGGTCCCGCCGCAGCCGCCGCCCGACCATGCCCCAATAGCCCGGCGTCGCCTGCACCGGCAGCGCATCCGGCATGGTCAGCGCCCCGGCGGTCATCACCCCCGCCTCATGCGCGCCCGCTTCTAGCATGGCGCCTCAAGCACGGCGCACCCTGGGGTCGATGGCCACCTGCATCAGGTCCACAAGCAGGTTGGTCGCCACGAAGATCAGCGACAGGCACAGGATCGCGCCCTGCAGCACCGGCACGTCGCGGTTGACGATGGCGCGGCCGAGCAGGGTGCCGCTGCCAGGCCAGGCGAACACCGGCTCGACCAGGATGGACCCGCCCATCAAGTAGCCGAATTGCAGCCCCATCACCGCCAGCATCCCCGGCGCGGCGTTCTTCAGGACATGGCGCACGACGGCCCACTCGCTGAGGCCCTTGGCCCGCAGGGTGGTGACGAAGTCCTGCCCGCGCACCTCCAGCACCGCCGCGCGGGTGGTGCGGGCGATGATGCCCACCGGCACCAGCGCCAGGGTGATGACCGGCATCACCAAGTACCGCAGGTCGTCCAGGTGCAGCACCGAGAAGTTGTCGGACCCATTGGCTCCCATGCCCGAAGCCGGCAGCCACGCCAGCTCGACGGCGAACACGATCACCATCACCAGCCCGAGCCAGTAGTTCGGCACGCTGACCCCCATGACCGCCGTCCCCGTCACCAGCCGGTCCAGCAGCCGCCCCAGCCGTCCCGGCGCGGCGCACCCGGCCAGCGTCCCCAGCCCGGCGCCGATCACGAACGACAGCGGCACCGCGAACACGGCCAGTTGCAGGGTGTTGACCAGCGCGCCGCCGACCTCCAGCGACACCGGCCGGCGCGTCGCGACCGACAGCCCGAAATCGCCCTGCACCGCCCGCCACAGCCAATGCACGAACTGCACCGGCAGCGGCTTGTCGAAGCCGTAGGCGCGCTTGACGACCTCGATCATCTCCGCGGTGGCGTCGGGCGGCAGCACGGTCTGCAGGGGGTCGCCCGGCGCAAGATAGACCAGCATGAAGCACACCAGGCTGACCCCGAACCCGATGGGCAGGGCATACAGCAGCCGCCACAGGATCGTGCGCGCCATCCCGCTACCCGCCCCACCCCGTCATCGCCCGAGCGGTCATTGCGAGGCGCGCTTGCGGCGCGGCAATCCAGGGCGGCGAGCGCAGTCCGTGCCGCCCTGGATTGCCGCACCGAAGCCGGCTCGCAATGACGCGGTTCCCTGGCGGCCCACCTGCGTCACTTCGTCACCGTCACCGGCGTCAGGTCCTGCAGCCAGCTCTGCGCCTGCACGAAGCCCTGCACCTTGGGCGACAGGGCGCGCGGGTTGATGTCGTGCACCACCCAGATCATCACGGCGTCATCCACCATCCGCTCGTGCATCTTCTCCAGGATCGGCTCGCGCTTGGCCGGGTCGAACTCGTTGAACGCCTGGGTGATCAGCCCCTCCATCTCGGGCGACGTGTAGTGCCCCCAGTTGCTGCCGCTCGGCGCCCACTGCGCCCGCTGCATGAAGCGCGCCATGCCGGCGATCGGGTCCTGGATCGACCGGCTGACGTTGATGCCGTCCACCCCCGGCGCGGTCTGCTCGCCCGCACGCGCCAGCGCCAGCAGGGCGTTCCAGTCCATCACCTGCAGCGTGACGTCGAACCCGGCCTCGTCGAGCTGCGACTTGATCAGCTCGTTCATCGGCAGCGGCTGCATCTGGCCGGAGCCGGACGTGCTGATCGCCAGCGTCACCTTGCATGGGCTGCACCCGGCCTCCTTCAGCAGGGCCTTGGCCTTCGCCGGGTCGTATTTGTAGCTGACGGGATGGCCATAATAGGCGGTGCCCGGCGGGAAGTTCGCCGGCCCCTCGATGGCGATGCCGCCCAGCAGCTCCACCACGTCCGCCCGGTTGATCGCATAGTTGGCGGCCTTGCGCACCCGCACGTCCTTGAACGGCCCGTTCTCGATGTTGAGCTGGTAGTTCCAGTTGTGCGGGTAGGCGTTGGTGACGATCCGCATCCCCGCCGCCTTCAGCCGCGGGATGGCGTCGGGCGACGGGGCCTCGACGAAGTTCACCTGGCCGCTCAGCAGCGCCGCAGTGCGGGTGCTCGCCTCCGGCATCGGCAGCAGCACCAGGCGGTCCTGCTTGGGGATGCGCGCCTTGTCCCAGTAGTCGCGGTTGGGTGTCATCTCCAGCCGCTCATGCGCCACCATCCGGTCGAACCGGTAGGGGCCGGTGCCGGAGGGCTGGCTGGCCACCGCCGCCCAGTCGTACTTGAGCGCCTCGGCCCGGCACCGGCTGGTCATCACCACAAAGCTCATCTCGTAGGGGAACAGCGAGCTGGGCGTCTTGGTGGTCAAGGCGACGGTATGGTCGTCCACCTTCTCGACGCCGGCGAAGTTGGGCAGGTAGGCGCGGGACAGCGCGAACTGCTGGGCGTTCCACTGCGGCGCCTTCTCGTCGAAGCGGCCGAAGTTCCACACCACGTCGTCGGCGGTGAACGGGCAGCCGTCGTGCCACTTCACGCCGTCGCGCAGGGTGAACAGCCAGCGTCGGGTGTTGGCGGGGTCCACGCGCCATTCGGTGGCGAGGCCGGGCTTGATCTCGGCGGGGTGGTCGGCGCTGGAAAGGTCCCAGTTGATCAGCGCGTCGTACAGGTTGAGGGCCACGAAGCGGAAGCCCTCGAAGCCCTGGTCAGGGTTCCCCGCGGTGATGGGGATGTCGCCGGCGGTCATGGCCACTGTCAGCACGCCCTGCCCCTGGGCCTGCGCGGCGAGGAGCAGCCCAGCCGTCGCCAGGCCGAGAAGGGGTCAAGGTCGGGCCATGCGGTGCCTCCATGCCGGGGCGGCCAAGGTGGCGGCGCGACCGTGGGGGCGCAACCGGGAAGTGCTGCGATATGCGGCCATAATCACCGCGCCAGGTCTGGAATGACGTTGAAGCGGGCTGGCTGCATATAACGTAGGCAAAACAGGCAGGCCGGCGCTTGCTTACTTCTCCCTCTCCCTCCGGGAGAGGGCGCAGCAGGCGGTCCGATCCTAACGCTATAAGCGATTGCCCGGCCCGTCACCCGGCCATGATGCATGGCGCCACGGCGGCGGCCACCGCCAGGAGCTGCCGGTCGGTGAACCGCGGCCCTGTCAGCGTGACCCCCACCGGCATCCCGTTCGGGCCAC
>JAABUX010007057.1_pt1 | contig 13270 bp, 12 predicted proteins | sample 5561851 | NCBI WGS metagenome assembly JAABUX01 (sample SAMN10711883, study PRJNA513361) | rock metagenome | isolation source: Antarctica rocks | place: Antarctica: Victoria Land, Richard Nunatak red sandstone | collected 2016-01-03 | reverse complement strand
CTCGCCCGTCCCGGATCCAACTCTGGGACGGGCGAGACGCCCGCGCCCCCAGATCAATCACCTCATACTTTCCGCGCGCCGACGAAAGAAAGGAAGACCGATGATCAACGATGAGCGTCGCAGCGAGGGCGACGACAACCAGGCTGAGCGGTTCTGGGAGGAGCACTACCGCGCGCGTGAACAGGTGTGGAGCGGAGGAGCGAACCCGGTCCTGGTCGACGTCGCCGGGTCGCTGCCGCCAGGCACGGCGCTGGACCTCGGCTGCGGCGAAGGGGGCGATGCGATCTGGCTGGCCGGGCTCGGCTGGCGTGTGACCGCCGTCGACGTGTCCGCCACCGCTCTCAACCGGGTGGCGGCTCACGCGGCCGCGGCCGGCGTCGAGGCGCGCCTCGACGTCCAGCAGCACGACCTCGCCCACACCTTCCCCGTCGGCGCCTTCGACCTCGTCTCCGCCCAATACCTGCAGTCGCCGGTGGAGTTCCCTCGTGATCGCGTCCTGCACGCGGCGGCGCGCGCCGTCGCGCCCGGCGGCCTCCTGCTGGTCGTCGCCCACGCCTCGGTCCCGCCCTGGTCGTGGGCCGACCCGGACACCCGCTTCCCCACACCGGAGGAGGCGCTCGCCGCGCTCGACCTGAGCCCCGAGCAGTGGCGCATCGAACGGCTGGGCGCTCCCGAACGGCTGGCCAGCGGCCCGAACGGGCAGTCCGCCACCGTCGCCGACACCGTCATCGCGGTCAGGCGCCTCACGCCGTAACGACCCCGCCTGTTCGCCGAAAGCCGCGTCACCACGAACAGCGAGGATGGACACGATCCCCACTATTCCGGAGACCCCACATTCAAAGGACCTTGTACATGATTGTGGTCGCATCGAGACGGTCGTCGAACGGGTCGCGGCAGAAGCCCGGAATGACGCCCGTTGTCTTATAGCCCAACGAGCTATAGAGGCGCTCGGCCGTGTCGCCCGTGCGCGTGTCCAGCGTGAGCAAGCTCCGCCCCCGTTGGCTCGCGGCGCGCTCGAGTGCGGCCATCAGCGCTCGCGCGATGCCGTGGCGACGGACAGTGGGATGGACTAGCAGCTTGCGCACCTCCGCCCGATGGGGCTGGTTCGGCATGGTGTCGCAGTCCAGTTGCACGGTTCCCGCGATCCGTCCACTCACATGCGCGACCAGCAGCACGCGCGTCCCGTCCCGCACCGCCGGGAGTACCTTGTCGCGCCAGAAGGCCTCGCCGTCGTCCGCCGCGAACGGCAGCACGAAGCCAATACTCGCCCCATCGTGGACGCAGGCGTGCAGGAGCGCGCCGAGGTCGCGCGCATGGTCCGCGATGTCGTCCGCGGTGAACGGCGAGATGGTGGTTTGTAGGTTTCCGGTCATATTGCCTCACACAATGAAGAGAATGTATTTGGCTGTGCAATGATCAGGGGTGGCGAAAGAGCTGGGGCCAAAGAGCTGGTAGCGCAGACAGTCGCCGGGCCACAACTCGTAGGTCCGCCCGTCGACGCTGACGGCCAGTTGCCCCTCGATCAGGAGCAGATGGTGCTCCAAGCCCGACCTCGGCGGACGGTCATAGGTGACGCGCGCACCTGGTCCGAGCTTGCACTCGAGGGCCTCGGCGGCCAGAGTCTGGGCGGGCGGGGACACCGAACGCCTCCGGAACCCGATGGTCTCATCTGTCCAGACCGATTGCTCGTCGCGGCGAATAAGAGGAGCGAAGTCATCCTCGACCATGCGCATCAGCCGCGACATAGTCAGGCCATAGGCCGCGCAGAGCTTGCCCAGGACGCTCGCCGTCGGGCTCACCTCCGCGTTCTCAAGCCGGGAGAGGGTGGCGCGGCTCACGGCGCAGCGCCGTGCGAGCTCGTCCAACGACCAACCGCGCTCGGCGCGCAGGCCCTTGAGGCGCTGGGCGATCAGCCGGTCGATGGAATCATCATCCGAGCGGTCATTTTCCATAAGTGGTATTATTTCCCATATCAGAGATATTGTCAAGGACGCCTCCTGCGCACCGCGGGTCGGACTGTCACACAGGTGTCGCGGATGGTGCTTCGTAAAACGGTACTGCTGACGGCGATGATACTGTAGCCAGGCCCCTCGTTTCGACGAGGGTGGTAGCGGGCAGACAGAGCGAGGGGCAAGGTCATCCAATGAGGCGCGTTTCATGGAACGTCACGACGATAGCGCCGCCCGTCGGCCGACACGGGAAGCGCACATGATGCGCCGTGGGCAGCCGTGGCGCGGAGAGTAGCATAAATGAGGACGGACGACGATGACCCAGCCTGAGCCCGAGCCGATCATTTTCATCCATGGACTGTTCCAGGGCCTCGACGCGCCGGACGTGGCGCGCGCGCTGTCCCCGACGCTCGTGCTGGCCCCCGACCTGCCGGGCTACGGGGAGGAGCGCCGCCACGATCCCGGCGACATCTCCCTCGGCGCCGCGGCCGACGCCATCCACGCGCGCATGCGCTCCTTGGGCTGGGACAGGGCGCACCTCGTGGGGCACTCGGTCGGCGGGGCGGTCGCGGTCGTCCTGGCCGATCGTTACCCCGCGGCGGTCGCGTCCATCGTCAGCGTCGAGGGCAACGTCACGGTCAAGGACGCCTTCTGGTCGCAGCAACTCGCGCGCATGGACGCGCGCGAGGCGGACGCCATGCTCGCCGGCTATCGCGCCGACCCGCGGGCCTGGCTGGCGGGCTCCGGCATCGACGCGACCCCGGAGCAAGAGGCCCGCGCCGCCCGCATCCTGGCGGCCCAGCCCGCCTCGACCTTGCAGGCGATGGCGCGCTCGGTCGTCCACGTCACGGGGGATGCCGCGTATGTCCGGGCCATCGGCGCGATCCTCGACCGCGCGACGCCGTTCCATCTCGTCGCGGGTGAGCGGTCGCGCGCGGGGTGGGATGTGCCCGCGTGGGCGCTACGGCGGGCGACCAGCGTCACGATCCAACCCGGCGTGGGCCATATGATGATGCTGGAGGACGAGAGCGGCTTCCTGTCCATCATCCGGAGGCGCATCCTATCATAGGCAATCGGGGCGAGGGTAACGCCGGGCGCAAAGATCACCTCTCGCGCTTCCATGGGATCGAAGGTCTTTTTCCTGAGCGCATCTGCGCTTGATCGAGGGCGCCTGCCACAGCATGTTGTCCATGAACGACGGCATGGTGAGTGCGCGGAGATGCGCACCGGTGCTCCGCAAGAGGTCGTCCATGGCGAGAGACGCCGACACGTGGCCCGCGTACCGCTGCTCCTCACGCCCGAGGGCCGAGATGGTCACGACGCGCTCGATGCCGTAGCGCACGATCGCCGCAGCGGCGGGGATACTGAAGCCGACGTAGGCGTCACTTCTCCTTCGGCGACCCGCGCCGACACCATCTGCTCGGCGCCTTGCCCCCCGTGCTTGTCGTCCGGGGCGGAACAGACCGCCAGACAGCGTGGGTGGCGACGATCCTGAACGTCATCGCGGCGGAGCTTGCGGACGAGCAGCCCGGCTCCAATCTGGTGATTGCGAAACTCGCCGATCTGCTCTTTGTGCAGTCTCCGCGCGCGTATCTGGCGACGGACCTGCACAACACCGTTGGCTGGATGCGCGGCATCATGGACCCGCTTGTCGGGCGTGCCATCGCATGTATGCATGCGGCGCCGGACCGCCGTTGGACCGTGCAATCGCTGGCCGACGAGGCCTGCTGTTCGAGAGCCGTCTTTGCGTAACGCTTCAGCGCCCTGGTCGGCCAGGGACCGCTGAGCTATCTGACCGCATGGCGCATGCACGTCGCCGCTGGACTGCTGCTCGATGGTGGCGCCAGCCCCACCATCGGAACCGTGGCCAGCCGCGTGGGCTATCAATCAGAAGCGGCCTTCTCCATCGCCTTCAAGCGCTGGGCCGGAACCCCGCCCGGCCACTATCGCGCGCTGATGCTACGTGGCTGAAGCGCGAGAATGAGTGGGGGGACAACGATCTCCTGGCCGCCCATCAGGTCCTCCTGACCACGCGGGATGCGTCAGGATTCGGAACGCGCGCAAGCTCTGGTGCACAACTGTAACGACGCATGCTGGCCGAGCCCGATAGCGTCAATCGCGGCACGGATCTGTCGCGCGCCACGCGAGATAGTGCTGGCGCATGTGCATGTGGTGGTCGCGCCGGATCATGCCGAGGCGCGTCCCGCCATGAGGTCGAGTGTGTCCAGGTCGACTCCGCTCTCCCGCAGCCGCGCGATGTCCCGGCTGGGCGGCGCCCCGAAGAGGCGATGATACTCGCGACTGAACTGCGAGGGACTCTCATAGCCCACCTGAAAGCCGGCGGTTGCCGCGTCGATGTCCGCGCTCAACAGCAGCCGGCGCGCCTCCTGGAGCCGCACCTGCTTCTGGTACCGCAAGGGACTCATGGTCGTCACCGCCTTGAAGTGGTGATGCAGACTCGAGACGCTCATACCCACCTCCCTGGCCAGCACCTCGATCCGCAGCGGCTGGTCGTACGCCGCGCGGAGCCGCTCGATGACGCGGGCCACGCGCTGGGTGTGGCCGTTCGTCAGCGCGATCTCCCGTAAGCGCGCTCCCTGTGGACCCATCAGCAGTAAGTAGAAGATCTCGCGGCGGACCAGCGGCGCCAGCGCGCCGATGTGACGCGGAGTCTCCAGGAGCCGCACCAACCGGATCACGGCATCGCGCACCGCTGGTTCGAGCAGGCCGACCCCGAGGCCCCGCCCGGCGTCCGCGTCCGGGACAGGCGTTGGTCCCGCCCCTGTCCCCACCTCTGCCTCTGCAAGCAACTCGGCGATGAGCGGGAGGTCGAGGCCGAGGTGCAGCGACAGGTACGGGCGGTCGGGGGGCGCGGTGACAAGCCGGGCCGTGATGGGCAGGCCGACCGACACCAGGAGGAAACGCTCGGGGTCGTAGGTGAACGCGGCGTCGCCCAGTGTGAGGACCTTGGCGCCCTGGGCGACCACGCACAGCGCCGGCTCCTGGACCATATGGATGGGATCGACCGGGATCGAGGAGCGGTAGAGGGACAGCAACGGGATCGGCGTGGCGTGGCGTCCCTCCGTCGCGGTGTGGCGCTCGATGAGCGCGGCCAGGTCGGATCGGTCAACGGGTGGCGGCAGTGTCTGTGTCTGTGTCTGTTCGATCGTCCGCATGGTTCGCGTTTCCCTGCTGGCCGCCCGTCATCGCGTTGTCGTCTGACCCACGGGCGCTTGCAGGATCAGGCAAGAATCGTACAGGATCAGTCTACCACCTGCAGCGTCATACGGGGGATACTAGAGTCAGACGAGGTTGGGTCCGCCACACGCGGGGTGTGGAGGATCGTACAAGAACGACACTCGTACAGGACACAAGTGAAGGGATACACCATGGAGACAGGATTACCCACCAAGAGCGCCATCGTGACCGGCGCCTCCGGCGGGATCGGACGCGCGGTCGCGCGGCGGTTGGTTCGCGACGGCTTCGCGACCGTCGTCAGTTATGTTGGGCAGGAGGCCGCGGCCAACGACACGGTCGCCGAGATCACGGCCGCCGGGGGACGGGCCATCGCCGTGCGAGCGGATGTGGCGCGGGCGGCGACCGTAGAGCGCCTCTTTACCCAGGCGCTGGAGGCCTTCGGCCGGATCGACGTGGTGGTGCACAGCGCCGGCATCATGACGTTGTCGCCCATCGCGGACGGGGACCTCGCCGCGTTCGACCGGGTCATCGCGACCAATCTACGGGGGACCTTTGTGGTCCTGGGGCAGGCGGCCCGGCACGTGGCGGCCGGCGGACGCATCATCGCGCTCTCGAGCAGCGTCATCGCCAAGGCGTTCCCGACCTATGGCGCCTATATCGCCTCCAAGGCGGGCGTGGAGGGCCTGGTCCACGTGCTGGCCAATGAGCTGCGCGGACGCGACATCACCGTGAACGCCGTGGCGCCCGGCCCGGTCGAGACCGACCTCTTCCTGGCGGGCAAGACCGCGGAGCTGATCGACGGGCTCCGCAAGGTCGCACCGCTGGAACGTCTGGGCCAGCCGGAGGACATCGCCAATATGGTGTCATTCCTTACCAGCCCCGAGGGCGGCTGGGTCAATGCCCAGGCGCGCAAAGTGGCTAGTGGCTAGTACACGTCGGCTGAAATATCTTGGCGATTTATGTGAGCCGTCGAGACACTTTAGTGTCCGTGGTTTGCCATGCGACTTTAGTCGCAGGCCAGCGCCGATCGGTGGGTTACTTGCGCCAAGCTGTACTAGTGGCTAGTGAACCTCACTCGTCACTAATCACTCGTCGCTCGTCACCGTGACCGTGTCCCCCACCTGGGTCCCCGTGCGCGCGGCGGTTCCGGCCGGCAATTCGATGACCCATTTGCCGCGCGGGACGATGGGCCCGATGCGCCAGGGCTTGATCTCGGAGAGCACGCGGACGACCCGGCCGTGCCGGTCCAGGTGCAGCACGTCCAGGGGGATGGACATGAAAAACATGTGAATGGACGAGCACGGCCGGATGACCATGCCGTAGTCGGCGGGCAAGCTCTTGCGCCCGATCAGTCCTTTGCCGCGGCTCCAGAACGACCGCGCGACCTCGACCTGGCGGGCGATGGCGACATCGCGCGTTGCATTGACGATCACCTTAGAGATCCTTTCACCTGTCGGACACCCACGGCTGTGGGCCGTTGTAGGATTCCGAAGTTATGGGGCCTATCCTATTTAATTAGCGATGCTCAGAGCTATTCTCTTCCCCTATCCTGGCCTACAATGGGAAGCGCGGCAATGGCCCAAACATCCTAATCAAACGTTGACCATTGCTGCTTATTAGGTTGCCGGATGAATTGTGCTCCAGCCATCCTCTGCAATTCATCCATATCCTCTGGAGGAATGCGAAGAGATGTTGCTTTCTTCCTCTCGGGTGGCCGACCGTCTATCGCTCCGCCTATCCACTTCTCGCCCGTCGATTCAATTGGCGCGCTGGCGGTCCCCGCCAGCGCCGCTCCTAAAGACCTTGGTAATTTGCTATATAATAATGTTTTTATGTAGTAATATGCCAAAAGGGAAGGTCGAGAGGGTGACAGCAAGGCGATAATCGATTGGCATCTCTTGCCGATGAGGAGGAGAAACCATACTTGTGATCCCCTTGCGGATGGTCAACACATAGCCATGCCAAGGGAACAGAGGAGGGTGCGGTCCTTCCGACACATTCTCAACTTCCATTGGCGGGGCATAATCGATTACCCTACAAGGGATACGAAGAAAGGGATAGGATGGGATGGCGGCAAACAAGCATGGGCGACACCCAAGTGGAGAACGCCCGCATGATCGCTAACGAGATCCAGGATCGTCGTCTCCGCGCTCTCCGGGACAATTTCTCGCTCGTCGGCTACGACGAGACGACAATCGCCACCAATTACGAGTTCGCAGCGAAGAATGGTCACGTCAAGCGCGAGCAGGTAGACATCGCCACTTTCTCTGACGCCATCCGCCACGATCTGCAAACCTCGTGCATGGCGGCCTGTCGCATCACCCCGCATACAGACAGGGTGGACTTAGCCGATAAGCTGTCGTATCTGGCCGTCCCGGTTGCCTTTCTCGCGGACGATAATGCCATCGAGGTCTGGAAGATCAAGCCGCATAAGCGGTCGGAGTTCGTAGAGCAGTACTCTTACGATCAAATCGGCGAGTTCTTCGCGGCGCACAGGCGCGACCTACGCCCGGATGCCATCAGCGCCGCTAAAGCCAAGGGGTTTCAACTCAGCTTCCTTGATGTCGACCCTGGCCTCTACGCATTCGCCTACGACGCGACCAACGCTCTCCTTTCCGCGCAGTTCGAGCACGCCGTCACTCAAGCCCGACAAGAGGCTGCAAGGTTGCGGATAGAGACCCCGAACCTGACGACCGTCCTGACGCGGCTGGCCTTGCAGGTACTGGCCGCCGCGATCCTCGAAGACAAGCAGGCATTCCCGACGCCAAGGCTGGAGCGGTCCACGACCGCCAGAACGTTATTGGAAAGGGCCGCGCACCACTACAAGGATTACTTCGACCTCGGGGATATCAACGCCTTCAGAAAAGCTGACAGAGACGACATCGCGGACGCGCTGCACGCCGACCTCCGGCGCAATATCACGTTCCGTAGCTTCACGAATATGATGTTGGCATGTTTCTATGAGGACACGTTTGTCACCGATGAGTTGCGCCAGAAGCTGGGCATACACTATACACCAGCGCCGCTCGCCCGGCGGGTCCTCTCCAGACTGCCCATCGAGTCGCTCCCCCCCGAGAGTAGAACGATCCTCGACGGGACGTGCGGATCGGGCAACCTCCTGCTCGCGGCCCACGAACGGCTGCGTGCGTTGCTCCCAGCGCGGTTACCGGCCGATCGAATCCACGAATACCTCCTCGGACGGATTCACGGGTTCGACAAGGACGGTTTTGCCGCGCTCGTCTCTCGTCTGTCGCTTTTCTTGACGGGTATTCCGGCGAGCGGAAGGTGGGATATTCGGGAAAGGGATTTTCTGGATGTGCGGCCCGAACAGGTCGATTTCACCCCGACGATCATCGTGGGCAACCCGCCATTTAGGGAAACGCGCGAGGGAGCCTTGTCGCAGTTGGCCAGCGTCATCCTCGACCGCTATCTGGACTTCCTGCCGCGGGATGGCTTGCTCGGCGTCATCCTGCCCGAGACATTCCTTGAGAACAGCAGCTCACGGCGCGCGCGCAACCACCTCTTCGAGAAATGTGACCTCCTGGAGATGTGGCATCTTCCCGCAGGTATATTCGCGTCCTCGCACCACACAACCGTCGTGATACTGGCGCGGAAGCTGGCAGAGCGACGATCACTTATTGCTCACCACTCGTCATCCGGCGCGACCAAGCGGCCGTTACGCGTCGAATGGGTCCGGCAGCAACGACCGGCGCGCGACACATTCCTGCAAGATGGGACACCGACGTTCTCATTCGTTGCCTTGTCGCCCACCGAAAGCGCGGACGTGTCTCCATCGCCGATCGATGGGGTTTTGTGGTCGAAACTCCCATCCCTGCCGATCTTGGGCGATGTCGCGCGCGTGCGCAACGGCATTGTGCCGGGGATATCAGGGCGAGACGATCTCTCGGTCAAGAGTCTATCGGATGATTGGAGGCCCTGGTTGGCGTACGGGAACTCTATTGCGCCCCATCTCATCCAATGGGAGATCCGCGCACTGGAGCGCCCGGCTCGTCCGAAGCGCCCTCCTACGAGCCTGTCGGGCAAACAGAGACGACCCGGACCTCCCGCGCGTTTCGTCCACTATCCGGGGAACTTGCAGTGGCCCCGGCTGGACCTGGAGAAGGAAGGTGTCTTCGCGGCCCCTAACGTCAAGGTCCTCGTCAACGCCAATAGGAATCCGGCAAGTCCATGGCGTGCCTATGCAACCATCGACGATATCGGATTCTATCCGAGCCAGGGCCTTCATTGCATCATCCCGAAGCCAGGGACGACACTCGAAGAATTGGCTGCGTACCTGAACAGCCCGCTCGCAAGCCTATGGGTCGCCGCGCGCAACCAATCATTGTGGATCAAAGAGGACACGTACAGGACAATGCCGTACCCCCGATTCACGGACGACGATCGCACGCGCCTAGCAGCGCTCGTCCGCGACTTGATGGCGCTCAGGAAGGCCCACCCCGATACGGGGAAGGTCAGCGCGTCCGTCAAGGCGGATATGCTGGCGCGAACGGCCACAATTGATGGGATCGTCTTCGATGCGGCCGGCTTGACGCCTGAGATGCGCCAATTCATCGCGGAGTACATGGCTCCCTACCGCCGGCCCGGCCTCGAGTGGACGCAGGTCGCCATCGGCGTTGAGGCCGAGGAGGCGAGGGCGCACGCGGACGGTGAGACGGCGCGCGCATGGACGGTGACTGGCGAAATCCTCTCGGTTGACCCGACGGCCGACCGTGTTCGAATGTGGGTAAGCGGGTACAACGACAACGAGCCCTTTGATGCCCCCATCCCCCAAGCGATGCCCGGCTGGGCGTTGCGGCCAGGCGCGATGTTCTACGCAGACATCCCCTGGGAGGGCCGCAACTCTGATACCTTCCCCGCTCTCCAGACGAGGAACTATCGCTCACTCGACTTCACGTATCTCCCAGTAAGCGAACTAGCCCCATCCACCGTCGACCCTACGTCCCTCGAGTCCCGCTATCAACCAACTGATGCAACGCGGTACTAGTGGCGCCGACCTTGTCGCGGCGTTCCTGGACGTGGGTCAGGGCGACGCAACGGCCGTGATCCTGCCCGGCGGCGAGAGCGCTGTCGTCGTGGATTGCCCATCGGGACAAGCTCACGTCGTCCTTGATTTCCTGGAGCGCCATGGGGTCAGGCATCTCGAACTCGTGGTCGTCTCGCACTCGGACTTTGATCACGTCGGCGGCGTTGCTGACCTCCTCACTCGCTTTACGGAGAACTACAGCGGAAGTGTCAGGCGGCTAGCTTACCTGGCAGATCGATTCGTGCCGCTAGACCCCGCCAAGCTACCAATGCATAGGCTCGTTATGACGAGCATCCTCAACCTCTGCATCCAGCGCGGTGTCGCGTATCAGATCCCACATGCTGGCATCACGCTGTCCATCGACAATGTGGCGATTTCTTTCCTGCACCCAACATATTTCGAGCATGACGAGGCCGTCCTGAGGGACCTTCGCAACGATGGCTCGGTCGTGCTCCGCATCGAGTACCAGGGTAAGCGCCTGCTGCTAGGGGCGGACGTGCGAGGCCAGGGATGGCAATGGATGATCGACCGCGGCGAGGACCTCAAGGCGGACGTGTTTAAGTTCCCCCACCACGGTGCGGCGTACCGTCGTGGTTTCCCTCTGCGTCGCGTGATGGATCGGGTCGCCCCCACCCTCGTTGTCCTCTCCGCAGGATCGGGGAACAGCTACCGCCATCCGGCCTTGAGCACTTTCCGGATGCTTCTCCGTCACTCGCATCGCACGGGGCTGCGGTTCGTATGCACACAGGCGACCTACCATTGCCAACCTAGTGTCGCGCGCAAAGCCCCATTAGCCCACGCGCTCCTTACTCCAGAAAGTAGGGGAGGGCAGGCGTCATCGTCGCGCTCGGCCTGCCCATGCGCGGGGACGGTCATCGTGCGCGTGTCCGCAGCGGGTATTAAGGAGGCGCCTACACAGGCTGCGCACGACAAGGTCATCGACCTATTTCATAGGCCGAAGTGCAGGGAGCAGCAACCGAGGTATCGGAGTCATGCGCTCAGGCGCAAGGATGTGCGTGGACAGCGGTGGACACGCACGAAGCACTGGTGAACAGCGGGGACCAGCCCCGCTAGCCGTCGCCCCATTGGTCTGGTTCCCGCCATTGAAGGAGCGCGCTAGAGCCGATGAGTTGTGACGGCCAACATGGCGATGACGCGACGCCCTGATGGTATGGGTGCCCTTATAGAGCCAATAAGGCTGCTATACATGAGGCAGCTTCCACCACATAATAGTAACCGACAGCTTCCACCACGGTAGCGTAGTCACTGAGTGCATCGACTACCTTGTATGGAGCTTGGCATGGTAAAGGGCCAGCAACTTATAGTTTAGATGCCGGCCGAAATGAACTCTTTGATGGCCGGGCCAAGGATGACCACGAAGATAGAGGGGAAAATGAACAGGATCATCGGGAAGAGCATCTTGAGCGGCGCCTGCTGCGCCAACTGCTCCGCGCGCTGACGCCGCTTGATGCGCAACTGATCGCTCTGCAGGCGCAGCACCTTGGCGATGCTCACGCCGAGCTGGTCGGCCTGAATGACCGCCCCGACAAAGGCGGTCAGGTCTTCGACGCCCGTGCGCGTCTGGATCAGGCGCAGCGACTCGCGCCGCCCCTTGCCCAGCCGCATCTCCGTCAGGTACTTCTCGAACTCGACGGTCAGTGGGTTCTGCGCCTTCATGCACAACCGCGTGATCGCGGCGTCGAAGCCCAGGCCGGCCTCGACGGAGATGGACAGGATGTCGATCGTGTCGGGCAGCACCTTCGAGATCGCCTTCTGCCGTTTGCGCGACTCATCCTTGATCCACAGATCCGGAAGGAAGAAGCCGGCCACGCCGGCCACGGCCGTCCAGACCAGGGTCATGGCCGGTCCCTGCGGCGAGACGAGCCCCAGGGGCAACACCTGCGCCAGGAACGCCACGACCGCGAAGAGCAGGGCCAGCACCATCTTGAGGCCGAGAAAGACCTCGACGGTCATATTGCGCGGGTTGCCCGCCATGTTGAGCCGGTTCTGCGTCGCGGCCGCGTTCACCCCCGGCGCCAGGCGCGTCAGGATACGTGAGATGCGGGCCAGGGCGGGCTTGATCACGCGGTCCGCGAACGGTCGGGAGAGCTCGAGCTCCTCCAGAGCGCGGACCTGGGGCTTGCGGCCCGCGTTGAGCTCGTCCAGCCGGCCTTTGATGCCGACCGGCTTGGCGGACACGCGCTGCGTGAGGGCGACCGCGACAACGAGGATGGCGGCGGAAAAAAGACCCGCCGCGGTCAGCGGGACGAGTTGCTGCGTCACAATCATCATCTTACACCTCGATAGCCGTAATCTTGCGCATGATGAAGTAGCCAACGCCCATCATGACGATTGAGACGCCGGACATGATCCATCCGCACGGTACCCATGTCCAAAACCTTGACATGTACTCGTTGTCGATTGAAAGCAGGAACAGGAACAGAACGATGGGCAGCCCGGTGATGATGTAGCCGGCCATGGTCTGTTGCGCCGTGAGCGTCTTGATCTCGCCCTTGAGCTTGACGCGCTCACGGATAGTGTTGGCGATGATGTCCAGGATCTCGGAGAGGTTGCCGCCGACCTCGCGTTGCACGTTGATGGCCGTGACCATCAACTCCAGGTCGACGCTGTTGATGCGCCGGGTCATGTTGGTCAGCGCCTCCTCGGCGGTCAGCCCCAGCCCCACCTCGCGCGTGACGCGCTGGAATTCGACCGAGATCGGCGGCTGCATCTCGCGGCCCACCAGGTCCATCGACTGGAGCATGCTGTAGCCCGAGCGCAGCGAGTTGGCCAGCATGGCCAGGGTGTCGCCGAGCTGATTGTCGAATTTTTTGAGGCGGCCGCGCTGCTTGAAGCGCACGTAGATGTGCGGACCCAGGAGGCCTAGCACGATGCCAACCGCGACGTGAACGGGCGTGCCAAAGATGAGGTAGGCCAGGCCGGCGGCGCCGATGGTTGCCGAGGCGTTGACGATCAGGAACTCGCCGACGGTAATCTTGAGGTCGGCGCGCGACAACCGCCGTTGCAGGTTCTCGGCAAAGCTCTGGCGCGCGACGGCGCGGTTGACCCCCTCGATGAT
>JAABUX010007056.1_pt1 | contig 13270 bp, 10 predicted proteins | sample 5561851 | NCBI WGS metagenome assembly JAABUX01 (sample SAMN10711883, study PRJNA513361) | rock metagenome | isolation source: Antarctica rocks | place: Antarctica: Victoria Land, Richard Nunatak red sandstone | collected 2016-01-03 | reverse complement strand
CCCGAACAACTCGACCTGCGCGATCAGCGTGCCCAGAGGACCGTCCAGCAGCGCGCGATCCGGTTCCCGGTCCAGGCCTGCCGCCACGGCGCGCAGGTCGGACAGCAGGTCCTCGGCGCGCCGATAGGCGGCGGCGTGATCGGGCGCGGGCGGGCGCGGGACGCCGTGCACGCGGTCGAGGGCCAGGCTCAGCTTCTGCCAGATGAAAGAGAGCTTGCGGCGGTATGGCTCGTCGCGGTTGCGCTCGCCGATGTCCTGCGCGTAGTCGGGCATGGCCTCTTCGTCGGCCGCGATCGAGCGCGTCAGCGCGTCCGGCGCCTCATGCAGCCGGTTCGACTGGCTGAACATGGTGGCGAGGCGCCGGACGCGCTCGCGGTAGTGCGCCAGGGCCTGCCCCTGCTGCAGGTTGAGCGTCGCGGTGAGGACGGCTCCCGTGACGTGAGGGTTGCCGTCGGCGTCGCCGCCGATCCAGCTGGCCATGCGCAACAGCGGCGGCACGGACCACTCCCAACCGGGATAACTGGCGCGCAGCTCGCGCTCCAGGGCGCGGTGCGCCGCGGGCAGCTCGTCGAAGAGGACCGACTCCACGTAGTACAGGGCGCCCTTGACCTCGTCGATCACCTCGACGGGGTGAGAGCGCGCTTCGTCGGTGCGCCACAGCAGCAAGACCTGCCGATAGATGTCGTCGGTCACCTCATCCCGTTCCTCCGGGGTCAGGCGCTCACGATCGAGACGGTCGAGGGCGCCGGCGATGGCGCGCTGTTTGGTCAGGATCGAGGCGCGGGTCGCCTCGGTCGGGTGCGCCGTCAGGACGAGCTCGACGCGCATGGCGTCCAGGGCGCGTTGGAGTTGCGCGGCGGTGACGCCGCGGTCGGCCAGCTCATGGATGGTGGCGGCCAGGGAAAACGGTTGCGCCCGGCGCCGTCGCTCCAGGGCATAGACGCGCCGTCGCCGCACGCGCTGCTCCTGCTCGGCGATGTTGACGAGGCCGAAGTAGGCGGAAAACGCGCGCACCAGCGCGCGGGCCTGCGGAGACGTCAAGCCTCCCACAAGGGCGCGCAACTCGTCGCGATCCGTGACGCTGTGCGTCGCGCGCAGGCTCTTGGCCAGAGCGCGCACGCGCTCTTCGAGGTCGAACAGGTCCGGCCCCTCGGCGGCGGAGATGACGCGGCCGAGCAGGTCGCCGAGCAGGTGTACGTCCTCGCGCAGGCTCGCCGTCTTGTCCTGCCTATCCCGCGTCGCTTGCTCCGCGTCGTCGCTCCGCGCCGGGCTCATCTGTCGAGGCGTGTCATCGCTATACGTGACCATGCTGTACGTGCCCTCCCTCGTCCGTTATCGCATACCTCGTGGTGGCGGTGGGAGGCGAGCGCGGCCCACCGAATGGATGGAGGATGGACGCGGCAAGCCTCTCGACGGTGCAACCTGGCACGACGATGTGTCACGTGTCGCGGCTCTGCGATGACCGTTGCGCGCGGCGTCGCGCGTGCGTCTAGCCCAATTCAGTATAACTACCGGCCCCGCGCGTAGACCACACGATACACGAGTGCACGCCACTTCGCGCGGGCCGCGTCGTCTCCCCCTAGTGGATGCCGCAACCTCACACTGGGAGCGCGGGCGGGCCGCCCGCTTCCGTCGCAACCACGCGGGTCGATGTTCCCCAACCGACGTGACGACCGACCCAGGCGGGCGGGCCGCCCGCGCTCCCAGTCGGTCCAAGTATAGCCAAATACCGCGGTAATGTACGAGCCCGACTGTACGGGTACAACACGTCGCGCGATAGTAAAGCAAGGACGGAATGGTGAAAGGGCGAGGCGACGGCGCATGGAGAATGAGGATGCCCGCAATGTGGCGGCGGTCGCGGCGCTGTATGATCAGTGGGCGCAGGGTCGTCCTGGCCGCTATGCGCTGATTGCCGGGGGCGTCGTGATGGCGACCATCGACGGGTCCATGGCGACGCGGGCTGCCGTGCTGGCGCTCCCTGGCGCCGTCGCAAGCGCACTCGTCGTCGCTCTGTGGCCGCAGGAGGGTTGGCGGCATCCCCGCCTGGTGATCGACGCGTATCGCCGCACGAATGCCCCTGCCCTCACGGAACCTGATAGCCCGTTCCTATCCGACCCGATCCTGCGCGGATTCTTATTGGCGGAGCGGTTGCACGACGCCTCGCTCGCCGAGCAGGAGACGGGGATAGCCACGGACCCAGACAGACAAACGTACCCCTACCTCCTGATCAAAGATGGCGTCGTGCTGACCCGCTACAAGCGCGTGACCCAGGCTCGGCAGGCCGTGGCCGCGGCAATGCCTCCGCTCGCGCCCGTCATCTTCACCTCGCTCCGCCTGGGTAGCCTCGGCCCGTTCAGCCTGATGGTGCAGCAAGCGTTGCTGGACGACGTGGGCAGTGGCAGGGCCATGTAGTTCTTAGCCACGTGGGCGATTCCTGGCGGTAGGGGCGTATTGTATACGCCCGGTGGTGGCGCGACTGGGCGTATACAATACGCCCCTACCCCGATATCGTTGTCCTGCTGCAAAAACTCAACGGCCCTGGGGTAGTGGGTAGCCAACAGTCGGACTTCGATCCTAGCCTCTGGCAACTGGCAACTGGCAACTATCTGCTGATGTAGCCTTTCAGCGCGCGCTCCAGGTAGCTCTCTGGCGTATCGGGTGGCTCGCCGCCGAGGTGGCTGTAGACGAGGGCTGAGAGCCGCTCGGCGAGCCGCGCGCGATGCTCACCGTCGAGGCTATAGCGCCGGTCGAGGAAATCGCGGATCAGCCCCGCGTCTTCGGGGGTTAACCGACCCGTCAGGGAGAACGCGTCCCAGCCCGTGTTATGTGAGCCGCTCGACGCCGCAGACGGAGCGAGGGCGCCGCCGGCGGCCAGGACCTCCTCCAGGTAGCGCTCCGTCTGGAATGGCGCCGGCGCCGCTCCCCCGAGGCGCCCATATACTGAGGCGGCGATGCGCACGGCCAGTTGTTCCCGTCGCCGCCCGTCGAGCTGGTAGCGTCGCACCAGGAAGTCGCGGATCAGCGCATCGTCCTCGCGCGTAAGAGGCGCCGCCGCCGCGGGGGGCGCGGCAGCGGTTGCCGTGGAGGAGTTGTCCCCCGGCGCGGAGAGATGCGTTGCCCCGGTTGGCCCCGCCGATCGGGTTGTGAGCGTGAGGGGCAGTGACGACGACGTGAGAGCGGCCAGCGAACCCTCGCGGCCTTCCTTGACCACGATCGTCCCGGCCATCAGGTCGCCCAGACGACGCGAGCGCTGGTCGACGATCATACAAATGAGGCCGACGGTGTAGAGGCCAGGCAGCAGGTCGACCAGGCGCAGGACGTTGCGGATGACCACGGCGAAAGGTGTGACAGGATAGCCGTTGGCGCGGATGACGCGCGCGCGCTGGGATCGCTTGCCGGGGGTCTGGCCGTTCCAGACGATCTCGAAGAAAATGTAGTAGCCCAGGAACGTCACCGCGAAGCCGACGTAGCCGATGCCGGCCACGATGTAGCCAGCTGTGGAGCCCAGCCCTGAGCCAATGGCGATGATGACGAAGAATGCCAGCAAGATACATGCTATGATAGCGGTGTCGATGAGGGTGGCTAGGAAGCGCGTGCCGATCCCCGCGATGGGCAGTCCGACGACGACGCTCTCCGGCGTCTCTAACGAATATGTGTCGTACATGAAGCTCCCTGAATTCCCTAGTAAGGATTGCGACGCCGATGACAGCCGATGAGTTCGTGGCCGCGCATCGGCCCGCCTGGCAGCGCCTGGAGGACTTGCTGCGCCGGATGCAGGGCGGCCGCTTGCACGGCATGAGCGAGGACGACGTGCTGGCCCTCGGACACCTCTATCGTCAGGCGACCTCCGACCTCGCCGTGGCCCGGCGCGACTACCCCTACGACCGCGTCGCCCCCTACCTCAACGGCCTGGTCGCCCGCGCCCACGCGCTGATCTACCGCGACGAGGCCATGGATACGTCGCGCCTGGCACTATTCTACCGCGAAACCTTCCCGCGCGCCTTCCGGGCCACGCTCCCGTTCACCACCGTTGCGTTCCTGCTGACCGCCGTGCCCGCGCTGATCTGCTTCATCGTCTGCGTCGGTCGTCCCGACGCCGCCTACGTGCTCTTGCCCGGCACGGCGGAGCAACTGCTGCCGGTCGTCCAATCGCACCACCTGTGGTTCAACAACAGTCCGGGCGGGTCGGAATCGACCGTCTCCGCGTTCATCATGACAAACAACATCCAGGTCTCGCTGCTGGCCTTCGCGGGCGGGGCCTTGTTGGGGCTGTTGAGCCTCTACGTCCTCGTCTTCAACGGCATCATGTTGGGGACCATCGCCGGCGTGGTGCAGCACTACGGGCTGAGCCTGGGCTTGTGGTCGTTTATCGCCGCGCACGGCGTGATCGAGCTCTCGGTCATCTTTATCTCGGGCGGCTGCGGCCTGCAACTGGCCTGGGCCATCCTGCACCCGGGGCTGTGCACGCGGGGCGAGGCCGTCTTAGTATCCGGCCGCCGCGCCCTGGTGCTGATCCTGGGAGCGGTCCCGCTGCTGATCGTGGCGGGGACCCTGGAAGGCTTCCTCTCGCCGTCACACGCCCCCGCTCTGCTCAAGCTCGGGGTGGGCCTCTTCACCGGCGTGCTGCTCTACGGCTACCTCTTCGGCGCGGGCCGTCCGCGCCGCGTCCGCCGCTCGCTCCTCGTCGCCCCCTCGGCAAGCGGATGACGAGGCGCACCCATAACGGTCACGATGTATCCTTGTTCCAACGTCCAACCCACGGAACGTCCAGCCCACGGGTAGACATCGCCGAACAGATAGGCATGGATCGCTTGAAGGTGGGACAAATCGAAGTTTCCAAGCGGGTCGCGCGTGGCTAACTCCGCGGTGCGCAGGTAGACCAAACCAGCCTCGGCAGCCGTGAGCAGCGTCGCATCGGTGATACCAAGGAGATTGATAAATACACCGGTTGCTGGATCGACGTAGGGGTCCACTCCATCCTGGTCATACACGGGCTCCTTCCTTCCACATGGATAGGTCGGCTGCCTGAGCGCAAAAGGCCGGTGCTACGGCAAGAATAGCACCAGCCTTAACACCATCGTAACGACTTTACCGAGGCTGGCTATAGTGTTGCTTGAGTTCCATGATCGCGTCGTCAAACGACGCACAACCTTCGATGACGAGGGCCGCCTGGGCAAGGGCAAGCGAACTAAGTGTCAGACCTTCGATACGTGCCGAGGCTTCCGCTTCAACGAACGCGTCTTTCAGTAATGCCCTGTCTAACACTATCGGCTCGACCCCATTGGTCGACGCGATGCGTGCATGCTTCATATCTATCCCCTGGAGTTCTATGTATTTTTGTGTACTCCATGCATCTCCATCCATTTTACTCCTAATCTGGATAGTTGCTCAAGCAGACACCCAGCGCCATAGCGCCATGGTACGAGCACTGGAGTTGCTGTGCTACTCGTCCATCGCGAAGACGCTGCTGGCGCTATGGTAGAGCCAGGCGTGGACCATCCAGCCGGTGCTGGGGATGAACTGGCCGTGCGCCGAGACGCAGGCCGCGCTATCGTGGATGGGCAGGATAGAGTTGCCCGAACTGGCCACGCAGATGTTGATGTGCCGGTGCCAGCTGGCCATGGAGAAGGGGAAGATCGCCGCGAGCTGCTGCGCTGTGGTGCGCAGCGGCATGTAGTACATCACGCCGTCGAGCGTTATGCGGCCGCCGACCCTGTTATAGACCAGGATGGGCGGCGTGGCCGCGTTGAAGCCGTGGAGGCGCAGGTCGCGCAGGTAGGCCGGGTTAATATAGTGGTAGCCCTGGCTGGCCACGTACAGCACGGGCATGGTGTAGTAGCCGGCGCTCTGCGCGGCGCCCAGGTCGCGATATTTGGCCGTGGCCGCCTGGGCGATGTTCAGCTTATGGTAGACATCGCTCAACTCCGACCAGGTAGGCGCCTTGCAGGTCGTCGGGTACATCTGCATCTCCAGCGACCCCTCGACCATGTCCATCGGCGTGGTGACGGCGCTGTTGGTCGGCGTACACATCTCCATGCCAGACCCGGAGGAACGAGCCGACGGTCCTGTCGCGGGGATGGAAGACACATCCCGCGTGTCCGCCTCGTCCGCCAGGATGGAGGCCGCCAGCAACGCCGTGGCTCCGGTCGAGTGGGCGGCGGAGGCCGTCACCCTTGTGGGCGGGGTCGAGACCGCCGTGAAGCCGGCAATAAAGAGGGCGACTACCCCGACGACACCCACCAGGGGGCGCCACCCCATCCGCATCCCTACCGTCTCCCGCATCACCGTCGTCACATCGTCCCGTCGAGCATCCGCGCCCATGGATCTGTCCCCTTTCTGCCCTGGCCTTGACATAGTTATGTAGAGCCGATTCTGTTTGATGGTTTAAGCGTCCAGTAGGCGTAACACCGTCAAGCTCGTGTAAACAGTGTCTTATCCCGCGCCTGCCTCCCATCAACAACGTCGATGGTGACGGTTGGATTTGCGTCGTTGAACGAGCGCACTTCTTGTTGCACAAGATCGCTATTGAACGTGTCAGGCTCCAAAATGGTCGTATCGGGCCAGAACGTTACAATGAAGTCGTCCATGTCTGTCCCAGCTGCGTTCACTTGATCACGACACAACACTCCCCGCTCAAATGTAAGGCGCCGTCGTCGCTGGTGTGGCAAGCGCGTCGTAGCTACCAAACGAGACGATAAGGCATTGGTAACGAATAGTCCAAGTGGGAAACCAACTCCAAGTACTTGTAACTCACGCTCCAAGAGGTTACTGCCCTCGTCCAATGCCGCGTCCGCAGCAACTGGCCCGTTAGCTGCCACAGTCATGCTGCTATCCTCCTCCGGCCACACGATGATGCGCTCGAGTGGCCAGTCGAGCGCTCGATAGTGCGCAAGGATACCATCAATGGTGAACTGGAGCAGCTTGTGTATGCCTTCGGTCTCCGTCGCGCCGACATAGAGCGCCGGACGCTGGCGCACCGACTCGAGGCCTGAGAGGACCACGATACGGCTTGGGTCGAATGGCTGTTGTGATCCGATGACCGCTGAGTTTTCCACCATGGCAACCTCCTGCCCGAAGGGTCGCATTGGTTGCGACTATTGTAGATGACCCGCCCCAAATACCCCCTACTCAGTATCGCATGAATTCGTCTCGTGAGACAGCATACGACGAACCTCTGCCCAAAGGATCTGGAGTATATGCGGTTCCTTAGCACCCATTGCGTCCACCACCCCTGCGTCCGCTGTGCCCGTAGCGTCCAGCGCGCCTGCTGCGCCTGCCACGCCTGCCATGCCCGCTAGGTCCATCGGGGCTACCGGAGCCGCGTCCGCCGCCCAAGGGGCCGTTGCCCTGCCCCGCCAGGCGCTCCCACGCCACGAAGCGGGGCCCGACAGCCACCCGTCCGGCTCCTTTGCCCTGGATGCCAAGCACCTGCTGCGCAGCGTCAATAGCCTGGCCTTCCCGATCATCGGCGAGGACCTCTTCCAGACGATGCTTGGCATGGTGGACCTGATCATGGTGGGCAAGCTGGGCGCCGTGGCCATCGTCGGCGTTGGCACGGCGCTGCAGATCATGTTTATCGTGCTCGCCGCGCTGGCCGCCGTGGACATCGGGACCACCGTGCTGGTGGCGCGCGCCATTGGCGCCGACCAACCAGACGAGGCCGCGCGGGCGATCAAGCAATCGCTCGTGCTGGGCGTGGTCCTGGCCGCAATTATTAAGAGGCGCCTCTGACGGAGAGCCTGCCTATGCCCCTTCGATCAGGATGAAGTTGGCCGTCGCCGCCTCGCGCCGCACGGCCTTGGCGGCCGCATACTCCTTGGAGAACCACCATCGCCTGGCCTGCTCGGCATCGTCGAACGCGACGACGACGACGCGCTGCGGCTCCCAGTCGCCCTCCAGAACCTCGTACGCCCCGCCGCGCACCAGGAACCTGCCGCCATACTGCTCGACGCTCGGCCCGCTGAGCGCGCGGTAGTTCGCGTACTCGGCGGGGTCGGTCACCCTGATGCCTGAGATCACATAGGCTGCCATCAGTCCCTCGCCCTTCTCTATTATGACGCGCATCGTCTCAGGCCCTGGGCCTATCGTGGTAGGCGCGCGTACCAGTAGCCGTGCTGACGCGGTCGCGCCTGGCCCTGAAGGACGATGGCAGGAAACGGACCCTGAAGGGTCTACGGCATGGCACGCTCATGCCGATCTTTTACGGTCCGATCCCTGCCATGACCCCTTCAGGGTCAGACCTGTTGCGCGGTTTGCGCCCGGCTGTCCTACACTACATAGGGGCGCGACAACCTGCCGCGCCGGGGGATAACCGTCGTGCGACGCGTGTCGCGCGTCGTGTCGGGAGGATAGGGTACCGTGGCCATCATCGGGCGCCTTGTGGTGCGCTACCGCTTTGCCGTGATCGTCTTCTGGCTGTTGCTGACGGCCGTGTGCGTCAGGGCGTTCCCGTCGCTGTCCAGCCTGGTCAATAGCGACAACAGTTCGTTCCTGCCCGCCTCATCGCCGGTCTTGCACGCCATCGGGCTGGCCAACCCGTTCCAGCCCGCCAACCTGGTGTCGGCGCAAATCGTGGCCGTGCGCGACGGCGCCCCGCTGACGGCGGCCGACGACGCGGCCCTGACGCGCCTCGCGGGCGACGTTGGCCGCCTGGAGCACGTGACGCTGGTGCGCGACCAGGGCGCCTCGCGCGACGGTCATGCCCACAAGACCCTGGTCGCGGTGAACGTGACGGCCTCCAGCAAGGAGGGCGGTCAGGTCGTCGACGCCGTGCGCCGCGCCTTCACCTCGTCCTACATCCCTGGTGGACTGACGCTGCACTTTACGGGGCAACTGGCCTCGGGCTACGACAACCAGCACGCCTCTAACCGCGCCCAGCGCGCCACCAACCTGCTGTCCTTCCTGGTCATCATCGTGCTGCTGCTGCTGGTGTTCCGCGCCCTGCTGGCTCCGCTGATCACCCTGTTCCCGGCCGCGCTGGTGCTGATCCTGGCCGGACCGGTCATCGCTAAAGCCTCGCAGCTCGGCCTGCAGGTGTCCAGCGTGACGCAGATCATCCTGACCGTGCTGGTGCTCGGCGCGGGGACCGACTACGGCCTCTTCCTGACGATGCGCATGCGCGAGGAGTTGCGCCGCGGTCTGTCGCCGGCCGATGCGGTGGTACGCGCGGTCGAGCGCGTGGGCGAGTCGATCCTGTTCTCGGCTGGCACGGTGGTGGTGGCGCTGCTCTCGCTGCTGTTCGCCACCTTCGGCATCTACCACAGTCTGGGACCCGGTCTGGCCATCGGCGTGGCCCTGATGCTGCTGGCGGCGCTGACCTTGCTGCCGGCGCTGCTGGCTGTGGCCGGTCCCGCCGCGTTCTGGCCGTCCACGGTGACGGCGGGAACGGAGCGCACGGGCCTATGGGGCCGCCTGGCCGGGCAGGTGGTACGACGTCCGGTCCTCACCCTGGCCCTGGGCGCGGCGCTGTTCGGCGCGCTGGCCCTGCTGGCGACGGGCTACGCGCCGGCCGGCTTCAACGGCTCTATTACCGGGCCGGCGGGCAGCGACTCGGCGCGGGGCACGGACGCGCTCAACGCGCACTTCCCGGCCGCGGTGGCCCGACCAACCGACGTGTTGCTGCGCTTCCGTACTCCGGTCTGGAACAGTCTGACGGTGGTCCAGCGAGCCGAGGACGCCCTGGGCAGGCAAAGCGTCTTCAGCTCCGTCAACGGGCTGCTCAACCCCAACGGCCAGGCCATCGCGCCGGATACGCTCGCGCAAGCCTATGCGCGGCTCGGCTCACCCAATAAGCTGCCGTCGTCCCCGCCGCCGTCCGTCGCGCTGTTCGTCTCGCCCGCGACCTACAACGGCTACCGCGCGCTGGCGCAATTCGTCAGCCCGAACGGCCGCACGGTCGAATTCTATACCAAACTCGCGGCGGGCGATCCCGGCAGTACCACGGCGCTGCAGGCCATGCCCGCCGTGCGGCAGGCCGTGGGCGACGTGGCGCGGTCGGTCGGAGCGGTCGACAGCGGCGTGACCGGCCAGGCAGCGGTCGGCTACGACGTGAGCCACGCCTCGGACACGGACCTGGGGCACATCGTGCCCGTGGTGCTGCTGCTGATTGCCCTGTTGTTGGCCATCGTGATGCGCAGCCTGGTGGCCCCGCTCTACCTGGTGGCCACGGTGGCCCTATCCTACTTCGCCTCGCTGGGCTTCGCCGTGCTGGTCTTTATGCACATCGGCGGCAGCGCGGGGCTCAACTTCGTGCTGCCCTTCCTGATGTTCATCTTCCTGATGGCGCTGGGCGAGGACTACAACATCCTGGTAATGAGCCGCATCCGCGAGGAGGCGCACGGCGACCCCTTGCCGGTGGCCGTGACGCGGGCGCTGGGCGTGACCGGGACGACCGTGACCTCGGCCGGGCTGATCCTGGCCGCCACGTTCGTCGTGGCCGGGGTCTTCGGGGCCAGCGACCAGATACGCCAATTGGGCCTCGGCATCGGGGTGGGCATCCTACTGGACACCTTCCTGGTGCGCACGCTGCTGGTCCCCTCCATCGTCGTGCTGCTTGGCCGCTGGAACTGGTGGCCCTCGCGCCTGTCCCGCCGTCAGCCTGCTGCTGCTTCATCTACCACAGTGCGACGGGCGTCATAAGCGCGGGTACACGTGGCTCGATGACACGGTTCGTGATAATGTGTGTAGTATGCTGACAATAGACGCCCGCGGTATTATCAACTACGGTCGAACGTCAGGTGGAGATAAATTCACCTACCTCGTCGATCAGCTTATCCATGCCCACTGTTTTGCGGGAGGCGTCACCCTCTCCTCCATTCACTCGAACCTGCGCGTTAACATACCGGATGGAGGCGTTGATACGCGCGTCGACGCCGCCGTTCCGGGCGATACGTCGGGTTGGCTCACCATACCAACAGTCTGGCAATACAAGGCGTCGGAGTACCGCGATACGAGTGAGGCTGACCTGCATCGCGAGATATTCAAAGAGAGCGCGGACTACGTTCGCGCGCGCCTGGGCGACGGGTACGCCTACCGTTACTGCGTCTGCGACGACATGCCAGATCGTACAAAGGCTGACTGGACGACATGGCTGAACAGGTGTGTACGGGAGATTAACCCGAACGCGCCGGACGCCATGGTGTTGACGGCAAGCAACCTCGCTGCCTGGGCCAATTGGTTCCCTCCGTTGGTTTCTATCTTTACCGGCGGCAGGCTGCATGAGATGGCTCAGCACTTGCAGGCCTGGGGGGCAAGCGCGCGACGCCCGACACCAATCTACATCTCCGTTCCCGAGTGGGAGGCAATCGGCCTGCGGATCAGCGCGCACGTGGATCTGGCGGCGCTTCCGAGTGACACCGTCCTCGCGATACAGGGAGAAGCGGGAGTGGGCAAGACACGACTGGTGTATGAAATCCTGGCTTCTCACCCTGCTCTAGAGGGGTTTGTTTACTACACCGACGACGACAACCTGGCCCGGTCGATAGCCTACCAACTGGCAAATGATGAGTCGCAGAAGGCCGTGCTGGTCGCCGACGAGTGTTCCCCGGCGGCGCGCGCGCGCCTCGCGTACATTGTCCAGGGCCACCTCCAGCGTGTGAGGGTTATCGCTATCGACGCCGGTAGTGACCGCGCGCTATCTGGACTGGATACAAGGCTGGAGCGTATCCCGGAAGCAACGCTGATCGCGATCCTGGAAGCGAATTTTCCGGCCGTCCCGTCCGACCATTTGCGGGCCTACGTCGCCCTCTCAAGTGGATTCGTGCGGCTCGCCGCCGACCTTTGTGAGCGTGACGCTCTCATTACTACTGCTGGACACCTTGGTCCCGTGCTGGACTCGGTCGATCAGTATCTGCAGCGCCGTCTGAGCGATCAAGAGTTGAGCGTCATCCAGGCGCTGTCACTGGTGACCAGGGTCGGGTACAAACATGATGTCGCCCGTGAGCTTGACGACCTATGCGCGCTGACAGGTCTCAACCGGAGCACTGTCCTGTCGGTTGCCGACCGTTTGCACGATGTGCCCGGATTTGTCGCCAGGGCCGGGCGTTATCGGTACATCACGCCGGAGATCGTCGCTCAAGCGGCTTTCGAGAGAGCATGGCGGCGCTGGTGTGAGGACGACCCGGACGCCTTCCTCGACAAGCTACCCGCATCGTTGCTCGAGCCTTTTGTCAACCGGGTGAGAAACAGCGCGTCGGAGGAGGTGCGCCGCCGTGTTGGCGACTACTTTCGGCACTGGGCCACTGGATATGCTCCCGGACAACTGGCCAATCCCGCAACGATACATGCCCTGGTCACCTTGACGGAGATCGATCCACCCGCTTATCTCCCGCAACTTCGTTCCGTCATAGAGAGCGCACGCGACGAGGAGATCCTGGCGATCAATGGAGCGCCTCTTGGCCCCGCAACGGCGCGACGGTCCCTGGTGTGGCTCGCCGAGAGGCTAGCCGCTTTCCCTGCGTACTTTGGCGATGCCGAAGCAATCTTGCTGCGTCTGGCGGCCGCGGAAAACGAGCCCCTTATCGCGAACAATGCGACAAAGATGTGGCAGCAGTTGTTCCACATCATTCTTTCAGGAACCGCCCTGCCATTTGCGCAACGACTACCCTTGCTGCGCGATCGCGTCTATTCCGTCGACCGTCGTGTGTCGTCGCTTGGGCTTGCCGCTCTCGACTCCCTATTCGAGCGTTCCTCATCCCGAGCGGTCGAACCGCCCATGGTGGCAGGGCGCATACCGCCCGCCGAATGGCGCCCCGCGTCTTCGGAGGAATGGGCGGATGCTCTCGACCTTGCCGTGGACCTCCTTGTCGGCGTGGTAGCCGCATCTCAGCGCTTTGGCATCGAACCGCTCAAAATCGCCGTCAAGCACGCGCGAACCTTGCTGAGTGCGAAGCGCCTGGACGCCCTGGAGACGCTCTTTGACCCAGAGACGATCACCGACGACGTACGCGTCCAGGCGTCCGCCGAGGTTGACATGTGGCTGCGCTACAACGCCGCGCCTGCCAACGGCCGCCGTCGACAGTCCGACGCGTACATCGATGAGGTGCGGGCGTGGCTGGAGCGGCTCAAGCCAAAGGACATACATGGCAGATTGCGCACGACGGTGAGCATGCATCCCTGGCACGCCACGCTTCGAGGGAAAGAGGAAGAATGGCAGGCGGAGATGAGGGCGCTTGCCAACTATTTGTATCAGCACTGTCCAATCCTGAAAGATGAAATGGACTGGCTGCTGTCCGACGCTGCCGTGAGCGCCTCGATTTTGGGGAGCGAGATA
>JAABUX010007050.1_pt1 | contig 13278 bp, 7 predicted proteins | sample 5561851 | NCBI WGS metagenome assembly JAABUX01 (sample SAMN10711883, study PRJNA513361) | rock metagenome | isolation source: Antarctica rocks | place: Antarctica: Victoria Land, Richard Nunatak red sandstone | collected 2016-01-03 | reverse complement strand
CCTCGAGCGAGCGCACGGTCCAGTGTGCCGACTGCGCTGCCAGCTTCAGCAGCACGACGATGTCCTCACCCTTGAGCACAAGCTAACGATAGCAGCATGTCCCTAGTCCCGAGACTAGGGACAGAGAGCTTCCCAACGCATCAAGACCTTCCCGGCTCCAAGCTGACCGCCCGCGCCGGCTGGGCTTTGCGTGGTCCGGGTATCGGCGTGTAGCGCCGAACGCTGGCGCCCGTCAAGGGCGCGCCCTGCGGGGGCCGCCTGCGGCGGGGCCTGCCGGCCCGCCCTTGACTGCCATCGGCGTCGGCGCTAACGGCCCGATCAGGTCGGCCGGGGGCCGACCTTCTCGTTCGTGGTCGCGATGGCTATCTGAAACGCGCGCGCCTTAAGCGCGGCTGCCACCGCGAACACCGTCGCTGCGGCGCGCGCGCCCGGCGGGCCGGCGGTCGGTAGCCTCGGCCGTCAGTGCTGCTCACCCTCACGACGACACATCGACCGGCCACGGATCTCGGCTTTCTGCTCCACAAGCATCCGGATCGCGTGCAGTCGTTCTCGTTACCGTTCGGCGAGGCGCGCGTCTTCTACCCGGAGGCCACTGCAGAGCGGTGTACCGCGGCGCTGCTGCTCGATGTCGATCCGGTCGGCCTCGTGCGGCGAGGGCGTGGTGTGAGCAGCTTCGCGCTGGCCGAGTACGTGAACGACCGTCCTTACGTGGCGTCGTCGTTTTTCTCGGTAGCGCTGGTGAACGTCTTAGCGAGCGCTATGGCCGGGACCTGCAAGGGCTACGAGGACCTTGCCGCGTCGCCGATTCCGTTGGAGGCGTCGCTGCCGGTTGTCCCAGCACGCGGCGGGGAGCCGCTCGTGCGGCGCCTATTCGAGCCGCTCGGCTATGAGGTTGAGGTGACTCCCATCGCGCTCGACCCGGAGTTTCCCGATTGGGGTGAGGGCCGCCACATCGGTCTGCGGCTGATTATCGCGGGCCGGCTGGCCGATTTGCTCACACACCTCTATGTGTTGCTGCCGGTTCTCGACGACGACAAGCACTACTGGGTCGAGGAGGCAGAGATCGACAAGCTGATGCGCCGCGGCGAGGGCTGGCTCGCAAGGCATCCGGAGCGCGATCTGATCGTCCGGCGCTATCTGAAGAAGCAGGCGCGTCTGTACTACCCAGCGCTTGCGCAGCTCGACGAGCTAGCTCGTCCCGCGGAGGAGCTCGACGAGCCTGGGCGTGAGGACCAGCTAGAGGAGCGCGTCTCGTTGCGCGACCAGCGGCTTGGCGCAGTCGAGGCGGTCCTGAAGGGCTCCGGCGCTCGCCGTGTCCTGGATCTTGGGTGTGGGCAAGGCGCGCTGTTGGAGCGCCTGATGCGCGGCGACTATGAACGGGTCGTCGGCGTCGACGTCTCGGTGCGCGCGCTCGAGCAAGCGGCCAGGCGGCTGAAGCTCGACGCAATGCATGATGCTCAGCGGCAGCGGATCGCACTGCTGCACAGCCCGCTGACGTATCGCGACAAGCGCCTGGTCGGGTTCGACGCGGCGGCGCTCGTCGAAGTCATTGAGCATCTCGACCCGCCGCGTCTGGCGGCGGCCGAGCAGAACGTTTTCGGCTCCGCGCAGCCAGCGACAATTGTCGTGACGACGCCGAACGCCGAGTACAACGCAATGTGGGAGACCCTGCCCGCAGGGCAGTTCCGCCATCCCGATCACCGCTTCGAGTGGACGCGCGCGGAGTTCGCGTCGTGGGCGCGCGCTGCCGCGGATCGTCATGGCTACTCCGTGCGGTATCTGCCCGTCGGGCCAGAGGACCCCAAGGTTGGGTCGCCCACGCAGATGGCGGTATTCAGTCGATGAGGATCGACCTTCCGGATCCGAGCCTCGTGGTGCTGATCGGTCCGTCAGGCGCTGGCAAGAGCTCGTTTGCGCGCACGCACTTCGCGCCGACCGAGGTGATCTCGTCGGACTTCTGCCGCGGCTTGGTCGCCGACGACGAGAACGACCAGCACGCAACCAGCGACGCGTTCGCCGTCTTACATTTCATCGTCGGCCGCCGGCTTGCCCAACCGCGCTTCACCGTGGTCGACGCAACGAACGTACAGCGCGAAGCGCGCAGGCCGCTGCTCGAGCTCGCAAAACACCACGACCTGTTCCCGGTCGCGATCGTCCTCGACATCCCGGAGGCGATCTGCCAGGAGCGCAACCGGTCCCGGCCGGATCGGGACTTCGGGCTGCATGTTGTACGCCAGCAGCGCTCGCAGCTACGCCGCTCGCTCAAGGGGCTTCAGCGCGACGGCTTCCGGCGTGTGTGGGTGCTGCGCTCGCCCGAAGAGGTCGAGGCGGCCGAGGTGCAGCGAGCGCCGTTATGGACAGATCGCCGGGTCGACCACGGACCGTTCGACGTTATCGGCGACGTCCACGGCTGCTACGCGGAACTCACCGAGCTCCTGCGCGAGCTGGGCTACCGGGTCGACGGCGACGGCACTACCGTGACGCCTCCAGAGGGTCGCCTCGCCGTGTTCGTCGGGGACTATGGCGACCGCGGTCCGGATACCCCCCGCGTTTTGAAGCTCGTGATGGCGATGGCCGACGCGGGAACCGCGATCTGCCTCCCGGGCAACCACGACATCAAGCTCGTCCGCAAGCTCAAGGGCCGCGACGTCCAGATCACGCACGGTCTAGGCGAGACTCTCGATCAGCTCGACGCCGAGCCCGCCGAGTTCCGCGACGTCACGCGCGACTTCCTCGACAAGCTCGTCAGCCACGTCGTGCTCGACGACGGCAAGCTGGTCGTCGCGCACGGCGGGATGAAGGAGGCCTACCAAGGGCGGTCCTCGGGACGCGTGCGCGACTTCGCGCTGTTCGGCGAGACCACCGGCGAAACCGACGAGTTCGGTCTGCCCGTCCGGCTGCAGTGGGCGATGGACTACCGCGGCGACGCAGCAGTCGTATACGGCCACACGCCCGTCGCCGAGCCCGAGTGGTTGAACAACACGATCAACATCGACACCGGATGCGTGTTCGGCGGGCGCCTGACAGCGCTGCGCTGGCCCGAGCGCGAGCTGGTGTCCGCCTCGGCAAGCCGCACGTACTATGAGCCGGCCAAGCCCTTCCTCGCGCCCGGGGATTCCGCGTCGGTGGCCGACGAGGACCGGCCCGCATTCCTCCTCGACCTTGACGACGTCGCTGGCAAGCGCATTGTCCAAACCCGCCTAGCTCGTTCGGTGACGATTCGCGAAGAGAACGCTGCGGCGGCGCTCGAGGTGATGAGCCGCTTCGCCACGGATCCACGCTGGCTCATCTACCTGTCGCCGACGATGGCGCCGACGGCGACCTCGAATCGCCCGGACCTGCTCGAGCACCCCGACGAAGCTTTCGCGGAGTACCGATCGGTGGGCGTCCCGAACGTCATCTGCGAGGAGAAGCACATGGGCTCTCGCGCGATCGTCGTCGTTTGCCGCGACGCCGAGATCGCCCGCGACCGCTTCGGCGTCGAGAGCGGTGAGACCGGCGCGATATACACGCGAACCGGCCGACCGTTCCTCGACGGCGACGCTGCTACCGACGCGGCGCTTAGCCGGGTCCGCGGCGCGGTCGGGTCGGCGGGGTTGTGGGAAGAGCTCCGCACCGACTGGCTCGTGCTCGATTGCGAGCTGCTGCCCTGGTCGGCCAAAGCGATGGAGCTCATCCAGCGCCAATACGCCGCGGTGGGCGCCGCGGCGCGTGCGGGCCTGGCGGCCACGATCGCGACGCTCGAGCGCGCCGCTGAGCGCGGCCTGGAGGTCGTCGAGCTGATCGCTGCCCAGCGTCAGCGTCTGGAGCACGCCGACCACTACACCGACGCGTACCGTCGCTACGTCTGGCCGGTTAGCGGGGTCGCCGACCTGCGGCTGGCACCGTTCCACGTCCTTGCCGCGGAGACCGGGGTCTTCGTCGATCGTGACCACTCCTGGCACATCGACCGCTGCGACCAGCTCGTGGCCGCCGACCCCGACTGGTTCAAGCGAACCGACCGCCGCCTCATCGACGTCACCGATGCGGACAGCCAAGCCACCGGCACAGCGTGGTGGGAGGAGCTGACCGAGGCCGGCGGCGAAGGGATGGTCGTAAAGCCCATGAGCTTGGTCGCCCGCGGCCGCAAGGGCCTCGTCCAACCAGGCATCAAATGCCGCGGCCGCGAGTACTTGCGGATCATCTACGGCCCCGAGTATGCGGACCCGACACAGATCGACCGACTGCGCTCACGCAGCCTCGGGCGCAAGCGCTCAATGGCCATCCGCGAGTTCGGGCTGGGCATCGAGGCGCTCGAGCGGTTCGTACGTCGCGAGCCGCTCTACCGGGTGCACGAGTGCGTCTTTGGTGTCCTCGCTATGGAGAGCGAGCCCGTCGACCCGCGCCTATAGCCAGCGCAAGCTAGAGAGCGGGTTCGAGACACCGACGTCATCGGGCTGTTGGCGCGACCGCCGAGACCTAGCCAAGACGCCAGCCGCGGACGCGTCGTGGGACTGCGCCCAGCCGTCATGAGCGGAACCGGTCACCCAAGCTGACCGATAACCGGTAGCCACCACGCGGACAGGCGGCTTGCTTGTGCTCGAAAGAAGGCGCTCACCGAGGCTGGATCCGGTCTGTGCACCGCGCCGTGTTCCACGCGTGTTCCCAACTCGGCGGTGACGAGCTGATCTGAGGGCATCTGAGCGCACGTGATGTGGCGGAGCTGCGCCGGGAGCGGTGGTTTTCTCGTTTTCCCAAGCCGAAGGTCGCGGGTTCGAGACCCGTCGTCCGCTTAGCAGAAATATCCTGCAAAGGCGGCCGGGCGTTGTGCCTGGGGCTGCCATGCGCGCGGATCGCTCGCCGGCAGCGTCGCCGGCTCGCCCTCGCCGAAGGACGAACCGTTTCGTGCTAAGGCCGCGCCCCGACCGGGTAGCTGGCGAGAGGCCAGAGGCTGGTCTCTCCGCCAAACGGGTTGACACCGCCCAGCAAGATCCAGAACGTCAACACAACGTGGTGCATCAATCGCCATGTAGAAGATCATGTGTCCGTCGCTGCTGATCGCGGCGGCGACCCGTGCGTAGGGAACGTAGATCTCAAACGCGCCACACAGTGGCCCGGCCGGGCTCAAGCGCAACGGCGTGTAGACCTCGAGAACCTGGCCGAGCCTGCGCTCGTCGACGTTCTCGACCTTGTCGGGCGTGCTGACCTGCGAGAAGACCTGGCCGCCGAGCGCCTTGGCGAGCTCCTCGGACAGCGGGAAGCGACGCCCGGTGAGTCGATGATCGTCGGAGTAGACCACGACGCCGGACGGGTTCCAGACCTTGATGCGCGAGATGTGCTGGCGTGCCGGCCCGCTCCGCAGAGCGCGATCGAGGGCGAGCTGGTTGACAAGAGAGATGCCGTGGACGAGGTCGGCCGGGGCGAGGCGAGAGTCAGGCGGCGACCGCCGCGGCGGCGGCGTACCCGCCCGGGGCCGGCGCATCGAGCACCGTCCATCCCGGGAGTGGCGAAGCCGTCCTGCCCACGTGGTCGGCGGCGAGACCTGTGGCGATCCCGACGCCGAGCCCCTTGAGGTAGGCCTCCTTGCGGGTCCAGATCCGCGCGAATCGCGCCGGCCGCGCCGCGGGCGCCGCGGCGAGAATCTCCGCCCGTTCGCCGGGGTGCAGCAGCGCGCCGACCTCATCGACGGACTCCGGCGCCGGCAGCGCCTCGACATCGACCCCGACCGGCACGGACGCCAGGCCGACGAGGACCACGTCGTCGCGGCGCGACAGGGAGAAGTGCAGTGCGCCGCGATGCGAACCGGAGAGGGCGGGACGTCCGTGACCAGCCCCGCACGCCGGACAGCGCTCGCGGGTGTAGGCGATGTCCCGCGGAGCCACCCCGAGCTCCTCGCCGAGCAGCTCGCGCAGGAGGAGGCGACCGGCGACGAAGCTCAGACGACGGGCGGGAGCGGGGATCCGGGCCGCCCGGCGGCGTTCCTCGTCGTCGAGGACCGAGGGTTCCAGGGCGGCGGGCTCGACGTCGTCCAGCGACAGCATCCACATCCGCAGCCGCGCCGTTGGGGGCGCCGGGATCCCGGGCGCGAGGGCGCGGGGCAGCAGCGGTGCGTGACCGGTCAGCACACCGAGAGCACCGCGTCGGCGAGCAGGGCCAGGCCCCGCTGCAGCTCCTCGTCGGTGATCGTGAGCGGGGGCAGCAGCTTGATGACCTCGTCCTGAGGACCGGCGGTCTCCACGAGCAGGCCGCGATCGAACGCCTCGGCGACGACCCGAGCGGCGAGGTCGCCATCGGCGAACACGACACCCTGGATCATCCCCCGACCGCGCACCTCGATCACCTGGCTCCCGACCGCGTCGGCGAGGGCTCGGAGGGTGGTCTCGATGTGCGTCCCCTTCGCGATCGTGCCGTGCTCGAGCGCGTCGTCTCGCCAATAGGCGTCGAGCGCCGCCGTACCGGTGATCAGAGCCGGATTGAACCCGCGGAAGGTGCCGCTGTGCTCCCCCGGCTCCCAGACGTCGAGATCCTCGCGGATCAGGGTGAGCGCGAGGGGCAGGCCGTATCCGCTGAGCGACTTCGACAGGCAGACGATGTCCGGCTCGATGCCGGCGGCCTCGAAGCTGAAGAACGGCCCGGTCCGCCCGCAGCCCATCTGGACGTCGTCGACGATGAGCGGCACGCCGTGGCGGCGCGACCAGGTCGCCACCTCGCGCAGCCAGTCCAGCCGGGCCGGGTTGACCCCACCCTCGCCCTGGACGGTCTCCACGATCACCGCCGCCGGCTCGGCGCCCTCGCTGCCATTGCTCGCCAGGACCCGGTCGAACCAGCTCAGATCGGGCAACCCGTGGTCGCCGCAATCGCTGAAGGGCAGGGGGATGGCGTGACGGCGCGGAGTGCCCCCCGCCGTGCTCCGCTTCGCGCTGACGCTGACCGCGAGCGCGCCGAGGGTCATCCCGTGGAAGCCGTCGGTGAAGCAGATGACCTCGGTGCGACCGGTCGCCTTGCGGGCGAGCTTGAGCGCGGCCTCGACCGCGTTGGCGCCGCCCGGTCCGGGGAACTGCACGCGGTAGTCCAGGTCCCGCGGTCGCAGGATGACCTCGTCGAACGTGCTCAGGAAGTCGCGCTTGGCGACGGTGAACATGTCGAGGGAATGCACGACGCGGTCGCTCGCGAGGTACTCGAGCAGAGGCCGCTTGATCATCGGATTGTTGTGCCCGTAGTTGAGCGAGCCGGCGCCGGAGAAGAAGTCCAGATACGGGCGTCCGGACGCGTCGTACAGCCACGAGCCGAGCGCCCGGTCGAACACCGCGGGCCATTGGCGGCAGTAGCTGCGCACCGCGGACTCGAGGTCGTCGAAGACCTCGGCCGGGCTCACCTCTCGTTGCGATTGATGCATCTAGCTCCTCGCGGCCGGGTTGCCGTTCCAGATCTCGCCGGCGGCGAGCTGGGATCCCTTCATGACAAACGAGTCCGCCTCGACCGACGAGCCGTCCTCCATGACCACCCCGTAGTGCACAAGCCCGTACGTGCCGACGGTGCACCGGTTGCCGATCCTCACGCGATCGGACTTGAACATGCCGTCCTCCAACGAGTGACAGTGCAGGATGCTTCCCATGTTGAGCGTGACGTCGCCGCCGAGCCCGACGAGGCTGCGCTCGACCAGCGTCGCGCCGTCGTCGAACAGGCGCCGTCCGACGCGCACACCGAGCAGCCGCCACACCAGGCCCTTCAACGGCGTCCCATCGAACACGCGGAGGTAGACCAGCGCCGGGACCTTCCAGAGGCGCTCATGACACCAGAAGTCCCGGTGGTAGATCGACCGGACCTTTGGCTCCAGCGGTCGAAACCTGGTGACGAGCCGTTCTACGAGGACGAAGATGGCGACCGGGATCACCGCCACGTCGAGGACGGTCGACAGGGCGGTGCGCGCCATCCCTGCCCATCCCGTTCCGCCCTGGATGGGGGCGAGCGCGACGAGCATCAGGACGGTGAGAAACAGCGTGCGCGCGATCAGGCGCCACGCCATGGTGACGAGGTTGTGGCGGGTCTTGGCCGCCAGACGGCGATCGCGCTCGGGACCGGCGGCAAGGCCGCCCACCTCGGCTGCGCTGCCGGTCGAGCGGGGGATCTCGAAGGCCGGCGAGCCGAGCAGCCCCACCCCCTCGCGGGTCGGACCGTCGATCGGGACCATGACCTTCGTCGCCAGCAGGCAATCGTTGCCCACCCGCGCCCCGGCGGGGTATGCGAGCGCGTTTCCGAGGAACGAGCGCTCGCCGATGGTCACCGGCCGAACGCGAAAGGAGCTGCTGGAGAACTCCGCGTTGAGCATCGACAGTCCGTCGGAGACCATGGTCCCGCGGCCGATGTGGCACAGAGCCGGTACCTCGTGCCTGACCTCCATGCCGAAGTTCGAGCCGGTCTGCTCGATGACGCCGAGCCGGTACCCGAGGACCCGCAGGTATCCCACGATGGCGACGCTGTCGCCGAACAGCGCGGTCAGCGAGCCGATGCTCGACGTCCGTGCGATGAGCCGCTGGAGCGCGAAGTGGCGACCGTAGAGCGGGTATACCCGTCCCGGCTCCAGCCAGCGGGTGAGCAGGCGGGGGACCGTCCAGCTCACGACGAGGGCCAGCAGCAGCAGACCGAGGAGCAGACTCATCGCCGCGACCGGCACGAACGCGAGACGCAGGTGGTCGGCGATCGGCGGGTGGGTCAGCAGGACCGTGGCCACGGCTGCCTCGAGCGGAGCGAGGATCGTGAGCAGCGCGACCGTCCGTAGCGCGACGTAACCCGCGCGGCGCAGCGAGCCGCACGCGACGGGACGCACGGCCCGGTCGTTGCAGCCGTCCGCGGCCGGCTCGGCCGGGGAGCCGTGCCAGCACGCGCCGGCGGGCACCACCTGCCCGGCGAGCAGACCCGATGCGTGACCGAGCTGCGCCCCGTCCTCGAGCCGGGTCGCGATGTCGAGGACCGCCTGCTCTCCGATCACCACGCCCTCGCCGATCTCGACCGGGCCGATCTCGATGACCCCCGCGCGAGCGCGGTAGCCGTTGAGATAGGCCTCCTTGCGGATCACGCACCCCGCGCCGATCGTCAGCACGTCGGTGCACACGGGCACGTGGGTGGTGAGCAGCACCGCGCCCCGGCCGACCCTGGCCCCCAGCGCCCGCAGATACAGCCCGGAGAGCGCGGTCCCGACGAACAGCCGCGCGACGGGGTTGGAGACCGTGAGCGTCTTGACGATCCAGAAGCGCACGTAGGCCAGGCTCCAGACGCGGATCCGCTGCGGCTTGAACCGCCCGATGAGGATCCACTTCGCCGCGATGGGCAGGAGTCCGGCGCCGAGGATGGTGACCCCTCCGACGACGACCGCGCGGGCATAGAGATCGAGCAGTCCGCGCGCACCGACGAGCCATGATCCGAGCGCATCGAGGGCGAGCGCGGTCACGCAGGCATACACGAGGAAGGCGAGCAGTTGCAGCGCGCCGCAGAGGACATAGCGCGGGGTCCCGGTCGGCGCCGGGAGGGCGAGCTCGCGCACGGGCGTTGACGTCATCCCCTCGGGCCGCTCGAGGCGCTCGCCCAGCGCCGCCGCCAACCGGCGGACCGAGGGATGGAGATAGATGTCGCGGATCGACACCGCGGACAATTCGGAGCGCCCGCGCAGCCCGGCGGTGAACCGGGCCATGAGCAGCGAGCTCGCGCCGAGATCGTCGAAGAAGTGATCGGCGACCGACACCCGGTCGACCTCGAGGATCCCCGCCAGCGTGGTGGCGAGGGTCTCCTCGGTCTCCGACGTGGGCGCGACGTGGTCGGTCGATCGCCCCGCCCGGCGGCTCCGGACGGGCGCGGGCAGCCGTGCGCGATCGACCTTGCCGCTGGGCATGAGCGGCAGCTCCTCGAGCTGCTCGAAGTATGCCGGGACCATGTATGCCGGGAGCGTGCGCTGCAGCGCGGCGTGGGCGCGTTCGGGATCGACCTCGCCGTCGCCGGCCGGGACCCAGTAGGCGACGAGCTCCTCGACGCCGGAGGCGGGCCGGTGGGTGCTGACCACCGCGCGCCCGACGCCGGGCACCTGACGCAGGACCGCCTCGATCTCGGCCACCTCGACCCGGTAGCCGCGAATCTTAACCTGGGTGTCGATGCGACCGCGGTACTCGATCTCGCCTTCGGCGTTGACGCGTCCGAGATCGCCGGTGCGGTAGATCCGACCCGACGGATTGCCGGGGATCGGCAGGAAATCGGGGACGAACGCGCTCTCCGTGCGCTGTGGATCGTTCAGATAGCCATCGGCGAGGCCCACCCCGGCGATGCCGATCTCCCCCTCCTGATCCAGCGGCAGCGCGCGGTTCTCGTCGGGGTCGAGGATGACGACCGAGTAGGTCGGCAGGGGCACGCCGATCGTGACCGGCCGACCCCGTTCGAGGACGGTCCACGTCGCGCTGACCGTCGCCTCGGTGGGACCGTAGACGTTGAGAAGCCGACGGCCGGGCCGAGCCCACCGATCGACCAGGTCCTGAGGGCAGGACTCGCCCGAGACGAGCAGGAAGCGGAGGTCGGGCAGGTCATCGTCGAGGGTGGCCAGCAGCGTCGGCACGCAGCACAGCGCGGTGACCGAGTGCTTCCGCAGGAAGTCCGCGAGCTCGACCCCGAGGAGGTTGCCGAGGCTGGGTCGAGGAACGAGCGTCGCTCCGGCCATCCACGCGATCCAGATCTCCTCGACCGCGAAGTCAAACGCGATCGTCAGGCCCTGATAGACCCGGTCGTCGCGCTGGATCCCATAGACCTCCGACGCCACCCGGACGAAGTTGCAGATGCTCGCGTGGCTCACCGCCACGCCCTTCGGACGTCCCGTGGTCCCCGATGTGTAGATCACATAGCAGAGGTCGTCGGGGGCCTCCCCCCGCTCGCGGGGCTCGAGCCGAGCACCGTCGAGCTTCGCGATCTCGTGCTCGGCACGGTCGAGGTGGACAACGTCAAGGCCGGGCCCGAGGTCAGCGAGACCCGCTGTGAGTTCGGAGCGGGACAGCAGGACCCGCATCTCGGAGTCGGCGGCGATGAACGCGATGCGGTCAGGGGGGAAGGCGGCGTCGAGAGGGACGTAGACCGCGTGCAGCTTGAGGACCGCGAGCATCCCGACGTAGCCGTCGACGGCCTGGTCGAAGAGCAACCCGACCCGGTCGCCCGGTCTCACCGCGCGGCCCACGGCGAGGAACCGCGCGAGCCGGTTGGCGCGCGCATCGAGCTCGGCATAGCTGAGCCGCGCCCCGGGACCGGCGTCCACCGCTCGGGCGTCGGAGAACTCGTCAGAGCGCTGCTCGAAGAGGCGCTCGAGGCGCTCGCCCTGCTGCCAGCGGACCGCGTCGTCCGGTCCGGCGCAGGTCAACACCCGGTCGCCCAGGCCCGCGGCGGATGCCGAGAGGGTGCCCCCCTGCCGGGTCGCCGGGGGCGCGTCGTCGCGCACGGCAGAGGTCATGGGCCGCCCTCCGGGGACCCGAGTGTCCGGCTGTTCAACGGAGGACCGACCCGGGCATGGCCCCGTTGTACAAGACCCCGGATTAGGCGGGGGTTAGATCTCGCCTTCGGACTGTTGGCGTGCGCCAGGACTCTCAACCGCGCCCGACGGGCGGGCGCTGTTGGCGGTTGCTAGGCCGGGGATCGCGATCTGGAGCCCGTGACATGGCTCGGCACTCACAATGCGCATGGTGAGCTCGGGGGAACTAGCTAGGCACGCCGCCGTAACTCGGTGAGCATTTCGGCGTCGCTCTCGCAGGTAGTGCCTGGCCGCGATGCTCGTCTGTTGGTGCGCTGCGCGCTAGTCAGTATGGACGCATGAGGCTGGTCCTCGTGCGTCGCATCTTTCGCGGGTTGGACAATGCGGAGTTGTTGAGGGTCGGTAAGGGCCAGAGCCGCATAGGACCGTGGAGGACCAGCCATGCCTGACGTTACCCCTTGCCTGCACCCCGGCCAAGTTCGCCGGTGGGTGGCTGTCGATCAGCACAAGTTCTCGATCGTCGCGGCGGTGCTGCCGCCCGATGGCGGCAAGCCGGAGGTCTGTCGGATCGAGACGACCGAGAAGGCGATCCGCCGGTTCATCGACAAGCTGGGCGGCCCGGCCGGGCTGTCGGTCTGCTATGAGGCGGGGCCGGGTGGGTTCGCGCTGTGGCGGCTGTTGACGAAGCTCGGGGTGGCGTGCGATGTGGTCGCGCCGTCGTTGATCCCGGTCCGTGCTGGTGATCGCGTCAAGACCGATCGGCGGGACGCGAAGAAGCTCGTGGGCCTGTACCGGGCGGGCATGTTGCGGTTCGTGTACCCGCCGACGCCCGAGCTGGAGGGGCTGCGGGATCTGCTCCGGGCGCGGGATGATGTGCGCTGCGCGCGGATGGCGGCCCGCAACCGGGTGCTCAAGCAGTTGCTGCGTCACGGCCGGATCTTCCGCGAGGGCAAGACGGCGTGGACGAAGCTGCACCGTGCCTGGCTCGCTCGCCAACGCCTCGATGATCCGCTCGCTCAGGAGGCGCTCGAGCAGCTGCTGATCCACCTCGACGGGATCGAACGGCAGCTGGCGACGCTTGATGCCCGCCTCGCCGAGATCGCCGCCGGCGAGCGGTGGTCGGGGCAGGTGAAGACCCTGACGCGGTTCCGTGGCATCAGCACGCTGACCGCGCTCGGGCTGATCGCCGAGATCGGCGACTTCGCACGGTTCTCGCATCCGCGCGAGCTGGCGTCCTGGCTCGGGATCACCCCGTCGGAGTACTCCTCCGGTGATCAGCAGCATCGCGGGCACATCACCCTGTCTGGCAACCGTCACGCCCGCCGGCTGCTGATCGAGGCCGCCTGGCACTACCGCCACCCGCCCCGGCGCCCGGCCGCCGGCCCTGAGCCCGAGGAGCGCGCCTGGCAGGCGCAGGTCTGGCTCTATCACCGCCACAGACACCTCACCGAGCACGGCAAACGCTCGACGGTCGCGAACGTCGCGGTCGCCCGCGAGCTCGCCGGGTTCCTGTGGGCAGCGATGACTGACCAGCCGCTGCGCGCCACCGACACCGCCGCATCCTCCCCGGCCACCAAGCAGCCCGAGGAGGTCGCCGCCTAGCAACCCCGCTTCTCCCGTGGTGGGGCCGGGCGGCGCGGTGCGACCCGCCCGGAGGATCCTCGCTTGGGTCTATGCGATACCGACTCGCGACGCTAGTACGAAACAGCTCACGACCGGACACTGTCCTGCGGTCCCGACCCGCGCATCTCAGAGTGACAGTCGTCGTTGCGCTCGCACCCCCCCCCCCGCCCCCCCCCCACCCC
>JAABUX010007049.1_pt1 | contig 13278 bp, 16 predicted proteins | sample 5561851 | NCBI WGS metagenome assembly JAABUX01 (sample SAMN10711883, study PRJNA513361) | rock metagenome | isolation source: Antarctica rocks | place: Antarctica: Victoria Land, Richard Nunatak red sandstone | collected 2016-01-03 | reverse complement strand
ACGAATCTATCTCTTCGCACCAGTGTCGCTCCGCGCGACCCTATCCACGAGCGAGGCCAGGTAGCGCGTTATTCGGCCAAAAGTATGCCCGGAATGTGTATCGGAAGTGTTGGCGAGGTCTGCCCCGCTAAGCGGCATGTTGAGCACTGGAACGCAGCCTAACGTGGGTCGATAGGTTGTTCCGCGACAAGTTTGGGAGCCGAACTTGCCATGGTTCTAGCCCTCAGAGGCCTTTACCGACCCTGTCTAGTAATCTTCTTGTCGTAGAACCATGATTCCACGACGAGTGTTCTACGACGAGTCGACGCTGCCGGCGGTTGTTGGACCTTAATTTGACGAAAATGACGCTTGTTAGCGGGGATTATCCCGGCTTAAATGTTGAGACCCCCATTATGCGCCTCCCATGGCGCCCGCCGGACGCCATGACCTGGTGGTGACGTCCGCCGAGGTGTCGGTCGGGATGTCGGCCGGGATGTCGGCCGGCGTGTCGACCGGCATGCCCACCGCCCAGGGCCGTGGCGCCGCCAGTAGGGGCTTGGCCTGCGCCGCAGCGACGATGCGGCCCATGCGCTCTGTCTCCGCCCGCGCGACCTCCCGCCCACGCGCGGTCAGTCGATAATATTCGCGCCGCTCGTTGTCCAAGGCCGGGTCGGGCCGTTCGTCCGCTACCTCAACGAAGCCGTCGGCCAGCATGTGCCGGAGCGACCGGTAGAGGGTTGTCGGGCCAACGCTCGGAGCATCCGTATTGGCCGCGATCGTGCGCAGGATCGCGTAGCCGTGGCGCTCGCCATCGCCGAGGGCGAGCAGGATGTGGTAGACCGCCGGGGTCATGTACGGTTCGGTCGGCGCGGTCGGTCGTTTGTAGGCCATGAACTATCCTCCCGAGATATCCACGGTGGCACATCGGGTGCCATCACGGTTATAGTACCGCGACAACGAGCGAGTTGTCAAGGGGTGGCCGCGCGAGACAGAGAGGCGGTGTGATCGCCGCACGGTCGTCGCTCCCACCTGTCCGACTTGTCCAACCGCAGCCCGTCATGCTATCATTGCGCCGACAGCGGAACCGATGCCCCTATTCTACCCGTACCGCACTACGCTGTCAACGCAACTTGATCTCTAATTTCGTCGAAAGCGTATAACCGGTGTGAAGGGAGCACAGAGGACGGCCATGCAACTCAGGGACCGGCTGGCCGAGCTGCGCCGCGATCATGGTCTGACCCTGCGCGCGCTGCGCGAGCGTGTCCTGGAGCGCACCGGCGCCGTCCTGTCCATCTCCTACCTCTCCGAACTGGAACGCACCGACGCGCTGCCCTCGCTGGAGACGCTGGCCCGCCTGGCCCGCGCCTACGATATCTCGCCCCAGGACCTGCTCGCGTCGGTGGATTTGCCCGCGGGCGACCAGGCGCTCGGGGAAGGCAAGGGCGGGGATGTGCTGGCGCGGTATCCTTCCGGCCTGCGCACGCTCATCGAGCGGGGAGCGGTGTCGCCCGAGTGGGCCGAGGCCCTCGCCCGCATCGAATTCCGTGGCCAGCGTCCCCGGAGCGAAGACGAGTGGCAGGCCATCTACGGCCTGCTCAAGGCATTCCTCGACCCCAGGACGACCGACGATGGCTCCGGGGTTGGGGATAGAGACGCAGATAGGGACGGGGACGTAGACAAGGATGGGGACGCGTAGGAGGGAGCAGGGTGGGACCGACAGACGACTGGCTCACACCACGGGAACTCGATGAGAAGATCCGCGCCCTCGTCGCCGGGGCGCGCCACCGGCACGACCTTCCCGACGGCTGCGCGGGGGCGGACGCCTGCGCGCGCCTGGGCCTGGGCCTGCGCCGCGCCCCCCTGCCCGCGGGGGTCGACGCCCTGCTCGCCGGCGACTGCGTGGTCGTCGCCGGCGCCCTCACCCACCGGGCGCGCGTCGAGTTCAGCATCTACCACGAGATCATGCACCACCTGCTCGAGGAAGACGGCGCGCTGATCGAGTACTACACCGCGCGCCTGCGCCACGACGACCGGGCCTATCGCGCGGCCATCGAACGGTGCTGCCAGCAGGGAGCGGCCGAGTTCTTACTGCCGCGCGACCAGGTGAACGCGGCCATCGCCGCCGAGGGCGTCGCGCCCCACCTGGTGGGTTTCCTGGCCGACCGGGCGGGGGTCTCCCTCGCCGCCGCGGCCATCCAGCTCGCGCGGTGCGCGCCCATGGAGTGTTACGTCGTTCTCTGCCGAACGGTGGCCGACGACCCGACGCGGCTCGTCGTGGACTATGCTCCCACGAACGGGCGCTATCCGCTCGCGCGCCACACCCCGATCCCCGACGACCATCCACTGGCGCGCTCCTGGCAGGCCCGCGGGCCGGTGAGTGGGTGGTCCTATGTGCCGTTCCCCTCGGGCAAGCGCATCCCGTGCCACTGCGAGGCCACGTACCGCGCGGGGCGCGCCATCGGCGTGCTGGCCCGTGAGCGCCCGGTCTCCCGCGCGCAGTTGGCCCTCCCCTTGTAAGGATCACGGGGCCGACGGGCCGAGAAGCCGAGAAGCCGGATAAGGCCACCGTCGCACATTGTCTCATGGCCGGTTCTGAAGACATGTCGCGCGCACGACGGACGCACAACCCCTGGAGATAATAGGACGCGTGTACTATAATAACCCCGTCACCATCCCGTGTCTGGCGAGAAAGGAGTTGTCGCCATGGCCCTCGTCCCGTGCCGGCAGGGCGGCCAGCCCTTCGACGCGTCGTGCCACGACGCATCCTGTAGCGACGCCCTGTGCCCCTCCTGCGCGTGCGCCGCGCCCGCGCCACACGCGCCTCCCACGACAATGGACCCACCACCAGCCCATCGGCCGACGGGGGGCGAGGGGACCGAGCGGGCCGCCGCCGCGCCCCTGTCACTGGCTGTAGCGAGGGATAGCGTGGATGCGTGTCGCCCCGCCGCGCCCGGTTCGCACCTCGTCGCGCCATCCCACAGGGGGCGACGATGACCGTTGCGCTGGCGAGCGCGCGCGCGGTGCGTCTGGCCGCAGAGTATCCGGAGGTGACACGGTTCCTCGCCGCGTACTGGCCGGGGCGCGAGACCGACGATGCGACAGCCTTACACGCGATCCTCTGCGCCGCTCGCGCCGGCGAGGTGGCGGGGTGGAGGCGTGCGCTCCTCGTCTTCCTCTTCGCGTCCGCGGAGGACGCGGAGAAGGCGGCGGTCATCCGCGCGTCGGCGGGTCGTCGTTTCCAGACGGAGCGTCCTGAGGAGGCCATCTCCTGGCTCAGGACGATGGTCGTCGCGTTGGTGGATATCGAGGGCTACCTTGCCCAGTAGCCCTCCCGGTTAGGAGGGGCGCGCCTCGCACCAGCGCGCCGCAGGAGAGTCCGTCATGAGTCGTCAGCCCTTACCGCCGGCGCGTCGCCGTCCGATGGCCATCAGGGTACCTGCCGCCGATGGCGTGACGCCCCGCCCCGTCCTCCGCGTCCGCTGGTCATGGCTCGTCCTAGCTGCCCTTTTCCTATCGCTCGCCACGGTGCTCACCCTTGTCGTCGTGCGCTGACGGCGCCGGTGTACACTGCGCTTGGCGTGGGGCGCGTCCGGGGCCATCCCTCGTCGCCCTACTCTCTTTACCCGGCGTTTTGTTATGTCGAGTCTCCGCCCTCCCCGCTCGGTGAGGCACCCCCCTACTCTTTGACGCGCGGCCTTAGTCGGCGCACTCCCAGGTTGCCCGGCCGGCGCTGGGGCACCTCCGGCCCCGCTATGAATTCCAGGATCTCGGCCGCAGCCTCCAGTGTTGCGATCTTGCGCCGCGGGAGTGAGCGGGCCTGGTCGGGAAACGTGCGCAACCCTTTAGCCAGGCGACGGGCCTCCTCCCGCATGATCGGTTGATACAGCAACACAACCTCCAACATGCCTGGTCCATCCGGCGCGCCGGGCATGTTGGGCATGTTGGGCATGCCCAGCGTATCGTCGCTCATAGCTCCTCTCCCGGCGCGCCGGCGACGAGCATGGAGAGATCCGCCCGGTCGATGAGGCGCCGCACGATGTCATTGCGGTTCACGCCCTTGCGCTGCCCGGTGTGGCGCTTGTAGGAAGTCACCAGCTCGTCGAGCTTGTCGATCTGGTCGGGACGCAGATAGAACGTCGTCTTCTCGCCGGCGCCCTTCCCTGTCGTGTGCGGCATAGCCGTATCGCCGTTATGCCGCATGACCGTCGTACTGTCCTGGGGCGTCGTATCCGCCTCCGGGGCGGCGCCCGTGAGCTTGTCCAGGGCGGATGGGCGCTTGGCGAACACCTCGCCGGGGACCTGAGCGCGTTTAGTTGGCATGCGTCACCTCCCTGTCTGTCCCGTCCGTCCTATCTAGTCCATCCATGCCATCTGTGCCGTCTGTGCCGTCTGTCGCTTCCACCTCCGCAGCCAGGGCGCGGTAGGCCTCGGCGGCCGCGCCCCTGGGATCATAGGCCAGAACGCTCGCGCCGGTGATCGGGGCCTCCTTCAGGCGCACGTTCATCTTCATCAGTGTGTCGAACACGCGGATCTGGCCCGCGAAGGTGCCCCGCGTCCGCTCGATCACCTCGCGCGTGTGCGCCGTGCGCTGGTCGGCGAGCGTCAGGACGATCCCCGTGATGCGCAGGTCGGGGTTGAGTTTCTCCGTGACGGCCTCGATGCTCTCCAGGAGCAGCTTGACGCCCTTGGTGGCCAGGTAGTCGGCCTGCAGGGGGATGATCACCTCGTCGGCGGCCGCGAGCGCGTTGACCACAAGGAGGCCCAGGCTCGGAGGGCAATCGAGCAGGATATAGTCGTAGCGGTCGCGCAGGGGGGCTACCGCCGCCTTGAGGATGTGCTCGCGGTTGTAGGCCCGTGTCAGCTCCAGGTCGAGCGCCGCCAGCTCGATGTTCGCCGGCGCCAGGTCGAGGCCCGCGGCGTCGGTCCGCCGGACGATCGTGTCCAGCGCGCGCGGGTGCTTCTCCTTGGGGTCGGCGTGGCTGGAGAGGACGGTGTAGACGGTCTGGTCGAGCGCGTCGGGGTCCAGGCCTGCGCTCATAGTGAGGCTGCCCTGCTGGTCCAGGTCGATGATGAGCACCTGGCGGCCGCGCTCGGCGAGCGCCGCGCCCAGGTTCAGGGTCGTGGTGGTCTTCGCGACCCCGCCCTTCTGATTGGCTATGCTGATGACACGCGCCATGGTCCCTGCGATCCCTCCTTCTGAAGCGGTTGTAACGGTGTGCGGTGTCGCGACAGTCGAGCCACCGTGGCTCTCACGCGTCGCGATGACACAGTGATGCGGTAAGGCTGTTTTACGGTATCGTCGGTGAGCCTCGCTTCAGCTCATTTAGTTATGTAAACAAGGGCGCGGCAGACATAGAGCGCGATCGCGCCCTCACACGTGACGCGCGGAAGCCCCGTGCAGTAGCATGGAGCTAAAACGATAAAACGGTACCACCTCAAGACCGTCAAGCGGTGAAACGGCAACGCGTCACTGCTGTTTAGCGGTTTAACGGCAATACAGTAATACCGCAAGAAATTTTTACGGTGTAGCGGTATCGTCGTACGCTTTCCTCCCCGCATGACCAATGCGCCCGACTGATAGGCTGCGAATAGTGCACACACTGTGTGCACTATTCGCGCAGCTTCCTCCAGTGCCTTCTTATTGACATAACTTACATGCGACCGAGGGTGTTTGTGCGCCGCGAACGCCGATAGGTCGTCCCGCGGCTACTACCGAATTGTGCACACACTGTGTGCACAATCTAGGGCGTATCCTCACGGTCTTCTTCCCTGACAGAGGCCGTGGCCTCGGCGTCCTCCGCGTCCTCCGACAGCGCGCCGAGGACGCGCCTAATTTTGTCCTCGCTGGGCAGCTTCACGCGGTACTCGGCCACGAAGATCTTCTCCTCCAGGCCACCCAACGCGTAGCGCACCTCCTCCTGGCCCGCGCGGGCGCAGATGATGAGGCCGATGGGCGGCTTCTCCCAGGGGTAGCGGGGCACGCGCTCACGGTAGTAGTTGACGTACTTGTTCATTTGCCCAACGTCGCGATCGTCGAACGGGCCGAGCTTGAGGTCGCAGATGACGACAGCGGGGATCGCCCGACAATAGAGCTCCAGGTCGATGCGGTGGACCTGTCCGTCGATGGTCAGCGGCTGCTGGCGCCGGCGGATGTAGAAGTCGGATCCCAGTTCGGCCACGAAACGCTCGAAGTGGGACAGCAACGCGCGCTCCAGGGTGTCCTCGGAGAAGGCGGCCGGCAGCCCGGGCACCTCGAAGTGATAGATGCTGCGGAAAGCATCCTCGGGACGCACGGCCTCCGCCATGATCCCGTCCGGGATAACCGGGACCGTCGTCGCGCCCTCGCGCACGGATCGCGCGTATAGATCGGAGCGCACCTGCTCCTCCAGATCGCGCACACTCCAGCCGTTCCGCACGGCCTGACCCTCGTAGAACGCCCGCGCCCGCGCGTCGCCCACGCGCATCAAGACACCGTATTGGCTCCAGGAGAGCTCGACGCGCAGCGTATGCATGAGTGGGTAGGTGCGGTAGAACTGCACAATCTCGAAAAGCAAGCGGCGCGCCATGCGGAGGTCGCGGGCCAGACGCTCGACGACCCGCTTGCCGTAGTCAGCACGTTCCTTGTGCTCCAACTCGGCGCGCACGATGCGCTCGCCGACCTGCCAGTAGGCTTGGACCTTGATGTTGTCGACAGCCTGGTAGGCGCGGTTGCGCGATGTCTCGAGCAGCCCACGCACCTCGCGCAGAAGCGCGTCGTACTCCGGCAACAGCGCGACCTCAGTCATAGAACTACCTCCTCACGGTGCTACCGCACTACTTTTATACAGTAAAACCGCTGCAAGGTAAAGAGGTTGTAAGGTAACACTGCAAAACGGCAGGGCGAGGGGAAGCAAGGAGGCTTCGCAGATTAGAGGTGATACGGTAATACTGTATCACAGCTTTACTGCGATGTCTGCGATGAGGAGTCACCAATTTGGTCGACGCCCCGACGGTCGCCCTGCCCGTCTTGAGCGCCATCCTCCGACATCTCGGGCCTATCGGGGCGCGGATGAGCCGCGATCCAGGGTCCGGACCACTCCTCGTCGAACTCAATCATGCGTACCAGCATCTCGCGCTTCTGGCCGATCACATAGTCGAGGGGGGACACCCCTTTGCGGACGCGCATGGCCACCCGCGCCAGGTCCGCGTGGTCCAGGTCGCCCGCCTCCCAGCGCCTGACCGCTGCGGCGAGCGGGTCAAGGACCTCATGCCAGCGGTGATCATAGTAGGCGTCGATGAGCGCCTGCTCCCACACCCACTCCGGCGTGTCTCTCCGCCGCTTCTGGCTCATGCCCTGCCCATCGCTATCCTTCTCACCGCAGGGCGTCCAGCGCCTTGGGGTTGTGGATGCCCTTCTCCTGGTCGAGGAACCCAAAGAACTTCTTGAGCGCCACGCGGGTCTCATCGGGGTCCATGCGGTCGAGCACCTTGCCGCGGTACCAGCGCCGGAACTGACTGTTGACCATACCCCGCGTCACGTCCTCCAGGCGCTCCACGTCGGTGTAGTCACAGAGAAAGATGATGAACAGGTCCATGATGCTCGTGTGCTTCCGAGCAGTGCGCCGGCTGTATTTCTTTTCCAGGTAGGCGCCGAACTCCTCATTCAGCCCCTCCAGCCTCTCCCGGAACGGCCTCCGCGCCTCCTCGGCCACCTTCATCGCGGCCAAGTAGGCGTCGATCTGGTCACCGGGGATCAGCACCTTGCCCGTGTACACCTCCGGCATCGCCTCGTCCTCCCTCACATGGCGCGCCACGTGTCCCCCCCTCTGTCCACGCCGGGAAACAAGCAGGCGCGTCACCGCTCGTTATCTGATGACGGCGCGCCAGGGACGCGCCTCCTTTGCCGCGCGTCCGCGCCCCGCCGCGATGATGGAGCGCAGGTCGGCCAGCAGCGCGTCGTAGGCGTCATCCCTCGTCGCGGGCAGGATCGGGTTATCGCTCATCAGCTCAGCGTCCTCACCTCATCTATAGCGGCAGGTAGCGGCCCGACCCGTCACCGGGGCGCGCGTGCGTGTAGCGCGAGGTCGTGACCAGACTGGCGTGGCCCAGACCCTCGCGCACGAGCGACACCGGCGCTCCGCGGTCGAGCGCGTGGCTGGCGTGGGCGTGCCGCAACTAGTGCGGCGAGAACTCTGGCGCTTTCTCTAGACCCGCGCGCTTGGCCGCGGCCTTGACAATCCGCCATGCCTGACTCGGGGAGAGCGGTTGTTGCTGGCGCGAGCGGAACACGGGGGCGTCCGGCCCGATGCCCGCGGGGCGCAATGCGGCTAACTCGCGCCAGGTGCCGGCACTGAGCAGCACGGCGCGCTCCTTCTCGCCCTTGCCCCACACCGTCACCTGGCCGGCCTCCCCGCGCGGCTGAAGATCACGCCAACACAGGGCACACGCCTCCGACAACCGGAGGCCCGCGGTGTAGAGCAGGCGGATCAGCGCATGGTTACGCCGGTTCGGCTCATGGGCGAGCAGCGTCAGGACCTCCTCCTCGGTGGGGATGCGCTCCGCCAGGCGACCGCGCACGGCGGGCAGGCGAAGGCCGCGCCCGACATTGTAAGGAAGATACCCCGTCGTGTGGGCGAAGGTCAGCAGGCTCTTGACGGCGGCGAGCATGCGCGCCCGACTCGCCGCCGCTAGGTCGGCGGCGGCCAACGCATCGGCGTAGCCCTGGAGGTCGACGAGCGTGACCTCAGTAAGCGACGTGCCGACATGGGCGAGAAAGCGCGCGACGTTGCTGCGGTAGGCACGCCGCGTGTGGGCGGGCCGCTCGTGCAGCCAGCTCGTGAGCAACGCCTCCTCGTCGGACGTCAACGTCGCCGGTCGTATCATCTCATGAGATGTCCGGTGCCGAGGACCACCGTCTGGCTGGTGCACCAGAGGGGCGCCTGCATGACTCACGCGTCGACTGCTCGCAGGATAGCGGCCACATACGCCGGATGTGCTTCGGAGGCCCCCGCCTCTCGGAGGCGCAGGGGTGTTATCTCCTTGCCATGCAGCCCCAGGAGAGAGGCCGCCTCTATCTGCTGCCACGGGACAAGGCGGTCCTTGTCGGTGCTGTGTAGGTGGATGGTCACACCTGACGGGTCACTGGCCACAACGTCGAACGGCATCCGCCGCGGCCCCGTCGTGCGGAGCGTCTGACCGACGAGTCCCGCGCCATGTGCGCGTACGTCCCCCATTGCCATCCTTTGCCGTCCTTCCTCTCCCACCCGACGAGTGCGAGATAACGCTATTTATCTCGCACTCATATCCCCATAAAAAAAGGCCACGCGGTGCATCCCACGTGAGCCTGAGTTCTTACAGTATATCAGGTCCCGCACCGGTCTGTCTACGCGCGTTCGGCCAAACCGGCCAATGACATCTCTCCCACGGCTCTTTTCCTATTGCGCGTACGCCGATGGATATATTATGTACTACTGCATATGAAGGTGGATAAAATAAGATGCTGAGACAGCGGCTACGTACACTAATGTGGCGCACCGTACGTGTGGTGGCCGACGCGCTGCGGTTCGTGGCGCGTTCCCTGTGGCGCGTCTTCCTACGCTGGCCGCGACCGCTGCTCTACAAGCTCCTGCTCCTCGTGTGCTTCGTCGGCGCACTCGTCGAGGGGACGTATCTTGTCGCCTTTGCCCCAGCGGTCTATGCGGTCGGCCGCGTCGCTCCCGCAGCCATCACCGCCCCGGCGCCACCGACGACGGCGCCGCCGGTCTATAGTGTGCCCACGGCTGCCCCCACGATCGCTCCCACGGCTGTCCCGACGACGGCGCTGCTGTCGCCGAGCGCGGCCGTGGTCGATGTCGCTGGCGGACAGTTCTATGTCGAGCCTGACGCGGGGGTGACGCCACTTGTGTCCTTCATCCGCGCGGCGCGGCGCAGCTTGGACGGCGAGGTCTACCTATTCTCGAGCGCGGCCGTGTTCGACGCGCTCGGTGACGCGGTGCGGCGAGGGGTGCAGGTACGCCTCGTGCTCGATCCCCACCCGTTCGGGGGCGACAGCGGGTCGGCGGACGGGGCGTATCGGGTACTCACGGCGGAGGGCGTCGCGGTGCGCTGGGCCGCGCCGGCATACCGCTTCACGCACGCGAAGTTTCTCGTGTCAGATCATGCCGCCGCCTGGATCGGCACCATGAACTGGACCAATGCCGCGTTCACACGCAACCGGGAGTTCGCCGAGGAGACTGACGCCCCGGCGGTCGCCCAGGAGAGCGACGCCGTCTTCGCGGCGGATTGGAACGGCCAGCCGCTCGACACAGGGACGCCAGATCTCGTTGTGAGTCCCACCAACGCCCGCGGGACGATCTTGGGCCTCATCGCGGGCGCGCGCTACAGCCTGGACATCTACGCGGAGGAAGTCTACGACGCAGCGAGCATCCAGGCGCTCGCCGACGCGACCAGGCGGGGCGTGCGCGTGCGCATCGTCTACGCGGGCCTCGGCGACGCGGAAGGGTTGAGCGGCATCGGCGCGCAGGTCGCGCGCGTGGCGTCCCCGTACATCCACGCCAAAGCCATCGTCGCTGACGGGACCACCCTATTCGTCGGGAGCGAGAACTTGAGCGCTACGTCGCTCGACAGGAACCGCGAAGTAGGGCTCCTTATGCGCGACCGCGTGGCCATCTCGGACGTCGAGCGCGTCTTCGATCAGGATCTGCGGCGTGAGCGATCGGGCCACGCGGTCGCGGCCGCACCGACAGCGGAGACGACCGTCGCGCCGGCGGCGAGCGTTGGCGTGCAGGCCTTGGTGGCGCCGGCCATCATGCCGTACGATGCGTACCCCATCCTTTCCGCACGCAGCACGCCCGGTGCGACCTGCGCGGCTGCTGTTGTGTACTCGACGGGCTATACGCCCGTGTCATTCGACGGGTACACGCAGACCGTCGGCGCGACCGGCGTTGTGCGCTGGGGATGGCATGAGATGACAAAGGGCACGAGCGGGCGGGCCACTGTGAACTGCACGTTCAAAGGGATGCCGTGGAGCACGGCAACGACGTTCGCCGTGACGCAGTAGCGGCGCGCGTATGGCGCGACCGGCGCGCCTAAGACTCGACATTGCCACAAGGGTGAGGACACCTGGCCGTCAATCGGAGATGGACAGTTGTCCGATTTTCCCACCGCTTTCTCTACCCCGCGCTGGCCTGCGAAAGCCCCCCGCGCGTTCTCCGCGCCTCCATTGGCTAACTCGCCGAACAGGGGGTAACGCCGGCAACGGGACGCTCATCGGCCACGACGTCCCTATGCCGGCCTCGGCCTATCGCGCGTGTCGTGCCATGCACCAACTCCGCGATCGCGGCACGCGTATGATGCCGACGATGGCCGTGTCGCTTGCAACCCCACGCATCACACACTCTTGACCTGTGCAACATAGGGCCTTCATACGCGGGTGCGATGATACAGGAGTCATCCGCGTGGGGCTCGCCCGTCCAGTCCGGCGTCAGCGAGGAACGGGGCACCGCGGTGGGGCTGTCCTGGTACCGGCCGCGCCCCATGCGGAGATAGACCGAAATGCGCCGAGCGCCTGATGCGCTGCGGCGCATTTTTGCGTCCCGGTCGTGAAACGCCGCGCCACGATAGGCTGGTTCCCCCACCTCGCGGGTGCCACGCAGTGTTCCATGGACGGGGTCCGACTATCATCGGAACCGTATCGTACGCTAAGGCTTAGTCTGGATTTCGCACGATGATCGTTATCGTCAAGTACGGGCCTGAACAGGCCGTTTTCACCGCCAAGCACGGCATCGAAAAGCCGGAAATGCCGCCAAAACGGGCGCTATTCCGGCCTTGCCCCAGCGATTTTATCTCCGTGCGAAATCCAAACTTAGGCACCTCGGTGTCCCCCTACGACCAACAGGGGGCTCGACAATCAATGGAACGGATTTGTACGGTAGCTCCAATTGAGGCGCGACGATCAACGGTCGTAGACAAGTCGTAGACACGGTTTAGCTAGCGCGCCAGGCCTGCTGAAGCGGTTTGTAGCTGAGCAGCGTGATGCCTTCCTGTTGGATCAACTCACGCGCTTCCGCCGAGATCAGGAAGTCGAAATCCGTCTGGCGCACCTCCGGGCCGAGAGATCCGATGGCGCGTAACTCAGCGTCGTCGAACCCCGGATGCACCGCCCACTCGCTTAACCCTACGGGGAGGTCGTGCAGCAATTGCGCGTAGCGGGCTGCCTTATCGACGGTATCCAGGCCGAAGCTATCGAGAAAGTCGTAGTCGTTAGTGGGCAGCCCCTGCCGCTGCACCGTGTCGATCCATGGGCGTTCAGCGACGCGCATCGCGAGTCCGTAGTCGTGCGCCAGCCGCAGCATCAGATCGACGATCGCGGCCCCCCCGCCGCCACGCAGGGCATGCCAATCCAGATGGGTCGGCGTGAGGTTGGCGGCCCGCACCGTTTCAATCTGCGCCCTGAATTCCATTTCCAGTTCCTCCACCTTGACCCGCGCCAGGAAGTCGGGGATGCGGTCGAAGCTGTAGAAATAGCCCGTCTCATCAATCAAGGACGGCACCTTCTCGCGGCAGGTGAGCGGCCCCCAGCGGTACTGGGCGGGATCGCAGATGACCGTCAGATGTATGCCGAAGTGGATAGCGGGATTCTCTTTCAGCAGATGCATGGCGTGCAAAGCCCAGGGACAGGGAACCATCACGGTCGTGGAACAGGCAATGCCGTCCCTGAGTGAGCGCAGAATCGCCTCGTTGATAGCGTGGCACAGACCAAAATCGTCGGCGTTAATAATCAATAGGCGAGCATCAGCAGGATACCCTAACAGCGTGTTAGCTCCGCCCGCGTGCAGGTGGCTCTGGCTCATCGTTCTCAGTCCTTGGGGGTTTCTGCATATCCCCCCAAAAAGGTGCATTAAGGGGCTTGACCGGGTAGTAGGCGTCTCAAAATCTCTAAGATGCCCTGAGATGGGCATTTTGAGACGACTTTTGTGACACGGCTTGTCGGGTGTATCGCAACGTGTACCTTGTGAGACCCCCGTCCTGAGCGGCAATTACCTTCCTATCTGCCCGTCCCGCCGAGAGGAAGAGCCTACTGCACCTTTTTGGGGGGATATGCAGAAACCCCCTCCTTGCGTTATTGAAGCCTTTTCACCCTCTGGCGCTATGGTCGTCACCGGGAAGGCTGGCCGCTTTGCAGCTCCGCACCCTTGCCAGAGAATACGCAAGATCAGGCAAACACTGGCCTGCGACACCGCTGTTGACGCCCAGATCGAGACGCTCCATCCTGACGAATAGCTGGATTTCTCAGGCAATAAAAGCTTAACGTACGATACG
>JAABUX010007047.1_pt1 | contig 13281 bp, 13 predicted proteins | sample 5561851 | NCBI WGS metagenome assembly JAABUX01 (sample SAMN10711883, study PRJNA513361) | rock metagenome | isolation source: Antarctica rocks | place: Antarctica: Victoria Land, Richard Nunatak red sandstone | collected 2016-01-03 | reverse complement strand
GCGGTGGTCGACCTGGCGGTGCCGGGCGGCGCGCTGCTGTACGCCAGCCGCGGCCTGGAGCAGCTGGCGGGCGTGCGCCTGGGGTCAGGGTCAGGGTCGGGGCAGGGGTCCGGCCGCGACGGCGGCGCTGGCCTGGGCGCGCTGCTGGAGCAGGGCGCGGGCAGCGAGGCGCTGCGCGCGGCGGCCAGGTCCGGCGCGCCGGGCGGCGCGACGGTCGCGCTCATGCGCCCGGACGGCTCCAGGCGCGCGCGCTGAGAGCCGCTCAAGGCTGTCAGCTGAGAGCCGCTCAAGGCTGTCGAGGTGGTGAGGGTCGGCCGGGCGCTCTGAGATGTTTAGGCTGGGTGGTGCGGCTTGCTAGCTGGAGCGCGGACCCATGCAGGCGCACAAGCCCCTGCTCAGCTCCAAGGCCCCCCGCGCCATTGCGTGCTATCTACCAGACCAGGCTCAATACAAGCAATAGAGCGTAGTGCATCCGCGCCACCACCGTCCATGCCATGCGCACGCATGCAGTGACTGAATGTGCTCACGCCCGGCCGCCCGCGGGCCAGGGTCAGCTGCGCGGTGAGCTGCCTGCCGGTCCCGCCCGGCCCGACCGGCGCGCCGCGGTGCCTGCTCCTCTTCCACCCGCTCGCGCGGCCCCAACCGCGCCTGCCAGAGCCTGCTCCTTCAGGATCCGACGCAGCGCCCGCCCCGAGCGGTGGGCCGCATGCGGCGCCTCCCGAGGCGGGGGTAGCTGCGGAGGCCGCCGCTGGCTGCGCGGACGCGGCCCCGCGTGAGGGCGCCGGGCAAGCAGCGGACCCTGGGTCACGCCCGAGCGCGGCTGAAGAGGGGGCCGCCGCGCCCGGCCCGCCGCCGCCCGTCGGCGCCGGTTCCGCTCAGGGGTCCGCCAGCGCAGCCGAGGACGCCCAGCGCGCGTCGGGCGCGGGGGACGCCGGCGCGGACCCCAACCCTGGCGTGGAGGCCGCAGCGGCGGCGCGGCAGGCGGCCGCCGCGAGCGTGCTTCGCGGCATGGCGCTCGTGGACGGCATCGCCGCTGGGTCGCCCTTCCAGCGCTGCAGTGTCGGGTTCCAGGCGCGCCCGCCGCGCGGCAGCGCACGCGCCGTGCGGCTGTCTGCTGCCTGCACCGGGCGCGCAGCATGGGTCACAGCATTGCAAGAGCGCACGCAGGCACGCGCCTTCGACTGCACACGGAGGGGCTGCCCTGCATGCAAGCATGTTGCACAGAGGTCTGCGCTTGTTGCAACGCTGGTGCAGTGCCGCCGGCTCACCCCAGATGCGCCAAAGGCATGCGGCAGCGCCGCGCATCGCCGAGTGAGGACCGCGCCTGCAGGAGGCAACAGCAACCCTGTTCTAACCAGCCCACCTAGGCGACGCCGCCCCATGCACAAGCTGAGATGGGGCCCAGCCAGCAAAAAACTGCGTCCGCAGGAGGTGACGGGGTACGCGGAGGCCGCCGTGCGCGGCCGCGGCTGCCTCTGCCTGGCCGGCCCGCTGAGCGAGGGCCGCGCGGGGCGCGCGCTCCTGCCCGCACGCCGCGCGGCTGCTGTGCTACCGCCACGACGGGCAGCCGTTCCGGTGCGCGCGCCGACGCACGGCCTGCATGCAGCCGCGGCCGAGGCGCGTCGGACGATGCAAGGGCGCTGCTTTGAGCGCACTGCAACGCCATCGCATTCCTGTGCATGTGCAGCAGCGCAGAGAGGCCGTCTGCCAGGGCCCTGCCTGAGTGGTAGTCCACATCACAGAGAGGCTGTGCGGCCTGGGGCAGGGCGCTGGTGGTGAGCCTGCCGCTCGGCGACGGCGCGCCCGGTGACGCCGGCGCGGCGCCCGCCAAGGCCCCGGCGCCGGACGCCGCTGCATCGGCGGCGCGGCACCTGCACCAGCCGCCGCTGTCGGCCGCCGCGGCCGCCGTGGCAGCGGCGGTGGCGGCAGCGGCGGCAGCCGCGGCGGCGACGGCCGCGCCGCCGCCGGCGCCGCAAGCACCGCCCGCGCTCGAGCGTCTGCTGCTGGTCGTCGATGTGACGGCGGCGGCGCTGAAGCGCGTGGGCGACTACGAGCTGGGCCGCCAGATCGGGCGCGGCGCGTTCGGCACCGTGCGCATGGGCCGGAGGGTGGACACCGGTGCGCCCGCGCGCCCACCGGCAGGCTGCGCTGCGGCCTCGCGCGGCCATGCTCGTTGTGAGGGGTTAGCCGAGCACTTCTGATGCTGGCGCTGTATACACACCCGCATGCGCAGGCTAACCCGCATGACAATAAGTGGTCATCTGTCACGTTCGTGCTAGATGCATCTATGAAGGTCCCGGCAAGCACGTGCATCACTCCCGGCAGCCGCCAGGGTGAGGAGCGCGTCGCCGAAGCCGTGCGCAAGTGCTGTGTGATGCGGCGTTGCTGAGCACAAGCCAGGCGAGACGCCTTGTCACGCGCGCGCGCGCCACGGCGCACGTCACTGCTGATCACGCCGCGCAGGCGAGGTCGTGGCGGTCAAGGTCATCGACGCGAGCACGTTCAGCAGCATCGAGCAGATCGATGCGGTGCAGGAGGAGCTGGCCGTGCTGTCCGGGCTCAGGCGCGCCAATATAAACCCCTTGTACCCTACCCTACCTTAACCTCAGTATCCTTTTTCGTCACTGCGCGCGGCGCCCTCAGCCCTGCAGCGCACTCGCAGCCGCCTCAGCGCCTGCTCCCGCCGGGCGCGCACGTCGGGGTGCGGCTAGGCCCCGCCGGTGGCGCGCATGCCGGGCGGTGCACTGGGGCCGGCTTGCGCGCCGCGCCGGGCGCTCATGCGCGGCGGGCGCGCCAGGCACCCCAACATCATCCGCCTGCTAGACAGCATCCTGGTGGCCAGCCGCTTCTACTTCGTCATGGAGTACGCGTCGGGCGGCTCGCTGGTGGACTTTGTGCGCGCCCGAGTGCGACCGCGACCTACCCTACCCTAACCCCATGCATCAGGCAGGTCGATGGTAGACTTTTGTGCGCGCCCGGGGGCGCGCCGCGCCGTGCCGGCAGGCCCGCTATGTGAGGGGCTCCTCACGGTGTGCGCATTGCGACAGAGGCAGCGCAGTCCCTCTACCATGTCACCAGGGACGCCCTCTCACACCTCTGCTTCGGCACGGCATGCGGATCGTCGGTACATCCTGGAGCTCATGGCTTGCTTGGCATGCCGTGGTGCTCAGACGGCCATTGCTCACCGGGGAGAACAACCTGGCAGGGCGGTGGGCGGCGGCTGGGCGAGCCGGAGACGCGGCGCGTGTTTGCGCAGATCATCGACGCCGTCGACTACTGCCACCGCAGGCGCGGGCCATGGGCGCCAACGCCAAGTGGCGTGGCCTCGTTGCTTGGCATGCAGGGTGGCCCGAACCCAAAAGGGGCCTGACCGCCTGTACGCCCTGAGCCGGGCACGCTCCAGCATGCCCGCAAGACTCCATGCAGTCACCCACTTCAATCAGCCTCGCCGTGCATGCGTGCGACAACGGGATGCCAGCACGCCAGCAGACCCTGCGCAGACCCTGCGCAGAGTGCGCATCACCGCATCTGCCTGGCTCTGTGCAAGCCGCGCATGACTACGGGAACATGACGCCGGGGACACAGCGCCATGCTGCCCCCCCTTGAGCACCCACGCCTGCCCGGGCTGGCGGCAAGCGCGTGATGCACCGGGGCCCGCCGCCAGGGGCCCTGCGCCATGCTGCCCCCCCACTTGAGCACCATAACCCTGCCAGGGCCGGCGGCAGGCGCGTGATCCACCGCGACCTGAAGTCGGAGAACATCCTGATGGACGACGCATGCAACGTCAAGGTCGCCGACTTCGGCCTGGCCGGCATCACGACGCCCTTCTCCGGGTCGCTGTCGGCCGCGTGCGGCACGCCCGAGTTCACCGCGCCGGAGATCGTGCGCGGGGAGGTGCGCGCGCCGGCCCGCCCGCTCGCCGGCCGCCGGTGGCGCGTGCGCGCGCGCGCCGGAACCCTTAGCCGCGGGCGGCGAACGGCTCCGGCAGCAAATCTAGCGTCTGCCGCTCTGCCGTGCGTGGTACTGACAGTGCTGTGATCTTTCACTAGCACGTGCAGCGCCGCTGCGCACTGCCTCAGCCCCCTGGCGCTCTTGCACATGTCAGCGGCAGCTGACAGATTGTCCACATGCGATGTGTGCGCTTGAGCGGTGCGTGCAAATGGCCTGTGCCGCACGTGGGTTGAGTGGATAGAGAGAAGGGTAAGGTTGAAGTTAAACGGCCCGCGCCGCGCATGGGCAGGCACGCGCAGCCGTGCGCGCTGAGGGGGTGCGCCAGCGCATTGCGTGCCTCAGTCACGCCTCGGAGCCAGCAGCCGGCGGGCGCGCGCGCGCAGGAGTACGACGGGCCCAGCATCGACGTGTGGAGCCTGGGCGTGATCCTGTACGAGCTGGCGACCGGGCGGCTGCCCTTCCGCGCGGACAGCACGGCCGCGCTGTTCGCGGCGATCGCCGGCGGCGCCTTCCCGCCGCTGGGGCCCGGCGTCAGCGCGCCCCTGCGCGACCTGGCGCGCGCTCTGCGGTCTAGGGTTAGGGTTGCCCTACCATAACCCTCGCGATATGCTCCTGCATCCGCGCCTGGCCTAGCGTATCCTGAAGTTGCTGTCCTTCGCGCCTGTAGCTGGTCATGGCCGTGGCACGCAAGCAGCCGCGCATGGGCGCTCCTGGGGGCCGGCGCGAGCGCATGCTGCAACGGAGTTGTGACCGCTTCGTGCGGCGCCGGGATGTGCCCCGCTGCGTGCATGGGTGCGCCCAGGCCGGCACGCCGGCGCGCCCAGCCCGCCCAGCCCGGGGCGTGCGCCTGCGAGCGCGCGCGCCGGCGGCAGACGCGCACAGCACACGAATATACTTGTGGTGTACCCTAGGAAGAACATCCATCTTTTTTATAGACGCGCAGGTGCGCCAGATGCTGGTTGGCCGCGCGGCGCAGCGCATCACCATCGACGGCATCCGCGCGCACGCCTGGCTGGCGGCCGGCGCCGCGCCGGAGCACGCGCCGCCGACGGCCGCCGCGGCCGCGCGCGCGCCGCCGCGGCGCTCGTGGATGGCCACGCAGGGGCCGGCCAGCCTGCAGGCGCGCCTCCGGAGGCGCCCCGGCCGGGCGCTGGCAGGGCCCTCGGCAGGTGTGGCGGCGGCGTGGTGCGTTATCGCGCCGCCGCGGCGCCGGCGCGCCGCTCGCGCACACGGGGCGCCTGCCAGCACGCCCGCTGCCAGTCACAAACGGCCGTCCGCTTGCCTGCGCATGGAAGGCTGGAGCTCGACTGGGGGTCAGGCTTGCGACGGGTGGCGCTCCTGTCCTCGCGCGCGGAACTTCGTGCCCGTCCACATGCAGACAGCGAGCAGGCTGGGGCGGTGCCGCGCGCAGTTGGTCGTGCCCGGATCGGAGCGAGCGGCTGGGGGGCCAGCAGGCGCAGCAGGCACCCTGGCGGACGGCCGGGGCGTGTCATCGAGCCCCGGTGCGCCGCGGGGTGGCGGCCGTAGCGCCGCGCGCAAGTCGCTCGCGCGCGGCCCCGCTGGCGGGCACGCGCCGGCGGGCGCGCCGCTCGCCGCAGGGAGGGGCGCGGCGCCGGGGCCTGAGGCGGTCCTCGCCCTCGAAGCGCGCGGGGCTAGCAGCGCGCCGGTAGCGCAGGGGCCTCGGGCAGGCAACCCTGGTCCCGCCCTGTCCGCGCCGGCAGCTGCGGGGGCTGCGCGGGGCGGGGGGCGGCCGGCGCCGGGGGACACGCCGGGCGCCGCCAGCCCTCCTGCCGCCCTCGGGGGGCTGAAGTCGGGGCCCGCCGGCAGCGGCGGCAATGCCGGAGCGCCGGGAGCGGGCGCGCGCACCCCCTTAAAACGATCCACCGACCCGGGCGTGCTGGACTTGAATGCGAATGCGCTGCTGCCGAGCGAGGGGCCGGGCCCCGGCGCGCGGCCGGCGGTGGGCGCGCGGCGCGCGTCGGCGGCCCCCGGCGCGCTGCGCCGCCTGGCGCCCAAGGCGGCAGGCCGGCCGGGCGCGGGCGACCGCACGGGCCGGTGACGGGCGCCGCAAGGGTGCAGGCTGCGCGCTAGAAATCGCCTCTGGTGTGGTGGCTGCAGCGTGTCATGGGCCCGCTGAGCCCTGGTTTATGGGCAAAGCTTTCCAGCTCGTACACTGCCGACAGCCGCTAGAAGCTGGTTTGCGCGTCCTGTTTGCGCGTGGGCAGCAAAAGCACGCGCGGCACGACTGCGCGGGCCGCGCGTCCAAGCGGCGCCACATGGTACCAGGCGCAGAGTGGCGCGCGCCTTGCAGCTGACTCTGTGTCCCCTGCTTTCCATGTTACATGTGCAAACAGGGGCCATGCAGTGCCGGGTTGCAACCCTGGTGCAGGAGCTGGTGCAGTGAGGCGTGGCAGGGTGGCTCTGCCTCCCGGGTGAGCGCCAGAGGACTGCGCACCCCAGAAGCATGGCATGTCCAAATTACCCGTGACCCCGGCGCCTGAGATAGGCGGTCCACCCCCCTACTCCTCAGGCTGCCAGGGCGTGCATGCAAGCCTCCTCGCCAGCACCCCCGCAACTTGTTAGCCGTCGAGCCCGCAAGCCTGGCACGCATGCTTCAGGGCAAGCGCTGTTTCGCCCGCGCCCTCCCCTGAAGCGCGCCAAGCAGGCAACCCCAGGGCGGCAAGATGGCCATGCCCCACGATGCCATGCGGCGTGCTGCTGCACAGTGGCTTGGCCCACCGGACGAGCGGAGCGCGCTTCACTGGCTGGCGCCTCTAGCCGCCATTGCTTCCAGGTAGTCGCAGACAAACAAGGCAGTTCCCGATGCAAGCACCCACAAGGCAACAGCTGTCCACATCCTCCACGCCCGGAAATAGGCTGCTCCTGCCGTCGTCTGCGCCACAGGCCCCGCCGCCCAGGTACAATCCGCCGCCTGCGACGCGACGGTCTTTGGGTGAGTACATTTGGCGGCAGGCTGATGCACATGCCATGCCGTGTCGAGCACCCGCCTTGTCTCCGATCCAAGCCAGCAGAGAGCGGCTGGGTTGCAGGAGGCCCCTACGTGCATGCCATGCATTGGGAAGCACACGCGACCATAGCAGGGCCCAAGCGGGGGAGGCTCGCCAGCGAGCGAGCCTGCACCGCAGCCTGCACACCACAAGCAAGGGGCCTGCAGGCCATGGCGCAGCGGTGCTCTCCAGGGGCACCGCGCTGCTTCAGTGCGCACCGTCGAGGCTGTCCTGCGCGCCTCCGCTTGAGCGCGCAGAGCTGCCGCCGCCAGGTCCTTGCGCCCTGGCCGGCGGCGCCTTGGGGCCTTTGCCAGGGCGAGTACCATTGCAAGCATCCCGCGCTTGCTCGCCGGCCGGCGGCGTCTTGAGGTCTTGGCTTGCGCACGCGGCACCGCCACCATCGCCCCCGCCCGTGCCAGCCCGCTTGGCACGCTGGTGACCAGGTCGCCAGCGCCGGCTGTCAGGCGCACGCTGTGTGGCTAGCTGCAATAGAGCGCGGCGACCGGGGAAGTTTGCCTGGCGGCTGCGCGGCCTGGCCAGAAGTGCGAAGTGGCTGTCACCCGACCAGCCATGTGCGGTGGGTGCCCTGCGAAGCCGCGACTGACCACTTCTACACAGCTCAGCAGCGCAAGCATACGTCGCACAGTCTGCTTCGAGCTGTAAGAGGCGACGTGCTTCACAAGCTCGCGTGGAGGCGCAAGCTTGCGCGTCCAGGGCAGGACATCGTCGAGCGAGACTCGGGGATCGCGTGCATAACGCGCACGGGCCGAGGGCAGAGCGACAATCAGACCACGCACCTCTCAGCCTGTGGCCTCCTCGCTTCGGCAGTGTTGCGTGCCGCACGGTTGATTCTGTTGAGGCGTGCTCGACCATGTAGGTGAGCTGTGAGGTGCCTTTGTCCAGATTCATTAATAAGCATCCGGTAGAGAGATGCGACATGGGTGAGCTGGCCCACAGCAAGTCATTCCGACAGATCATTTCAAATGTTTCTGAATGGAATACAGCAGGGTATGCCTATCATAGTATGATTTAAAACTTGTATGGATCATTAACTCGGTTAACTTTTACTGCGCACTGGCTACCTTTTACACCAAGACTTAATGTTGCGCTGTGGGTTTGGTCTCCATGTTGGATGGCCCGCACGCTGAACGGCCAGGCTCACCGGCCAGGCAAACATGGCTATGACAGCTTGCCCAGGAACAGTGGGATGCCAGAGATGAGCTGAGCCTGTGCTTTACACATGATTTACATGATGTACAGTCAGGTTCAGTCCATCGAGATGTTGCCTCCCACTGTGCCCTGGATGCAGAGCTTCTGTCCCTGAGCCGCAATATACACCCGGCGAAAGCAGATACAACGCCGGTGAAAACATAGCTCACAGGTCTTCAAACTGAGCAGGCCTGGCTGATCACATCAGGCTGACAGGGCTTTGTACGATGTGTACACTTGCCTCAGTGGCTGACAGTGCCAGGACGCAATCAACAGCAAGGCGCGGAGGCTGATGTGTGAATGCATGGCTCAGTCGCCACCGCCACCGCCACCGCCATCGCCACCGCCACCGCCGCCGCCACTGTCGCCGCAGCTGCCGCCGCCGCCGTAGCCGCCGCCGCCGGAGCACCCGTGGGATCCGCCGCCATAGGTACCGCTGTCAAAAGTCGACGCAAGCCAAGCTCCTGCAGGAAGCAGCGCCGTCATGCTTGCCGAGCGGCCAGAGGCTGGAGGCACCTCCAAGACAGTGAGCGCAGCCACTGGACGACATGCACGCCAGGCCCGGGGTGCAAACAGTTACACTCTCACGTTCTGTGCGTGTTCTCACACTGTACGACCCGAGGCCGCAAGCTAAAGTACTGCTAGCTGGTTAGCAGCCTCCACAGGCAGGCGGGCTTTTGCCTGGCCTTGCATTTTGCACAGCAACTGCGACAGCACACCTCCCACTCTCTGTGACCTGTCAGGGCAAGCTTGGAACAGAGGGGCGCGGCCTCCAAGCACTTGCGACCCCCCAACCCAGGTGAGACGCCGCACCTCCATCGCCGACGCCGCCGCCGCCGCCGCCGCCGCCGCCGCCGCCGACAGAAGGGTACGCGCGCTGCTTGACGGGCTGCTTGGTGGGCTCTGTGGAGCTGGTGTACGGGGTGTCGGAGCGCCGGTCCGCGTACGGAACGTGCTTAAAGGGAACTGGCTTGATCTCTGCGTCCCCAGCAGGCACGCAGTTTCTGGCTGTGCCACGCCGTGCGCATGGGTTTGCAATCACAGACAACAGCAATGAGCGGCCTGAACCCCTACAGCTATGCACCCAAGACAAGCAGGGCAGCTATACGGTGACAAGGCTGCCATGCACAGGGTCACGAGCATTGGCAACCCCAATCTGCTCAACCTCCCTCCCTGCACAGCAATGCCAAGCAGTCCGGCGGGGCCGGAGCGTGGCACGACATGCCATCAGCGGACCTGTCTGCTTCACGGGCGCTTGCGCCTCCTTCTTGTCGTCGTCTTTCTGTGTTCTCACGCAGCCACCGCACAGACAAGACGTTGCGCTGCTGCACGTGAAAGCTGGTCCGCGCTTGGCTGGTCTGCTGAGCTATCTGCTGAGCTCAGTGAATCAATGCATCCGATCTCGATTCCGACAGGGAAGCTGCCTGGCGGCATATACGGCGGTTCGCTGAGCTGTTGGAGAAGAATTCAAAAGGACCCTAGACCGCTTCCGATTTCCTGCTCGAGACAAATCAAGCTTCAGTTGAACTTGCGCAGGCTGCCCGCTGCTTCCCACGCCTCTTTGAACACCTGCTGGTGCAACGCGACAAGCCACTTGCGCCCTGCACAGCGCAAGTGGCCTGTCGTGACTGTTCAATTCCGCAACTGCCCCGCTGAGGGCAGCAAACCGAGGCCACATAGCCGTGCGAGCCTGGTTTGGTGTGCACGGATTCCTGGGCTACTTGTAAACCAGCACTTACATCATGCAGTATCCTGCAACACTTGTTAGTTCTTGGACCTTGCCAGTGACAATTATAAACGATAGCAATTGCTCAGGGAGCAAACAGCAACTGTGCGCCAAGGCCTGGCTACTGCTTGTCTTCCTGTCTTGGGAAACAACGCCACCATCCGAGCACAGCATGGTGGGCCGTCCTCAGCGTCCAAACCCTCAGCGCGGCGACATCTGAGCGGTCGCGAGCGGCCTGCCACGAGGCACTCCGGGCGTGCGCTGCAGCCGCACGCGCGAACGTCGCCCGGGAGAAGCCTGCCGGGGCTGCGCCCTGCCAGGCGCCGCCTTCACCGCCGCTCCACGGACGCTACAGAACTGCCTCTCATGATCGCACAAGCAACCCCAAGTGAATGCCTTTCTATTAGTGTGTGCCCTTATGGCGCGCCGCCAGGCGGGCAGCGCGTCTGGGAAGCGGCTGCCGCATGCTCGGCAGCAACGTTAGTCGTTGCAGTGACTTGCAGAAGTCGCCCTGCGCTCTGTCAAGCGCATGGAAGTGGGTGCGGCTGGCAGGCTGTTGGCGGAGGTTGCATGATGCACGCTCTGGCCCAGGTGTTCCTATTAATCGCAGTTCATAAAAATGACACTGCTGCAGGCAGATGCTAGGGGGAAGAGGACATCCATGGTGCGGCGTATTGCACGCCGCAACACAAGGACATCCGTATGGCTACGCTCTGTCAGAGAGCACTCATGTGCAGATGCAGCCTCGAATGCTGTGTACACGCGTTCTGCGCGCCCGTCCACACCGCGCACACTAGCGACGCACGCCCCCTGATGATGACTTCTCATGCACAGCCGGAAGCCAACACAGGTGCCCAGCCAAGTGGCACCGAGCATCAGGCCGCGCACAACACCTCTAGCAGCCACACCAGCACTGCTGCCCCACCTTGACCGCAGGACGCGTCCGCTTCAGTCTGGATGGCCCAAGTCGCTCACCGCCTGCTGAACACGCCCCAGGTTGCGCAGTGCAGCCGCCGCGCACTCGTGCGCCGACGCCGAGCTGGCGCTTGCAAGCACACGCTCCAGGGCTGCAACTCCCCCGTATGCCCCAACTGCATCCCGGCTCTGCCCGCTCTCGCTGGTCAGAGCCACGAGCGCGCCGGCAGCCATCCAATGCACAGCAGCAGGACGCGCAGGCGCCAGCAGCCCGACCAGCGCCGCCACGCCCCCGCATTCCCTGACGCTGTCCCTGTTTTCAATGTTGTCAATGCACACGTTCCACAGCGCCGCAGCAGCGTGCTCAAGCACGACAGCAGGGCTGCCAGGCGCCAGCAGCTCCACCAGCGGCGCGATGCCCCCGCACCACCGCACGCAGACCCTGTTATGCGTGCTGCTGTTGCACAGGTTGCGCAGCGCTCCAGCAGCCTGCTCATGCACCGCGGCGGAGGCGCCGGGCGCGAGCAGACCCACCAGAGCCGCCACGCCCCCGCACTCCCTGATGCTGTCCATGTTCCGGATGTTACTCATGCACAGGTTGCGCAGCGCCCTAGCAGCCTGCTTGTGCATGGCAGCTGTCCCGCCGGGCGCCAGCAGTGCGACCAGAGCGGCAATGCCCCCACATTCTCGGACAATGTCACAGTTCTGGGCGTTGTCAATGCACAGGTTCCACAGCGCCCCAGCAGCCGCTCCCTGCACGGCAGCTGAGCGGCCGGGCGCCAGCAGCCCAACAAGCGCCGCGATGCCCCCGCATACCCGGACACTGTCGCGATTCTGGGCATTGTTAGAGCACAGGCAGCGCAGCGCCATAGCAGCGGCTTCCTGGACGGCAGCCGGGCCGCCGGGCGCCAGCAGCGCGACCAGTGCGACGATGCCCCCGCACTCCCTGACCCTGTCACAGTTCTGAGTATTGTCCACGCACAGTTTGTTAAGTGCAACAGCCGCCTGCTCTTGCTCAGCGGCGGAGCCGCCGGGCGCCAGGAGCGCAACACGCGCCGCGACGCCCCCGCACTCCTGCACGCTGTGATTAGGTTGACCGTTGCCCTCGCTCAAGGTTGCCAGCGCCCGCGCAGCGCGCTCCTGCGCAGCAGCGTTCGCGGATGGTGTCCCCGGGTTTGGCGACTCTTACCAGCCAGACGCCCACGCTTCCAGGCGCTGTCCTATCTTGGAGTGGGTGCACCGGATATGATCGCAGCCTACAGCGCATCTTCCTGGCCTGCTGACATACGTCCCCAAAAAGCTGCTGGGCGGCAGGCCTACCCGCGCCGCAGAGTTGTCGTCAGGTGCGGGCTGCTCGCAGCCGGAGCGCCCGGGCCAGAGCCATAGCTGTAGGAGGCGCATGGCTGGCAGTTTGAACGCCGAGCAGGAGGTGCCTCCCCCGCCCAGCGGCTCTGAAGCAGCGGGCCTGGAGCAGCCACAAACAGCTGCTCCTTATTACGCCTGGTGCGCGGAGGTCGATCCGACACCGACAACCGGGAGCCGTGCTGTGCTGTGCTACGTCTGCTGTGCTGCCCTGCCGACTTGCCCGGCGTGTGTGGAAAAAAAGCACCCAGCTGCTGAGCACCCAGGAGCACTGGGCATGTCAATACAACAGCAATGCTTGCTTGAGCATGCGCAGTTGAACTTGCAGCATGCGCAGCTGTAGTAAGCATGTGCACTTGCATTTGAAGCATACGCGATTAAACTTTAGAACTAGCACCTCTTGCAGAAGCTGTCCGCGGCCACAGGCGCCTGTGGTGTTTGAGGCGCGGGTGCATGCTGGGCGTATATGAGTACGAGTGATAATTAAAGCGCCACCCAGGCCTGTGTGTTCACGGGGCAGCTGGCATGACGCATGCGGATCACATCCCAAACCCAGCAGGCCCCTGTTACTTGCCCCAGGGCCTTGATTGTGCAGACAGTCTACGTCCCCTGCGGCAGCCGGCTATTAAAGTTGCGCAGGGGGGCAGGCGCCCCCCAGCGCGACAAAGTGCTGGTACTCGTGCCGCGCGCCGAGGTGCAGGTGCGCCATGGCGGCCGCCACGCAAAAGTGCATCTGACGCGGCGGCACGCAGCGGTCAGCGCAATACCGATGCCATCAGGTCTGTCAGGCAAGCGCGCATGGCAGGCAGCTGCAGGGCGCACGCGCCAGCCACCACAACTCGGGGCACGCGGCAGCCATGCATGGCAGCCAGCGCGGGTCTCGCGCGGGCGCTGCGGTCCCAAAGCAGGCACGGGTTGAATCACGGCGCATGCGACCAGGGTCCGCCGCTGCGTGGGCAAGGGGTAGGGCGCTCACGATTTGGTGGCTGTTGAGCCAGTAGTCAAACAGGCCGGGAGAGCGGCGCGCCGCAGGCTCCTTGCCACCCCTTTCTGCCAGCGGGACCACCAGGAGGCGCTCAGGCAGGCGCGCGACATTGACGGCGGCGCCCA
>JAABUX010007045.1_pt1 | contig 13283 bp, 13 predicted proteins | sample 5561851 | NCBI WGS metagenome assembly JAABUX01 (sample SAMN10711883, study PRJNA513361) | rock metagenome | isolation source: Antarctica rocks | place: Antarctica: Victoria Land, Richard Nunatak red sandstone | collected 2016-01-03 | reverse complement strand
CTTCGCCGACTACGACGCCATTGTCGCCGCCATCTGCGACGCCTGGAACCGCCTCATCGCCGACCCTCGCCGAATTACCTCCATCGGACACCGCGAATGGGCGAATACGGGTGCAAGCTAAGGGCGGCTGGTATTAGTGCGCCTGAAGGTTGACCGCGCTGGCGCGGCCCTGACGGTCGTCCTCAAGCTCGTAGCTGACTTTCTGGCCGTCGTTGAGTGTGCGCAGACCCGCACGCTCGACGGCGGAGATGTGGACGAAAACGTCCTTATTGCCGCCCTCGGGCGTGATGAAACCAAAGCCCTTGTCGGGATTGAAGAATTTAACGGTACCGGTCGCCATGGAAGTCTCTCCTTGATGGCAAGTTGCAACACCCTCGGACGGATTGCCCGGGGGTCGCCTCGAATCGCTCAGGAGAAATGGGGCTGAAGCGCCGCAGTCCGTCGTCAGCAGTCGTCAGCTTTCTACATATGGAGCGCCGGGGAAAAATTGCGACCCCCAAGCGGTCCGCACCTCGTAGCTTGTTCGCGCCGTCTAAACCGGATTTTCGAGACTGAACGTTTCGCTTTGCTCGTCGTAGCTGAACGCCTCCGCGAACCGCCCCCAATCGATGACCGCGCGCAGTGTCTCCTCGGCATAATCTTCGGACATGTAATCCTCGAGCTCCTCGTGGAAGCGAGCGAGGCGGGCACGGTGGGTGGGACGTTCGTCGAGGACGCGGCGGATCAGGCCGACGATGGGGACGAAGGTCAGCAGTTGTTGCGCGAACAGCTTCTTGCGCTCGTCGGTATCGAGGTCCGCGAACAGCTTCCCCGCCGCTGTGAGACGGATGCGGCCTTCGCCGAGTTCGCCCAAACGCAGCAGCTGCAGCACTTCTGCAATCGGAAACAGCTCGTCCAATTCCAGATACAGCGCCGACGCCAGCGCGGGGAGTTCGGCCTCGCCGTTCGAGGGCGGGGCGGCGACCGCCTCGATCAGGCCCGCGATGAGGTTGGTCGAGACTTCGGGGATGATCATGCCGACGCCGGTACCCGGAAAACCGGCCTGCACGGCGGATGCGACCGTCGGCCCGCGCTGGGTCATCAAGCGGTAAATGTCATTCACCATCTCGCGGAAAGCGGGGTCCAACCGGTTGCGCGGATGTTTTAGCGTCACCTTAAGTTCGCGCTTTATCCTTCCGGGATTACTCGAAAAAACAAGGATGCGGTCGCACATCAGCACCGCCTCTTCGATGTTGTGCGTCACCATCAGGATCGAGCCGATCGGCAAGCGCCCCTCGATCCACAGATCGATCAGATCGGTGCGCAGCGTCTCCGCCGTCAGCACGTCGAGCGCCGAGAATGGCTCGTCCATCAGCAGCAGATCGGGATGTACCACGAGCGCGCGCGCCAAGCCGACGCGCTGGCGCATCCCGCCCGACAGCTCCTTGGGGTAGGCGCTCTCGAATCCATCCAGCCCGATCAGATCGATCGCTTCGACCGCGAGCCGTCGCCGCTCGGCCTTGGCGACGCCCTTCGCCTCGAGGCCTAGTTCCACATTCTCGAGCACGGTCAGCCACGGGAACAGCGCGAAGGACTGGAACACCATCGCCACACCTTCCGCCGGACCGGTTACCGCGTGTCCCTGCCATGCGACCGACCCCTGCGTCGGCGTCAGCAGCCCCGCGATGATGCGCAGCAGCGTGGATTTACCCGAACCCGAGCGGCCGAGCAGCCCGACCATCTCGCCGCGCCGGATGGTGAGATCGACGCCCTCCAGCACCACCAGATCGGCCGCGCCGCCCGCCTTGTGGTAACTGCGCCCGACCTGTTTCACATCGAGCAGCGCCGCAGGTGTCGCCATATCGCCCCTCGTCTCAGTCGTGCTGCAGCCGTTTGGCGGCGTAGGCGTAGAGCGGTCGCCACAGCAAGCGGTTGAACGCGATGACGAAGACGCTCATCACCGCTGTACCAAGGACGATCCGGGGGTAATCACCCGCCGTGGTCGCCTGCGCGATGTACGCGCCCAGCCCGTGCGCGGTCACGGTGTTGCGCTTCCACTGCACGAGTTCGGCGACGATGCTCGCGTTCCACGATCCCCCCGACGCGGTGATCGCGCCCGTGATGTAATAGGGCGCGATCCCGGGCAGCATCACGGAGCGCCACCACTGCCAGCCTTTGACGCCGAAGCTAGCGGAGGCTTCCTTGAGATCACCCGGGAACACGCTCGCCCCCGCGATGACGTTGAACAGGATGTACCACTGCGTTCCCAGGACCATCAGCGGGCTGAGCCAGATGTCCGCGTTCAGCCCGTAGCTCAGGATCGCGGCGACGACGAAGGGGAACAGCAGGTTGGCGGGGAACGCGGCCAGAAACTGCGCGATCGGCTGCACAAGTTGGGTGAGTTTGGGCCGTAGCCCGATCCACACCCCGATCGGCACCCAGATGACGGTCGCCAGCGCGATCAGCACGATAACGCGCGCAAGCGTGAAGGCTCCCAGCAAGCTCGCATGGCCCACCTCGCGCCAGCTCAGCGTCGCGCCGACATAGTCCGCGATGCGCCACACCGCCCCCGCCACGAGCGCGAGGATAACGCCCATCCACAGCCGATCGGTCCAGTTGCGCACGGGGCCATCCGCGGGTTCGGGTTCGGCGGCGGTGCGCACCGGGAACAGCGGCCAGCGCGCGACCGAGCGCAGCGCCTCGCCCACGGGCGCGATCAGCTGCGTCACCAACCGCGAACGCCCGACCATCTCGAGCACCCAGCTGCGCGGTGGCTCGCTCGTCTGCGTCTGCTCGAAGCGAAACTTTTCCGCCCACGCGACGATCGGGCGGAACAGCAACTGATCGTACGCCAGGATGACCAGGAACATCGCCAGGATCGCGTAGCCGATCGCGCGCATATCTCCCTGGGCGAGCGCGACCGCGACATAGGAACCGATGCCGGGCAGCTTGATTTCGGTGTTGCCGACCGTGATCGCCTCGGAGATCGTCAGGAAGAACCAGCTGCCGCTCATCGACAGCATCGTATTCCACACGAGGCCCGGCGCGCCGAAGGGGGCCTCCAACCGCCAGAATCGCTGCCAGCCGGTGAGGCGGAAGCTCGCGCTCGCCTCGACCAGATCGGCGGGAACCGATTTCAGCGACTGGTAGAAGCTGAACGCCATGTTCCACGCCTGCGCGGTGAAGATCGCGAAGATAGACGCCAGCTCCACCCCCGCGACCGATCCCGGGAACAGGCTGAGAAACAGGACGGTGGTGAAAGTCAAAAACGACATCACCGGCACCGATTGCAGCACGTCCAAAGCGGGCACGATGATCAGTTCGGCCTTGCGGTTCTTCGCCGCGAGCGTGGCGAAGACGAAGGTGAACAGGAGCGAGGCCGTGATCGCGGCGAACATGCGCAGCGTGGTGCGCAGCGCATATTCAGGCAGCATCGAGGGCGAGAGGCTGATCGGCGCCCGGTGCAGCGCCGCGATGGGCAGCAGCGCCTCGCGCGCGCCGTGCGCGACTGCGACCAAGGTGGCGAACAGCAGCGCCAGCGCGGCCGCGTCCCAGATATTGGGCACGAGCCGGGCCAACCGCAGGCTGGGCGGCTGGTAGAGGCGGATTGTGGGCCAGCGTGTCGGCATGGACGGGCCTTAGTCGCCCGGGCGCGCCTGTCCAACTTGGCTGCGGATGGGCTGCTGGGAATTGGCTGTTAGCTAGGCAGCTCTGATCGGGTGATCGCCTCCGCTTCAATCTCGACGCGCCACTCGGGCCGCAGCAACGCCGCGACGACGACCATCGTGGCGACCGGCTTGTCTGCCCCGAACGCCTGCGCGTGCGCGCTGCCGACCGCGTCCGCGTCGGCTGGATCGACGATGAACATGCGCGTGGCAATCACGCGCCCGGGGCCGAGCTCGGCAACCGCGTGGGCGATGATGGCGCAGCAGCGGGCGGCCTGCGCGTGCGCGTCGCCCGGGGTGGAGGTGCCGTCGGCTTCGATCGGTGCGGTGCCCGCGACGAGGATGCAGTCCCCCTCGCGCCGGGCGCGCGCGAACCCGTACAGGGCTTCATAGGGCGAGGCGGAGGCAAGCACGGCCACAGCGGTTACTTAGCTGGCCGCGCCCCGCTGGTCACCCCATCGTCGGGATAACGAAGGCGTTCTCCACCCGCGCCGGGCCGCCATCCTCGGCTTGGGCGGTGAGCGAACCGACGCCCGGCCAGCGCTGCGTGACCGTCTTCACGCGCGTCCAGAAGCGCACGCCTTCCATGCCGTGCTGGTTGGTATCGCCGAACGCGCTACGCTTCCAGCCGCCGAAGGTGTGATACGCGACCGGCACCGGGATGGGCACGTTGATGCCGACCATTCCCACCTCGACCCGGTCGGCGAACGCGCGCGCCGCCGCGCCCGAGCGGGTGAACAGCGCGACGCCGTTGCCATATTGGTGCGCCGAAGGCAGCGCGATCGCCTCGTCCAGATCGGCAGCGCGTACGATCTGAAGTACGGGGCCGAAAATCTCCTCGCGGTAGGTGCGCATCGCGGGCGTCACGCGGTCGAACAGCGTGGGGCCGACGAAAAAGCCGTCCTCATGTCCCTGCATCGTATGCCCGCGCCCGTCGACGACCAGCTCGGCCCCCTCGTCCACGCCCATCTGGATATAGTTCTCGATCTTAGCCTTGTGCGCGGCGGTGACCACCGGGCCATAGTCCGCGTCGGGATCGGTCGAGACGCCGACGCGCAGTTTGGCGATCGCGGGGATCAGTCGCGCGCGCAGTTCGTCGGCAGTGCGCTCGCCGACGGGCACGACCACGGGTAGCGCCATGCACCGCTCCCCCGCGCTGCCGAACGCCGCGCCGAGCAGGTCGTTGACCGTCTGGTCCATGTCCGCATCGGGCAGCACGATGCCGTGGTTCTTCGCTCCGCCCATCGCCTGCACGCGCTTGCCCGCCGCGACGCCGCGTTGATATACATAATGCGCGATGTCGCTCGAGCCGACGAAGCTCACGGCCTTGACGTCCGGGTGATCGAGGATCGCGTCCACGGCCTCCTTGTCGCCGATAACCACATTCAGCACGCCTTCGGGCAGTCCGGCTTCGAGCATCAGCTCGGCCAACCGGATCGGCACCGAAGGATCGCGCTCGGACGGCTTGAGTACGAACGCGTTGCCGCACGCGATCGCGACGCCGAACATCCACATCGGGATCATCGCGGGGAAGTTGAACGGCGTGATCCCCGCGCACACGCCCAGCGGTTGCCGCCACGAGAACACGTCGATCCCCGGCCCCGCGCCCTGCGTGTATTCGCCCTTGAGCACATGCGGGATTCCGCACGCGAACTCGATCACCTCGAGCCCGCGCTGGACGTCTCCGCGCGAGTCCGCGAGTACCTTGCCATGCTCGGCCGAGAGCATCCGGGCTAACTCGTCCATGTGCGCTTCGACCAGCGCCTTGAACGCGAACATCACGCGCGCACGCCGCTGCGGGTTGGTCGCTCCCCACGCGGGCTGCGCGGCCTTGGCGACCTCGACCGCTCGGCGGACCGCGTCCGCACCATCGAGCGGCGCGCGGTGCTGGATGCGGCCGGTGTTGGGATCGAAGACGTCGCCCCAGCGCTTGCCGGTGTGAGGGTGCGCGCGGCCCGCGATGTGATGGGCGAGATCGGTCATGGGCGGGTCTCCGTTGTCACGGTTCTATAGCCACACCGCACGAACATGCGCCACGCCCCCGGCGATGGCTCAGGCCGCTCGTGCGACAGGCAGGGCGTTCGCCGCCGCCTCCGCCGCCGCCTCGAACGCAAGGCTGATCGAGGGATGCCGTGCGCGGTAGGGGAGCGCGGGGGCGAACACGTCAAGCGCGGGCCAGGGCGCCGCGCTCTCCCCTTTCAGGTACGCCGCCAGCCCGTCGCGTGCCGCCGCCAGTTCGTCGGCGGTGCGCCCGATCACGCCCGCGCCGAGCACGGCGGCCGAAGCCTGCCCTAGCGCGCACGCGCGCACTTCCTGGCCGAAGCGCTCCACCCGGCCATCGTCGCCTAGCGCCACATGCGCGATCACCCGGCTGCCGCAGATCGGGCTGACGCGCGTGACCGAGGCGTGCGCGTGGGCCAGCTTGCCCTCATGCGGGATCGCCGAGGCGAGGCGCAGGATCGCGGCGTTGTAGAGTTGTTCGGACATGTTTGGCGAAATAAGCGCGCGCGCCGCGTGTGGCTAGACGCGCCGCCAAGTGGTGCCGGTGGGACCGTCCTCGAGCAGGATGCCCTCAGCCTCGAGTTCGGCGCGGATTCGGTCGGCGGTGGCGAAATCGCGGGCGGCGCGGGCGGTATTGCGGGCGTCCTTGCGTGTTTCGATTTCGTTGTCCGAACAGGATGCTATGACGAAGGCACTCATAGTCACCCCAACTGAACCAATATCGAACGTTATGTTCACGGGGTGCATCGGTTCGCCAAAGGAAAAAAAACGTCCGATCGCATCGAGCATTGATCTCGCTTCAGTTCGTTCCACTATAGATGATGACGTGGTTACAATCTTACGATATTCTTGCATAATCCTGATTGCAAAAGGTGTGTTTAGATCATCGCAGAGAGCGTCAATGAAAGCAGCTGGCAAATCTCCCTGCAACGAGGGAAGATCAGTTGATGATCGAACAGCAGCCCCAAGCGAGTCCAGGATCGACGTTGATTGCTCGATTAATTCACTATTCCACGTCAGTGGCTGACGGTAGTGTGCAGACATAAGAGACAGCCGCAAAGCGCTTCCCTTAACTCCGGCGTCCAGCAACTCCCCCACGCTCACCACATTCCCCGCCGACTTGGACATCTTGTCCGCGCCCATGCTGAGGAAGCCGTTGTGCATCCACACGCGCGCCAGCTCGGCCCCGCCGTTGGCGCAGCGCGACTGCGCCGCCTCGTTCTCGTGGTGGGGAAAAATCAGGTCGAGGCCGCCCGCGTGGATGTCGATCGTCTCGCCCAGCAGCTCGCGGATCATCGCCGAGCATTCGATGTGCCAGCCCGGGCGGCCACGGCCCCAAGGCGAGTCCCAGCCCGGCTGCGCATCCGAACTCGGCTTCCACAGCACGAAATCCGCCCCGTCCCGCTTGTAGGGCGCGACCTCGACGCGCGCGCCCGCCAGCATCGCCGCCCGATCCCGCCCGGACAAAGAGCCATAGTTCGGGTCCGCCGCCACGGAGAACAGCACGTGCCCCTCCGCTGCATACGCCACGCCCCGGTCGATCAACTTCCCGATCAACGCGATCATCGCTGGGACATGGTGGGTGGCGTGCGGGGCGAGCGTCGGAGCTTCCACCCCCAGCGCCGCCATGTCCTCGTTATAAAACCGCTCGTACCGCGCCGCGATCTCGTCAACCGCGACGCCCTCGCGTGCCGCCGCAGCCATGATCTTGTCGTCGATGTCGGTGATGTTGCGCGCGTAGACGAGGCTATCCGCGCCATAGAGATGCCGCAGCAACCGCGCCAGCACGTCGAAGACCACCGCAGGCCGTGCATTGCCGATGTGCGCGCGCGAATAGACCGTCGGCCCGCACACATACATGGTGATGCGCCCCGGATCGCCCGGGACGAACACCTCCTTGCGCCGTGTGCGGGTATTGTAGAGCCGCAGCTCGCTCACTTCGCGGGCTTGTCCTTCGCCGGATGATCGGGGGCGATCAGTCCGCTCAGCGCGTCGCGCGCGCGCTCCGAATAGCCCTTGCCCTTGGCGTCCACCCGATGCCCGCGCCGCTCCTCGACCCAGTCGATCATCGCGTGGCTCGTCACGCGCAGCAGCGGCTCGGATCGCGACGCGCGCAGCCATTCGGGCCGCGGCTCGTCATGCCCCCAGGCGGTATCCATCACCAGCGTGATCGCCAAATACAGGAGCGATGCCCCGATCACCGCCTTCGCCGCGCCGAAGCCGAAGCCGAGGAACCGATCGACCGGCCCGATCACCGAGTTGCGCGTTCGGTGCCCGAGATTGTTCGCCAGCGCGCGGAACACCGCGAAGGTCAACACGAAGACCAGCGCGAAGGCGAGCACCGCGCCGCCCGATTGCGTGCCCACCCAGCCGCTCGCCGCCGCCGCGACGGGCTTGTAGAACAGCCGCAGCGCCACCGCCCCCGCCACCCACGCGAGCAGGCTCAGCACCTCGGTCACGAACCCGCGCAGTGCGCCCATGGCGGCGCCGAGCACGATCATCAGCAGCACGACGATATCGAAAGCGGTGAAGGCGGGCATCCCGGTCCCATGTGGCGGCGTGCGCGGACGGGGTCAACGCGCCGCCCTCGCGCAGCCCAGCCACGCCCGCTATACGGACGCGATGCAATTCGCCCTCACCGAAGACCAGCGCCAAATCCAGGAGATGGCGCAGCGCTTCACCGCCGATCGGCTCACCCCGCAAGCCGCGCACTGGGACGAGCACCATATCTTCCCGCGCGACGTGATCCGCGAGACCGCCGATCTCGGCTTCTCGGCGATCTATGTGAGCGAGGCGGGCGGCGGCATCGGCCTTGGACGCGTCGAGGCGGCGTTGATCTTCGAGGCGATGGCGTATGGCTGCCCCAGCACATCCGCGTTCATCTCGATCCACAACATGGCGTCTTGGATGATCGACGGCTTCGGCTCGGCCGAGCTGAAGGCGCGCTACCTCCCCGATCTGGTCGCGATGAACCGCCTCGCCAGCTACTGCCTGACCGAACCCGGTTCGGGCTCGGACGCGGCCGCGATGCGCACGCGGGCCGAGCTGGACGGGGATCATTACGTCGTCACCGGCTCCAAGGCCTTCATCTCGGGGGGCGGCGAGAACGAGGTGTACGTGACGATGGTCCGCACCGGCGGGCCGGGGGCGGCGGGGATCAGCGCGCTGGTGATCGACAAGGACATGCCCGGCGTCAGCTTCGGCAAGCCCGAGCGCAAGATGGGCTGGCATTCGCAACCCACCGCGCAAGTCAATTTCGACGGCGTGCGCGTGCCGGTGGCGAACCGGGTGGGCGAGGAGGGGGACGGGTTCAAGATCGCGATGACGGGGCTGGACGGTGGCCGGTTGAACATCGGTGCCTGCTCGCTGGGCGGGGCGCAGCGGTGCCTGGACGAGTCGATCACTTACACGCGCGGACGCAGCCAGTTCGGCAAGGCGCTTTCGGACTTCCAGGCGACGCAGTTCCGCTTGGCCGACATGGAGACCGAACTGCAGGCCGCGCGCCAGTTGCTCTACACCGCCGCCGCCAAGGTGAGCGAGGGCGCGCCCGACAAGACCAAGTTCGCCGCGATGGCCAAGCGCTTCGCGACCGATACTGGTTCGAAGGTGGTCGACGAGGCGCTGCAACTGCACGGCGGCTATGGGTATTTGCAGGATTACCCGATCGAACGCTTCGTGCGCGATCTGCGCGTGCACCGGATCTTGGAGGGGACGAACGAGATCATGCGGGTGATCATCGCGCGCGAGATGATGCGCGCGGCGAACTAGGGGCGATACTGGTCGGCGCACGGCGCGATGCGCGTTGGCCGAGGGGAAACGAAGTTCACAAAGTCTCCGGCGCTATGGGTGTGTCGCGAATGCCTGTCCTCGTGGGGTGTGTCGCAAAGGTATGTCCTCGTTTGCATAACCATTTAGGTTACACAGAAGCAAGTTGGAGTCAAGCGGGGCGCCCTTGATCGACCGGGTGGGGTGGAGCTGCGTAGAGTAGGACTGGGGGCGATCTACCTGTTGGCTCGCCTCGAGGCGTCAACCGCAGCGGAGGCGCACAGGCGTTGCCGCACCTTCGCCGAGTGTGGGAAGAGTAAGCACGGGTTCGCGGCCCTGGGCGAGCAGGTCGGCTTCGGCGGTGGGCTGGTCGAAGAAGACGAGTAGTGCGCGCTGTTGTCGGGCGGGAACGTCCAACTCGCTGCGATCGGGGCGATCGACTGTGTAGAGGGTGCGGGGCGCTGGATGATCGGGATCACGGCTAACGTCGACGCCGGTCACGTCGGCCACATGGTCAAGCCGATATCGGATGTTGCCTACCGCCATTGCAAACCCGTCCGGCGCGACTCGCAAAGGAGCCGGTCCGGCCGTTAGATCGACGTCAAGCGTGATCAGCCCCTGCTGGCGGCAGCGTCCCGCGATCGTCCAGCGTGCGCCCGCGGCGCTGGCGTGGACCACGGTTCGACCGCCGGCTTCCTCGGTGGTGGTGTTGGCGGTGCCTCCGGACGCCGCAGTCAGCCATTCACCTTCGTGCGGGTTGTGACACGCGGCAAGGAGTGTGAGCGCAAGTGTGGCGAGGAGCACCGACGTGAGACGGAGCGTGACTGGTAGCATCAGGGTGCTGCAACGAGTTGGCTGGCTGGAAGCGCGAGTTTATGGCGCGTGTCGCTGTTCGGACCGCCCAAGTTGCGATCGGCCGTAAGTCCGTTTCGCTGTTGGAATGCGCACAGCGCATCAAGCGTTGCGCTGTGCGACTGGCCCAAAATCCCATCAGCATACCGGGCTTCGAGATAGCCAAGCTCAACTAGACGGTCCTGCAACGATTTGATCACGGGATCGCCACCCTTGGACAATCCAATTGCGCGATAGGGAGCGTTGCGGTCGCGGGCACGCACAACATCACGCAAATATGGAAATCTCGCATCCCATGGCGAGGCGCCACCGCCATAGGTTCCTTTACCAAATGTCCAGCGCTCAAGCCGTCGCTCGTGTTCCGAGATAAACCAGCTCTGCACCAGCATTGCCTGTTGCTCGACGTTGAAGTTGTTCCAGTTCTCACCGACGCGCGTCCAATCGATGATGTAAGCCATCGCGCGATGCTCGTTCCACCCGTGCCACTCCCGCTTGGTCCAAACATCGCGTAGACCTTCGGTGAGCTGAGACAATATCGATTGGCCCATGTAGAATGTAGGATAGACGCCGTTCTCGCCTTGCCACACGTGGCATAGTTCATGGATGAACGTCGATAGTTCGCCAGCTGCTCGCGCCCCAACCTCGAATACGCGCTTACCCCAATTGATCGTGTAGTAGAACGTGGAATCAGTCAGCGAACGTCCGGCAAGTGTCACCGCCGAACCGAGTTCGAGATCGGTGATTTGAATGCGATCGTAGGGAAGCACGTCCAGATAAACCCAACGCGCGTCGGCCACTTCCTGCGGTGTAAGTGGGCGGGCACGCACAGGCATCGGTCTCCATCGGCGCTTAATTTCGAGCGACGATATATCGTTCGTGATATACGCGCCAGCTTGCCATTAACGCCGGATTTCGCTACCGGACTCTCATCACCAACGCGGGCACATAGCCCGGTCGCGGCTCCCGGCCGTGTCCCGCCCGCGCCAGGATCAACCGGACAGGAGATATCCATTATGGCGACCCCACAGGTCTCTATGGCGCAATTGCTCGAGGCAGGCGCCCACTTCGGACACCAGACGCATCGCTGGAACCCGCGCATGGCCCCGTATATTTTCGGGGACCGGAACGGCGTCCATATCATCGATCTTTCGCAAAGCGTGCCGCTGTTCAGCCGCGCGCTCGATTTCGTGCGCTCGACGGTGGCGGCGGGGGGCAAGGTGCTCTTCGTGGGGACCAAGCGCCAGGCGCAGGAGCCGATGGCCGAAGCCGCGCGGCGCTCGGGGCAATTTTACGTCAACCACCGCTGGCTGGGCGGGATGCTGACCAACTGGAAGACGATCTCGGGATCGATCAAGCGCTTCAAGGGGCTGGAGGAGCAGCTGTCGGGCGACACCGCCGGGCTGACCAAGAAGGAAGTGCTGCGACTGACGCGCGAGCGCGACAAGTTCGAGCTTAGCTTGGGCGGCATCCGCGACATGGGCGGGCTGCCTGATGTGATCTTCGTGATCGACGTCAACAAGGAGGCGCTGGCGGTCAAGGAAGCCAACACGCTGGGCATTCCGGTGGTGGCGATCCTCGATACGAACACCGATCCGGCGGGCATTGCGTTTCCGGTGCCGGGGAACGACGACGCTTCGCGCGCGATCAAGCTGTATTGCGATGCGGTTTCGGATGCGATCCTCGACGGGCGGCAGGGGCGGTCGCGCGACATGGGGGTGGACATGGGCGCGATGGAGCAGCCCGAGATGGAGCCGGTGCTGATCGTGCACGACCGCGCGGCGGCCGAGGCGCCGCAGCCGGTGTTTACGGGCGAGGAGCTGGTACCCGCGCCGGAGCCGGCGCTGGCGCTGGCGCAAGAACCCGTATTGGCCAGCGCTTCGGCGTAAGTCACACTGTTGCAACAAGCACGCGTCATCCCGGCCTCCGCGCCGGGATCCATCTGTCTGCGTGCTGTCCGACGGCACGCAGAAGAAGGTGGATCCTGAAACGAGTTCAGGATGACGGACCAGACAAGAGGACAGACGAACATGGCCGAGATCAGCGCCACTACGGTGCGCGACCTGCGCGAGCGCACGGGCGCGGGAATGATGGATTGCAAGAAGGCGCTCGCCGCGAACGATGGGGACATGGAGGCGAGCTTCGACTGGCTGCGCGCCAAGGGCCTCGCGTCGGCGGCGAAGAAGGCGGGTCGTACCGCGGCCGAGGGGCTGGTGGGCGTGGGTGTGCATGGGGTGCGCGGCGCGGTGGTCGAGGTCAATTCGGAGACCGATTTCGTCGCCAAAAATGCGCAGTTCCAGGCGTTCGTGCGCGGTGTGGTCGAGGTGGCGCTGGACGTCGGCCATGATGTGGCGGCGATCGGCGCTGCGCCGATGCCGGGCGGGACGGGGACGGTGGCGGAGGCGCTGACGAACAATATCGCCACGATCGGCGAGAACCAGACGCTGCGGCGCGCGGCTTTGCTCGAAGTGGGCCACGGGCTGATCGCGTCCTACATTCACAATGCGGTGGTCGATGGGCTGGGCAAGATCGGCGTGCTGGTGGCGCTGGAGAGCGCGGCCTCGGTTGAGGTGCTGGCGCCGTTGGGGCGGCAGTTGGCGATGCATGTGGCGGCGGCGAACCCGCTGGCGCTGGACAGTGACGGGATCGATGCGGAACTGCTCGAGCGCGAGCGGGCGATCGCGCGCGAGAAGGCGGCGGGGAGCGGCAAGCCGCCCGAGATCGTCGAGAAGATGATCGAAGGGGGCGTCCGCAAGTTCGCGTCCGAGAACGCGCTGATGAGCCAGGTGTTCGTGATCGACGGCAAGTCCAAGATCGCCGACGTGGTGGCGAAGGTGGCGAAGGACGCGGGCGAGGCGATCGCGCTCACGGGCTTCGTGCGCTTCCAGCTGGGCGAGGGCATCGACCGTGGGCCGGAGACCGACTTCGCCGCCGAGGTTGCGGCGGCGGCGGGGCAGGGGTAGGCCGCTCGCTGATCCGCTGCGCTGGCGGGAGTAGGATTGCGTGCGCGAGGATGAGACCATG
>JAABUX010007042.1_pt1 | contig 13289 bp, 18 predicted proteins | sample 5561851 | NCBI WGS metagenome assembly JAABUX01 (sample SAMN10711883, study PRJNA513361) | rock metagenome | isolation source: Antarctica rocks | place: Antarctica: Victoria Land, Richard Nunatak red sandstone | collected 2016-01-03 | reverse complement strand
AATGCCGATGTGCCGGCGTCGTGCGCGGATTGGCCCACCTACGGTGGCATCAAAGGGAGGATTGGCCCATTTAATGTGGGACTCTTGGCCCACTGAACGTGAGATACCGCGCCGTTTTACGCGTGGGGTAGCACCCCACGAAACCGTGGTCATGCGGCGACCTCCGTGGGAGGAGCTTTGGCGCGCCTCCGTCGCGCTGCGCACGCCCGGCCGACGTCGTCCGTCTGACGCGGCGGGAGTGCACCCGCCGCCGGGGGGACACGATAGCGGAGCAGTTCTTCCATGGTCCAGACATGGTCGGTCAGACCGGCGGCCATGGCTGGAGTGCGCTCCAGCCACGTGCGTCGCCCGCAGGCACGGAGGCGGAGGCTCGCGTGGGGCCAGCACATGTTGTAGGTCGTGCCGACGAGCCACATCCCGCTGGTCAGCAGGGCCGCACCGTGGGCCAGGCGGCGTCCGCGCCGGGTCAGGGGCGCCAACGCGGCGCGGAACGTCGCGTTGAGCCGCTCGATGTAGGAGGTGTTGATCTGGGTGCCACCCCGCGTGGCCGCGATGGCGTCCGTGACCGCCTCCGCCGTGCCAAAGACCACCCGCCGCGTGACGTCCACCAACCGCCGCCCGTTGTGACTCTTGACGACCTGCGCCAGCAGCACGGTGTCGGGCAGGACCAGAGGGGGGCGGCCGGGCCGTCCCGTGTGCACCGCCACCCGGAACACCGTGCGCACCGCCCCCACATAGGCGGCGAACCCGTCGACGCAGAGCAGCAGGGCCGTGCTGGCGGCGCACGCGGCGACCCGCCGCAGCGTTGCCGTGACCAGGGCTCCGTCCCGCGCCGGGCTGAGGTCTCCGCCCAGCCACAGGCGCGAGGGGACGGCCAGCGCCAGCGCTTGCCAGATCCGCCCCTTGCACACCTTCACGCAGATCTCGTCGACCTGCACCTGACCCAGATCCACCTGCCCCGTCTCCACCACCGCCGCATGCACCCGCGCGGCGTGGGTCCCCGTGCGGTACAGCCACGCCGCCACCGTGCGCTCGTCCAGCCCGAACGCGGCCACGATGGCCGGCGTCGGGCAGCCGTGGCACAGCAGCGTCATCACCAGCACCATCAGCTCCACCGGGTGATGCAGTCGGTAGAGCGCTGTTCCTCGCGTCGCCGCGAAGGTCTTGCGGCACCGCGTACAGCGGTAGCGCTGCTTCTTCTGACTATGGATACCAATGTTCCCTCGCCCCGGCTGCCCCTTGTCAGGACAGGCCGGGTTCGGGCAAAATACGCTTTGCGGGTCCATGTGGTGTACGTTCCTGGCCGTGTGAGCGAGACACGGCTAGCTTCAGCATGCCGCATGCGACCCGTTCCTGTCATTATCGACCCTCCTCCACGCTTTAGTGGGGTGGTACCAGCACGCCATTCGTGAGGGGATTAACGTCAACGTGACGCTCGTCTTCGCCCTCGACGCCTACCGGCAGGTGGCCGCGGCATACATCGCCGGCCTGGAGCAGCGCGCCGCCGCCGGCCAGCCCCTCGACCGGATCGCCTCGGTGGCCTCGTTTTTCGTCAGCCGCGTCGATACGGCGGTGGATAAGAAGCTCGACGCGCTTATTGCCGAGGCGAATGACGAGAGCAAGAAAAGGGGGCTCGCCGCGCTGCGCGGCACGGCGGCCCTCGCCAACGCGACGCTCGCCTACGCCGCCTATCAGGAGATTTTCTCCGGCCCGCGCTGGGAGGCGCTGGCGCGCCAGGGGGCCAGGACGCAGCGGTGCCTATGGGCCAGCACGAGCACCAAGAACCCCGCGTACCGGGACATCCTCTACGCCGAGCAGTTGATCGGCTCCGAGACCGTGGACACGATGACGCCGGCGACCATCGACGCCTTCCTCGACCACGGCCAGGTCGCCCGCACGGTGGATCGGGATGTGGCGGGGGCGCGGCGCGCGTTCGCCGCGCTCGAGCGGGCGGGCATCTCCCTGGACGCGGTAACGGAGCAGTTGCAGCGGGACGGCGTGCGGCAGTTCGCCGACTCCTTCGACGCTCTGACCACGACGATCACCGCCAAGCGTGCGGAGATGCTGGCCCAGGCCCGGTGAGGGAACAACGCTCACCACAGGTAGGAGTTCTGCCCCGGTGTCACATGGCGGCAGGCAAGAAACGAAGAAACGAGGAGGAGACCGATGGTGACGCACCACACCCAATCCCCGGACAGTCCACAACGTCCCGATCAGCCCGCTCTGCCCGGTCAACCGTCCTATCCCTATCCAGAAACGCCAATCCCCGGCCAGCCTCCGGGTACCGCGATCCCCGGTCAGCCGCCGCTGCCGGGCACGCCCGATCTCCCAGGGCGGCCGCCCGTCCCGGAGACGCCGCTTCCCGGCCAGCCCCCACTCCCCGGCACCTCCCCGCTGCCAGGAGAAGGTGACGGGCCGGAGCCCCTGGTCCGCGCCGTGGTCGCGCGCGGTGGCGATGACGGTCACCGCGCTGCGGCGGGTCACGGCCCCGTGTGACGGTCACCAGGACCGGCTAGGGCACGACCGGCGCTGAGGGGTGCTGCTTGTTGTCCGTGGCCAGTTCCTCCTCCGCTCCCTTCTGCTTCTCCTGCGCCACCACAGCCTGCACGACGGCCTGCGCATCGCCGCCGCGCAGTTCGCGCCAGGCCGCCGTGCCGACGGCCTGGAGCACGCCCGCCAGGGGCGCGCCGAAGAGCGCGCCCCACAAGCCGAACAACTCGCTGCCGGCGACCAGCGCGAGCAACGCCGTCGCCGGATGAATCCCCACCGCCTTGCCCATGATGCGCGGCCCCACCACATCGCCCTCGATCACATGCACGACGGCGAAGTAGACCAGGACCAGCAGCGCCACCACCGGGCCTTGAAAGAGGGCGATCAGGACGCACACCGTGCCGGAGATAAGCACCCCGATGATGGGGATGAACTCCATGAAGAACGCGAGCACGCCCAGCAGCACGGCATAGGGGACGTGCAGGACGAGCATGCCGCCGCCCACGAGCACCCCGACGAGCGCCGCCAGCGTCAGCGTGCCCCGGATGTAGCCGCCGACCACCTGGTTCACGATCGCGATCAGCAGGCCGGTGCGCCAGCGTTGGGCGCCGGGGGTCTCGCGGCGCAGCCGCCGGGCGATCGTCGGCCCATTCGCGGTCAGGTACACGCTCAGGATCAGGATCAGCACGAGGTCGATCAGCGTGGCCACGATCCCCGAGACGAGGCCGAGCGATTCCGTCGCCGCCGTCGTGCCCACCCCCCGGACGGAGCCGATGGCCTGCTGCTGCGCGGAGTGGAGCGTGCCCGGCGTGACCCCGAACGGCCGCAGGAGGGGGAGGAGCCGCGGTTCGAGGTGCTGGGCCTGCCGCGCATAGCGGGGGAGGTTGTCGACCAGGCTGGTGACCTGTGTGGCCGCAGTGACGACGAGGAAGGCGATCAGGCCGAGCGCCAGCGCGAAGCCGAGCACGTACGCCACGGCGATGGCCACGCTGCGGGGCAGCCAGCGCCCGAGCAGGGAAACTAGCGGGGTGAGCGCGAAGGCCACGATGCCGCTCAAGAGCAGCGTCAGCAGGGCCTTGGCGACGTGCGCCAGGAGCCAGCCCCCGACCAGAACGATGGACAGCCACGCGAGGATGATCAGGGGCAGATAGAGCGCGCGCTGCCAGGACGTGGGCATCTGACCCGCTGTCCGCGGGGTGCGTGAAACCATGACAGCCTCCTTTTTCACATGTGACATCACCGATCCATGCGATGGTTCATGATCGCATCGCGTTGACCGTCAAGGCAACGGACGGCTTAGCGCGGGCCGCGCGCCCTACGGCGTCGGGTGGGCTATAACGCCCCCTGGCGGTGGGTTGTCCACCGCTGTCGCGTGCTCCTCCCCATGGTCCACGCGCGGACGGGGCACCCCTGATAGGGGTGCCCCGTCCGCGCGGTGCCGTGCCCCACTTACAGCCTATCCGGAAAATCGTTAGAGAGGTTTATGCAGCCGTTGAGCGCGTGTTTAGGCACTTTCCGGATAGGCTGTTAGGCGGCGACACCCGTGGCGTGTGTGTCGCGTGCCGCGTGGCGCATGCCGAGGGTCCCGCCCACCGCGGCCGCCACCAGGCCCACGACCAGCCCGATCAGGGTGCCCCAGGCCGTGGTCTTCGCCGTGTCGACGGCCTGCTGCGCCTGCGCCGGCGTCAGATTCTTGGCCGCCCCGGTGGCGGTGTTGCTGAGTTGGCCCAGGTTGACGCCGAGCCCGCTGGCGATGTGGCTCGCGTTGCCGATGAGGGCGCCCAGGCCCTGCGTCGCCAACCACAGCAGGAGGGGTAGGGCCAGCAGGAAGACGAGTGCGCCGTTGAGGGCGGCCCAGCCGCGCTCGTGAACCGCCGCCGTACGCCCGGCCACGTAGCCGCCGATGAGGAAGGCGATGATCGCGCTAATCCCGGCCCAGATCGCTGAGTACGACCCGGCGTTTTGGTTGCCGGTGCCCTGGACGGCCGCCCCCGTGTTCACGGTCGAGGCACCGATGGCGAGCCCCAGGAGGCTCAATACCAGCAGCGCGAAGAACGCGCTGAGTAAGCCAGCCCAGATTGGCCCCCAGCGGACCTGGTCGGTCGGCATGGTCATGACCTGCGACACGTCGCGCACGCTGGTCTCGCGCACCGGTCGGCCGGTGGCCGCCGTCACAGGGGCCTCGGGTGGTCGGTCGCCGCGTCCGACGCGGCCCTGATTGTCTGCGGTGCTCGCCATGGAATATCTCCTTCGTTTCCTAATCTCTGTGTGGCCGCCGGCCACGGCCCTCGTCAAGCCTGCAAGATATATCGCGACCTATCGCGATATATCGCAAGCGGCGTGCCAGGAGATGCGATCACGCCTGACGACGGTGCGGCGCGCGGGGCGGCGCCGCTTCTGCCCCCGCCCGCTACCAGATCTCTCCGCCGCCCACCAGGATATACAAGATGGGACCGATCCCCCAGATGATGCTCACCACACCCCAGATGATCTTCATGCCCGCGGTGAGATCGGACCGCCCCGCGATATTGACCCAGGCCAACACCATCGCGATCGGGTGCAGCACGATGGACACGACGACCTCTAGTAGTAGCTTCATGACATTCCTCTCTGGTCCACGACAAGGCTGATCGCGCGCCGCTAGCGAGTGCGGCGCAGCGGGTCGAGCAGGACAGACAGCGTGGCCCCGCCCTCGATCACGGCGCCAATGTACCAGCCGGCCAGGGCGCACAACACGACCACCGCCGCCCACCCGATCCCGATGGTGGCCCAGATGATCCCGAAGACGGCGCCCAGCACCGCCAGCATGACCCGTAGCGACATCCTCACCCTCCTCCCGTCCTTGATCCATGCGTTAGCGCACCTGCCGGCGTGTCCGCTCCTCCTGCACCACCGTCCGCACGCGCACGACGTGCACTGGCAGCCCCGTGACCCGCTCCAGGTGCGCCGCGATCGCGCGTTCGAGCTGCGGCCCCGCCTGGGCCAGGTCGATGAAGGGGCTGACCAGGGCGCGGCAGCGCACCTCCAGCCCCCCCCGGCGCGGCTCGACCCGCGCCCGCAGGCGCTCCACCCCGCTCACGTCGTGGGTGCCGTACGCGGCCAGGTCGTCCAGTGTCTTGTAGGACACTTCGGTGTAGCCCGGCGCGTCGCCGCGCAGCACCAGCGTCCGGGCGCGGCGGGGGGGCGGCGTCACCTCGCGGACGAGGCCCAGCAGGGCCAGTAGCCCCACCACGACCGCGCCGCCCACGACGTAGGCCCCCACCCGTTGGCCCTGATACACCCGGCCGTTGAGGTCGGCGGCGTCGCGGGCGATGGCCCGCACGGGCGCGTAGGGCCAGACCTGATGCACCGTGCCCACCGGCAGCAGCCCGCTCACCAACCCCAGCGTCAGCAGCGCGACGGCAAGCAGCGCGAGGAGCAGGAGCAGCGCCAGCACGCGATTGAGCACCCTCATCCTCTCGCCTCCTCCGTCTCAGCGTCCCCCTCCGCGCGCAGGTCATCTACCCACACGTCCACGGTCGCCACCGCGCCACCCGCCCCCGCCACCGTCGTCGCGATGGCGGCGCGGATCGCGTCGGCCAGCGGTGGGATGGGCACGAGCCACACCACCACATGCACCGCGACGCGCAGCCCGTCGTCGCCGTGCGTCAGTTGCACCCCCTCGACGGTCTCCCCGCCCAGGCCAAAGGTCCGGGCGATGGCGTAGCGGCCCCAGCTGATGCCCGCCACACCGGGAACGGCGCGCGCCGCGCCCAGGACCGCACGCGCCAGCGTCACATCGTCGGGGGGCGTGTCGGGGGGACGCTCCCGCGCATCCCGCACGTCGTTCACGTCCGTCACGGCCTAGCGCACCGCGGGCGGCTGCGGCGGCGGCGGCGGCTGGTCTTGGTCAGGGAAGTAGAGGTCGGCCACGTTGATGTTGACCTCCTTGGTGCGCAACCCCGTCATGGCCTCGATACGACCGCTCACATTGCGGCGGATCGCCTCGGCCACCTGGGGAATGCTGGCCTGGTAGTCGACGACGAGGTTGAGATCGACGATGCACTCCACCTCGCCCACCTGCACGGCCACGCCGCGATCCATCTGGTCCTGGCCGGTGACGCGCCCGGTCAATCCGCCGAACGCCTGCCCCAAGCCGGTGGACGTCATGTCGTGGACGCCGGGGACTTCGCGGGCGGCGAGGCCGGCGATGCGCGCCACCACCGAGTCCGCGATCTTGGTCACGCCGCCGACACCGCTACTGCCCGAGGTGCGGACGGGCGTCGTGCTACTGGTGGTGGACATCGCCGTGGGTGTGACCGTCGTGCGTTCCTGTGTCATACGTGTCTCCTCCTCCTGTCCAGCAGCGGGCCGCCACCCCGCGGGGATCTCCCCAACGATGGTCGGTGGCGGCCCCGTTGGCCGTATGGCGTGCCGCTTAGTGGTTGCCGCCGAGCAGCTTCTCGGCGCCCTCTTTCACGTTGCCCACGCCTTCCTTGGCTTTGCCCGTGCCCTGCTGGGTCGTCCCCTCCGCTTGGAGGTCTTGGTTGCCGGTCACGTTGCCGACCTTCTCTTTGAGCCCACCGACGACCTGATCGCCCTGACCAGCCGTCTTCTCCTGACCACCCGTGCGGCCCAGCGCGTTGTGCACGCCCTGCTGCACGCCGCCGGCGCCTTCCTGCGCGGAGCCTTCGGCCTGGTTGGCGCGGCCCTCAGCCACCTGCCCCTGGTCGCCCGTGAGGTTGCCCAGCGCGTCCTTCGCCTTGCCCATGATCCCCTTGGTTTTGCCTTCGGCTTGATTCTCGTTCATCGTACCCTCTCCTGTGTCCTGTGCACGACCAGCCGCCACTGGGGGCGGCGTGGGGGCGGATCGCCTGTCCACTAAGCTAAACGTCAGAGAGGCCGAAAAAGTGCCGCGGCCACCCCCGGCGCGCCACCATCATGGGATGGGGCCACCCCGCGGCACTTTTCGGGGCCGGGGCGCGTTTGGCTAGATAGAGAGTAAGGAGGAGAGAGGGGCGGTGCAGGGAGGAGAGGGCAGTCCCCGGCGCGCGGAAGCGTCGCCCGCGCTCGTCGCGCAGGCCCGCACGGATCACGCCGCCTTCGGGCAGCTCTACGACCTCTACGTGCGCCGCGTCTACGCCTTCTGTGCGCTGGGGGGGCGCTCACGCGAGGAGGCGGAGGACTTGACCGCGCAGACCTTCGAGCGGGCGCTGCGCGCCATCGGCCGCTACGAGGAGCGCGGCGCGCCCTTCTCGGCCTGGTTGCTGCGCATCGCGGCCCACGTCGTTGCCGACCGCGCCCGTCATGCCGAGCCGCTGGACGCCGCCGCTCCCCTCGTCGACGACGACGGGGCCGCCGCGGACGCGGCGCCGGACTGGGCGGAGGAGTGGGCGCTGGCGACCTGGCTGCGTGGGCACCTCGCGGCGCTGCCGGAGGACCAACGGCGCGTGGTACACCTGCGCTACTACGATGATCGGAGCTTTGGCGATGTGGCAGCCCGAATGGACCGGAGTGAGAACGCGGTCAAGCAGCTTCTCCGGCGCGCCCTGGCTGCCTTACGTGCGCGGGTACACGAGGAGGCCGTGGACGATGGATGAGGATGAACAACCCCCGCAGCCCCGGCAGCCCGACCTGTCCTCGGACGAGGCCCTGGACCGGCTGCTGTGGCGGCTGGGACCGCTGCTGCGCTGGCAGGAGCACGAAGAAACGGGCGCGCCGGAGGAGGGCGTCCCTCAGCCGGACCCGGCCTTCGCGCGCCGCCTGCGCGCGCGTCTGACCGCGGGGGAGGAGGCGGAGGAGGTGGAGCAGGCCGCGGCTCCGGCGCCCCCCCTGCGCCGAGGGCGGCGGCTGGCGCCGGGAGGGGCCGCCCTGCGGGTCGGGCTGGCCGCGGCGGCGCTGGCGCTGGTGATCCTGGTGGCCGTGGCGGTCGTAGAAGTCGGGGTGGTCGCGGCCCTCACCACCGCGCTGGCGCTGGCGGTCGTGGCGGTGGTGCTCGTCGTGCGCGCCCGCCTGGGGCAGTGACGACGGCGGGACGGCGCGGATCACAACAGGGAGGAGGCAGGGGATGGAGCTACGGGCGGTCGTGGAGCGCGATGTGGATGTTGTGCCGTGCGAGGCAACGCTGGCCGAGGCCGTGGCCCGGCAGCGGGCGCGCGGCCGCCGCCCGCTGCCGGGCTGCGCCGGGGGGCGGGTGGTCGGCCTGCTCGACGGCCACGCCCTCGCGGAGCGCCTGGCGGCGGGCGACCTTGACGTGCGGACGGCCCGCGTGCATGACCTCCACCTGCCGGATCTGATCTGCGGCTGGGAGGACGAGGACGTGACGGACGCCCTGGCTCTGCTGCGGGCGCGGAACCTCGCCGCGTTGCTCGTGCTGGACCGCGAGGGCGGGGTCGTTGGATGGGTGACGGTGGAGGCTCTTAGCGGTCACGGTGGGTGACGGTTCACTGTCGGGATACGGGCCAGCCTCCCACGCCCCCCAGTGCCCACCTACGGCCCCGTCAGCCCCTCAGACGACGCACAGACGACACAAAGGTGAGTTTTGTATCATGCGCGCGCGCTTCCGTCCCCGCTATCCTGCCGGTGAATAGGGGGTGGACGCGCCGTTGTGGGGACGCCGGCGCGTCTACCCCTTATGCGTGTCCGCGCGCGTCCCTACCGACGACAGGCCACCGCCGACGGCCGACAGGGCAGCCCGGAGGGCTGCGCCACAGGGCGGGCGTGGAGCGCACGGCCCGCCGTGCCCATCAGCCAAGACACCGCCGGCCGGCCCGGCCCACCCCGTGTCCCCTCATCTATACCGCCGCCACATGAACGCCCCGTGACAACGCGCGCCCGGCGGCTCCGTCGCCGTTACTATCGACATCGCCTGTCCTGTCGCCGCGCGCCGACGCGGCGACAGGAGCCCCGCCCGGCCCCCAGCGGCATAATAACCATCTCGACTGTTGTGATTTGCGATAGCAGGCACGCCATGCTACCCTCCAAGGCTAGAACCGCGTGAATACGAAAGGGAGACGCTCTGATGCAACTGCCCCTTGTCGCGCCCGCCCCGCTGGTGAGCACGCACGCCGCGGCCTTCCGGGATCTGTTTGAGAACCGCTGCCAGTTCGCGCACTTTGAGCATTATCTCACGGGCCTGATGGTGTTGGAGAACAAGAGCATGGCCAACATCGCGCGCTGCTTGCTGGAGAGCGCGGATAAAACCAACCTCGCGCGCTTCTTCTCGGAGGCTGACTGGGACCCGGAGCAGGTCAACGCGCGGCGTATCCGCTACCTGCTGGATCAGACGCGCGCCCAGCGCCAGCCCAAGACGGTGTCGGCGTTGGTGCTCGATGACACGTTGTGCGAGCATGGGGGCAGCCTGTTTGAGCATGTCGATCGCCACTATAACCATGGCGAGGGCACCTATCCGCTGGCGCATAACCCGGTGACGAGCTTCTATGTCAGCGGCGCGGTACGCTTCCCCCTGGACCTGCGCCTGTACCGGCGCTACGAGGACATCACGCAGTGGGAGACTTTCGTGGCGCGGCACTTCCCAGGGCGGGCCATCCCCCGCACCAAGAAGGAGCGGGCGCGGCTGCACAAAGAGGTCGACCCTGTGCTGCTCCAGGACCCCGCGTTTCTGGTCTTGCATGCACAGTTCGCCACCAAGATCGACCTGGGGATTGAACTGATTGAGGCCGCGATCCGCCACAAGACGCCCTTTGGCGTGCTCCTGTTCGACGGATGGTACCTGTCCGAGGAGGTCGTGCGGGTGGCGGAGCGTCGCCACAAGGCCTGGATCAGCATCCTCAAGCGGAATCGCAACCTGGAAACGGCCAGCTTCACGCTCAAGGACGCCAGCGGGACGGCCATCGCGCTGCCGGGCCCGCACATCGCGGTCAAGGACCTGGTGCCCCTGATCCCGCCGACCGCGTACCGGGCCGTGACCGTCAAGGGGCAGACCTACTGGTGCTTCACGCTGGTCGTACGGATACCGGGCTTGGGCAAGGTGCGCCTGGTCATCAGTTTCCAACACGCTGATCTGAGCGGTTCCTACGTCGTGCTGGTCACCAACCAGCGCGACTGGAGCGCCCAGCGGATCATCGCCACCTATCTGTTGCGTTGGCCCACCGAAACCTTTTACCAGGACGGTAAGGGACATCTGGGCTTGGACACGTACCGCATGCGCAGCGCCGCAGCCATTGAGAAACATTGGTGTCTGGTGTTCGTGGCGTACTCGTTCTTGCACCTGGCCTGTCTCCCTCCGCCACTGGCTCACGGCACGACCCCCGTCCGAACCATCGGGGAGGTGTGTCGCCAGCAAACCGTCGCTCTGCTCCAGAAACTGCTGCTCTATACGCATGATCGTCTCCTCGGTGGGGTCACCATCGAGAACGTGCTGACCTCTTTGTTTGCCAAGCACCAGGGCCTGGCACCGACATGATCACCCAGCGCCCGTCAAATCACAACAGTCGAGTAACCATCACGCCCCCCAGCGCCTGCTAGCAACCACCACAGCGCCCCGCAGGACACGCGGCATCGGGTGCCTATGAGCATGAGGCGAGAGAGATTGCACGGACAGCGCGTCGGGTGTCGCATGAGTGCACAGGGGGTGATGGTGTCGGGCAGAGCTAGCACGTGTGAGGACGGGGTATGGAGGGGGATGAGCGCCACCACGAGGAGCAGGGGACGGCGCGTGACCAAGAACGGCTCCTGCTGCTCGCGCGCTTGCACCACGCGGGACCGGGGGAGTCGCTGATCACGCAGCTCGTGCGGGACAGCATGGGGACGAGTGTCGCGTTGACGCCGGGCATCGAGTACGCCCTGAGCGCGGCGGCCGATGAGGCGGCCGCGGCGGGTGAGGGTGCTCAGGCGTGGCAGGCGCGACAAGCCGCCTGGGTCAACGTCGGGCCGTGCGACCCGGAGTTGCCGCACGCCGACGCGCCCGATCGGCTCGCGCAGGCCATCGCCAATCTCCGTGACGTCGGCCTCTGGCCCTGGGTCGAGGGGACCGCCGCCGAGGACACGCGCTATGACCGCGCGCTCGCCCCCGTGCGCGCCCTCTTACGCGATCCCACCGTGGCGCCCGTCGTGATCGGCCAGGCGGCCGTGCGCGCCCTCTACCCCGCCCTGCTCACCGCTGGCGTTCGCGCGTCCGGCCTCTACGGCCGCGGCGTCGTCCTCGTCGATCTGCGCCCTGAGGCCGAGACTGCCGTGAGCTACATCCCCGGTACGCTCCTGGCCGCCTCCGACAGCCTCCTCCCGCCCTACATCGCCGTCCAGGTGATGGTCGAGGCGTATGACCCGGCGCGCGCCGTCCTCGTCGTCGTCCACACCACGCCCCTGTTCATGGTCTACCGCCTCGATCGCAGCCCCGGCGCGCCCCCACCCGACGCCCCCCTCATCGACTTCGATCAATAGCGCCCGCGCGCACAGGGGACCAGAGAGGTCCACACCGCCCGCAGGCGCGTGTGCCCCGGCCAGTGGACCATTAGGCTATGGACACCCCCCGGCTCCCTCGCCCACACTACGTGTGCAGGCGTCAATCGGCGCGTGCACCGGCTAGCCTGTATTATTCATGAGCGTTTCTGTCGAATCGGATCGACAGTATTCGGTTGCACGTCGCGCGATATAGGGCCTCTGAAGGGGCCTCAGAACCGATTTTGGCACCAAAAGTGACCTATTAAGAGTCCACGGAGGACCAATCAGCAGCCAATCCAATTCGATGAATGTTTTCATGAATAATCCAGGCTAGCCCAAGGAGACCACGCATGCTCACGACCCCTCAGACCCTCGCGGCGACCCTCGCCCTGTTCGATGGCGACGCCGACGAAGCCACCGTCGTCGCGCGCATCGTGGCGCTGCGTCGGGACCCCGACTGGCGGGTGACCCTCCATCATGGGCACAAGCGCTGCGCGATCGCCCTGACGCACCGCCCCACGGACCACCTGTACCGCGTGTACCTACATCGGGTAGCGTGTGCCGAAGGTGTCTTCTGGCGGCGAGCTGCCTAGCCGCGTTCCTCGCACAGGCCCGCAAGCCCCCCTCCCCGGCCAGGTCAGCGCCCCAGAGGGACGCCCGCTGCCGCCGCGCGACCCGTGCAGCGGCCGGTGGCTGGCGAGTCAGCCCTCGCCGCGCAAATGCACTGTAAGGTTTCTTCCTTTCGCATCTCTATACTAGTAGGCGAGGTCTACGCGCGCGACACGGTGCGCCCCCTCACCGTCCCCGGAGGGACCCATGACCATGACCACGACCCTTGATCCCCGTCCCAGCCCCGCCCAGGTCCACGCATGGCTTGCGACCGACCTCTCCGACGGCGCCTTGCGCGCGCTCGTCGCGGTCTTGACCACCGACCCCAACTGGCGCCTGTCCTCCATCCCTGGCCCCACCACCTGGAACGGAGACCTGCGCTACTCGCCCCAGGGCCTGCGGTCTCACATCCATCTGGTCCGCCGCCCGCCGACCCCCACCACCGTTGCCAGCCGCTGGCAGCGCGTGCGCCATCGTCTGCGCCCCCGGCCGCGCCTGTCCCGGCCACGGCCCGCTCTCGCCGTGCCCACGCCCCGACGAGGCGGCCCACACCCGCGACATGCTGCTATGCTGGAACATCACACCTAACACCTGAGCGTGGAAGGAGCCCCTGTCAACGCCAGTGAGATTTGACCCAGTGATCGCGAGACTCCGTCATTGACGTTTGCAGAACCCATTAGGTCTTCAAGTGGGACGTATCAATGGACTCGATGTAGGTGCCAGAAGGCTTGGCGGCCCCTACAAAGCGTGCTTGATTGGCTGGCGGCACATGGGTCTATGCAACCACAAACGTCAATGACGGAGTCTCG
>JAABUX010007041.1_pt1 | contig 13290 bp, 23 predicted proteins | sample 5561851 | NCBI WGS metagenome assembly JAABUX01 (sample SAMN10711883, study PRJNA513361) | rock metagenome | isolation source: Antarctica rocks | place: Antarctica: Victoria Land, Richard Nunatak red sandstone | collected 2016-01-03 | reverse complement strand
ATGTAGGTAGCACGTCCAAACCATCCGTTTGCGATGCTCACGTGCCTGCCGAAGACTGTGCAGGACTGTGCCAGAGGCACCGTCTGGACGACAGCCTTGTCCTTGACGCACTGCAGGACGGCGCCCGAGACCGGAGGTCCAGCCCATGCTGGCGCGCGGCCTAGATCTGCAGGCGACGGCGCGGTATGCTGCTGAGCTTGTTCGACGGCGGTTTGCGCTGCCTTCTGCGCCACTCACTCATTGAGGGTCAGCGCCTGTCGGGATGCCCTGAGAGAGGCAGGATTGGCATCCGGGTGGGGGGACGAGACCTGCTCCCTTCTGGATGGAACGATGCTGATGGAGACAGCACTCTGCTTCTCGGGCAGCTTTGCTCCTGCAATGAAAGCACCGATGCCGTGCTTGGCAACCTGGCCCGCCCTTTGCGCCGGGCCTCTCTCGTCATCGCCGTGCCATGGATCCATCGCGTTTGTCGTGCAATGGTGTCTGTGCCCCACCCTCTTTCACACAACCCCGCGGGGCAAGCTGGACTCTGGCCTCACCGCGAGCGTGGCGTGCAGATCATTCCATCTGCGAGCATGAACAAATAGAACGCATCACGCACCCTGCAACAACCCTCCGACCAATAACACTGAAGAAGACACAACAACGCTCGTCCATTGTTCTGACTTCAGCGGGTTCCGGTATGGCTGCCCTGAAGAAACAATGTTCAATGACAGGCCCCCCTCTAGAACTGCTGCTGGAACCCATAGCCTGGCGGCGCCTGAGGCGGCGCCTGACCATACCCTGGCTGCGGAGGCCCCTGGGCATAGTCTGCTGTGGGCGGCGCGGGCAACGCGAGCGGCATGAGCGCCAGGTACGCGTTGCTCTGAGCCTGCTGGTTCTTCTGGGCGTCGGCCTGGGCGGCGCGCTGCGCCAACATCTCCTTCCGATCCTCCATGAGCACGTCCACCTGCTTGCTCACAGCGTCATCGTCAGCGGCGCGCAACAGACATCAGTACTTGTGCATAACCAGCTCGATCATCATGCGTCGACGGGAGTGCAGAGCAGTCGGTAGAGGCGAGCCCCCGCCCACGCAAGATCAGGCGACAAGGCTGAGATCACGGGGATGGCGGGGATGCTTGCCTTGCCGGTGTACTCGCGGAGGAACTGGACCAGGTACGGGAACACAAAGTCCATGAGGCCCGATAGCCACGCCACCTGCGTGCGGCTCATTATTTAGTACAGTTGCCGGACGGACAGTGCAGCCAATGATGAGCTAATCGAACAGGAGCATGCGGAAATGCCTGCAAGAGCTGAGGTGGGCACAGCAGCGCACCTCGAGGGCGACGTCGGGTTTGATGAGGTCGTAGCAGGTGAACAGGAGCGCCGCGAAGCACTCCTTCTCGCCCGAGTCCACGAAGAACCGCAGCAGCTCCTCCGCAATGTCCTTGTCCTCCGACTGCGCCGTCGTCTCCATCGCATCCTGAATCGGCAAATGTCAGATATGAGGTTCTGTCATCTCGAGCAAAATTGCACAGCGTCGTCATGGTCCCTTCCGGCTGAGAGCTACCAAGATGTGCCATACTCAATCTGTGAATGACAGCATCGTCTTGGACATCAAGTCTGCGTTCGGTGCAGCTTTGGCCGCAATTGTGTCTTGCAGGGGTGCTGTGGATGCAGGCAGTGCGCCTCATCGCCAACACTGGGTCGCGAACCTTGAACAGCTTGTCCTGCTTGGCCAAGTCAACGGCCTTCCGCCACCGCAGGTTGTTCTTGTAGATGAGCGCCGCGATGCGCCTGAACTCCAGCAGCTCGTGCTTCTCCAGCTTGCCCGCCAGCGCCAGCTGATCGAAGTTGTCGTACGTCGTGATGCTTTCCCTCAGCGCCTGCGCCGGCCGGCAGAGCAGTTGTCAGCAGGGGTGCGGTCACCAAAATTTATGTCGCCTCACGTACATCAGGACAAAGCTGACGCCGCTCGACATGGCAAGTGAGGGCCAACAGCGCGTGTCGGACAAGCACTGGCGAGGGTGACGAGCACTCGGCAGACCACCAGAGACCCCACGAGCGAGCAAACACCAGAACACCGTGCAAGTGATACGATACTGTGCGGGCGCACCTCGAAGTCCTCCTCCTCGATCAGCAGCTCATTGACGGCCTCGTTGACGGCCGACAGGTTGGTCTTCTGCACGCTCATCAGGTAGTCCTTGACCAGCGGCAGGTTGCCCGCCTTCCGCAGCATGAGCACCACCCGCGTGTGGTCCACCCGGCTCTCCAGCACCTGCGTGCAGACAGTCGCCGTGATCAGGGCGAGCGCAGGGGAGAGATGCGGCTGATGCGCTCCCACTGTAGGCCTTTCACATCTCGCTGTGGTCGCTCCCCTGCAGCAAGTCTTGGTCAGGGCATTGTACATCACCACTTCGAGCCAGAAGGCTGTGTGTCACAAGCTTTGGCAAGGAGCAGATGCAGTGAAGCATGGACAAGGCGCGTCGGAGGACTAGTTTTCGTGATGCGCACCTTGAGCATGTCGACGAGGAGGTCGGGGTGCTCGGCGAGGTAGAAGCTGATGGCCTTGTAGTACACCTCCACGTTGGACACCTTCACCAGGACGTCCTTGAAGTGCACGTGGTCCCACGCCGTCGGCGAGTGCGCGATCATCGTCAGCGCCGCGTTGTCGAACTCGTCGTACTGCGAATGCAATGAACCGCTGAGCCAGCAGGGTGGTTAGGCTTCATATGGTTGGTAGGCAAGCAACGCTGGAGAGAACTCCGGGTGCCAGGGACAATATGCCAAAACAAGCGAGCCAAGCAACATGATCGACGCACAGTGCTCTGTATCTGCCCAACGTCAGTCAGCATGACGGACAGCTGATTATGAATGTCAAGCACATTGAAGCAACAGCACCGATCCAGCGCACCTGGACGTACAGGAAAACGAGCTCCTTCCAGTGCGCGTACTCCTCGGCGACCCGGATGAGGCGCGGGATATTGATGCGCGTGCTGAAGAGCTTCAGGTGCTCCATCAGCTTCTCCGGCCGGTACTTAGCGTACAGGATGCCCAGCTCTGTGGAGCACGAAAGGCAGCGGTGTCAGGGAATGCGAAGCAGGCACGGCATGAACAGCGGTCAGTCCAGACTGCGGCTGCAGATGACGCAATTGCTGCATCAACGCCGTTATGACCGACGTTGCATCTCGGTTACTGCAAAGCCTGTGGGCAGAAGCTCACGCAAAAGGCCGTCACGCTAGTGAGCTGCACGCTGTCCATCACTTCAGCACAGTGCGGCCTGCCAGTTGGCATCCTACGCCGTGGCAGCAGCGCACCGGTGAAGATGCCCATGTGCGCGCGCTCGAGGCCGATGCCGGACTCCATGAGCGCGATGAGCTCGTCGAAGTGCCCGCGGCGCTGGTAGAAGTCCGACACCTCCTCCAGGTCGTCCGCGTTGACGATGATGTTCAGGCCGCACAGCTGCGCCAGCCGGAACTCGCCCTCCTCCACGCACGCGTAGCACACCTGCGCAGCAAGACTGTCAGTCTTGCATGCTCCTCGACCAACAGCACAACCGTCAATGCAAGCCGATTGTTGCCGGGTTGTACAACAAAGCCCAGTGAGCACCATATTGGGAGCTCACGGGGCTTTTGGGGCCGTCTCCGCCACTTTTACGCAGGCAGCGTTGTTGCGACCCGTTGCAGAAGCAAAGGTCGTCATGCCCACCCATCTGTGGGCAGGTTGCAACTGAGGCGCACCTCCTTCCAGGTGCGCGGCGAGTTGGCTTTGCGGGCGGCGTCCACCGCGGCCTGGAACTGGTGCAGCCGCACGAGCGTGCTGGCCAGCCGCCCCCAGTTGGGGATGTGCGTGAAGATGATCTTCGCCGCCTCGAACAGGCCCGCCGTGAACGACCTGCAGCCCGCATGAAGCAGTTAGTCGAAGCCTTACAGCTGGTGAAAGCCCCATACCATGACCAGCCACAAGCCTGCAGTGTCACTGCACTCGTCACGCCGCTCATGTCTGGCCTCCGGCTGAGCGCCCGGGCAGCCAAGATGTTTCGAGGACGCACGACCGTGGTTGCATACGCATCAGGTTGACCAGCACCAGACCCTGCGGCCGACCCTGGGCACGCAGCAAGAGGCGCACCGATCGCCGGCGGACTGGAGGTTGGCGAAGTGGGTGCCGGAGATGAACTCCTCCAGGGGGCCCAGCTGGTTGGTCTTGGCGTACGCGTACACCAGCTCCGTGTCCACCTTGCTGTCCTTCAGCTGCTTGCGCACCATGAGCAGGTACTTGACCAGGTCGTCGAATGTCTCCGCCTCCTCGCTCTTCGCAATAACCTCCGTGTACCTGTGTTCGAAGTCCGGGTCAGGTACAGCCGCAACGAGAATTTCAATCTCGAGCGCGCAGAGCGCACCAGACATGCTACTGCGCTCTCATGCCCTCGTCAAGGTCGCATATAGCTTCATATCAGAGGGCCAAGCAGCAAAGTGCAGAAGACGTTAGCCCGACCCTCATGCTGCCCCGGACAAACAGCAGCCTGCCGAGCGCAAGTGTGAGCCGCGCCTGGAGGCGTCGCCGGCGCGGAGGTAGCTGGCGATGGCCTGGGAGACCATGCTGCGGTCCAGCTCCACGTGCGCCAGCTCGGACCAGACCTCTGGCTCGTCCACCTTGGTCGCATACTCGTGCGCCCGGTCCATGTCCTCCACGTGGTCCAGCAGCACCTTGATCGCCAGCACCTGCCGCCCGAGCAACGATGGGGTTTCAGTACACATGTGTCGAGCGATTGCATCAGCCGCAGCTCAGTCCCCATGTAATCGCTTGAAATCTGAGCAGCCGAGCAACATCGATGTTGCGCCAAGCAGGCCGCATGTCGAGTTCCGAGACAGGTACAGGCAGCCGGCACATGAGACTCGCCATACGCCTGCAAGAGAACGAGCTGCGGCAGCGCTCTGCACACCTTGAGGCCGAACTTCTTGTAGATCTCGAAGGCCTCCTCGAACATCTCGTAGCCGACCGCGATCTCGCCCACCGCCGGCCCGTCGAAGTTGTCCAGCCGGTGGATGTAGTCCTTCACCCGCGACTTGTCGGCCTTGATCGCCGTGATGATCAGCAGGTTCTGCGCAGCGTTAGGGATCAACATCAGCATGAGTTCACTCCGTTGTAAGCTCCTGAGGAGAGCGTCGGGTGGCCTGGGTGTGCACGCCTTTCCCAAGCTCTACTTTGCACCGCAGGGACAGCTCAACCTGCGGCTGTCCTCTGAATGGGGATCTATGCAAACAAGTCGAGTCATTGCACGCGCCTGCAGGTTGTGGTTGTTGGAGAAGGACGAGTTCTGGAGCACAATCTTCTCCAGCAGCTCGATGAGCTCCGCCTGCAGGTTGGCCGCCATGAAGGCCTTCACCGCCACCGACACCTGCTCCGGGTTCTTGCTCTCCGGCAGCGCCGTCGACACCACCTGCGGATTGCTCGGCAAACAGTGAGCGCGCCGTCTGCGAAGACTTTGCCTTCCAGCTTGGACCATGACATAGACAGCATGCCTGGGCCAGTGCTGCACATCCTGCGTACTGTTACAGCCGAGACTACACGCAGATATGAAGCTGCAACGCCAGCATGAATTTGTAGCAAAATGGCAGCGCTCCAAAAGTCAGCACCTGGTCGATGAACTGGCGGCGGTAGTTGTTCTCGTCGGAGAGGGCCCTGGCCCAGAGCTCCATGTCCTGGCGCTCGACCACGTAGCGGGCCTGCAGCTTGAACAGGCTGTGCCGGTTGGTGACGTCCAGGAGCGCCTCGTCGCACTGGCCGCGCTTGTAGGCGACGCACGCCAGGTGCGGGTCGCGCTTCTCCGCGTACTTGCCGACCACCAGGCTGTCGTAGAAGGGGTTGGTCGTCAGGAAGTGCTCCGGGCTGTTGTTGCCGTCGATGATGATCTTGCCCAGCGCGTTGTGCACGTGCGGGTCCTGCGCACGCGGCGGGTCAGAGTCAGTGAAGGCATTGACTTGAACACAAGAGAGCTGCGCAGAGCTGCGGCAAGTAGTTGGAACATAAGGCAACCAGCGGGAACAGAGATAATTTACAGTTTCGAATGTGCTCACTAGCGTCGCCAGCGGTGGCAATCGCAACCATGATGTGTTTTGCTACAGCACAAGCTCATCGACTTGCATTTGCGAGCAGCACCGCAGCAGCTGTGAACAAGGCGCACCTGGCTGCCCTCGGACACGAGGTGCTCGAGGAAGGGGTTGAGCAGCTTGAGCCGGTTGCGCTTCTCGACCTCCGCACACAACTGCTCCACCGGGATCAGGCTGCGGACGCTGAGGATCAGGTTGTTCACGAACTCGTCCGGCGCCTCCACGTCCAACAGGGCGCCCACCACTGCAGTACATGGTCGTAAGTGTTGAGATGCTGACAGAAATTTGCCGGCAATGTGTCCCACACAAAGCATCTATGTCTGGGTTGATTTGGCAGTGGTCGTTCGATTGCCCCGTCAGTGCGCAGAGGTCAACTACACAGGGGCAGCGAACAACTGGTGAAACATCGGCGGTTGAGGGCAGCTTGGTGGAGATGAGGGACCATACAAGGTGGGGTGAGCCCATGGGCGCACCGTTGGGCGCCTTCTGGGGGTTGACCTTCTGGACGTAGCCCTCAATGTAGCGCAGCATGTTGTTGGTGTACAGGAACTGCGTGAGGTCCTCCACCATGTCGAACCGGTCGCACACGTTGATCAGCGGCCTGCGCATGCAGTGTCGGAGCATTAGTTTGGCAACCCAGGCCATGCAAATGCCCAAAGGCTGACACCTACTTAACCATGCAAACCCTGCCAAACAGATCAGCGGGGAGATCAAGTGCAGACACTGTGACGACCCTATGGATGTGATGCCAAAGCCGACTTCAGTTGTGAGATATGACAGCGCTGAGGTGGCCTTGCACACTGAAAGCACGCATGTAACATTGCCCAGCTGCCGCACGTCCCGATGCTGGTTTGTTCAAAAGCGTGACTACAGGGTGGAGTTTCCGTTCGAGAGGCCCTAACTGAGCATTGCGAGACGTGTAAAGTCCTCAGCGCACCGTGCGTCGGGCAGCTTGGCGTCCATGAGGAAGTCCTTGGTGCGCTCCGGCGGGTAGAAGTTGCTCTCCCGGGTCACCCGCTCCACCTCCTTCACCTGCCCCGTCTTCGCCGCCGCCTCGATGTACTTGAAGTGCACCTGGCGATGCATAGAGTGCTGTCAGTCAGCAGCCTGGTTTGCCTCGTCATCACGATGGCGTGCAGCCGACCTCGGTACTATGACTGGCCTGGTCGCGGCTTCAGAGCCGGAACAGCATGCGGCGAGGCACCGCTATCAGCGTCGATATGCTTCAAAGCAGTCTTCTGATTCTAGAAACCGTCAAAGTCTTGCGGACGCATGTTACGGAAAGCAGCAACGCAGCAGTGAGGGCTACATGCTCACCTCGGGGTCCTCCGAGAAGGCCAGGTACGAGCCGAGGTAGTAGTACAGGCCGTGGTACGACTTGACGCTCTCCAGGAGGCCGATGATCTTGTCGGCGCCCAGCTGCTCGGTGTACTCCTTGGCCACTTGCACCACCAGCTGCAGGTTCTGCTGCATGTTGCTGTTCAGCAGCTCCTGCCGCAGGCAGTTGCCAAAGGTCACCACTGGTACCTTGTAAGTCGGGCTGCCAGTTTGACACTTGCAGGGCTAGCCAGCAGATTACATTCATCGATGCCGGGGGTCTGCAGTGCCAATTGCAGCCTTTGATACTGGTGTGGCAATGGCAAGGGTGTACCAATGTGCGACCTATCGAAACAGGTCCAACGCCCGACTACAGCTGGCTTCAGCAGGCTGTGTAGGGAGGCAAGACGAGTGCGCACCCGGAGGCAGTCGAGGGCCCACTCGCTGGACAGGGAGCCGAAGAACTCGACCAGCGCCTGGGGGTCGATGGCGTGCGTGTTCACGATCACGCGCTTGATGTCCTTCAGGTCCGTGTAGTGCTGCAGCGCCCGCATGTACAGGCCGCTCTTCTCGCACAGCTGCGCGACGCGGGGGCGGTCGTAGTGCGTCAGCGTCCCGTTGGCCAGGATCGCGTCCGCCACTTGCGGGTTCGTCACCAAGTTGATCTCCAGCAGCTGCGCGCAGCGCACGGCACGGTGGTCAGGCCTCCGTTTAGAGGGTTTCAGCCAATTGCTGAACGCCACCAGGCCTACCACTCAACACTGTAAACGCGCTACAATGCTGGGCCAGTGTGCTGAGTGCTTGGCAAAGTCTGTAGCCCTGATCTGGAAACAGGACAATCGTATAACTCGAAGTGCAGTAGGGTCGGCACCTCGAGGATGGGCGCTCACCAAGCAAGACAAAAATGCATTCTGGCACTCAAGTGTAAGATGTGAAAATCGGAACCAACAGTGCAGCCGCGCAGCGCAGGGGGCCGACGGCACACCTTGGTCTGCAGCTGCGCCTGCTCCGGCTTGTTGTCCTGCAGCGCATCCAGCAGGAAGGCAGTCGCCTCGCGCACGGCGTTGCGCTGCAGGAACAGGTCCGTCATGGTGTTGATCTCGATCGGCGGCCCCGGCTGCTTGGCCACCATCTTCGCCAGATTCACCTGCAAGCACAGCAGAGTGTCTCAGCGAATAGCCTATCTTTGGCCCGCTGCTCGCAAGTCAACCAGGCTCATCAACCCGCAGACTGGGCAATCCGTAGCAAAATGCAGAGTCGAAGCAGGCATCGGACTTACCGCTGCCTCCGGGTTGTCCATCATCATGCGCTGCATGAGGTACAGGTAGTCCGGCTTGTACCCCTGTGCTGTGCTGTACGTGACCATGTTCTCGAAGTCGCCCTTCGCGGCGAACCCTGCACGTTTGTGCACGCACCGTCACAGCGACCAATGGGTGCTACTCGCGCAGGGTTGCATAGAAAGAGGCCCACGGAGCATACCTGCAACTTCCACCCCGTCTCAGTTCAGTACCGACCTTTCGATCACTATAGCAATCGTGATAAGGGCTCAGGAGGCTGCTCACCTTCGACGACCTTGGTCGTGCTGCCGGCTGTCTGGTAGCATGCCAACGCCGTGGCGTTGTCGCCCGCGCCCTTGAAGAGGTCACCGAGCTCCTCGGACGGCTCCAGCTTGCCCTCCTGTGTGGCAACAATACTGTCTTTCATAGGCAGCTCTCGCACGCAAAATGGATTATGATTGACGGGATTTTATACACACGCACCGCCGTATCAAGCTCGTCCGCATGCAGCGTGCAAATTGAATACGTCTGTATTGCAAACCAGCAAGTCGTCTGCTATGCAGATGCAGGACTGCTGTGTCAGAGGACCAAAGCAAGCAGGGCACAGCCGGGCACGCGCCTTGAACCAGTTGTCGAGCAGGTGCTTCTTGTTCTGGCTGAGCACCAGGCGGGACAGCTCCACGCTCTCGAAGGCGTTCAGCTTGCCGCGCGTGAGCAGCGTGCCGAAGTACACCAGCAGCGGCGACGTCGTGCCCGGCTGGACCGGCACCGACTTGAACTTCTCGATCGTCTGCTTCGTGCGGAGGGAGCCCTGCGCGCATGAACCAGCGGTGTGAGCGACGCGTCTGGTGGATGGTGGCAAGTCTTGGGCGTAGCTCCAGCATTAGCAGGACAATAACTGCAAAAGATTGCGTTTTGAATGGCACTCTACGCAATGTGAGCTCGATGCCCCAGAGAGGCACAGTGGCGATTGTGCGGGCTGCACGCGCTATCGCGCACCATGGGCGACTCCGCGGCGGCCTCCGCGGCCTCCTTGTACTGGCCCTGGGCGAAGAGGCGGTCGAAGTTCTGGATGACCAGCGGCTCCGCGCCGGGCAGGTTGCCGCGCCGCGCGATGGCCAGCGCCAGCTCCAGGTTCCCCAGCTGCTGGCTCACGAACGGCACCATCGTCTGCTCGTTCACCGTCGCCAGCAACACCTGCCCCCGCCTGCGGCCAAGCTCGGACCGCGTGAGGTTCGCGCCGTCATCCTGCAGTCGCTGCATCTCTGGACTTCGCAGCGGAGCAGGCCTGCTGCCTTGAGCTGCCTCGCCGTTACAAATGCGGCACTGCACCACATCTACCGCCGTGCGCATGCAGCCCGCCAAGCACTGCAGTCCTGCGAATGAACCGTGCGGAATGCAGCGTTTGCTCTGTGTCACGCTGCTCTGCTGGGGCAACCCACCTGTTGACCGCGTAGAAGCCGCCCGTGGTGGGGGAGTTGGCGGTCAGGAAGATGGGGTCCGGCGAGATGCGGTTCCGGTACACCGCGGTCGCCGTCTGCAGGTCGTACACGAACAGCAGGCCCAGCTTGGTGATGACGTACACCAGGCCGTACTTCTCGCTGATCTGCATCGCCACCGGGAAGTCGTCCGCGAACTCCGGCGGGAAAAACAGCTCCGCCTGCTTCTTCAGCGGCGGCGCGCCTGACACAAACAGAATAGAACCGTCATGGTCATAGCACACAGTGAAGCCCATGATGAGAAAAACCCGTCGGCATGAGTTACACAGCCTGCGCACGTGCAGACTGGAGTTTGCAGCAAAGCATGCCAACACGGTCGCATGTCTCGGCAGGTCGACAAGCACGCGCTGAGCGCGCACCCGCGGGGGCGCCGAGCTCGATGACGTGCAGCTTCGACGTCAGGTTGCCGTCCTTGAACGTCTTCTGGGCGAACGCGATGACTGTCGAGGGGCGATCGCGGCTGGGGACCTGTAGGAGCAATAACTTGCTGAGTCTCAGCGCCGCTGACGCTCCGCAAACGTCTGCAATCACTTTTGCAAGCGTTAGCGCTGGTTCGCGGCTGCACCACGCGGCATGCTAGCATCCGAGAGCTACCTTGATGGTCGAAAAAGCTGCTGCGTGCGCCTCCAGCGCCTGACTGCGCTTCTGCTCGACCGAATACAGCTGCATGAATCCCTTCACGAGCTGCGGCCTGCGCCGTAGGATGTCGCGCGTTAGGCTCGGCGGCTGGCCAACCACATATTCATCCAATACGCAGCAGCAGAGCTGCAGGATGTGCTGCCCTATCACAAGGAGGGTCGCGGGCTCGCCTCTCCGGTGCGCCGGGCGCGATGCCGATGAGCACACACCACTTCTCCTCCGGGTCGACCCGGTAGTTGATGATCTGCGTGCCCTCCAGGTTGGCTGTCCGGTCAAACACCTTCACGGGGTCGGACGCGCCCTGCACACAGCGAATGTAGTTTCTTAACGAGCCGGCTCTAGGCCAGTAGGTCACATACAGTGCTGGCTTCTGCTGCGGCGCTAGGCACATTGTCCGCACGTGTGATCGCATTGCGCAATGCAGGTGATGCTGTATCTGAACAGCAACCCACGCACGGCATGCGTGCGCGCACACCTCCATGTCCCAGTGGTACAGCGCGGTGCCGGTGACCAGGCCCAGCTTCGTCCCTGTGATCCACTTCCAGAAGACGACCTGTTCCGGGAACTGGACGGACTTGAGCTTGGCCTTCGCGTCCAGGTTGAAGATCTGCAGGTTGTCGCCGGGGGCCCCGCCCGGGTTGGCGGCCTTCAGCGCGATGATCTTGCTGTTCGGATTCATCAGCGCCGAGTCCGCGGTGATGGGCCGCTTCAGCGGCGTCAGTGGGGACGCCAAGTCGACGATGACCACCGTGTTCGTGGGCGCCGTCTCGCGCACGACGATGAAGCGCTCGCTCTCCATCGTGACATTGCTGAAGGTTATGTGCTGCTGCTGCACGCCGATGTTGGGCAGCTGCAAGCATGCACGCGGCCACGGTGAGGCGATGGCACGGCAGCGACGACATCGTGCCCGAGCGATGGAGCCCGGCAGGGGTGGAGGTCAGCGGCAGATCGGCGAGAGGCAACGGCATGCTCTGGAGATTGCATGGATGGCCAATACGAGGCGATGCGTGCACGGTTCCGCTCAGTCAGCCATTGGTAAGGCACTCACGCTGAGGGACTCCTTCAGGGCGATGGGAGCCTGGGCCGCCATGATGGCGGAGCTGTTCAATCACCCAAAGAGAAGCGCGGCTTCGCCGACCGGGCTATTGCCAATATCCAGTCCAGCACCGATGTGCACCCGCTGCTGCCAGAGACTGGCCCGCAGTGGTCTACTACTTGGTCAATGCTATTTGCGCCCACGACGCCAAATCCGTCCAACAGTCTGGAGTTCCGCTCAACGACGCAGGGAAATGTGCTGCATCTCACGCAGGCTGCATTTTCCGCATGCGCATGCACGGCATTGCTCGATCTAATGCAGCATGTGGTCAGACAGACTGAGAACAGCTCGCCCTTACGCTAGCCGGGCATACATGTAGGCATGAGCGGCAATACAAGGTCGCGTCAAGCATGGCGAACTTCTTTGGCCTTGGGTGCGCCTCTCGGCAGAAACAAACGCCCCCCTTACCATCACCACTCGGACCTGCACCTACCTGCAGTTTCTTGCCTGTCAGCCCCCTGCCGCGGCCCTCCTACACTAGCCTGTGCATTCTGACGAAGTAAGCATCTGACTTGCCTTCGCGGGTCTGCAGCAGTGCCGCGAAGACGTTCCGACCGAAGAAGAACACCCCAGTCGGAAGCAAGGTGCGGTGGGCTCAGGTCTCAAAACATGAGCTTCCATGCTCCGTAGTACAGAGCTGAGAGCACGTTATGCATACCAACTGCAGGGGTTGACCCTCAAGCGGCACATTGAGGCGACCCTCGGCAGCGGCAACATCCGCGAAGCCGTGAGGCTGCCGCCCGGCGAGGACCTGTGCGAGTGGCTGGCGGTGAACACCGTGGACTTCTACAACGCCCTGAGCGTCCTGTACGGCACGCTGGAGGAGTTCTGCACCAAGCAGTCGTGCCCCGTCATGACAGCCGGGCCGAAGGTATACCCTTTGTCGCGCACACCAGACTGCATGAACTCTGCCGTCCTGCACGGTCGACCGCACTGGGATATAGAAGCGTTGCCTTCGCGATGCGCGTTGACGGAAGCGTGGTGCGCAGTACGAGTATTTGTGGGCAGACAGCCGTGCCAGGAAGCCTGTGCGCCTGTCAGCGCCAGAATATATCAACACCCTCTTCGACTGGCTTGAACTACAGGTGAGTCATGCACCTCAAGTACGTATGCTTGCGGTGCATATAAGCCAGCTACTCAAGGATGGGTCATGATGCTCTGCAGCTGGACGACCCGGCCATCTTCCCTCAAATGTATGGAGCCCAGTTTCCTGCAAACTTCATGGAGGTGATACGGGTCATTTTCAAGCGCCTGTTCCGCGTCTACGCGCACATCTACCACTCGCACTTCAAGAGCGTCTGCGGGCTCGGTGAAGAGGCGCACCTGAACACGTGCTTCCGGCACTTCATGTACTTCACCCAGGTCCGCCTCTT
>JAABUX010007040.1_pt1 | contig 13290 bp, 14 predicted proteins | sample 5561851 | NCBI WGS metagenome assembly JAABUX01 (sample SAMN10711883, study PRJNA513361) | rock metagenome | isolation source: Antarctica rocks | place: Antarctica: Victoria Land, Richard Nunatak red sandstone | collected 2016-01-03 | reverse complement strand
ACCGGGTTCCGGGTAAGTCCCCAGCACATATTACCATCGCTGATGTGCGGCTGGTGGATGTTGCATGGTGTGCTACACCCGCGTTGTGGATAGGCTTCCTGCCACACTGACCCCCACGGATTAAGGGCGCCAGCAGGAGCAGGCGCCCTGCAACCAACAGATATAGGCCATGCCGAAATAAGCGAGGAGCGTTCCTGCAGATGCGCAGAATGCGATCGCCAGGCCGGCACAAGGGACGCCGCCCCACCCCAGCGAGGCTACAGCGACGGCGAGGCAGATAGCAGCTGTACCTACAGGGCTGAGGGGGGTCGCCCGCCGTTACATGCGCGCGGCGTCGTCGAGGCGCGCGGCGTGGTCGCGCGCCGCTTCCTCGACCAGCGCGCGCCGCCTCGTAGTCCACGGTCTTGAATGTCCGACTCATACTCACCAGTCTATCAGCGCCCACAAGTCGGAGAGCCCGCTTCTCTCCGACAAACTGCTAGGAGGAGTAGAATACCCAACCGACGGACTTTTGACCACCACTCATTCTGAGTTCTGACGCATTCCCGGCGTCAGCTCACCCGTCGTCATCCGATCTGGGCGCCGTGATAGCGCGGAGGGCCACCAGTTCCAGCGCCCGACAAGCACCACGACGGAGGGGATCAGCAGCGTGCGGATCAGGAAGGTATCCATCAGGACGCCCGCGGCGATGCCCAGGCCGATCTGCTGGATCTGGCCCCCGCCGGTCACGGCGAGCACCGCGAAGGACCCGGCCAGGATCAGCCCTGCCGCGGTCACGGTCCCGCCCGTGGCGTTGATGGCGCGCGTCACCGCCCCCACCAGGCTGCCCGCATGCGCCTCTTCGCGGATGCGTGTCATCACCAGGACGTTGTAGTCCGAGCCCAGGGCCATCAGGAAGACGAACATGACGAACGGCAGCACGAAGTTGACGCCGGCCTGCCCCTGGAGGCCCATGAACACGAGCACGGTCAGGCCCAGCGCCGCCAGGTAGGAGAGCCCCACGCTGGCGATGAGATACAGCGGCGCGACCAGGCTGCGCAGCACCACCGCCAGCAGGAGGGCGATCACGAGTAGCACCACCGGTACGATATGCACGATGTCGTTGTTCGAGGCGGCGGAGATGTCGTAGAAGCTGGCCGCCTGCCCCACCACGCCGTTCGCGGTAGCGCCCGAGGCGGTCGCGGCCCCGGCGACGGCCTGGCGGACGCCGGGGATCGCCTGCATCGCGGGGGTGCCCGCCGGGTCGCCCGCGTTCAGCGCGGCGTAGAACTGCACCGTGCGCCCATCGGCGCTGATGAACTGCGCCGTGGCGCGATACGCATTATAGAGGCGCGCGGAGACCGGGACGCCGGCGGGCCGCACCGGCGGCAGGGCGATCGCCGGCCCCAGCGCGGCATGGAGCTGCGCGAGTTGCGCCGGTGTGAGCGGCGTCCCGTTCGGGTTGAGCGGGCCGCTGAGCGCCTGGAAGACGTGGTCGGCGCGCAGCGCGCTGTCCGCCCGCGCCAGCACGGTTGGCCGCTGCCAGACCGGGGAGGGGTAACGCATCAGCAAATTGGTGGGATTGGTCTGGGCCACCGGGAAGTGGGCGGCCAGGACCGCCGTGCCCAGGGCCGATTGGCTCGCGGTGTTGGTCGTCCCGTTGGAGCCGAAGCCGGCCGAGGCATAGTGCGTCACGGCCAGGGCCAGGCCGCCGAACAGCGCCAGGCCAAGCGCCAGGGTCGTCAGTGGCCGGCGCAGCGCGCGGTCGGCGATCCGGCCCCACGCGCCGATGCGCGGCTCCGCGGCGCGGACCGTGACCGGCCAGAAGGCGCCCCGCCCGCAGATCGCCATCAGAGCAGGCGTGAGCGTCAGGCCGGCGAGCAGCATGAGGGCGATGCCGATGGCCAGCGACGGTCCCAGTCCCTGGTAGATGCCCAGCGAGGCCAGCAGCAGGCAGAGCAGCGCGCCGATCACGATGCCGCCCGAGAAGGTGATGGTCTCGCCGACCCGCGCGAGGCTCGTGACCAGGGCGGCGTGCGGCGCCAGGCCCCGCCGCATCTCCTCGCGTATCCGGAAGATCAGGAAGATCCCGTAGTCGGTGCCGGCGCCGAGCACCAAGATGATGAGGATGAACTGCGCGGTGGCGGAGACGGGCACGCCGAGGGTGTTGTGCGCCACGGCGATGACCGGCCCGGACAGGAGGACCACCAGGACGGCGGGCAGCAGCGTCGCGAGCGGCGCCAACAGGGAGCGGTAGATCACCAGCAGCATCACCAGGATGAAGGCCACGCTCAGGCCCTGGGTGAGCAGCAAGTTGCTGTTGGTCGCGCTCTGGTTGTCCACGCTGGTCGCCGTCTGGCCGGTGAGATAGAACGCGAGGCCGGCCGGAGCACCCACTCTGCCGAACGTGGCGCGAATCGCGGCCACGACCGGCTGGGCCGCCGCGGTACTAGCCGACTGCGCGTCGAGCGCCACCGTGGCCTTGCGGACCGACCCGTCCGCGGAGACACCCAGGTCGCGCACCCGCACGACGTGGGGCACACGGCGCACCGCGGCCTCCGCCCGATCGATCGCCGCCTGATCCGCCGCCGTCAGCGGCCGGCCGGCGGCGCCCACGAGCGTCGCCGTGGGCAGCGACCCCTGCTGGAAGGGGCCGGCGAGGTGGGCCGCACGCACGCTCGCCGCGTTCGCCGGCAAGAACGAGCTGTTATTGTTATTGGTGACGCTGGTCAGGCTGGGCAGCAGGCGGATCGAGAGGACCGTGGCGACGAGCCAGGCCACCACGATCAGATAGCGGAACCGGACGGTGAAGCGCCCCAGGGCGGCGAACGGCCCGCGCGGAGGCGGAGCGGCCACCGTAGCGCCGGTGGACCCGGGACCCGTAGGTGTCTTTTGGTCGTTCATCGAAGTGTCTCCTTCGCGGTGTCGTCTAACAGGTCGTCGGTCATCGTCCGTATCAGACGGAGGGTCGTCAGGTGAAGGTCATCGGGCTGCCACCGATGGCGGTCAAGGCGTTACCCGTCCTTTCCTTTCCTATCAAGCGTTTAAGCGTTGCGGTAGCCAGATCGCGGGCGGGGGGCGTGGGTGGGATGCGGAGCGTCCGCGCCAGTACCGCGGGCATCCACCAGTTCCAGCGGCCCATCAGCGCGACGAGCGCGGGGACGAGCAGCGTGCGGATGACCACGGCGTCGACGATCATGCCGGTGGAGAGCGTGGTCGCGACGATCCTGACGAGGATGTTCGGGTTGGTGGCGAGCGAGAGGAAGGAGATCGCCAGGATCGTCGCGCCGCCGGTCACCAGCCGTCCCGTCCGGGCGAGCGCGCCGGCCACGTCCGTGTCGGTCGAGCCGGTGCGGTCGTACTCCTCGCGGACGCGCGCAAGGACGAAGACCTCGTAGTCTATCGAGAGCCCAAACAGGACGGCGAACGCGACGATCGGGAGGTTCCGTTGGGTCCTGCTGATGTGCCTGAAAGTCGTTCGTTTCGAACGATCGGCGGCATCGCTTCCCCGCCCCTTTTCAAGTCTCGGGGCCGTCAAATCAGTCGAAATCACCGGGTCCACACGCCTCACCCGACGGCCTTTCGGCAATAACAGTCAAGTCAGTAGAACCCAACGAAACCCGCCGCATCACACAACAACAAATCGCGGCGATAGTCTGTGTTGCCGCACTGATTTAAAAGAAACAGGTTCACTTTTCACGGCGGTTTTGTCTGTCCAAAGGGGTGTGTTCCGAGTTCTGACGCTTCCATAACAGGGTCCTGCGAGAGACGGGGGGATCGGCCGGCGCGCATCACATAGTCGGGCGCGCGGGCAGTACGACGTCGGCGAGGGGAATGTGCTGCTGGCCCGCGTGCAAATCGCGGTCGGCGAAGCTCCCTGCCGGCACCGCGCGTGGGAAGGAGATTTTCACCGCCCGTATGGTCGGCAACTCGACGTACGTCACGTCGGCGGCGTCGACGCCATACAGGGCGGCGATTACAGCGGGTGTGAGCGCGCCCGACCCCGTGAGGAACGCAAAGTCCGCGTCGTCTCGCAGGAACACGTCCAGGGTGATCCAGAATGGTCCGGCGTTCTTGCTGCGGACCTGCGCGGCGAGATCGCCGATCGTGAGCTGGGCGTCAGACACTGCGCACCTCGGTCAACTTGGAGCGGAACAACTCGGTGCTGGTGTCCATCTCGATGACGTGATTGAGGACGAACTCGTAGGACGGCCCGCGTTCGACCTCCGCGGGCGACGTGGCGAACGCGAAGCTCGGCAGGTGGTCCATCCCCGGCGGCGGGAGGTGGAGCAGGTAGGGGTTGGCCGTCTTGGCGATGGCGGTCGCGGTGGCTTGATCGACGGCGAGGACCTTGAACAGCAGGCCGACCTCCCGCACCGGCCCGACCGCCCTCTCGAGGGGGCCGAGCACGGCGTCGGCTCCGTAGAACCGCAGGGCTAGCTGGTACTCGTACGGCTCCAGGCCCAGCGTCGCACGGACGCGATCCTCTATGACGCCGCGCAAGGAGCCCGTCCACACGTCGAGCTGGCCGAGGATCTCCGGGTCGCGGATGCCGACGAGCGACAGGGTCTCGTACCCGGCGAGCCGGGCCCCCTCCAGCTTCGCCGTCGGGCGGGAGGAGGCCACGAAGCGCGAGCCTTCGACGCGCACGGCGCGGTCGTCGATGGCGGTGTAGGTGGCCGCGCTGGTGTCGAGCGTCCCGGTGGGTTCCACCAGATGGAAGGGGTCGGCGTTCTCGTACAGCATATGGGCGGCCACGGACTGGGGGGTGCACGCCGCATTGGGATCGAGCGGCGCCACCGTGAAGCCGTCCCTGTCGATGCGGACGAAGACGCCACCGGCCCGCGGGTTGGTCGTACACTGGCCACCGCATTCGACGGTCTTGGCCGCGTGCCAGGCGGGGCCGGGGGGGAGTCCCGCTCGTAGGGCGACGGCGGCGACGAGCGCGGTATCGGTTGCCCTGCCGGCCAGGACGACCTCCGCGCCGGCGTCGAGCGCCGCGACGATCGGGTCGTGGCCCATCAGCGCCACGATGTGGCGGCACGATCGCGCGGTGTCGGCGCGGAGGGCGCCGAGAGGGGGCAGCCCGCGGACACGCCGCTGTGCGATCGCCTCGACCACAACCTCGGGGGCGACCTCGCTGTAGATCCGCGCCAGGCAGAACGACAACCGCTCGGCGTCCGCGATGCGCAGGGCGATGCCGGCTATCCAGTCGACGCCGGCGTCGGTCCCCGCGGTCCCGCAACTGCCGACAATGAGCGGGATGCCGGCGTCCCGGCAGGCGACGAGGAGGATGCGGAGGTCCCGCTCGACGGCCGAGGCGTCCGACTTGGAGGCGTCTGCCCCCAGGTAGTGGGGGCCGGAGTCGGTCGATCCTCCATCGATTGCGATGGCCGTCGCGCCCATCTCGATCCCGCGCTCGACCGACGCGGCGGTGAAACCGGCCCCGAGCATGCCGCTCGGGAAGATCACGCCGACGCTCGCCTCCCCCTCGACCCTCATGACCGTCTTCATGATTCTCTCCGTCTTCATGGCCCCCTCCGCTGATACACGTTCTAATTTGTCCTTCATCTCTCGCCGAGGACCCGGCAGGCGTCCGGCGGGATCCGCACCATCACCCGCGCGCCGGCGACGGGCGCCGTAGCGGTGACGGTGAGCGGGAGACCGCCCAGGTCCAGTTCGTAGAGGTAGTGGTCGCCGAGAAACGAACTGCTCCGCACCTCGGCGACGTACGTGTTGGGCGCCGGGGGGGCGCCGTCGTGCCGCACCTCGACGGCCTCGGGCCGCACCGCCAACTCGACCGCGTCGCCAGCATGGATGCCGGCGCCGGCCACCGTGATCGATGCGCCGCTCTCCAGCTGGAGCTCGGTGAGGCCGCCCCTGGGGGCGCCGAGGGCCACGGCGGGCAGGATGTTGCACTGGCCGAGGAACTCAGCGACGAACCGGGTCGCGGGGCAGCGATAGATGTCCTCGGGCGTGCCGACCTGCAGGATGGCCCCCGCGTCCATCACCACGATGCGGTCGCTGAGGCTGAGCGCTTCGTCCTGGTCGTGGGTCACGAACAGGGTGGTGATCCCCAAGTCGCCCTGCAGACGCTTCAGCCAGGTCCTGGCCCGTTCGCGCAGCTTGGCGTCGAGGTTGGAGAACGGCTCGTCGAGGAGCAGCACGCTCGGGGAGTAGACCAGCGCGCGGGCCAGCGCGACGCGTTGCTGCTGGCCCCCGGAGATCTCGTGGGGATAGCGGTTCGCGTAGGCGCCCATCTCCACCAGGTCCAGAGTCTCGCCCACGCGGCGTCGCAACAGGTCCTTCTTCGTCCGTCGGACTTTGAGGGGGAACGCCACGTTGTCGAAGACGGTGAGATGTGGCCAGATAGCGTAGGACTGGAAGACCATGCCGAGGTTGCGGTCCTCCGCCGCGAGGTGAACCTTTCCGGCCTTGTCGAAGAAGACCCGACCGCCGCAGCTGATCCGACCCTCATCGGGACGCTGAAACCCCGCGATCGACATCAGCGTGGTGGTCTTCCCACACCCGCTCGGGCCGAGCAGGGTCAAGAACTCCTTGTCGCGGACCTCGAAGCTGACGTCTTTCAAGACATGCGTCTCCCCGAAGCTCTTGTCGAGTCCGCGCACGTGAATCTCAGGCATGGCTCCGTCCGGTCATCGTGGTGGCGAACAGCCGGCCTCCGACGACGATGGCGACGATCGTCACGACGACCTGCACCATGGCCATCGCCGCCGCCGGCCCGCTAGTACCACACGACAGAGATTTCTCCGCATATTCAGCACGATGTCCCGCGTGTCAAACACCCGCTTCACGCTTGTGGAACGTGCGGAATGTTTTCAAGCGAGCGGTACTAGTCCCGATCTGCAGGCTCTGCAGCATCGTCACGCCCATCACCTCGTGGCCCGGCGTTACGAGGAACAAGGCCGGGTCGTAGTCGTTGAGCACCGAGATGAAGAGCAGGATGAACGACACGAACAACGCCGACCTGAGGATCGGGAGCACGATGCGCCGCATCGTGCTCCACCAACTCGCGCCAGCCGAGCGGGCCGCGTCGTCGAGCGACGCGCTGACGGTGGCGAACGCGGCGGACAGCACGAGGTACGCCAGCGGCAGGGACCGCACGCTCAATGCGAGCATGAGACCCCAGATGCTGGTGCGCAGGGCGCTCCCCGGTGGGTTCACCAACAGGAACGTCCAGAAGAACCCGATCCCGATGATAATTCCGGGGATGGCGCGGGGGAACAGCATCGTGACGGGCAGCGAGGCGCGCCACGCGAACGTCGAGCGATGCGCGACAGCGGTGGCGAGCCCGACGACCCCAGTGGTGACGAGCGCGCCGACAGCGGCGATCTCGACGGTGTTCACGATCGACGTGGCGTATTGGCCCTGCCCGATCGCCGACCAGTTGGCCCCCGTGAGTAGGTCCCACGGCGCGATCAAGGGGGTGAGCACACTCACGACCGAGGAGATGGCGAGCGCGGCGAGCGGCGCGACCGTCGTCGCCAGGAGATAGAGGCCCATCACAACGCCGAGCAAGACCCGCCACCACCGCCCGAGGCGCAACCCGCCGGCCGCGGTCGCCCGGCCGCCAACGGAGACGAAACGGGCCTGGTCGCCGAGCAGCGTCCTGCGCGCCAGCAGGAGCCCGCAGGCGACGACCAGGAGGACGACGGCGCCGGCGCTGACGACCGGGGGGTCCGGGGTCAGCGCGTTCGACCAGGTGTTGTACAGGTAGCTGGCGATGAAGTCGTGTCCTTGCGGAGAGCCGAAGACGAGCGGGATGCCCAACGCCTCGACCGAGAGGGTGAACACCAGGAGCCCGGCGTTCAACAGGGCAGGGCGCAGCATGGGCAGCGTGACGCGCGCGAGGACGCGCAGCGGCCGCGCGCCGACGCTGCGGGCGGCATTCTCCAGCAAGGCGTCGATGCCGGAGAGGGCTGATTGGCAGATGAGAAAGACCACCGGGACCGCGGTCGCCGTGCCGAGCGCCGCCATCCCGGGGACGGTCGTCAGGTCGAAGGGGATGTGCAGCGTCCCGGTGAGGACGTCGTGCGCGTAGCCGCCCGGGCCGTACAGCGCGTTCCAGCCGAGGATGACGCCGAGGCCCGGCAGGAGGATCGGGACGACGAACAGGCGCGCGTAGATGCGCTGGCCGAGCACGTCGGTCCGGCCGCACACCACCGCGAAGCAGGCTCCCAACGCGACTGAGCACACCGTCGTGATGGACGCGAACTCGAGCGTGTTCAGCGCGGCGGCGCGGAACGCGGCGTCCGACAGCAGCTGCCCGTAGGCCGCGAGCGTGAAGGCCCGGCCCGACGCATAGATCGGCTTGTCCTGCACCGAGGCGTAGATCAGCGGGACGACCGGCGCGAGGATGCAGAGCGTGACCAGCGCCCAGATGGCCGCCTGGAGCCCGGTCTCGGGGACCCACCGGCGCGCCTGGGGGCGCGTCCCCGGGCGCGCCGCCGGCGCGAGGCGCGCTCCGCTCACGATAGTCCCCTCATGGCGAGTCATCGAGCTCTGCAACTCACTGAACAGTTCACTGATGGAACGCCTGGCGGAAGCGGGCGGTGAACGACGCCTGCTGCGCGGCCACCTGCGCGCTGAAAGGCGTCATATACGTGTTCCGGGCGCCGCCGACCGCCGCATACAGGGCCTTCAGCGTGTTGGGGCATCCATTTGTCGGCGTGAACGTGGTGCTCGCGGCTTCGAAGCCGGCGTCGCATAGCACTTGCTGCCCCCTGTTGCTGTACACGAAGTCGAGGAACAGCTTCGCCGAGTTGGGGCTGGCGGCGCCCGCGGTGATCCCTATCCCGCGCGGGATCAGCGGGGTGAAGTCGGTCGTGTACTCCCAGCCGAGCAGCTTGCGCGTCGCCGGGTCGCTGTCGATCGACCCACGGGCCAGCCCGGACTCGAACACCGCAACCGCGAAGGCGCCCTGGGCGACGTCCTGCCCGAGCACGTCGCCGTCGCCGGGTGTCTTGGCGGTCTGGCCGAGCTTGTCCAACGCCGCCCACCCCTTCTGATGCACGAAGCCCCAGAAGGCGGAGTAGCCGAAGTTGTTGTTGATGGTGTACGTCGCGACCTTGTATGTGCCGGCGATCCCGTCCTGCGCGATGCGCGCGATCGTCGTCGGCGGCGCCTGACCCTTCAGGCGCAGCTTGTTGTAGACCGTGATCGCCGGGTCCGCCGAGAACACGTACAGGCCGTGTCCCTGGGAGATGAACCGAGGGTAGGTGGAAATTCCGGCCGGCGTGAACGGCTGCAGGTAGCCGTGGGCGACCGCGCCGACCCACAGGCCGGGTGCGCTGGCGATGAGGATGTCCGCCGTGCGGACGCCGGTGGCGTGCTCGGCGACGTACTTGGAGAAGACCACGGGGTCCTCGTCGTCGGTGATCGTGACGTGGATCCACGGGTATGCTTTCTCGAACGCCTTGACGACCTGATTGGACTGGCTCTGCAGCGCGTTGGCGTAGATCATCAGCCCCTTCTCCGTCTTGGAGCCTGCGACCAGCGCGGACTGGCTGGCCGGAGCGGGCGATGCTGCCGTGGCCGTGGTCGGGGAACTGGTCGACCCAGAGCCGCTCCAGGCTGTGAGCGCCGCTGCCATGACGCTGGCGCCGACCAAGCCGTGCAGCGACCGCGACGCGCGGAAGGTGCGTTCCATGTCTCTCCTCACTTCCGCTATAACATCTTCGCTATAGCAATACGAAACTGCTGCTACAGCAGATATGCTATAGCATTATGGATCGAATGACGCCTCTGTCGGTTGAAACCGTCGTCGGGCGGGGTCAGTCGAGGTACGCCAACAGATAACGGCCCGTTCGGATGAGGTGCGCGCGCATTACCTCCTCGGCCCGCTCGCCATCGCGCGCTTGCAGGGCCTCGAGCAGCGCGCCATGCTCTTGGCGCGCGCCCCCAACCGGATAGTCCGCGCCGAGCTTCTTGACGGCGTTGGCGCGCGTGGTCCAGTCGAACGCCGTCGCCGTCGCGATCATGTCGAGGAGCACCGGGTTATGCGACGCCTCATCGATCAGGCGGTGGAACGCGCGGGTCAGTTCCAGCACCTTCAGCCGGCTCTTCTCCGACCCATCGGCGGCGGCCCGCAGCGCTTCGCCGGCCTGGTCATGCGCCTTGGCCAAAGCCCGCAACTCCTTGTCCGTCGCCGACTCGGCGGCCAGGCGGGCGGCGACCCCGCGCAATCCGGCCTCGATCAACCTCAACTCCCACAGCCGGCGTGCGCTCGGTTCGCTGACCGTGAGGGTGCGCCCGTCACGCCGCTCAATCAGCCGCTCGTGCTCGAGTCGTTGGATGGCCTCCCGTATCGGCGTCGGGCTCACGCCGAGCCGGCCGGCCAGCGCGCGCTCGGTGAGGCGCTCCCCGGCCGCCAACTCGCCGCCGGTGATCATCTGACGCAGCAGCCGGTAGGCCTGATCCCCCAGCGGCTGGGACGTCGAGATCCGTGCAACGTTGCTATCAGTCGGCACAACACCCTCCCTCGCGCTCGTGCTGCTATATCGTGACGCCGGTGCTGCTATAGCAGATGTGCTGTAGCAAACAATACCACGCGCTGAAACGCCTGTCAAGCGTTACGACTTGGAAGGGTGCGCCACAGCAAAGCTTCCCCAGTGCTGAAGGCGGTACCTACCGAGGGGCGGAGATGCAAACACATCTCCCTAACGGCTGTGCTGGCCGTGTAGTCCATCCGTGCGACAACTTACCGCACAGATGGACTACACGGCCAGCACAGCCCCCTTCCTCACCTCAGCACATCCCAACGACACCGCCTGCATCGCCCGAAACGGGATGAATGACGTAGCTGGGACAACCGAGAGACCGAGAGACGACGACACCGAGATGCTGACGGGCGTGCGTTTACCCCGCCTGACGGTCACGTAGCCGAGCACACCCGCTTGTCTCCCACGGGGCCTCCTGTCTCCTGAGTGAGTCAGCGTTGGCGCGCAGGCAGGGGCTCGCGCAAGATAATGAGGGCGACGCGGCCGTCCGTGTAGAAGGGATCACCGCTTGCGTCACGGCCCATTGGGGTGGGTCCAATGCCCGGCTTCATCCGTACCGCAGCGACCTGGCCAGCCGCGCGCAGGCCGGCCACGACGCGCGCACGCGCGGCATCAAGGTCCGGGTCGACGTGATGGGTCGTCCCGATGGGGACGTGGTGCCGCTGCAGCAGCTTGACCCGGCTGTCCCGCGACGCGTTGCCCAGCCAGAGGGTGCTCTGCGCGCGACTCCAGCGTTGCCCTGCGTGCCAGAGGCGCACATGGTCGCGCACGGCGATGGTGTCACCCTCGCACTCGACGGCCACGTCGTGCGGCCACCCGCGCAGGCAGAGGAGACTGACGGGCGCCGCTCGATAGCGCAGGTGCAGGAGGGCGGCGATGGTCAGGCGCAGGCCCGTGCCCACGGTAATCGGGTCGGCCTCGACCCAGCCGGCTCCGGCGAAGGTGGCAAGAAGCGCGGCACGGGAACCGACGAAGGCCACGTTGATTGGAATGTCGGGCTCCCCAGAGCGCGCCACCGGGCGCAGCGGCAGGGCGCGCCACCCTGGCTGATGCCCGGGGATCAGACGGGCCAACGGTGGATCGATGACCAGCGTGGCCACGCCGATGGCAGCGCGGGCCAGTGCCCGCACGGAGTGACGCACGATCCGACCGCTCGACATAGCATCCCTTCTCCCACGACGGCACGACCAGCGGCCTCGCCGACAGTATAGCGGACGTCATCCGCGTGGACCGCGTTGTGCGCCATAACATGAGACGTAGGCGCCCCGAATGACTGACAGCGCGCCTCCGGCGCAGCACCCTCTGCTCAATGCCGTCACCACCAAGGTGAATCTCGCCGGGTTCCGTTGGGTCCTGCTGATACGGCTGAACGATGTTCATGTGGCGTTCACAGCGTGCCAGAAACGCGTTGCGCTGCGCCTAACGAGGGAGCCTAGCAGTCTGTCAAAGAGAACGAAGCGCTGGTTGACATGACTGGGGTGCCGCTGTCGGGGTAGGGGGTGCTGGCCGCGGCCACGCGGGGTGGCCGCCTGGCCGCAGCGAGGATCAGGCGGCGGGATAATGGCCACGCGGGGTGGACGCGGACCATCACTCGTCCTTACTAGACCGGGACCACGGTATGGAAGCGCTTGAGATTGAAGGCAAGCGAGACCAGGAGCCACGCGCCTGCGGCGGCCGCGTCGCCGCGCAGCGAGAACGGCCGGAAGCCGAGCACCTCCGTGATGAGGCCGATCACGGGCTCGACCGTCCACTTCCGTGCGCCATAAATCGCTTTGCCCACCGCCGTCTTGAGCTTGTAGGCCATTTTGACCCGGGCGCTGGCGTCCTCGGGCGGCGGGTCGGGCTCCGTGGCTCAGCTCACGGCCCGTGGCGATGTAGGGCTCGATGGCGCGGGCGGCGCACGCCGCCCGCGTGGCCGGGCTCCTAATAGCCCGTGTCCCTGGCCGCCGCATCCGGCGTGCCCCCGACCGCCTTGCTCTTGGACGCGTCGGCGTGGATTTTGGTCCCATCCAGGCTGATCGGGCCCCGTGTGAGCACGCCCGCTTCCTGCGCCAACAGGAGCACCTGCACGAACAACCCCGTGAGGTCCGGCAGAAAGGTGCGGCGGAAGGTGGCGATGGTATCGTGGTCGGGGTGCCGATTGCCCGCGATGTAGCGGAACGGCGCCGACTCGTACGTCGCCCGCTCAATCGTGCGCGACCTGAAGACGCCCGTGGCGTACCCATAGAGGAGCACGGCGAGGAGCACCGCGGGGGCGTAGGGCTCGCCACCGCGGGACCCATAGCGCGCATAGAGCGCCGAGAGGTCGAGCAGCGCGACGCTGTCCACCACGAAGCGGGCCAGATGGTCGGGCGGCAGGGCATCGCCCCGGCGCACGCTCAGGTCGAGCGCCGCCTCGTAGTCCACGGTCTTGAATGTTCGGGCCATGCTCACCCGTCTCTCAGCCCCGACGGGACGGAGAGTTTGTTTCTCTCCGACAGACTGCTAACAGAGTTAAAACCGGGTGACAATGCTACTCCATAATAGACGACTTGCTGCTTATGCTCTAGCTGCTGCAATCGTCGGGCTATCACGAGGTTAGATACACTAGTGCTGGGGACCGGGTTCCGGGTAAGTCCCCAGCACATATTACCATCGCTGATGTGCGGCTGGTGGATATTGCACGGTGTGCTACACCCGCGTTGTGGATAGGCTTCCTGCCACACTGACCCCCACGGATTAAGGGTGCCAGCAGGAGCAGGCGCCCTGCAACCAACAGATATAGGCCATGCCGAAATAAGCGAGGAGCGTT
>JAABUX010007039.1_pt1 | contig 13291 bp, 13 predicted proteins | sample 5561851 | NCBI WGS metagenome assembly JAABUX01 (sample SAMN10711883, study PRJNA513361) | rock metagenome | isolation source: Antarctica rocks | place: Antarctica: Victoria Land, Richard Nunatak red sandstone | collected 2016-01-03 | reverse complement strand
CCCCACCTGGCGCCTCCAGGCCATCCACCGCGCCGGCCGCCTGCCGACGGGCGCCGCTGGGGGCGTCGCCTACCTCATCGAGCTGGCCGATCCCGCCACCGGCGAGGTCCGCATCGTCCCCTCCCGCGCCGCCTACCACCAGCTCCGCCACAACGACGCGGCCACACCCGTCGCCTGACCGCACCCACCGCCCGCACGGCGACCTCTGCCCGCCGTCGCAGCACCTGTCGGACCATTGGAAAGAGACCCATGACGTTGCTCATCCTCGCCGCGCTCCTGCTCTTTTGCCTTGCCCTCGTCGCCCTGTTCGTCGTCCTCGTCGGCCACGTCCGCGCCCCGGACTAGGGTTGATCCCGTGCGCATCCTTTGGTCTACCTCCTGCGTTACGCCATCCACAGAGACCTCGACGCCGTGTCGCGGGCGTGACGGGGCCGCGGGGCGCCGGTGGGCGGCCGTGCCCGTTGTGGAGTCGCGGAAAGGACGCCCATGAACGCCGACGAGACCACTGAGCAGGGGACCTTACTGAGCCTAAGGGACGCCGCCATCGCCTCGGCCTGCGCCCCGCCACTGTCAAGCAGTACATCCAGAAGGGCCAACTCGCCGCCGTCCGTGTCCCCTGCGGCCACGCCCCCCGCCTCTATGTCGCTCCGTCCGACATCGACCGCTACCGCCGCGCGTCGCTCGGCGCCCAGGGGTGGGATAAGTGCAGGGGGCCTGTGCCGCCGGCGATAACCGACGCGTCCCGATCGCGCTGACCGCGCCGTCATCGGAATCGTTGATACGAGGGGGGGGGCCGCCATAACCTCACGTCGCTCCTGGCAAGCGAGCCTGTGATAGGGAGCTAGTGCCCTGGAACCAAACGCCGCGCCGACGTGCTATAGACTTCTCGTGTGGACCGTACGCCCACGGACGACGCGTGTTGAGGAGGGGCTGCTTGGTTTCATCGGATGTCGTGCATCGCCGGCCGGAGGGAGGCTTCAAACAGTGGGTGCTGCACGGGTACGCGCCCGCGCGGCGCGCGGGTCCCTACAGACCCTACAGACCCTACCAGATGTCCACACCCGCGCCAGCACCCCTGGTGGCGGGTGATGTATCTGACCAAGGTCGCCTACTTCTCCTCAGCGTCCGGTGTGAGCGGGAGAACGAGCCTGTAGCCAACATGGGGGAGCGTCTCGATGATCAGGGAGTTGCCGGGGAGCGCGCCGATCTTCTCGCGTAGGTGGACGATGTTGACCTTGACCGCGCCGACCTTAGTCTTGGGGGCCTCCTTCCACACCTCGTCACGGATATGCACCGCCGAGAGCGTCTCACCGGCATGCGTGATGAGCAAGAGCAAGAGGCGGTTCTCGGTTGGCGTAAGGCGCACCTGGACTCCTTGCATGCTGAGTTCGCGGCCGGCAGGGTCAAAGGTAAGGTCCCCGACGTGCAACGGCTTGGCGGCGCTCGGTACGGGCGGGCGCGGGAAACCCCTGTCCACCTCAGCGCGCAACTCGCGCAGCTCACGCCGCACCTCGTGCACCTCGTGCTCCAGCGAGCTACACCACTCGCGCATCGTAAACCCATCGGTGATGAGACCGCGCAGGGCCTCGACGACAGGGATACACTGGGCATCCGCCAGCGCCGTGAGGCGCTCGTACACGGGCCGCGGTAGCTCGACCTGGTAATGGTTCGCCCCCTTCGACATGGTTGCCTCCCATTCTCCTACCTTGAAATTCTTAGGGTATTATCCCACACGGAGCGCGCCTACATGCAATCGGCGGCGTCGCCAGGGGGGTGAAAGTTGTCGCGCCGTGCGCCTGAACTGGCCGTGGAGGCGCGTACTGGACCACGTCGCCAACAATATCAGTACGTGCGCCGCGCGTCACAGTAGCGGTGTAAGCGCCAGTTTCGATCTATTACAAAAAGCCGGTTTACGGTGTTACAGATAGGCCGTGCTGGTCAAGGCGGTTAGCACCCCATTTTACGCTCACGGGACGCCCACTCCTTGGAGAAAAGACGGTGCGCGGGTGTTACACCTTAACCCGGCCGCGGCGTCGTCCTCGTCGATCTGCGCCCCGCGGCCGAAGCTACCATGAGCTACATCCCCGCTACCCTCCTGGCCGCCTCCGACGATCTGCTCCCGCCCTACATCGCCGTCCAAGTGATGATCGAGGCGTACGACCCGGCGCGCGCCGTCCTCGTCGTGGTCCACACCACGCCCCTCTTCATGGTCTACCGCCTCGATCGCAGCCCCGGCGCGCCCCCACCCGACGCCCCCCTCATCGACGTCGACCAATAAAGTACGCTAAAGGGACGGCGACCACGCCTCACCACGCCTCGTCTGTCCGCTGGTGTGGCACGGGACGATCAGCGCATGTGGCCGCTGGATGATGGCCGGCCACGGGAGAGAGAACGGGCGACCAATTGAGTGGATTGAGTGGGTGGGACAACTTCTTCATCGCGCAGGTCGGCGCCGCGGCCGCCTTCGCCGGCCTCGTCTTCGTCGGGGTGTCGATCAATCTCACGAAGATTGTGGCCGTTCCTCGCCAGGTCGGCTTCGCCCTGGAGGCCCTCGTCGTGCTCCTGGGCGTGCTTGTCGCCTCCTCGCTCCTGTTGGTCCCCGGGCAGCCCCCGGCGCTCCGGGGGGGCGAGGTGCTCGTCGTGGGGCTCGCGGCCTGGCTGCTGGTCTCCGTGCAGCAGCAGCGCACCATGCGCGCGCTGGAGCGCCAATATCGTCGGGCCTATCTGGCGGCCATCGCCCTGGGACAAGCGGCGACGCTCCCGTTCCTCATGGCAGGACTCGCCCTGATCGCACGCGGCGCGGGTGGCCTCTACTGGATCATCCCTGGTGTCATCTGCTCCTTCCTGGACGCTTTCTACCTGGCGTGGGTCCTGTTGATCGAAATCAATCGCTAGAGGATGCACGGCCGCCGTGCCGGGACGAGGCAGCGGAGGGAGTGCCGGCAGCCGCGCAAGAGGCAGCAGGCACGCCGGCGACTCTCCCGCGCATCGCCTGCGTAGGCCTACACGTAAGCTGCCAAAGTCGCTGCGCCGTTCGTCACACTTAGTGCGCCGACAGCGTCAGCGTGGGTGCACCATCCCCCATGACAGGCATTCCCGTGCACTCTTCGCTCCGGCTGTCCAGGACGAGGGGGAACGGCAGCCCCTGCCCGCGTGTCGGCCCGTCGCGCAGCGGCCACCACGCCGCCTCGCAACGCACCTCTGCACAGCCCAGGCGTTGCTAGGTGCCGAGCCATCTCGTGCTGATTTGCAGCGGTTGCTTTACCACGCGAGCCTGCGCCTGCCCTCCCCCGCCCGCGGGAACCCTCTGGGTCCCCGCAGGGGTCCATCGCCTATGGCGACCGCAGGCGTGGGACGTTCCCGCAATCAAAGCCCTTCATCAGATACTACGGGCTCACGCTGTGCGTCAGGTCGAGGCCCCGGCGGATCTCATGGGCCAGCGCGATGGGGTCGCCGACCTTGAGCTGGTGCGAGAAATACAGCTGCGGGCGCTCGTCGGTCTCCTGGTTGTAGAGGCAGCCGATCACCCAGCCCTGCTGGCGCATCACCCCGACCACGTTCTGGATCTCCGCAGCGATCAGACTAAAGTCGGGCGCCGCGGCCACCGTCGTGCCGCTGCTGTCGAGCGGCTCGAAGGAGATCGACGATTGGATGTTCAGGAAGGGGCTGATCGGGACGCCGCCCAGGATGACCTGATACCGCCGGGGGACGTCCACGGTCACAACTCCGTCGGAGCCCACACTGGCGGAGCCGCCCAGGATCTGCGCCAGTTGGTCCGTGGGCAGCGGCGTCGTGGGATTGGCGGGCGCGGACTGGGGCAGCGGGGTACCTGTAGTTTTCACCGCCGCAATGACGCCCTGGGCCAGCGTGAGCGGATCGCCGACACCCCGGAAGTGGATGTAGTACAACTGATTCGGCTGGACGTCGTAGAAATGCTGGTGGAGAGCCTGGAAGACGAGCCCGTGGGTCAGCAACTGGTCGATGAAGGGATCGATCTCCTGCGGGAGCAGGCCCCCGAAGTCGCCGTTGAGGATGGCTTGACCATTGCCACCGTCGTGGTCCGCGCGGTCGTCGCCCAGCTTCTGGAAGTAGAACGTGCCGTTGTTCTCCCAGGCGGGCTTGTACGGGACACTGTTGGGCAGAATGTGGCTGCCAACGGTGTAGCCTTGCAGGTCGTTGCGGTCGAGCTCGAACGAGAGCACGCCGTTCTGCTGCATCCCCGTGGTTTGGAGGATGGCCTCCATCTGCGTGATGGTGGCCTGGCTGAAGCCGCCGGAGTCCCCATCGTGGTCGTGGATCGACGCGGCGGCGGCCGTGAGGGGTGAGGCGAGCAGCGGCGATGAGGCGGCGATGAGGCCACCGGCGAGGCCCCCTCCGAGGGCGAGCGCGCGGCGGCGGCTGATTGGATCGTTGACGTGCGACATGTCCTAGATTCTCCCCGTCATAGTCAGCTTGAACAAAGCCGGCATCGCCGGCGCATGTAGTGAGGCGCGTGAACGCGCGTTGGTCCGCGAGAGCGTGAGGCGCGTGGGCCGTGTGTCATCGTACGGCGTCCTCTCGATCGTGATCGTCGTCGTGGCCGCTACGGGGTCACGGCGGCGGCCGCCTTCTCTATAGGGGCGATCACAGGCGCGGAGCGCTCTCCACGTCAGACCGACGAGACATGACGCGAAAACGTGACTCAATCGCACCATGTTTGCCTGTATATAGGAGTCTAGCAGTTTGTCGGAGAGAACGTGTTTTTTCGGAGAAAAGTGCGCTTGGAAGCCGTTTTGAGGTCAAGACACGGGCTACAGACGCGATTTTGCCCTCCCACAGCACGATAAATGAGGTCGGCAAGCTTCTCTCCGACAGACTGCTAGGGCATGGCATCCTCCTAATCGGGCCGCGTGTGTCACCGAACGCACGGAAGGCCGCAGCCACTGCGTCCGCGCGTTCCATCGCGGGCGTGTCGGCGGGAGGCGACCCCGACACCGCAGGCGCGACCACCGGCCACGAGAGGGGCACGGATCGTCCGCGTGTGCGGCATCGGCATCCGAACCGGAGATAGGTCTCGCGTACGTCGTGCGTTGAAGGGGCCGGCGCGACTGGATGGGGGCCAGGGCGATGGGACATGGAGCGCACATCATCCGGCGGTGCCGTGCCGGCCGGACCACTATCCCCGTAAGGATGAACCTCATGAAGGCAGCATAGCAGCCCAACCTGAAGATTGCATGAAGATCGCTTGACCTTTAGCCGCAAGGTGTAAGAATGCACAGGTCGCTGTCGGCTGATGCGTGTACACTGCGGGTATAGACCAGTCTCACCAGAGGCGAAAGGGCGGCAACGCGTGGGAACACCGGCTAGGGGCTATCAAAAATAAAGTCATCATATTAAGCAACCTGGGGGAGGATGGTGTAGTTCCACTCGCCGTGGAAGTCATCCGTCCGTAGGTGAAGCGAGGCCATCTCCTCCTTGGTCGGCTTGATGCCAGTGGGATAGCTGGTGGTGTCGAGGCGGCTTTCGACGGTCAGCCCGGTCTCGGTGGTCGTGGCGGCAATCAGGCTCAGGATCACGGCGTAGCTGACCAAGGGCTGGCCCCGCCAATTCTGGGTGATGAAGGAGAACAGCCGGTGCTTGATCTTGTTCCACTTGCTCGTGCCCGGCGGGAAATGGCACACGGCGATCTCCAGGCTGGTCTCGTTGGCCAGCCGCTGCAGTGCCCACTTCCACAGATGCAGGCGCGAGCCGTTGCTGCCGCCGCCATCGGCCGTGAGCAGCACGCGCCGCGTGTGGGGGTAGCGCGCCCGTCCCGCGTCGCACCACCACCGCCGGATGCTCTCGACCGCGAACGCCGCCGTGTCATGGTCGATGCCCACGTTGACCCAGCCGGCGTTGGCGGCCATGTCGTACACGCCGTAGGGCGTCACCCGCCCCAACTCAGGAATCGGAAAGTCGTGCATGCGCACCTCCTCGGGCTGGCCCTTGGGCTGCCACTCCCGCCCGCCGTTCTTAAAGTCCCCGACCAACTCCTTCTTCTTGGCGTCGACCGAGATCACGGGGTCCCCCGCCGCCAGGGACTCTTCCGCCGCCTGGTTGATGTGCGCGAACTGGGCGTCGCGATCGGGGTGGCTCTCTCCCTCGCGCGTCTTGCGGTTGCCCTGCAGGCTGTAGCGCGCCGCGTGCAGCGTATCGGCAACCCATTTGTAAGGCGTCACATTAGATGAGCCAAACGTCACAGTAGGTGAGCCGCTTGCGTCACAGTAAGTGAGCCATCCCTCACTATGGCCCCTTCACCGCCTCTCTCGATGTCAATCTAGGCGTCAAACCGCCGCTGGGAACACCGCGCGCCGTGCGCCGACGCGCACCCCCACGCGCGGATTGGCTCACCTACTGTGACGCAAGCAGCTCACTTAATCTGACGTTTCCCGCTCACGTAATGTGACGCCTTACACCTAGAATCCACGCCTGGCCGTGTCAACATCTTCGCGCAAAGTACCAACGGGGGAGTGCGCAGGGTCCGTCGACCGCCTATCCTGGCGGACGATGGGACGTGTCGGGACAGGGGGGGAGACGCCCCCCATGAAAGGGACGCTCGTGGTCATAGAGGTGGTACTTTTCCTGGGCTTGTGGGCGCTTGTCAGCGCGCTCGATTGTTTCGTGGGGTAGGACGCCCGGCCGCACCTTCTCTGGGCGGGATCGAGCTCTGTGCGGGATCGAGGAAACCGGCGGAGGCGGCTGTAAGGCGTCAGATTACGTGCGCCGTTAGTCACAGTAGCTGCGCGGGAATGGTCACAGTAGCTGCGCCAACCCGCACGAAGACACCCTCCAGGCGACGCTACCCGTCTCATCCCCACTCAACAGGCCCTCTGCGCTGACGCCGCGGACGCTGCGGTGCACGGACACACCCCGCGCGGATTGGCGCACCTACTCTGACCAAAAGCGAGGATCAGCGCAGCTACTGTGACCATTCCCGCGCACCGCGCGTGGTTTAAGACCTCGATGTAAGGGTGGGACCCGCGCACCTACTGTGAAAACTTACAGCATGAGGGGCAAGAGGTGACGGTGCTGTAAGATCCCACAGTTTCTGCGCGCTGTCCCATAGTTCCTGCGCCGGACATCCCAGAGTTTCTGAGCCATCCTGCAGCTGCCCCTCCCACGCATGTGAAAAGCGCCCTCTGCACGGAACCCCGCGCACGGATCGGCTCAGGAACTCCGGGGTTTTGTGCAGGGTGGCGCAGATACTGTGGGACAACCCGCTCACTATCTATGGGATGTGACCGTCGCTCACGCCTGGGATCGGCGCAACAACTGTGGGATCTTACAATTGGCGCACCGAACTTGACGTTTCCTCCCGTGTTACACAGGCACCTGGCGCAGGTAACGTGACGTCTTACACCCCTCGGTCAAAAGGCCAAAGTCCAGGGGGTCTATCTTGGTTACACCACTACCGAGATAGACCCCTACTGGGCATTACAACGAGCTGCTGACGGCCGTGCTGGCAGGTCGTAATACGAGTTTGCCACGGGGGTGTCCGCTCTGGCTGATGGCGAGTGCCAGGCGCCAGTCCTCGAGAGCGAAGGTCCGGGCGATCGGGATGGTGAACTGGCCGTCCGCAGCGCGCTGGGCGAACGCGCCGAGCACGTCATAGCGCAACGTGTTGTCCTCGCCGACGCTGCTGCGAGCGCCGAGCGCGGCGGCGGCGGCGAAGTCGCTGATGGTGAAGACGCGGCGAGGATCGCCGCTGACAATCTGGATGAGGTCGGGCAGGACGCCGCTGACCGGCGCGGTGTCCAAGACCAGGTCCAGTGGCCCCTCGGCGACGTCGCTAACCCGCTCGACCATCCCGTCACCGTACGAGGTCACCGTCGCTCCCAGCGCGCGTAGCCGTGCAGCATAGGTGTCACCGGCGGTGGCGACGACCCGCGCGCCGCGCAGAAGGGCGATCTGCACAGCAGCGAACCCAACCGTCGTCCCGGCACCGTGGACCAGGAGTATGTGTCCGGCCGTGACGCCGAGACTGTCGAGGCTGCGGTAGGCCGTTTCGACCGCCATCGGCAACGCGGCCGCCTCCACGGGGTCGAGTCCCGCCGGAACACGGGTCCAGTGATCCATGAGCGCGCGGTCCGCTGCGCCAGCGCTCGCACTACCGGCATAATCGGCCGTGCCCATGACAAGATCGCCGCCGACGACATCGGTCACGTCCTCGCCGACCGCGTCGACGATCCCGGACAGCTCCAGCCCGATGCCGCGGGGTAGCTGACCCGGGAATAACCCGCGGCATAAGGCCCAGTCGGCCGGGTTCAGCCCGCACGCGTGCACGCGCACGCGAATGCGGCCGGGGCCAGGGCTCGGCACGGCTACGCGATCCAGGCGCAGCACGTCGACCGGTTCGCCGTAGTCGTGGAAACGGATCGTCCTCATGGGGGCAGGGGCGGATTCGTGAACACCCATAGCATATCTCCAATCTACAGTATTATGACGTCACATGCTGTCATAGCCATGACAGCGAAAGTGGATGATGAAGCTCCTGTGCGAGTGCAACTTCACGACACGTCAGTCACTGACGCTAGCACGTAGTGACAGTGACTGACTCTATGGTAATTGAGGGAGCCTCCTGTTGTAAGATCCCACGCTCGCTGGGCCGTTACCCACAGTCGATGGGCCAAAAATCCCACGCACGGTGGGCCATCCAACACGCGTAGCCCCTCACCCGCCACCGCGCGGCGCGCTCAGGGTTAAAACGCCCTCAGACAAGCGTCACGGAGAAGACCGGCGCGCCGGCGTCACGCGCGGATTCGCCCACGTACGGTGGGATCAAAAGGAGGATTGGCCCACGTACGGTGGGATTTTCCGCCCACAGAGCGTGGGATACCTCCCTGCTTTAGGCGTGAGCCCCGCCCATCTAATGTGGGGACTTACAGCGGGACTAAGCGGCGCTGAGCGGCCCGCGGCGCGGCGGCGGGCGTGAGCGCGTCCCCTGGCACGCATGTTGCGTTATATCGCGATAGATCACGATATATCGTGGTCAGGACTGACGAGGGGCTGTGGCCGCCGGCCACACAGCGTCGTGAAGAGTAGGAAGCGAAGGAGATATCCCATGGCGAGCACAGTGGACAATCAGGGCCGTGTCGGACGCGGCGACCGACCAACCGAGGCCCCCGTCGCGGCCGTGAACGACGGCCGCGAGACGCGCGAGACGACGACGCGCACCGTCTCGCAGGTGCTGAACCTGCCGACGGACCGCGTGCGCTGGGGGCCGATCTGGGCCGGCTTACTCAGCGCGTTCTTCACGCTGCTGGTGTTGAGCCTCTTGGGGCTCGCCATCGGCGCCTCGACCGTGAACGCGGGGCAGGCCGCTCAGAGCACGGGCACCCAGAACGCGGGGTCGTACTCGGCCATCTGGGCCGGGATTAGCGCGATCATCGCCTTCCTGATCGGCGGCTACGTGGCCGGGCGCACGGCGGCGGTCCACGAGCGCGGCTGGGCCGCCCTCAACGGCGCGCTCGTCTTCCTGCTGGCGCTGCCCCTCCTGCTGTGGCTAGCCGCGCAGGGCCTGGGCGCGCTCATCGGCAACGCGAGCCACATCGCCAGCGGGCTTGGCGTCAACCTCGGCCAGATCGGAGCCACGGCGTCCGGCGCGGCCAAGAACATCACGCCGACGCAGGCGCGGCAGGTGGCGGACACAGCGCGCAACACGGCCTGGGGCACGCTCATTGGGCTGCTGCTCGGCTGCGGCGCGGCCGCGCTCGGCGGCACCCTCGGCAGGCGCCACGCGGCGCGCGACACCCACGCCACGGGTGTCGCCGCCTAAGCGGGGCGTGCCGCGCGGACGGAGTACCCCATAACAAGGGCGCCCCGTCCGCGCGTGGATCAGGGGGAGACGCACGCGACCGCGTGAGCCACCCCACGGCCAGGGGAGGAGGCCCGACGACGAGGTGACAACCCAGCTCCAGAAGGACGCTCTCCCCGACGCGCCCCTAGCGCCCACGGTCGTCGTCCCAACGATTATGCCGACAGCGCGCTATTTATCATACATGCGGCATGACCTATGTCTATGGCGCATCTATGCGCATGGCATAACACCTGCCTTGAACGGCAGCGAACGGCAGCGCATAACTGGAGAAAAGGACGTGTAGCACGATGGCGCAGGAACACACATCTTTGGCGGATACCGCAGGCCAGGTGGCCGCACAGACTGGAGAGAAAATGGGCCAGGCCGTCGATTTGGCCAAGCAGCAGACGACCTCGCGGCTAGAGGACGGGCGGGAGCAGGTCGCCGAGAGCCTTTACACGACCGCCCACGCCTTGCGCCAGACGGGGCAGCAGCTCCGGGAGCAGGACCAGGGGACCATCGCCACACTGGCCGATCGGACGGCACAGCAAGCCGAGCGCGGCTCGGGCTACTTGCGCGGCCGGGATGTGCCCGGACTTCTCGACGACACAGAGCACCTCGGCCGGGCGCACCCGGTCCTCTTCGCGGGGGGCGCGCTCGCGCTGGGGCTGCTCGGCGTCCGCTTCCTCAAGAGTTCACGCCGACCGCAGCAGCAGGAGACGCCACCGCAGCCACAACTGCAGCTACCCGCGCCGTCCGCGCCGCTCCCGGTCCCGAGCGCCCCGCCTCCGGCCGTCGGCGCGGACGCGACGGTCGCCGCGTCGGCGCCCCCACGCGGCCCGGCTGAACCTGCCCCCGTCCGTGTGTCCGACGACGCGCCTATCCCCCCCGTGCTGGTTCCCCCCGTGCTGACGGGTGATGCCGCCGGTCGCGCGCCTGTGGGGACGGGCGCCCGCGACGCTGAGGACGCCCGGCGGGCTGCCCAAGCGGCCGGTCAGCGCACGCCCGGCACACCGGGGGGGCGGCCGCGTGACACGCCCGCCGGGTCGTGAACCGGGGCGCCGAGCAGGGAGAGGTAAAGATGCAGACGGGGAAAGACGACCGCTCGCTGGGCGAGCTGTTCGGGGATCTGGCGGGCCAGACGGGCACGCTGGTGCGCGAGGAGGTCACGCTGGCCAAGGCCGAGTTGACGCAGACGGCGACGCAGGCCGGCAAGGACATCGGCGTGCTGGTCATCGGCGGCGCGGTAGCCTATGCCGGGCTCCTCGCGCTGCTGGCCGCCGTGATCCTGGCCCTCACGACGGTGCTCCCGGCGTGGCTCGCGGCCCTCATCGTGGGGCTCGTCGTCGCCGGGGTGGGCGCGCTGCTGCTCCAGCGGGGCCGCGCGGCCCTCGCGCGCACCGATCTGGCGCCACGCCAGACGATGGCGACACTGGCGGCCGATGTCGACGCGGTGAAAGGGGAGAGGGGATGAGCGAGTGGCGAGAGGCCACCCCGTCCGCGACAGACGCGGGTGAGGTGGCGGACATTGAGCGGCAGATCGAGCGGACGCAGGGCGCGATGGGCGGGACGCTCGATGCGATCCAGGAGAAGCTCAACCCGGGCGCGCTCATCGAGCAAGCGCGCGGGCCGGTCGAGGACACCAGCGATCACATCGTGGCCGAGGTGCAGCGCGCCGTGCGCGAGTCGGCCGACCACCTCGTGGAGCGGGCGACGGAGGTGCTGCGCGACGCGCCCGGCCCGCTGCTCGCGCAGGTGCGCGGCCCGGTCGAGGAGATGGGCGACCACCTCATCGCGCGGATCACAGCGGCCGCCGAGGAGGCGACCGACCATATTTTGGAGCAGGCGCGCGCCACCGCCACGGAGGCCGCGTCCGACATCGTGGCGCGGACCGGCGAGGCCGTCCGCGCGGCAACCATAGGGAAGGTGGAACACATGGTCCAGACAGTGGGCAACACAACCAGGGAGATGGCCGAGGGCGCCAACGACACGACCAAGGGGCTCGGCTCCGCCGTCATGGGGACGATCGAACGCAATCCGCTGCCGGCGGCCCTCGCCGCGATCGGCCTGGGATGGCTCTACCTCAAACGGCCCACAGCCGGGTCGCGGGGCGTCGTCCCTACGCCCTATCCAGCCTATCCGTCCTATCGGGCCGATCAGTCAGGGCGGCGGACCGCCGGCGACACCGTTGGTAGCGCGGCGGGCGCCGTCGGCGACACCGTAGGCAGTGCGGCCAACGCCGTCGGCGACACCGTTGGTAGCGCGGCGGGCGCCGTGGGGGACGCCGCCAGCACAACGGCGGGTGCCATGGGCGACGCCGTGGGCAACGTCGGAGATGCGCTGGGCAATGCGGCGGGGACGGTTGGGAGTACCGTCGGCAGCGCGGCAAGCGCGGTCGGGGAGACGGTCGGAGGGGCCGCCGCGGGGACGCAGGACGCGGCACGCGGGCTCGTCGCCGAGGTGCAGTACCGGGCGTCTCAGGTCGGGGACGGGTTCCAGACGCTGGCCCAGCAGAACCCCCTGGCCGTGGGCGTCGCGGGCGTCGCGCTGGGCTCGCTGATCGGGCTGCTCGTGCCCGAGACACCAGGGGAACGCCAGCTGATGGGCGGCGCGCGCGACACCGTGATGGATAAAGCCGCAGGGACCGCACAGGACACCTTGCAGAAGGTCGGGAGCGTCGCCCAGAAGGCCGAGGGCGCGGCCAAGGACGAGGCGCAGGCGCAGGGGCTGGGCGCGTAGCCGCATACACCCCGGTTGAGTGGTTGCGTCCAGCGTGGGAGAGAAGGAAGGCGTAGTGTAGCATGGCAGCGCGAGGAGTAGGGCGACAGACAGGCGCGCGAGGGGGCGCGCAGACCCGCGGGAACGCGGGTTGGATGGCCGAGGGGGGCAGGGTGCGGGTGGCCCACCCTGGCGACGACCCAGGCGCACGCGACGCCCGTACGGTCCTGCGCCGGATCGTCGCCGGGATGCGCGCGGGAGGCCGCCCGCGTCCGGCTCTCCTCCTGGGGAGCGCACTCGTGCTTGGGCTCGCCGCCCTGGCCGTTCGTTTCTTCACAAGGTCCCGGCCCGCGCGCCACCCAGGCGCGACGCCGACCCCTGCCTCACCCCTCGCCACGCGCCCGCTGGACGTGCCGGACGCCCCGGCCCCGACGTCAGACGCCGGGGCCGGGGGCGCCACGGCGGACACCGCCAGCGCGCCCCCGGTCGCGCCCGCGCGCGATGAGGATGCCCCCGTACGGGTCACGGGCCTCGACGGCCACGTCCCCCCCATCGTCGTGTCCGCAGAGCCGCCCCCCTCCACACCATGGCCCCAGACACCGCCCACGCTGACCAGTGGCCCGCCGTCCTAGCGCTGTCTCACAGGGCGCAGGGCTAGGGCGGCGGGCCACAGCGGACAGCGATGACAGCGAAGAGGGCGTTGAGAACCCGTTGCGCGACAGGTCGTGGCGCCAGGCCCCATCTGATGGCCGGATGGGG
>JAABUX010007036.1_pt1 | contig 13294 bp, 12 predicted proteins | sample 5561851 | NCBI WGS metagenome assembly JAABUX01 (sample SAMN10711883, study PRJNA513361) | rock metagenome | isolation source: Antarctica rocks | place: Antarctica: Victoria Land, Richard Nunatak red sandstone | collected 2016-01-03 | reverse complement strand
CGAGACATCGCTGCGCAAGCTTCTTTTCCAAGCAGAGGAGGACGCGCCCGCCCAGTTGGAGGTGAAGACGGCTTAACAGAGGTACGAAGCCACGGTGGCTTTTCCACCACTTGACAGGACGCTATCCTCGGCCCGCTCGAGGAGTACGCCGCACGCTTCGATGATCCCTTCACCCATGCCGTCCAGCGGCGTGGCTTCCGCGCCTACCTCGCGGGACTCCTCTTGCCCCGCGATCGCGATAAAACGCTGATGGGGCTGGCGATTGCTGACGTCCGCATCCTGCCATTGCTGGGGCAACACGCAGCCTATCCAGCGCCGATGGGGGGTAAGCCGCCCATGCATATCTATGCATTGAGATGCATGATCATCCGTTGACACGAGCGGTCATCACATCATTATGGCAGTTGCGGCTCAGGTAGGGCAAGCGCGACGATGTCGCTCACCACACGGTAGATCTTCCCCTATGTCAGCGAGTTGACGAACGCGTGCCGATCCGTTCATGGTGCACCTTCATGGCAGATCATGAAATAGTTGCGCCGAACCCGTGCAAGACATGCCCTCCTCGATTCCCGCACCGGTCCGTGAGGTATCGGTGCCCAGCATGCGCATAGCATCGCCAACTAATTACGGAAGACGGGCGACAGACGCGCTCGATCGCGGCGCCGCGCGCTCTTGGTCGACTGTAAGGCTATGCATGGTCTTGTAAGTTCATGCATCCCGGCGCACCCCGATCCACCACAAGGGTCGCTCACGCCACGCGTAAAGGCCATCGTTGCCGTCCGTGTCACCGCGATGCGTGGCGTTATCATACAGGGCGATGGTTACGGCGGGCTGGTGAGATCCGTGGGCGCAAGGATTCCATCGATGAGCTGGTTAAGGAGCCTGAGTTGTCGGTGACGCCTTTCACACAGGCTCCTCGCCGCTTGCGAAGCATCGTCTATGTATGCACGTCGCCGGCACACATGCTGCCCTCCGCACACAGCGATGATGACAGCGAACAGAATGTTGGGGCCGAGCGTCACGGTAGGTGATAGGCGCGCATATCACGCATCTCGCGCGCGCGCCGCCCTACATCGCCCACCCGCGCCGCATCGCGGCGGATACTGCCGATTGACCCCGGCGTTAGCTCGACCATAGGGATCGGTGGCCTAGCTGCCGGCGCCGAGTCCGCCCGGTAGGGAGCCGTAGAACGTCGCGCCCCAGGGGACGGGTCCGATCGGGGTGACCGTGCCCGCACGCACGTCGACGACCACGGGCCGGCCGGCGGGCAGGCCGGGATCGGCGGCCACGTGCGTCGCGTCGATCCAGCCCAGCACCGTGGCGGTCCCGGGCACGGGGATGGCCGTGCGGCGACCGTCCGCGCCGAGGACGACAAGGCGGGCTGCCCCGGCGATGCTGGCGGCGACGCGGCCCCCGTCCGGGGCGAGCGCCGCGCCGCCCGGAAACGGGTTCACGGCGGCCCGCGCGAAGAGCCGGGACGTCCCGGCCCAGGAGGCGACGTAGAGCGCCTTGCCCCGTAGGCACAGGGCGCCGGCAGGCACCAGCGGCCCCAGGGCGTAGCCGTCGGTCCCGGTCGCGTTCGATGGGCACAAGACGGCCAGGCGCCGCCCCGTCGCCGCGCTCGCGAGATGGTAGCCGTTGAGCGCGAAGTACGGGTTGGGGCTGCCCTGCTGGGTGGCGGACGCGTCGGAGACCGCCAGCACGAGGGCGCCGTTGTGCCAGCCGACCGGCCACTCCAGGACCCGCGTGGAGGAGAAGAGCTCGACGTGGTGGCCGCCGCCGGCGAGATCCTCCGCGTAGACCCGCGTGCGTACCCCGAGATCGGTCGGCGAGTAGTGGTACGGGTTGGCGTAGGTGAGCACCCCGACCGCGAGGCGTCGGTCGTCCGGGCTGACTGCGATCGCGACGCGGGCAGAGGGGCCGCCGGGGACGCGGGCGATGGTGGCGATGGACCCGCCAGGCATCAGGGACTTGACGAGGCTGTTGCCGTCGACGTAGTAGGCGCGGGAGCGCGAAATGCTGACCAGGGGGAGGGGCAAGGCCGCCCCGCCGCCCTGCCCCTGCCCTGAGCCGAGCTCGAGATCCGTGCGCGTGGCGGCGTTGGCGGCGGCGACGACACGCCCCCGCGTGTCGACCAGCGACAGGGTGTAGCGCCCCGTGGGGGCCCCGTCCTGCGCGGTGATGTCGTGCGCAAATACCCCCAGCGGGCTCCCGGCAGCGCGCGGCCCTGCCGCCGTTACCCCTGTCACCCGCGCTCCCACCGCGAGGGTCCCGGCGGCTAGGACGGCGGCGCCTGCGGCAAGGAGGCACGCCCTAGCGTGCGCGGCCCGTGTCATCGTTCATATCCCTTCCCGCTGGCGCGGCCTCGTAGCGCGGGCGCACGTCCGCCAACAACTCCTCGCACTCGCACACGCTGAGCTTGGCTATCGGCTTAACGGCGCCCGGTCTGCGCGCCAGCGTATCATACGTGAGCATAGCCTACTGTACGACAATCTCACCCTCTTCGGCAACGAGTCTCATGGGCCGGCGGACAGCCCCAGTGATGTGTGCGCGCTCCGCGACGTTCCTGTCGCATGAACGATTATGCCACAAGAGGGGCCGCTATACCAGCCCGCGGGACCGCGTTCGATACGCGATGGCACGCAGCTCACGACGATGGTGGCGTAGCGCGGGATCACGCCAGGGCTAAGCCGGCGCCGGCGGCCTGCCGTGCTGATGTAACCGCGACGGCGGTAGAGGCGCGTACCGCCGGAGGCCGTTAGCTCGGCATGCCTTCCTGATGCACCTGTTCGCTTGCATGTGATGGCACGCCGTGCAAAAGGAGGCGGTCATACCTGTGCCCGATGCCGCGCGGCTGTCGGCGCTTCCGTTGCGCACCTATCGGCTGCCCCACGGGTGAGCACACAGGCGGCATCGGCGTGAGAAACGTCCCGCCTGCATGTCCATGTGTGGTTGGGGTAGACGCGTTCCATCGCCATCGTGGCCAATCCTACTGGTTTATCGCGGTGGTTTCCCATTTGGCCGCCCGGCGCGCATAGCTTTCGCCATGCCCATGTCCGCCTGCCCGTCCACCCGTTTCTCGCACGACGGGAGGATGTCCCCGTTGTGCGAGAAGGGGCTGCTCCGTGGGTCGCCGGCCGACGTTCGTCGAGCTGATGGTCGCAGACGCCGGCGATACACCACGGGAGCCACGGCGCACCACCTCCAGCAAGAGTACAACCGTACACCGCTTAGCCGCTTAGTACAACTCCACGTTAGACAGGTAAGGAAATCAGGCGGCGAGGGCCACGTCATCGGGGGTCTCCTCGCACGCCGCCATCACCTTGGCGACGGACTTGCTCGACCAGTTGAAGGGGTGCGCGTGCTCATTCCACTCGGCCACGAACGCCATCAAACGCTCCTCGAGGTGGGCCAGGTCGGCGAAATCGGCGATGCGCAGGCGCTTGCGCTGCAGGATGCTGAACCACTGCTCGACCTGGTTCATCCAGGAGCAGTGGACGGGCGGGACATGGAACCGGAAGCGCGGGTGCATGGCCAGCCAGGCCTGGACCGTGCGGCCGTTGTGCAGGGGCAGGTTGTCCAGCACGAGGTGGATCGTGGTCACCGTCGCGGGGACCTCCCGGTCGATCTGCTCCAGGAAAGCGATGAACTCGACCTGGCGTTTGCGCCGCGCGGTGCGGGCGTAGACGTGGCCGCTGCGCGTGTCGAAGCCCGCGCACAGGGTGAGCGCGCCGCAGCGGCGGTACGCGTGCTCCACGCGCACCGGCCGCCCCCGGCGCGCGGGGCGGGTCGGCGCCAGGCGCGGGCGCGGCTGCAGGCTCGTTTTCTCGTCGGCGCAGATCACCACCTCCCACCGGGCCAGGGGGCGCGTATAGAGGTCCACGATCGCCCGCACCCGGGCGGCGAAGCGCGCGTCGCGCGGCACCGTGGGCGAGAGCCAGAGGTGGTGGCGCCACGGCTTGAGCGTGTGATGGGCCAGGATGCGGCGCACCGTCTCGCGCGAGATCCCGTCCCCGCCCACCAGCCCCTCCGCCACCAACGGGCGCGCCACCGCGGCGCAGTCCCACTGGCTCAGCGAGCGCCCCCGGTCGTCGGGCCGTTCGCAGGCTATCTTGACCGCATGCACCGCCACCGCAGGGGGAAAAAACGGGCGTGCGGCCCGGTCGCGGTTTGTCGTGCAGCCCGGCGACCCCATGGTCCCGGAACCGCAGCGCCCATTGACGGACAGGGCGCTCGGCCAAGCCCACCCGTTCAGCCACGTGGGCGTAGCGTGCGCCGCGCAAGAAGCGAAAATGGCGTGGATGCTTGATCGCAGCCCACCCGTTCAGCCACGTGGGCGTAGCGTGCGCCCGCCGCCAACAACAGGATGGCACGCGCCCGCCTGGCTCGTCCCAGCGGTGTCGCCGGGCTCCGCAGCCAGCCTTCCAACGTGGCGCGGGCCGGCGCGTCGACCGCGACGACCACCCGCGAGATCCGCCCCCGCATCGTCCCCTCCTTGCTCTGCCGATACACCCCACTATAGCAAGAGGACGACGCGCCCGACAATTCCTGACCCTTTCACTGTGGAGCTGTACTTAGCGAAGGGTGAGGCTATTGAGGACGTTCGCGGCCGTGAGGACATCGGCCTTGCCGGCGGACGTCGAGGCGTTGCGGACGAGGCCCACCGCGACGCAGAGGCGCTGATGGCCGTAGATTTCACCGACCATGGCGACGCCGACCTGCCCATCCGAGCCGCGATAGGCAGAGAGGCCGACAGAGAGGGTCGTGCCCGAGCGCTTGTCGGTCGTGTACGTCGGCTTCCCGATAGCCTTGCCTACGGACGCGACGAAGGAGGGCAGGTCCCGACGGATGCGGTCGGGGCCGGGCGTGGACCCGCGCGCGCTCTGCGTGGCGAACACGATGTTGCCGCCGGAGGACCTCACGAAGAGGTCGAAGCCCTTCGCGGCGGTGCGCGTCCAGGAAGTGGGGTAGGAGACGATGTAGCTGCGCGACGGGTCGACGAAGGCGCGCGTCGAGGTCGATGGGGCGGATGGGGTCGTCGGGCCGGTGGGCGACGACCCGGACGGCCCGGCGCCCAGCAGCGCCAGGCTGTGGTAGGTGCCCGCGGCGATGCCGCCGGCGTGCGCGATGCCGGGCACGCGGTGCGGCGCCGGGCTGCAAGGCTCGGACCCGTCGGTTGTGGTGCACGTGCTCGTCGTCGCCGCGCCGAGTTGGTATGCGTTGTCGTAGCCCCAGGCCCAGACGCTGCCGTCGCCCGTGAGCGCCAGCACGTGGCGCAGGCCGGCGACGACGGCGGTGACGCCGGTTAGGCCGGACACCCGCCGCGGGGTCGGGTTGCTCGGGGTGACCAGGCCGGGCGCGTTGTCGTTGGAGCCGCTGCCCAACTCGCCGTAGTCGTTCTCGCCCCAGGCCCAGACGCTGCCGTCGCCCGTGACGGCGAAGCTATCGTCGCTGCCCGCGGCGATGGCAACCACGTGGTCGAGCCCGACGACCCGGCCCGGCGCGTCGATGCCGTAGGAGGTGGGGTCGCCGGTGCCCATGTCGCCCGCGGCGTCGGAGCCCCAGGCCGCGACCGTCCCATCAGCAAGCAGCGCGAGGCAGTGCGTCTCGCCCATGGCGATGGCCACGACCCCGCTGAAACCCGGGATCTGCCTGGGCGTGGGGGACGACGAGGGATTGGTGGTGTGGCCGGTCCCGAGTTGGCCGAAGCTATTGTCGCCCCAGGCCCAGACGGCGCCGTCGCCCGTGAGCGCCAGGGAGACGCCGCGGCCGGCCGCGACCGCCCGCACGTTGGACAGGCCGTTCACCCGCACCGGCCGGATGGCCGCGGTGGTCGTGCCGTCGCCGAGCTGGCCGTTGCGGTTGTCGCCCCAGGCCCACACCGTCCCGTCGCGCGCCAGCGCGAGCGCGTTGCTGTTGCCCATCGAGATGGCGCGGATCGGGGGCAACCCCGTCACCCGCCCCGGCCTGCTGGAGCAGCGATAGTCATTGCAGGACTCGCTCGAGGGGCGGCCGAGGTCGGCGTTGTCGTTGTTGCCCCAGGACCACACCGTGCCGTCGGACTCGAGCGCCAAGCTGGAGAGATAGCCCGCCGAGACCGCCGTGACCGTGGCGGCGCCGAAGGGGCCGACCGCCGTGGCGCGCGGCCGGGCCGCGGTGTCGCCCTGGCCGAGCTGGCCCCTTTCGTTGTCGCCCCACGCCTCGACCCCTCCCGTCGCGGCTGCGGCGAGCGGGGCGACCGTCCGCGCGTCCACCGGCGCCGCGGCGGGTACGGCCAACGCCCCGAGCGCGAGGCACGCGCCCAGCGCCACGCGCCGAAGGTCGCCCCGTCGAGAAGTCCTCTCCCTGTTCATGTTCCCGGACGCGGCTCCCGCTCTCCGGCGGTCGTTGTTGTCCTGCATCGATCGTTCTCCTATCATATAGCGGACGCCCTTCGCGCGGGGCGTCCGCGGACGCGCGCTGCCCCCTGGGAGGCGACGGTTAGGTGGCCCGGACGAACACCGTCGGGCACCTCCAGCTTCCCACCACGTTGACGCCTTTCTCGACCCCGACGGCGTTGCGCAGATTGGTGGCGGTGAACGTCCCGCTGTGCAGGTCCGGCGCGAGCGTCACGGCGATCTTATACGTCCCGCCGCCGCCGGGGACGAAGCTCTCGTCTTGCGCGGGGGCCACGAACAATTCCGTGCTGTCGCCCACGCCGTCGACGTGTCGAGGCTGCGCGCTCTTCGGGTTGTAGTAGAACCCGAAGTAGAAGCCCGCGCCGCCCGACAGGACGCCCGGATTGTTGAAGCTCACCGTGTAGGCGAGGGGCTTGCCCGCGGGGGCGAAGGTGGGATGGGTGAAGCGCACGCAGGAGAACGTGGCGGGGATCGTGCTTACTGGATCTTCGGCGTGCGAGAGCGTCGCCGACGAGCGGTAGGCCCCGCTTGTCTGGAGATGGACAGTCATGACCGCCGGGCTCGCCGCGGGGCGACCCCGCGCGTGCGCGGCGTGAGGGGCGGGGACGAGGAGGGCGGCGGCCAGGGCGGCGCCGGCCAGGGGGCCGTGGTGCTTGAGAGCGGGATACTGCATAGGTTTGGTCATTCCTTTGTGCCGCTGTACGATCGGACGCGCCCTTTCACGACGGGCCTGAATCTACTATGCCACCGACGAGCCCGGCGGTCCACACCCAACGCCCACCCATGACCCACGCAATACCCCGCGCGCGGGTGTCATGTGCGCTCACCTTCGTCTGCTTGGCATGCGTGAGGACGGGAACGAACACACGCGTGGCGCAATGCGAGGTATCGGCGCATCGCTCCTATATAGCAATACTAACTAATCGTGGAAGATGGGCGACAGAGGCGAGCGGTCGTCGCGCCATACAGCCTCGGTCGACTGTATGGCTATGCCTGTCCCTGCATGGTCATGCAGGTGGCGGCACTCCCCTATCCCCTACAGCGGTCGCTCCATGCCGCGCGTCGAGCCCTTTGTGCCGTCCATGTCGCCGCGACTCGTGGCGTTATCCTTCGGGACACGGATCACACCCACACGCGTGAGACCGCCATCGCGGGCGCGTGCCCGAGCGGGGAGCCTATCCTGCGACGCCGCGCGCCGCGCCCGCTTGTGGGCATACGGGCAGCCGGGACGCGACGCCTCGTCCCTGGGGACGGGGCGCGGTGTGCGCGGCTGGACGTGGTCCCACCGCGGCGGGCGCTGGCCCCGATTGTGCGTTAGCTGCCGGCACGCGCCACCACCGCGACACCGATCGCGCCCGGGCGCGTCCAGACGACAGGAGGACGACGATGTTCCCGTTCGACCAGGCCAACCAGCAGCAGTACGACCAGTACGCCCAGGCCAGCGACTCCGGCGACTACAGCGGGATCGACCAGGATCAGGCCGCCGGCCACGTCCAGCAATTCGCGCAGAACGCGCCCCCCGAGATGCAGCAGCAGGTCTACGGCCAGGCCTTCGGGCAGATGCCCCAGGACCAGCGTGCGCAGTTCGTGCAGCAGTTGCCCCCCGAGGCGCAGGGGCAGATGGACCCGAGCGACCCGCAGGGCATGGGGCAGCAGCTCCACCAACTCGGCCAGCAACAGCCCAACCTGCTTCAGCAGGTCTGGAATAACCCCATGGGCAAGGTCGCTGCCGTCGGCATTGCCGGCTTCGCGGCCAAGGAGATCCTGAGCCATCGCTAAAGCGCGGCACCCCGCTGGAAGGGTGCCGCGCCAGACCGGGAGGGGCGGAGGGGACGGGGGGCCGACGCGCCGGCCATCGATCCGGCTATCGGGTTAGAATGATCACGCCGCCGCGGCGCTCCTCGCCCTCATCGCGGGGCGCCTCCGCGTCGTCGGGCTCCTGCGTCGGCTGGCCCGCTCACCCCCGAGCGCCCAGCCCACGTCGTCGCCCCTTACAACCTCGCCGCCCTCGTGCTCGCGGCCCTCACCGGCCCCCTCGTCGGCCTCCTCACCCCGCTGGCCCATGCCTCCTCGACGGCCCTCACCGTCGTGGCCGCCGTCCTCGCCGTGGCCCTCGTCGGCGCCTACGTGGCCCTGGCTGCCCTGCTCACCGTCGCCGTCCTGCGCGTCGTCCGGCCCCGCTCGCCCGGCCGACGGTCGCCCCTGGGGGAGCGAGGGGACGAGGAGACAGTCCCCCGCCTGCCGCCACAGGGCGCGCTGTCGTGGTCCCACAGGGCCGTGAGACAGGGGACGAGCGGGCCGTGTGGCGTGGTCCTCCCCTGGGACCACAGCCCCGTTTTGTGGGACCACACCGGCCGTTTGTGTGGGACCACCCGTGGTGCTAGGACCAAACCCGTGGTCCCCGCGTGGTCCCTCGTTTCACACGGGAAATCGGGCCTGTGGGACCACCGTGGTCCCAACCCTTTATCCTGGGGTAGGGACCACGGGTGGTCCTAGCACCATGCCGCCGTGGGACCACGCGTGGTTCCAGACCTCAGTGCGGAGGGTGGCCCCGCGCGCAGTGACGGGGCGGAGGGGAGGGGCCAGTCGGCCGCGCTCACGAGCGATCACGGACGGTGATGGTGACGAGGCCACCCGTCGTCGTCGCCCCGCTCATTGAGTCTTGGGAGGGGACCGTCGCCGGCACCGTCCACACGACCCGCTCACCTCACCCAGCACCGCTACGTCGATGATGCGGAGGTGAAGGGCCGCGCGCCGGCCAAGGGCGAGTCCTGGGTGGCCTCGCTCGGGCCGGATCGGGATGGTGGTCGCCTCACGTCGCCGCCGCCCTTGGCGTTGCCCGCGCCGGTCGGGGCGCAAGCGGCGCAGCCCGAGCACGAGCGCGGCGGGGACGACCCGGCCGGGGACGCGGGCGCGGCGAGCGTGGCCGGGGAGGCGACCGGGGAGGCGACCGGGGAGGAGCCGGCCGTCAATGCCGCCTGGCACGGCGGCCTCCCCACAGGTGACGGGCCGGACGTGGATCGGTAGCGGCCGGAGACGCCACGGCGCGCGAGGGGGCGGTCGGGTTCTACCTACCGCCCCCTCTCTGTGTGTTCCTCTCGCACGCTCTCGTGGCCGTACAGGCGCACACCTCGTCAGGAGGGAAGCTCTCCCGCGCTCCCGATGCCCAGGGGCCGCAGTGCGTCCAGGGCCGCGATAGCAGCCACATGTCACGGGCGACAATCCCCGTCGGGTGCGACTGATTAGGCGGAGGGCGTGCGGAAGTAGTGGCCCTGGTCGAGATCGGCGATGAGCCCGGGATGCGTGGGCTGCCAGTCCAGCAGCGCGCGGGTCAGGGCGCTCGAGGCCGGACTGTCGAGCCCAAGGAAGGTGGCCAGGAACCCGAAGTGCGCGCCGGCGTCCTCCGGTGAAATGGCGACCACCGGCACGCTCAGATGCCGCCCGATCACCTCGGCGATGGCGCGCACCGGCACGCCCTCGTCCGCGACCGCGTGCAGCGTCGATTCCGCAGGGGCCGTCTCCAGCGCCAGGCGGAACAGTCGCGCCGCATCGAGCCGGTGCACCGCTGGCCAGCGGCTGGACCCGTCGCCGATGTAGCCGGAGACGCCCGTGTCACGGGCGATGCCGACCAGGGTCGCCATGAAGCCGTTGTCCCCGTCGCCGTGTACCGTCGGGGGGAGGCGCAAAACGGACGAGCGGACGCCGCGGGAGGCGAGGGCGAGCGTCAGCTGCGCCGTGCCCAGCCGGGTCGCCGGACCGCCGCCCGGGGCGTCCGCGGCCGGGTGGGAACCCTGCCCGTCCTCTTCGGTCGCCACGCGCCCCGGCGCGACCCCGAGCGTCCCGGAGGCGATGACGAACGGGCGATCGGACCCGGCAAGCGCCTCGCCGAACGTCTCGACGGCGCGGCGATCCGCATCGGTCGCGCCCTGGAAGTCCCCCGAGAAGGCGATGTCGTGCTTGAAGGCGAGGTGGATCACGCCATCCGCGGCGGCGGCCGCACGCCGCAGGCTGTCGAGATCATCAATGGTGCCGCGCTGGACGTCTGCCCCGGCGGCAGCGAGAGCAGCGGCCGAGGCCTCCGAGCGGGCGAGCCCGACAACCTGATGGCCCGCGCCGATGAGCGCGGGGACGACGGCGGAGCCAATCCAGCCGGACGCGCCGGTAACGAAAACGCGCATGGGTAAACCTCCTGATGGGCGAGCGCCTTGCCGACGGCGCGGGTCGAGCGGTAGAATAATGTCAACCGCTGCCATCAGCGTAGCAGGTGATGTCAGTGGCTGTCAAGGCGTCGATCGGCGGCGTCACCCGGACGTAGGGGCGGACGAGAGAGACGTGCGAGGCCAGGGCATAACCGGGGGGGAGGCGAGGGGCGCATGAGTCGATGGGAGCCGGACGCCCGCGGGCGGCTCGAGCGGGCGGCGTTCGCGCTCTACGCCGAGCGCGGGTTCGACCACACTACCGTCGCGGAGATCGCCGAGCGGGCGGGGCTCACCGAGCGGACGTTCTTCCGGCACTTCGCCGATAAGCGCGAGGTCCTGTTCGCGGGCGCGCGCGACCTGCGGGAGTTGCTTGTGGGCGCGGTCGCCGACGCGCCCGCCTCCCTGGCGCCGCTCGACGCGGTGGCCGCCGGCCTGGAGGCCGCCGGCGGCCGGGCCTTCCACCAGGGGAGGCGCGAGGGCGCGCGCCAGCGCCAGGCCATCATCGCGGCGCACGCGGAACTTCAGGAGCGCGAGTTGATCAAGCTCGCCGCGCTCTCCGCGGCGCTCGCCGACGCGTTGCGCGGGCGCGGCGTCGGGGAGCCGGACGCGAGCCTCGCCGCCGAGGCGGGGATCGCGGTGTTCAGGGTCGCGTTCGACCGATGGATCGCCGACGCCAACCAGCAGGGCTTCCCGCAGCTCGTCCGCGCGTCGCTCGACCGCCTGAAAGCCGTCATCGGGGGCGCATGACCGCCGGCGGGCATCACCGATCGGCGCACCAGCGGCCGTGACAACGGCGGACCGGGCGGCGTGACGGGGCTGGGCATCGTCCTCGCCGTGGCCCTCGTCGGCGCGTCCGTAGCCCTGGCTGCCCTGCTCACCGTCGCCGTTCGCCGTGTTGTTCGGCCCCACCCGGACGGCCACCACTAGCCCTTCTAGGAGCGCCGTAGCAGCACCCCCGCGTGGGACGATAGGCCCTTTTCGGGGCCGCCCCGCAGGGAGCTATTGTAGTACTATCGTAGCTCCAACAGGCCTCAAAAGGTGGTACCATCCGTGGCTCTAGCTCCATAGCCATGGAGCTACGCGAAACCCACGTTTCACACAGAAAAACGGGGGGTGAGCGTGCCCATGGAGCTACTCTTTATCCTGGGCGAGGTACTACTCGTCGCTCTAGTACCAGCGCCGCGCTAGTACCATCATCGCGCTAGACGCCCGCGCAGACCCGCGCGCGACGGGAGAGGCTGGCCCCGCGCGCAGCGACGGGGCGGAGGGGAGAGGGGGAGGCGCCCCCCCTCACGGACGATCGCGGAAGCTGACGGCGATGAGGCCATCCGTCGTCGCCGCCCCGCTTACCGGGTCCTGGGAGGGGACCGTCGCCGGCACCGCCCGCAGGACGCGCGCGCCGTCCTGCGCAACCGCCGCGCCCCCCCCTCATCTCCCCTATCTGCGCGCATCATTAGCTGACGGCCGATTGCGCGTTGGGGCAGACGCACAGCCCCGCGGGCGTGTACTCGTAGTGCGGGTCGTCCCCGGCCGCGGTGCCAGCGAGATCGGCTACGCGCGCGACCTCCTGGCCGCACGCGCGGCAGCGCACGGTCGCGGACCCACGCGCCAGTTCGATGCCGCGATGCCCCTCCGCAGTCGTCCCGTTCACGACCGTTTCCAGACGGAACACCTGCCGCAACTCCAGAACGTGTTGCTTCACGCCGCCGTCCATGGCCGCCCGCGTCACGGTGCCCGACGCGGGCGCGGGTGGGCACGCGGGCGCGGACGGCTCGTCACGCGGGGACGCTCCCGCTGCACCCGACAGCGCACCCTGCACGCCGCTGGGCGTGGGCGTGGACGCGGGCACGGCGCGCGCCAGGGGTAGGCACACGAGGCAGAGATAGTGCCTGTCCGCGTCCGGGTCCGCCGGGTCCACGCGTAGAGCGGCGAGGCAGGACCGCAACCAGGAGCGCGGGGCGCGCCCTCGATGGAGCCACAGGAAAGGGAAACGCGGCGTGAGGCGCAGGTGGACTGGGGAGAGCGTCCCCCGGTCGGGCGTCGTGCCGCAGCAGCAGCACCGTGGAGTCCTGGGGGTGGCCGGATGGAGGTCGGCGGCGCCAAGATACGGCATCGTAACCTTACCCTACCCCACGACCCGCAACACGCCAGCACGCACACTCTCGCTGCGGGCTGGCGCCCCGTCGCCGCGCGGAGGCAGCGCCCACAGTTCCCTCGGGCGGAGCGGCGGGAGCATCAGCGTCCCGTCGGCGAGCGCGCGGTCAAACGCGACCACGACGCGGGGATCGTACTGCGCCCCCGCGCCCTCCCGCACACGTCGGATCGCCTCGGCGATAGGCAATGCCACCCGGTAAGTGCGCGAACTGGTCATAGCATCGAGCGAGTCGGCCACGGCCATGATCGCCGCGTCCGGGGGGATGGCATCGCCGGCGAGCCCATCGGGATAGCCGCGGCCGTCCCACCGCTCGTGGTGGTGCCGCACCGCCGGCAAGATCTCCGCCAGGAAGGGCAGCCCGCGCAAGATACGTTCCCCAATCTCGGGGTGCTGCTTGATGACGGCGAACTCCTCGTCAGTGAGTTGGCCTGGCTTGAGCAGGACGGCGTCGGGGACGCCGATCTTGCCCACGTCGTGCAAGAGGCCAGCCTGACGGATGCGCGCCACATCGGCCTCGGGCAGGCCGAGTGCGTCGGCGATGG
>JAABUX010007035.1_pt1 | contig 13295 bp, 22 predicted proteins | sample 5561851 | NCBI WGS metagenome assembly JAABUX01 (sample SAMN10711883, study PRJNA513361) | rock metagenome | isolation source: Antarctica rocks | place: Antarctica: Victoria Land, Richard Nunatak red sandstone | collected 2016-01-03 | reverse complement strand
GTTCCGCAGGCGGAGGCGGCAAAGACGGAGGGCAACCACGCGTTCTTCGAGCGCGACCTGGTGTCGGCGATCAGCCACTACACGCACGCGCTGCGCCTGGCGCCCTGGTCGCCCATGCTGTACGCCAACAGGTGCGAGTCCTTTCTTGACATATATACTCACACTCTTCGCATTGAACGATTCAGATCAGCTGCATAGTCAATCGGAGCTGCCACTCGCCCGCCGCATCGTGGCTTTGCCCGTGCTGCGCGCACGGTCCAACGCAGCGTGCGTCAAAACCTTGCAAATCGGCTGTCCATCTCTGTGCACATCTGCTGTCAGTATCCTCAGCCTCGTCAGGGCACGTTTGCCGTGAGCGTCCCCAGACAACTGGCTCAGTCAATCAAGCAACTGAGATCTAATCAGATCTTTCGGCAACCTTTTGAACTTCAGCGTTGTACTGGATAAAAATCTCACATAATCTAATATTTTTGACACTGGATAAAATCTGAAAATCTGCTGACTGTCACGCCCCGCAGGGCGGCGGCGCTGATGGCGCGCGGCTGGGTGGGCGATGCCGCCTTCGCGCTGCGCGACTGCGACGCGGCGCTGCGCCGGGAGCCGCGCAACAGCAAGGCCATGCACCGCCGGGTCCTGGCGCTGCAGGAGCTGCGCCAGCTCAGGGTGCGCCTCGTGCTCTACATGTGACGTTCTTTCCGACAGCTAGGCTTGCTTGGGTTTCAGCTGTACGGGGACAGCTATAAGCCAGCAGAGATAGCAGATTGCCTCAGCGTGCATGACACTTTGGTGTCGAATCGAGCTGGATCTAGGGCTTCGTAGGTTGGACGTCGGATCAGCTGGACGCCGAAGCTTCCCTCCATGGACGGTGGTGCACGCATCAAGGACCGTCAGGACCAGCTTCAGCATCGTCCGGGGTGGACCAACCTGCGTGCGTGCTATAAGCAAACCAGTGTGAGCCCTGCTGTTGCAGGCGGCTGCGAAGGCGGCGGAGGAGTACATCGCGGCGTTCCCGCTGCTGCGGGAGGACATGCTGCGCGTGCGGGAGGCGCTGACGGCGGAGCTCGAGGAGGCAGCCGCCACCGCGGACAAGGCCGTCCGCCGCCGTGAGCACCGCAAGCGCCAGCGGCAGGTGCCCGATCATGCTGCTGTATATGTCGGATGTGTCCTTGTGATCATGACGAAGTTGAGTCCCGTCTCATAAGTAGACCAGTGTCCACTGTGCTGTCCTGTTTCATGTCGTGCTGACAACGCACGCTGTCCATTGAGAATGTAACACATCGTTCACCAGGCGTAATGCGGTGAGCCAGTGCATCCTCAGCTCAGGTCATGGTGGGTACTGCCGAAAGTCGCAAGACAACCTGAGTGCGGATGATCGAAATGACCATCATGACCAAGTCGCCACCCTTGGGTTGTCTCCATACCCATGGAGCTAAAAATATAGCACTTTGTTTTTCATTAGAAAATTTAAAGAAGACGGACGACAAGCGTCCATGTGGCACGCCGCGGATCCTATAGTGATGGGTGTGGAGAGTGGAGTGTGACGGGTGGAGTGTGGAATGTGGGATTTGGAAAGGATCGACAGTGGGGATTTTGGGGAGGATAAATTTCATTGTCGAGGTGGTGACAATGGGGATCAGCTGGGGATATGAGGCCACACCTCGCTCCTTGGATTTACACATTTTTTACTATTGATTTTACAAAAAGTAATCGAAATAAAAATACGGGGTCGAAAGCGGCTGATTTAGACAGACTGCAGTCATATTCTGATTGGTTGCTCAAGTTTCAGAGCACCTACAATGCCATACTCGGTGCGCATACTCCTGTGCTGTGGGGGGACATCTTTGAACCAGCGCCCGTGCCCAAAGTTGCGCGTCCAGTGGGAAACGTCATCAGAACGCCCTACATCAAGTTACTGACCCCAACAGCTTCGCCCTTCAAGTATAAGGAAATTCCCTAAAGGGGATATCCCAGATACTCTGCGGCATGCCAAAAATAAAATAGCAGTATCAGAAAAAACAGTATAAGTTATTTCAGATTCTAAATGCCTTTTTAAAAAAGGATTTTGAAAAAAATAAAATTAAGTTTGGCTTGTTTCATCGCAGGAGGCGCTGGCGCGTTCCCGGTCGGACTCCGAGACGGAGGGCGATGGAGGGCCCAGTGTCCGCGCCGCCAGCAGCAACAGTCAGCCGGCCCTCGCCCCCTCGGCAGGCCCCTCATCAGCACCGGCAGCATCAGCGGAACAGTCAGGTGCACATGCACTGCACCACACATCCCATGGTCATGCAAGCGGAATTTCACAGGGTCAAGACGCCGCCCCGCAGACGCTGGCCCTGTCATGTGGCAAAACCATCCACTCACTGAAGAAGAAGAAGAAGGTGTGGCACTGGCCATGGTCGCAGCACATTGACCTCAGCAGGCTTGCATGCCGCCCTGACGCGGCTGATGTCGTGCTGCGCAGAGGACCACCTGCGGGGCAGCAGCACCGCGAGTCTTCCCACCGATGCCCTGACGTCTATTGTTACGCGGGCCGGGTTGGGTGACGCGGATGCAGCCTCCGAAGACGATAGGCGCGCATTCATGACGGGGACCCTCCCAACACGTCATGAGTTCTATCAGAGTCGCAAGTCAGCACAGCATGATGCGTGTTGCTCTGTTTGTCCGCCTGATGCCAGTCTGTAGCATCGACATTGCCAACAATACGATCGACCCGGACTGACGCTACGACATGTGACGCACCACAGAGGAGGCGGCGACGGGGCCACTGCGAGTGCGAGCGGCTCCGAGGGTGCCTCGGCCCTGCCGCCGCTGCCGCCGCGAGAGAGCCCCGACGCGGGGCCAGAGCCAGACCTGTGGGACACCCCCAGCGGGAGGAGGCTGCTCAACAGGCGCGTATGGTGTTCGCAACCATGCCCGCTTGCCAAAATATAAAAACAAGCTTCAATCCACTGTGATCCCTCGTCATGCGCTGCCTGCCTTTGTCCACTGAAGCGTTCGCAGGGAAACGTAACCTGACCGCATTCATCACCGAGCAGGCAGAAATGTTGTGCTTTACACGATCATCGCAGTGAACACCATTTGGATCCGGTGCAGGTACGTGGGGCACTGCAACTGCGCGACGGACATCAAGGAGGTCACGTTCCTGGGCTCCAACGACGAGCTGGTCGCGTGCAGCAGCGACGACGGCTACGTCTTCATCTACGACGCGGTGCGTGCCTGCGTGGTTACCCCTCTCTGCTGCGAGCTGCGGTGTTCGTCTGGAAAACCCAGCGGCTGCAGTGCTGGTTGCTTGATGTAGGCTCTTGCAAGTGAACCTGACCGATATAGACACGCGCAAATCCGCCATCAATAGCTCTGTTGCACCTGTGCATTCATGGTCGCACTGCACTGCAGCAAGTCGTCATGTATGCGCAGTGTGGCAACAGGGGTTCTTGCTGTTGCATCTGCGCTCTTGTCTATAGACTGTTGTTTGCACCAGCACGTACCACGTGCTGACGGGTGGGGCGTGGGCAGCCACAGGCGTCCGGTGATGTGGTGCGGGTGCTGAAAGCAGACGAGGACGTCGTCAACTGCATACAGGTGCGAAGGCCGACCACCCTGTGAATGCTGCGCACAGCTTGCATGCTCACTACGCAGATTGCAGACGCTCGAAGAACACGCTGTTTTCAATCCGGCTTCGTGGGAAGGCCAGGACTGTCAAGCACCCTCTTGCAGTTGGTTGGAAAAACGATGGGTTTTCACCGTCTGCGTCTGTGAACATTTGTACACCATCTCAACAGCAAATGTGTACTTTTGCGGTTGAAACCACTGGCTTCCGAACCACACCGAACACCAAATGCGTTTGTACATCTGCAGCCGCACCCGCACCTGCCCGTGCTGGCGACATCCGGCATCGAGACGGTGGTGCGCCTGTGGTCGCCGCCGCAAGATCCCGAGGAAGCCGCGGCTGCGGCGGCCAGCGGCGTTGGGCAGGAGGAGTCGTCGCCCGGGGGCCTGGTGACGCGGAACCAGGAGCGGATGCGCGAGGGGCCGCAGCTGCTGCGCGGCGTCAACCCGCGCATCCTGCAGGCGCGCTCGCTTCCTGTCCAGGCCGTCTGTCACAGTCTACCAGGCTAATAGACGGGAGGACGGATGCTAGTCAGATGGAGCGAGCATGCTCAAGGACACCTGGCAGTTGGACCAGCCTCTTCGTGACGATGTGGTTTGTGTTTGTTCACAGCTCGATGCTCTCATTATGCCAGCGGAGTATGCAGGCTGTGCTTTGCCGTCGCTGCGTAGGAACTTGGAGGCAAAGCATTGTCCGTGTGCTGTGCAGGCTCTGACAGAAAACCCGCAGCTGCTTGACATCCTCGTGCGGCGGGCCGGCGGTGGCGGCAACAGCGACGATGCCGACGCTGACGGAGACGGACCGGCTGACATCAATTGCAGGGTCGCCTAGCCTTGCGAGGAGGGGTCGAGCGACGTGCATGGCTCCGGAAGCTCCTACTTCTTCTCGGTCTGACAATAACAACGAACAATGACGCGATGTGCGCGTGTGACCGATCCACAGTCATCTGTTGTGACAGCATGTATGAGTTGTGAGCGGTTTGCTGCATTAGCGCAATGCTCCAGTGACGCCAGGTCGCATGAATGATGTCTGTGGTGACGGCTCATAGGAAGGTCGTTGGGATTTTGTCTGGTCACTGCTCTGCAAATTTGTGTGTACCACCACCGTAGCTTGAGTTGCGTGTACATTACATAGGACTTCGTGACACGAGACGTTGTATTACTGTCCAGCACTGTGTACGGCCAGCTTCTATACTTCGCAGGCATAAGCAAGCAGACCCGTTATGACACACACAAGCGTAGTAACAAACCGTCTAGATCGACACTGGCTGACAAAAGAGGCAGTATGTTGCTCCAGGAGATGAGGCAACCCAATTACGGTTCGTCTGTAAGTTCCGCCAACACACCATGCCGCCTACTCGAGAACCTGTTGCGATACCCTATGCGGAATTCTCAAGGGTGTCAGCTCGCGGCTCGTCAACGGCCGAACAGGCGTTCCCCGGTCTGGACGGCATCACGATCCGTCACGCAGGGCTGCTTCAGGGCATCGCCCCCATCAGCGCAGTGCCCCGTGACGGAGCGGGCGCTGTGGCCGGCACTCCCAGGCCGGTGTCGGCCGCGGTGCGCGTGACCTCCTGCACCTCCGCGTTGGGGTTCACGGGGATCACACGCTCCGTGGTCTTCTGGTTGCCGCCGCCGTCGTCGTACCGCTTGATGTGCAGCAATGACTCGACCTGCAGATATTGACAAGCTGATATGTCAGCCACGGTGCCACATGCCACGTACAGCTTTGAGCAAAGTATATAGGGTGGCTCGCGGGATGCTAGACAGCATGAAGCTGCGGCAGTAGGCAGTCGTGAGGGCTCAGCAGGCAGCTGTAGACTGGGCTCGCAGGCAGCAGAAGTGTGAGCAGCACAGCAGGAGGGGGACTGATGCGCAGAAGGAGGCGCACGTGGATGCGGCAGATGGGGCACTTGTGCGTCTGCTTGCGCAGCTCCTGCGCGCACTCGTCGCACATGCACATGTGGCGGCAGGGCAGGACGGTCGTGTTGCGCTCGTTGACGAGGCAGATGACGCAGAGGCGGTCTTCGTTCTCCTCCTCCGTCAGGTCCTCCCGCGGCGCGTGGCTCTGCTCCAGCCCGTAAATGTCCTGTACCGGGAGCAAAATGGGATGTGCATCCATCATTTTTCAAGTAATGCTGGAGTGATTAGACAAGTCATGCAATTATGAACGTTGGTAAGTCAATTATCTTGCACAACATCAGAGATGTGCACACATGCGGCGCTGCACGAGCTGGTTGGAATTTTTCCTGGACCGTACATATCCTGCCAGAAACCGACACAAGCAACCTCGACACATAATGCAGAGTATCCCAGGATTGCGTTCAAGCACTGCAAGACCGAGCTGCTAGGGCATCATCAGCACGTGGCGCCACAGAAGAACCGGGTCACCAGAGCTCTGCAGAGGGCGCACCTGGATCTCGTAATTGACGGTGTCCACCAGCAACTTCTGCTTGAGCGCCCGGACCTGCCACTGCTTGTTCTCGTCGCGCGCCAGCACCGCGAACGTCGTCTGCGCCTGCACCCACGGCTGCTGCGGCGCCCCCGGCTTCAGCTTCTGCGCAGGGTTTTGGAAACCGACGTCAGCCAAAGCGCCAGAAAGTGACGAATGAGGCCCGGCTTGATGACCGAATTTTGTGGCAATCCAGTGCACGAAACACGTGTCGTCACCCTTCTATTATTCACATGCTGCGACTCATGGCGCGTGAACTGTTGCTGAGGCTCGTGGCCCTGACTTGCTGCGGTTACTCACAATATGACATTCCGCGGTGCTTCGTCACGATATTGAGCTGCGACGTAATGCACAGCCGTCACATGTTTTGGGCATGGAACCAGAGCCCGACAGCTCCAGCTGGCACGTGGGGCAGCGCATGGCAGCCGCGCACCGCCAGGGTGTGGCCGTCCTTCTGGGCAGCCTCGCCGAGGCACTCCATCCGGATGACCAGGGGGTACGTCACCAGCGGTCGCCTGTCGCTACCCTCCGGCACCTGCAGCATGCTTGTTGTAACATGAGGAGACGACTTTGACATACACTTTGACACCCCACTGCAAAGCCAAACATGAGCGTTGTATGTCTTCATCTGCTGATACGAGGTTGCAGGGGTCTTATAGGGATGCGAGTGTGCCAGCAATTTCTTTGTTATGTGCTAAGGAAGCGCAGCTGCCGTCGGAGCAACAGGCAGCTTGGGCACCCGAGGACATGCATAAAGTACTGATGGGCCCGCGCACCTCGGCAGTCGTCACGGTCGTCAGCTCCTCCTCATCGAACAGCGACAGGTCGATGACGTGCTTGTCGGCCGCCGGCGCGTCCGCCTTCGGGAACGGCAGCTTCAGCTGCGGACAGAGCACGCGAACAGAAGTGAGCACACGTCCCGGAGACCAGCGCAGCTGGCTGCCATGCCCGTGTGCAACATTGCCAACATGGACGCCCCCGTGGCAATCAACCAAGGACAACGCTACCGCCGGCATGCATAAGTACCCTTCGTGCCAGCTCATGCACGCGATGAGGCGTTTGCCGCAGTCTGTCGCATGTTCGCATTGCGGTCAGAGTGACGACGGAGTATTGGCGGCATGGCAGCAGGTGCGCACCCCCGGTACGGGGTAGTGTATGCTCTGCGCAAAGGCCTGCTTGCCCGCCTTCAGCCGGTTGCCGTTGTTCTCGTCCTCCGTCGCGTTTACCATCGTCGACACCCTGCAATGAACAAACTCGGCTCGGCTCCGTGAGGTGCTGCCTGGTATGAGGATACTGAGCGCCAACACACCGCTGCGATGCGAGTGTCGGTTGGTGCGAATGCTGTTGCTTGTTTCAAGTGCCCTCCTGCTCGACACCTTGTTTGTTCCGTGTGTGCAATGCACGACCATATGAATGTGCAGCAATGGTGTGGAGGGTAGAGGCCATTGAGTAATCGCACGGCAGCAACGCTGTGCGCTGCGCATCCAGGCAGGGAGGCTCACACGCAGGCGTCGGTGGCGTCGAAGGCGAAGGCGATGCACAGCTTCCGCGGCTCGCCCGGCACCGGCGTCAGCTGGATCGTCTTCTTGTGCAGGTTGACCGCGTTGCGGATGGTCCGCGTCTACGGTGACACGACGTTGTGGCGTCAGAAAGCCGGACTCATGCATCGAGGGAAGGTGAAGCTTCGCCATCCGAAATCACAGGTGCGAGGCTGGCTATAGACCTGATCGCCACATACAACCCCGTAGATTGAGCCGCCTGCACCGATGGTGACTGTGATAGTCAGGGCTGACCCGAACGCCGCTTGCCAGCTGCGAAAGCCTGCAGCTGGCGTTAAAACCGCGATTACACGTTTCAGGGGTCGCCGGTATCAGACGAGGCCTTGGCCACTGCGCGGGCGTGCCTGATCAAAGTACTGCTGCGGCGGCGGCGCCGGAGGGGCGCCGCGACCGCCACCCCCCGCCTGCGGCGGCCCAGGCGGCGGCCCCGGCGGGCCTCCCCTTGGCGGAACGAACGCGTTCTGCACGTAGAGCGCAACAGCTTCAGCAGGTTAGAAAACGGATGTCGAACCTGAGTGGAGACGCTTTGATTCTCTGCAGTGCACCATTGCTGTAAGCATCCCTCAGTGTAAACCGCGCCTTGTATGAGGCGCCTGGAAACGATGCGTGTCTGGCCGCGTAGACGCTGGAACGGCAGGCTGAACGAGGAATTTGCCGAGTGCAGAAGCAGGAGGGAGTTGCGAATGCCGAGAAACGCACCGCGGGCGGGCCGAACTGGGGGTGCGGGGGAGGGTAGGGAGGCCTCCATCCCGGGAAGTATGCGTTGTTGAATGGCGGCGGAGGCGCCGGCGGTCGCTGCTGGCCGTAGAACTGCTGCGGTGGCACCCCGCCCTGCATTTGTCATGCTGAGGCCGTTAGCGGACTCGAGCTGCAGCATGCTGTGCGTGCGGACGGCAATCCGGACTGCCGCAGCCGTGATACGGCCGGCGAGGCGCATGCGGTGGCTTGGTGGCCTTCCCTGGAAGCCAGCGGAGACCCGCGCTGCGAGCAGGGCGACGCAGCGGTCTCACCGGCTGATTCGCGTTATAGACGCTGACGCTCGGCGGAGGGTATGCTGGGGGCGGAGCTGCCGATTCGTCCCGTCTGTTCCGGTTGCGCGAAGCTGTATTGCCCATTGACGCCGCAGGGCCGGCACCCCAAGCTTTGCGTGACCTGGAAGCCGGGTCGGTTGAAGCACGGAGGTCGGCTAAGCTTGACACACAGCAGATGCAGAAACTAAGTTGCGGAAGCGAGTGCCTGACGTCAACAGCCCTGGTGAATCGCATGCAAGACACCATCTGCAGGCCGAAGGGGGCAGAATACTTGAAAGTGTGAGGATCGCTGAGTACAGCATTTGCATTTGGCTTGGGAGCTCTTGCCCTGCGTGCTGACCTGGGCCAGAGGCAACTCGCTGCATATGACCAGCGTTGCATGAGGTCTTGCGCTGGATGAACAGCGCCAGCACTGGTCTCTGTTGATCACGGAAGACAGAGAAAAAGGCTGCGCTGCGGCACCACCACAGCAGCATGTCCAAACGCCCCTCGGACGCAGACCAGTCGGGCCCCAACAAAGCTGCCAGGCAGGGAGAGCACACAGCTGCGGGCGAGGTGAGAACTTGCCTGCTCTCATAAGATCCTGGGCTGCACCGCTTGAGCGGCCCTCCTGTCTGACACACACTCGGACAGGAGAGCAGATACTGCATGCAAACTCATGCACAGCAATGTCGTTGCATGTGCGTAGCATGAGCCCGCCGGCACCTCCCGTTGATGTGTATGAGATCATCCCAAAGGGGGCATCAGAGCGATGGCTGCCCCCGCACCTCCCGACGCGGAACGCGCGCTGACCGTCTGCACGCCTCGCAGGACGACGTGAAGCCCGCGGCCCTCGCCAATGGCTCCCAAAAGCCGAGTGCGCTATGCTCATGCTATGTTTCCTGCACAAGGCCGGCACCCCGTAGACTTGCAATAACCGCCGTGAGCAGAGGACGCATGCACGTTGCACTGCATGCATGTTGTAGACCTTAGCAGTGCTGGGGACCGTCTCGATCAGCCTGATGTGCGGCGCAACACCTCCAACTATTGGCTGCGCAACCAGACCGTGAAGCTGGTGCTCTGCGCACGCAGGGACCGAGGAGTCGCTGCCGCTGCTGCACTACAAGCAGGGCGAGACGCTGCGCGGGCTGGCGAACCACAGGACGCCGGACGGTCAGCGGCAGCGTGTCGAGGTGCATGAGCCTCCATGCGCCCATGTGTCGTGCCGGTGCAGCCTCATCGGGAGCTGGCAGCGTATACTGCCAAGGTCGTGGCGACGGGAGTGTGGGCACGAACGACACGCGGAAGTCAGTCGTACGACGCCACCCTTTGCAGCGCAACAAGCAGTTTGCTGAGCGGGGCACCGTCCGACTGCACGGCCTCGGTCAGGCATCTCGCAGGCACAAGACTGACTCTGATTTGCGCTGGTGACTGTAGGTCCGCATACTGGCGAACTCGATGACCAGCAGCAACCCCCAGGTGCTTTGATCCTATCTGAAGGCTGACCCCACATTTCTTGTGCCGTGTCAGCACACTCACATGCGCGTCCCACTGTTTGGTCCCCTGCCTGAGCGAGAGGAGTTTGCCGAGGCAACAGGTGCGGGCGCGGCAGCTGTGGGGCGCCGACGTGTACACGGAGGACAGCGACCTGGTGGCGGTGCTCATGCACACCGGGCACTACACGGTGTCCATGCACCACGCGCCCCCCAGCCTCGCCGAGGTGTGGACGGGGCGACGAGGGCTCACACATAGTCAGCGCCTGAGTAATGGGACCGTGCCGTCATTGACAGGCTGACACCTGCTTGACAGTTGGTTCGACCGTCTTTTGTCTTGGCACACAACGGCTGGTATATATGACGAGGGTAGCTACTGATGACCGAAGTGGCGGCGGCTGAAAGGTGCAGTTGCGAACACAGACTTTTCAGCTTATGGCGTGGCGAGACCTGTGCTGACGACACGGCAACGTCGAGCTGTGGTGTCCGGAGTCTTTCACAGAGCTGACTCGTGGCTGCTTGTGCGGCGGCAGGTGAGGGCGGTCGTGATGCCGCTGCCGCCGCAGCGGCATTACACGTCGTGCTCGCGCAACAGCATTCGGTCGCGTGCCTGGGGCGCCAAGCTCGAGGGCTGCTCCTACAAGGTCAGCACGCTGCCCACGCCTAGACCATGTCAGTTTTGAGAGTTTACGTGCGCGCCACTGTCCTGCTGCCAAAAGAACTGGCAACGCTGCACTAGTGCTACAAACCTTGTTAATACCTGCTGTCCAAGGGTATGCATGGTAGCTTCACTTATGTCAGCACCGCACGTGCGACGCTGCCCCTCCCTAAGTTGTGGATTCCGCCTTTTTGGGACAAATATACCTATGCTCGTCCCATGCACGTAGGTGGAGCGGTGCTGGGCGGTGTCCACGGCGGGCACGGTGGTGGACCTGCAGCCCAGCCTGGAGGGCGTGCCGCCGGCGCCCGCCACCTTCACGCCGGCCGCCAACGACCGCACGCACACGACGCGAGCGACCGCCGTCGCGGACCGCCGCATGCGGGCGATGCAGGAGGTGAGAGCTGATTGCAGGGTATAGAGCATTTTAGACGATGGCTTACCGCAAAATATGTCACAAGACTCCTGTAAGTTCGTGCACTTTGCACTCAGATCATACTGACAGTTGTGAATATTGCATAGAGCTCTGTTGCATTCTCCATTCGGGGCTTCGCATGTGCGAAATTGACCCTCCGATGCGGCCGGACAGACCCTCATGATCAGAGATGCTGAGGCTAGATTTGTCTGTGCCCGCCGCTACATCACATTCCCAACCCATGCCTCGCCTACACCTTCTTGACCTCCAATAAAGCTGCGCTACATCCAGATGTAACGCTCAGGCTTCATCCATGCTCTGCCTGCGTTATTGCACGCTGCTTTATTATCCAAACATGTTCCTAGGCATCATACTATCTTCCTCCGCGGTCCAGGTGACGATGCAGTACAATCTGTGCAACGAGCCGTGGCTGAAGTTCTCCATCGGCACGATTGCGGACCGCGGGTTGAAGGCCAGCCAGTGGACGGGCTCGCGCCTCTCCAGCGACGTCCTCTACGTCGAGACGCACAGGTGGTGCAGCCAGCCGAAACCTAACCTAACCCTAATCCAAAAAGTATTGAGGTGACATATCTAGCTTTGTGGCTCAGAACTGAAGGTCCAGTGAAAGGCAGCCGTAACTCTGACCGTCCTGAGGTAGCAAAATTTCCTGACACCTAATTAGTGTCGTGCATAATCAACTCGAGTCGGCCTGGCACACCTGGCACTCGGCTGTTGAAAGCGGCAGTCGATGCCTGCATGCTTGCTGCGGTCACGCGCCACGACGCAGCAATAAAGACGTCAAGTCTCTCGTAAGGCACCATGGCAGCTCGTGCACGTGCTGCACTCTGCACCTGTCGCTTTCTGATGGCAGAGCGCTCAGCGCTGCATGTAACGCAATCGTCTCCATGTGTAGCAAAGGGCGCGCTTGCGTGCAAGCGCGTGCGTGCGAGCGAGCGTGCGAGCATGCAAGCGTCGCGTGGCAAACAATATGTTAGCCGCGCCGTGCGCAGCGCAGGCACCGGTTCGAGCTGTCGAAGGTGCTGCCGACCGACACGGCGGAGGAGGACAGGGTCGGCGACAGCGCCGCCCCCGCCCCTGCGCCGCCGGTCAAGGAGGAAGACCCCGCTTCAGATAAGGCGAGCCACATCGCTTGACGTCAAAACCGCCAGCATACAAGAGTCGCACGGAAACCACAACGGTGTCCCCATAGGCGAACATCTCATAGTATGCGGCGTCTCCATCTTAGCCCGTACCTGCGCCGGGTGCTTCTGGGCTGCATATGTGTCATGCTCGTGGGGTTGAGTCCATGAGATGGCCATGTTCTGGTTTGTCTCCGTCGGTCCTGAGGGCCAGGTCGCACGACAGGAGTTCCGGTGGGCACGGTGCCGGCGGGCGCTGCCGCAATCGCGGCTGCGCGCGCTGGGCGTGCCGCTGCCGCGCGACGAGCTGGAGGACGTCGTGACGGGCCTGCGATGGGAAGACATCAAGGCGCGCCCCGGACTGGCGTTGAGACCACATGTTCAGCCTCGTGTGTTGTGCTTTGGCAAGTTGCTCAGCTGCAAGCGTCCAGCAAGTTATGGCATTTGATGAGGCTCCTTGGCCTGAATTGATGGTCATCGTCATGAGGCCGCAGATTGCGCCACCAATATTGAGAGCGCCCGGCGTCCCGAGTCTGCAGCAAGTACGCGGTAGGCAGAAGCACTTGGCATGCGCGGCTGACCCTATCATTGCGTGTGCGCAGTGGGCGAACACGGGCGTCCTAGTGCAGGGCAGGTTCCACGCGCTGGCGCGGCTCTACTTCGCGGCGCGGAACCCGGACGAGCCGGAGACAATGGAGTCCCCGCAGCCGCCGCCGCTGTCGCTGCCGCCCCCCATGGCCAACGGCTCCGCGCTGAACGAGGTCCTGGAGGCGGCCGCAGCCGCGAACGCGATCGTCATGTGAGGGTATGGGTCGCGAGCGGCAGCTGCAGTCAGTGACAGCCATGTCGCCGCAGACACCGCCTGTGTCCGAGAGTCCGCTCTGGACCGGGGCCCTGAAGACGGCCGCGGCCGCGAACGCCATCGTCATGTGGGAGAGGCAGCAGCGCGTGGAGCAGCTGTCGGCG
>JAABUX010007033.1_pt1 | contig 13296 bp, 16 predicted proteins | sample 5561851 | NCBI WGS metagenome assembly JAABUX01 (sample SAMN10711883, study PRJNA513361) | rock metagenome | isolation source: Antarctica rocks | place: Antarctica: Victoria Land, Richard Nunatak red sandstone | collected 2016-01-03 | reverse complement strand
TTGCATGTAGCGACGCTGCAGCTGCCACTCGTCATTCTGCTCGAGCAAGAGCGCTCCGATGAGTCTTACGATCGCCGGATCGTTCGGGAAGATGCCGACGACGTCGGTACGTCGCTTGATCTCGGCGTTGACGCGCTCGAGCGGATTTGTGGAGGCAATCTGCGTCCGATGCGCTTTCGGGAAATCCATGAACGCGAGCACATCGAACTTTGCATCGTTGAGCATGACGGCGAGCTTCGGGAACTTCACGCGCAGCTGGTCGCTAACGATGTCCCATTGCGCACGTGCGGCGTCGGCGGTCTCTTGAGCGAACACGGTGTTGATCAGCGCGAGCACCATCTGGCGTTGACCCTTGCCGGCGTAGGCGAGCGCATTGCGAATAAAGTGCACGCGGCAGCGCTGCCACGTCGCTTTGAACACCTTGGCGATCGCGGCTTTGAGCCCGAGATGCGCGTCGGAGATGACGAGCTTGACGCCGCGCAAACCACGTCGCGTCAACGAGCGCAGGAAGTCGGTCCAGAACGGTTCGGCTTCGCTCGGACCCACCACGACGCCCAAAACCTCGCGAATTCCGTCAGTATTGACACCGACGGCTATTATTACGGCGACGGAAACGATGCGGCCGGCCTGCCTCACTTTTACATACGTCGCGTCGATCCAGAGGTACGGCCAATCGCCTTCAATCGGGCGATCGAGAAAGGCGTTGACGCGCTCGTCGATCTCGCCGCACAAACGCGAAACCTGACTTTTCGAAATGCCAGTCATGCCCATCGCCTTGACGAGTTCGTCGACCGAGCGCGTCGAAACACCCTGGATGTACGCCTCTTGCACGACGGCGACGAGCGCCTTTTCGGCAGTACGCCGCGGTTCGAGAAACCCGGGGAAGTAACTGCCACGGCGCAACTTCGGAATACGCACGTCGATCGAGCCGGCGCGCGTCTCCCAAAGCCGATCACGATAGCCGTTTCGGCTGTTGCTGCGATCCTCGGACCGCTCGCCGTACTCGGCGCCGCAGCGCTGCTCGATCTCGAAGTCCATCAACCGCTGGACGACATGCCCGAGGAGTTCGCGGACGACGTCGTCCTTCGCCCCCTTCTCGACGAGCTCGGAAAGTGCGATACTGGCTTTGGCCATCGTGGTGTCCTTTCGTGAAGATTGCTCTGCAAAAACAACCTTCGCCAGGAGCCACGATGGCCGCCCGCTACGCTATGGCGGCCGGCCGGTTCATACACCACGTCCCGGGACACGATCTTGGCGTCCTCGATCAGCTCCTGACGGCCGAGCTCGGCGTGCGGCGCGAACGTAGCATTGCCATGCGTTGAAATTAGCGGGTTTGCCGACCGTGAAGACGCTCGATCAATTCGACTTCGCGTTTCAACCATCGCGCGATCAAGAGAAGGTGCGTGACCTACACACCTTGCGCTTCATGGCGCACGGGCACAATGTTATTCTACTCGGACCACCTGGGTGCGGGAAGACGCACTTGAGTACGAGCCTGGGGCACGCGGCAATTACTGCCGGCGAGTTAGTGCACATCACTACGGCGCGTGAGTTGTTTGCGAAATTGCTCAATCCAACGAGCGCCAACGCGCAGTTCAAGCGGCTCGCAGCAACGCGTGCGAAGCTGCTCATCATCGACGAGATCGGCTATGAGCCGCTCGACCACTTAGCGGCAACGCACTTTTTTCGGTTGATTTGCGAACGCTATGAACGCGGCTCGATTGTGTTAACGTCAAACAAACGATTTTCCGAATGGGGCGAACTCATTGGCGACGAGACGCTCGCCGCGGCGATACTCGATCGTTTGCTACATCATGCGACGACGATCTCGATCACCGGCGAAAGCTACCAACTCAAGGACAAGCGACGCGCTGGCGTCCTCGCCGCCCCTAAAATAGGTGGGAGGTCAGCCGCTAACGCTCCCTCAGCTCAGCAGGGTTAGTGGGGAACTTCTCACCGGAGAAAGTGGGGAACCTCTCACCGGAGTTGACAGTGTACGCGCCGAGATGTTGCCGTTGGTCTGGGCGACTTGCTCACGGTCAAGATTTAGATCGGTAGAGTTTCGTCCCTTGTTTTGCTTTGATTTCATTATAGAGCTCGTAGGCGCTGCGCTCGACCCAACATTCCGCGAATCGGCCATCTCGCACGTGCCAGATGGCGATGCCGGAAAATGAAACGGGCGCACCGTCTTCGGGCAGACCGACATGCCCTTATTCGTGCCGCGGCAGATCCAGCGCGAGACGACGCGATCGCCGTGCTCGTTCGCGAACACGTCGAGGTGTTCGTTTGTCGCGTTCCCGATCGTGGTTTGCATTTCGGCGACCCATTGTTTAAATGCATCGCGGGCGGCGACGATCTTGCCGGCCGTTGTGATGCGATAATCCTCGGTCATGAGTTCGTCGATCGCGCTCAGGTCGTGCGGCGGCGCCCAAAACGCGTCGAAAGAAATCGTACGCTAATTGCCGGGCGCGTTCGGGAGTCGATGCGTTCATTTTACCTCAGCGATGCGGCGCTTACTGCTGAAGACGCCTAGTTCCGTGACGAAAAGAATCAATGCGACGACGCCGATGCATGCTCGCAATCGCCGTTGTCGGCAAACGGCCCGTGTAATAGGTCACCGTTCCGACGATCGACCCGATCGCGGGTCGCGCACGTGAGATAAGCCCGATCAAACGGCCGCAAAATTACTAATCGCCGCACAGTTCACAGTGTCGGCCGCTATCGATGCTCTGTGCCCCCGCGCGCGCGACGGAAAGGGAGAACGGTTTCGTCCAATCGAGTGTCCAGGATTATCGCCTATTGAGGTAAATTGAAACACGATCGTCAAGGCGAGAGCTCATGTGCGGGTATGTCGTCGCTTACGTTTTGAAACGGGGCATCGAGCGCTCCGGTTCTCGCTCGTCCTCGCTATGGGCGACGACCTGCCGGTCGAGCGCGATCGCGCGCTCGGATACGCCGGAAGTTCCGGCGGACCGCCCCGGTTGCGCTCGATGTTGGGGGCCTTCGTTTTGGGAGCGAACGGCCTGTACGCGTGCATCGCGGCCGCTAAAAACGGCCCCGCAAGCAAGGCCTGATCTCTACGATTCTTGGAAGCCACAAGTATTGGTAGACCCGTCTTTCAAACAGAGAACCTTAGTGCACCGTCGTCACCATACGACATATAGCCCTATGCTAACGCCGCTCACCGTCATGCGTCGTCCGGTCGGAAATCACTCAACTCGTCACGCTGGCTCGACGCCACGTATGAAACCCTGCTCGACGATGGCGGTGCGGCCGGCCCATCACGGTCAGCGTCTTACCCGTCTCGGCCTTCATCGACAAGAGCGTAAGGCGTGCTCGCAGCAACAGTTCGATGTGCTCGAGGCTCCCGCGTCCAACTGGTCGCCGGCTTCGTGGAGCCAATGCCATACCGACGTCGCCGGGCGTAGTACATCATCTTCATCCGATTCCGTCCGGTCCTTCAGGGCCATGCCGAACTCATGAGGAATTCCAATGACGTTGGGGCACGAGAGGCCATAGGATGATCGTCCCACTACGTTTTTCGCGGCAACTCGGTACGTGAGTTAGACCTCGCCGCTGACGCTCGTCGCTCTCCTCGCGCTCTTCGGCGCGCTTTTCGTGGTTGCGCTTATCAGCAAGTTGCTCAAGCCGCCTCCTCCCCACCCCGAAGAACATCCGCGAAATGCCTGGCGTCAGTATCACGCGAGATACGCGCTTCTCGTGCTCGCGTTCGTCGTCTTCGATATGGAGATGGAGTTCATGTATCCGTGGGCCGTGGCGTTTCGATCGCAAGGGATCGTCGGATTTGGTGACATGTTGGTCTTTGTCGTCATCCTTGGTGTCGCGCTAACTTACATGTGGCGCACGGGCGTGTTAGATTTCGAGCGCCGGATGAATGAAGCGTTGGTGCTGCTCGGCGTGGCGGTCGTCGCGATCTGGTCCGTCGAAACGATCGATGCAATTGCAGCCGGAAGTGGCGTGCGTGCTTTCCTCGCGCCTGCGACGGTCGTTCGCAAGCATCTTGTTTCCCCGACGCCGGACACTTCACTCGGCAGCCTCGCTGGGTGGTCGGTGCGGCGTTGATCTTGCCTGCACTGGCATTAGCTGCGTTGTCATTGCTACCGCGGACGCCGTCGTTCCGAGCTGGGGATTCGAGCATCGGCGTCTTTCTTCTGATCATGCTGCTTCGACTTCGTTGCCGTGATCGTCGGAACGATCGGCTGGTCCGCGAATCGCGCCCTCGGCGTCGCCGCGCTTTTCGGGGCGATCCTGCAACTGGTGGCGTACGGCATTGTCATCGAATTCGGGACGATTGGACCGGCAATGGCGGCGCAGTCGCTGTCGCCGCTACGGATCGCGCAGGGCCAGACGGGTGTCCTGCCCTACGTGATTATGCAACCGGTGTCGCTTGCGCTCTACATCATTGGCGGCCTCGCTCAAACATTCCGACCGCCATTCACGAAGCCGATCGAGGGTGCGTTCGATGCGCTCGGCGGATTGCCGTCGCTCGCCTTCCGCTGGGGTCTCGATCTTGCCGCGTTCACGATGGCGGCCCTTGCCGTGGTGCTCTTCACGGGCGCTGGCGGAGGTGCATGGTGGACGGTGCTGCTGATCGTAAAAACACTGGTTTTCTTAGTCATCCTCGCACCGCTTCGCCGCTTCGAGATTGGATACGAGCGACTGCTGCGCATCTTCTGGCGCGTTGCCATGCCGCTTGCGCTCGCGAACGTCGTGCTCGTCGGCGCACTCATTCTGGTCGGCGTCAGATGAGCGCATCGATTCTTTTCTTCATTGGCGCGTCAGCGCTCACGCTCGGGGCAGCATATTTCATGCTCCGCACGATGAGCATGCTCAAGCGGGCGTTGCGTTGATGGGTAGCGCGCTCGGCGCGGCGTTCTTGCTCTTCACCTTGCATGCGGACGTTGTCGCGACCATGACGATCATGATGTTCGGTCCCGCGATGCTCGGGATGATTCTGTTTATGCTCATGCTTATGGAAGACTCGGGCGGCTTCATGATGACGGCGGGCAACGACGTACCGTCAACTCCCGCAGCAGACCCCGGGCATGACATGCAAGGATCACAGGCCACGAGCTCGGCTCCAACAATGGAGCACGGCGATCACGGGCAGATGAAGATGCCAGAGGAAACCGTCGATGACGTCGAGCCGGAGGTCGAACGTCAAGCTGCGGGCATGCTCGGTAAAATCGGGGAGATCGCGCCGATTACCGGCGGCATGGACATGGAGATGACGAATTCGCAGATGCGCTGGGCCGGCTGGCTCGCACTCGCCTTCTTCGTGGCGAATGCCATCGTTGTCGTTGTAACGCCGTGGACGCAGCACGCCGGCACGCCGTCTCTGGTTCAGCCCTTCCTCGTTGGAACGGCGCTGTTGCGGCAAAGTTATGGAACGCGCCTGAGAACGGAAAGAGTCAAACGCTCTGGCGTGCGATGACATTTAGCCTCAAGCTCGATGCTCGTTTTAAACGTTGCAAACCGCGCCTGCGCAATGCGCTCCTCTGCGGCGCAGGGGCCGGCACGTAATGGCAAATCGATTCGCATCGTTCACGCCGAGACGAGAATCATCATCGGCGAAGGGCCCAAGGGCTCGGGTGTGACGCCGTTCGAGGGAAACTACTACATTGCGAAGCGTTACCTGCGCGCATCGTTCAAGCCGAACTTCGTGCCCGGGCTTTGCATAGAAAAGTTTTTCTATGTGTGAATGAATCTCGTCTTGCTCGAACGCCGACGCGAACGCAGTCTCGGCTGGATGTATGTTCTGCCGAACCCGCTGCTGCCGTTCATCTGGTTTCGCATCGCCGTTTCTGCGAGCGATCCCGCCGTCTTAATTACCGAGTCTGAGGCGAAGTAAGTGCCGACATGTTGTCGTCGGGAGATCGTCGCCGCACCGTGTGAGATCGAATGGACGGCAAGAAAAGTTCAACACGAGACCCCGTCCGCGTTTGCTCGATTCGGACCGTCGCGTCGAGCGCTTTGGCGATCGCAGCCACGACTCGCAGGCCGAGCCCTCCACCCTCGTTTGAATGAAAGGCGGCAAGAAGCCGTTCGAACGCCGCTGGTCCCGCGTCGTCTTCAACGCTGAGGATCGCGACTTGTCGCTTCGCGCGATCGGCCACGACACCGATGCGAATGCTGCCGCCGGGGGCAGTTTCCTTGAGTGCGTTCACAACCAGGTTTGCGATGATTCGCTCCATGCGGCGTTCATCCGTATCGATCATAACGTGCTCAGCTTCTACTGCACCAAGTCGCAATCCGCGCCGCTGCGCAACGTCACCATAAAGCGTGACGACGCTATCGATGACCGTCCGAACGTCGACGGGCCGTAGATCGAGCCGTAAGCGTCCGGCCCGATGTGCTGCCACATCGCGGAGATCGTGAACCGTTGACTGCATCGTCTCAACGGCATCGAGCAAGCGCGACGTTGACGTCGGATCGGCGGGATCGACGATGCCATCGCGTACACCCTCGAGCGTGCCGCGCATGGCAGTTAATGGATGAGCGAGATCGTGTGCGATGCCGGCGACGAGCTCACGTTCTTGCCTTCGACTGTGCGCGATTTCCGAAGACATCACGTTTGCGTCTCGGGCGATCTGTGCGAGTTCCCACGGACCGCTCACCGCGATCGGCTTCTCGAACTCACCACCGGCAAAGCGCGAGAGACCCGTACTGATCGAAGCAACTGATTTGGAAACGCCGCGGGCGATCGCGAGGCCAACGACGATGCCGACAGCCATTGCGAGAAGGAGCGCTTGTAGGAGGATACCATCAACAAGCGCATAGACTTCTGACAACCTCGGCGCCGAGCCCATCATCGACTGCATCATCGCAAAATGGCCCGCATACGGTTCGAAATCGTGTCGTATGACAGCATGTATTGCCACGGAAGCGCCGAGCATCACGATCGCTACCGTTCCAGCGATCGCAAATGTGATGCGTCGGGAGAGCGTCATTCCATAGCCCGGAGTCGATAGCCGATACCAACAACGGTTTCAACAATCGAATCATCGATTGCCACGGCACGAAGTTTCTTGCGAATATTTTTCACGTGTGAATCGAGAGCCCGATCCGACGTGTCATGGTCGAGATCGAGGCGATCGACAAGTTGCCCCCGTGTGAGAGCACGGCCCGCCTCTACGGCGAGCATTTCCAACAGATCAAATTCTTTCGGTGTCAGCGACATTGGTGGCCGGTCGCGATGACGGAGCACGCGCGCATCGCGATCTAACTCCACGTCGGCTCGGGTGCCCAGCTTCAGTCGTCGTGACCCTCGGCGGCGAAGCACAACCTCGATCCGCCGCACCAGTTCGCCGGGACTGAATGGTTTCACCACATAATCTTCAGCGCCAAGATCGAAGCCGCCGATTCGATCGGACTCCGCACCGCGGGCGGTTAACATGAGGAACGGCTTACCGGAGACGACGAGCCGCGCCGCCAGCACGTCCCCGGCAACTCCCGGCAACCCACGGTCGAGCAAGACGACATTCGTATCGAACTCGTGCAAATCGTTCGCGGCTTCCTCAACCGAACGCACCCACCCGAATTCCCAGCCTGCTCTGCGGATGTACGGAGCGACGGCGTCGGCGACCGATGGGTCGTCTTCGACCATAAGAATACGAATCACGGCTTCCGCTCCGCCGGCGACGACATGCCTGGCATGAAACGCATTATAAACCACATGCCGATCGGGCACAGGATCGCGAGAACAAAAAGTAGCCATCCGTGCACCGATGCCGTCCCACGGCCACGTATGTGCAGCAACTCCCACGATTGCGGCGACGGCCGCAATCGTGGGAAGTAGCGCGTAGCGGCGCCACGCCTTCCGTTAGTTCTTACCGCTCATTGCGTCACTCATGATCGCATTCATTTTCTTATGGAGGGTCGGATCTGCAGCGATCTTGCTCATCATAGATGCGCACGATCCGACAGGGTCTTTACCCATCATCATGCCCATCATACCCATGCCTCCGCCTTGCATCGAACCGCCTGACATGCCATGCATGTTGTCCCCTTTCATCGAGTCGTTCGACGTGCCGTGCACAGCGTCGCTTGCTGCAGGTGAGGGTGCCGCGGTCTGAGCGGTTGCAATGCCGGCCGTCGCCGTGGCCAGGACCGCTAGCGAGAAAAGAGCCGTACGGTAGTTCATAAGTAACCTTCTTTCACGGCTAGTGTATCGGCGCGATATGGAGATTCTGTGGAGTCCAATTGTTGCGTCGCCGACCGGCGATTGTCTACGAAGAGGCGCTCGCTGGTTGTCGCTCTTCGAGACCTACGTGTTAGCTATTGAAGGTCGTCTTGAAGCTCTACCTGGTCGGACGTTTCTCCATAACTTCTCCACGCACGTTCGGCATCGTTTCCCACGGAGGTCAACCATGTCAACACTACACAAGCGCTCGCCGTTGCCAGCTCGTTCCGCACGTCTGAGGAACCTGATCGTGCTCGGAACGGGCGGACTCTTTTTGATTGCCGTGCTGGTCGTCGTTGCTTACGTCTCGCGGCCGACGGAATCAGGCGCCGGATCGCCCGAGCTTGGTGAGCATTTGCATTCGCTGCTTGCGTACGGCCCACGACAAGCGATCTTGGTGGGTACGCATGGTGCGACCGCGCTCAGCACCGATGGCGGAAAAACTCTCACGAAGGTCGACGACCTCGACGGTGTCGACGCGATGGAAAGTGGCGCCGATCGTTCCGGAGACGTGATCGTGGTCGCCGGGCATGAGGGCGCCAAGGTGAGTCGCGACGGCGGACGCTCCTGGAGCGACGTTACCGGGCTGCCAGGACGTGACGTACACAGCTTCGGACTTGATCCCGCGAACCCAAAGCATTGGATCGCTTATGTCGTCGGAAAAGGCGTCTTTGCAACGGCGAACGCGGGCGTTGCTTGGCGACGGCTCGCCGCACCGCAGACGGAACCGATGGGCGACGCGCTTGTGCGCGGAAAGACGATTGTAATTCCGACGATGCCGAGCGGTCTGCTTCGATCGACCGACGGTGGCGCTTCTTGGAGTATGGTCAATCAAAATATCGGTGGAATGGTCCTCGCAAGCGACCCGCGCAACGACAACCGTCTCTACCTGAGTGGAGGTGGCCCACTATTTGTCTCGAGCGACGGAGGATCGAGCTGGTCGCAACGCGGGTTGCCGGAGGGCATTCAAACCGTCATACCCACGGCTGATGGAACGCTCATTGGAGCGGGTTATTCGCCCGATCATCGGGCCGTTCTCGTGCGATCGCATGACGACGGTGCTACATGGCTTGCGGCTAAAGGCTGATCAGCTACGCACGTTTGCCCGGCGCGATACTTCTTCAGCTCGGAGATGATTGCGTTCCGGCACGCACGGTGCTTCTTCCGGCCACAGATCCGCTGCTGGGAGTCGCGGGCGCTGTTACGCGAAGCGCGAATTGCGGCGCAGCGGGAGCGCGAGCGATCGCGCCAGGCGGCCCGAGAAGCGGCGCGAGAACGCTCGCGGATGACACGAGCGGAATACGTCGCCCCGGCCCAGCGACGGCGCGCAGAGGCCCAAGACATGCGTAGGAGCGGCATCTCCGTCCGGGAGATCGCGCACGTCCTTGCCGTCAGCATCCGAGAAGTCTATCGCCTCCTCGGAAGCGTCGCGGTTGCGCTCGTCTGGCCCACGGGTGGATCGTCGGCGCCGGTTGTGCAGGGCTCGCCCGCCTTATCAGACTTTGAGGGCGCTCTGGGTGCCGTGCCGGCCGCTTCGGAGTGCGCTGAGTCCAACGAACAAGCCCCCGTGATCGACTATGTATTGGCATCGGAGCCTCTCACCGCGCACGGAGGAGCGATTGCCGCAGCAATCGTCTCCGAGTATGCGGTCACCGCGCGTAGCGCGGTACTCCAGAGCGATACGACGAGCGATGGAAGGGGGGTTCGGGGGGAAACCGACGCCGGCGAGTCGCCGATTGCGTGTATCCAGCGCCGTATCGGCGAGATCATTGCGAAGCTGCGTGAACCCGAGCGGCCGCCATAATTACCTGGTCCTGGTCGTTCGCGGATTTGCGTGTCTTGGATCGATGCGTCGCGGGGAAGAAAGATTGCCGTGCAGTGGATCGACAGGAGTGAAGACAGCCAGTTCGCGGTGAGCGATCGTGACGGCAAAATTGATGCTTGAATCTTAGTGAGAAGAGCCGAAGAACATAATATGAGTTCTTCACTCAGCCGCGGGCTCGATCGCGAACCTGCCCTTGAGCGCCGGGGCGTTAATCTTTCGCGAGCGCTCCTCCTTGATGCCGAAAACGTCCTACATGCGCTCCGTTTGGAGGGTTGCCGTATCTCATTTTCGGCGCTAGTTGAGACGGGTGTACGTGAGCTGCTCGATTGTTCCGATATCCGAGCCATCGTCGAGCGACACGGCGCCTGCGCGCGACGGCATATTTCAAGGACCTCAGACGATGTCTAGTGAGATAGCAGTCGCCGATTTTCGCGTGCTTGCCGACGCGATGCCGCAGATCGTGTGGACCGCAAGCGCCGACGGTGCGATCGACTGGTACAACGCGCGTTGGTATTCGTACACGGGCCAAATCTTCGAGGAAGCCGCCGGATGGGGATGGCAGGCCGTGCATCATCCCGACGACCTTCAAGAGGTTATGCGCCGTTGGCCGCATTCGCTCGAGACGGGAGAACCGTTCGACATGGAGTTTCGCCTTAAGGACAGTGACGGTGCGTTCCGTTGGTTTCTCACACGCGTGCTTCCGATACGGAATGCTGCTGGTGGGATCGTGAAGTGGGTTGGAACCAATACCGACATTCATGAACGGTGGGTACGCGAAGAACAGCTGCGCTTTATCGACGCGGCAAGCCGCGCGCTCTCACAAACGCTAACCCTCACTGACGCGATAAAGGCACTGTTGTACTCGATCGTGCCAACGCAAGCTGACTGGGCAGCCGTTTATCTGGTCGAAGAAAGCGGCCGTGTCAGCCGAATGGCCGAACGTCACGAGGGTCTCGCATGTGAACTGGCAAGCGCGTTAGAGTTGCTTGAAACGACTGCTCCGGCTGATCGCAGTGCTGTGGCGACGGTTTTGCGGAGTGGGCGCTCCCGATTGGAGCGTGACGTGCGGTGCCGAGCACACGACGACGTGTTCTCGCGCATCGCCGTTCCGTTCGTTGTCGGAGGAGCGGCGATCGGGGCTCTGGTCGTGTACCGAGCGCTGGCTGAACGCCGGTACAACAACCAGGATCTCAGTCTTTTTAATGATCTTGCTCAACGAGCGGCGCTTGCGCTCACCCATGCGCGAAGCTTCGAACGGGAGCGGCGCGTCGCGGCCGTCTTGCAAGAGGCATCGTTGCCGCGCATCCTTCCGCGCGTCGATCATCTTCATCTCGACGCCATCTATCGATCGGGCAAGAACGAGGCAACTATCGGGGGCGATTGGTATGACGCGTTTCAGCTGCCTGATGGCCGTGTTGCGCTCACCATCGGTGATGTGATGGGAAGCGGATTACGAGCTGCCGTCACGATGACGAAGCTTCGACAAGCGATGCAATCGGCGGCGCTCATCCAGCCCGATCCAAACGCGATGCTCGCTGCGGCTGACGGCACGCTGCGCATGCATGATTCCGATGGCTACGCGACCGCAATTGCCGCGATCTTTGATCCCAGGACGCATATGCTCATCTTCGCATCTGCGGGACATCCCGGCCCGCTCTTGCGCACCGCGGACGGCCGCATCGAAGAATTCTCGAGCCCTGGCACGCTGTTGGGCATGCGCCCATCTGATGAGAAGGGCATTGCCGAGATCGCGCTGGCGCCGGGCAGCGTTCTTGCGTTTTTTATCGACGGATTAGTCGAGGCGACAAGGGACCTTATTGCTGGTCAGCAGCGTATTCATGCCGCAATGATGCGCGACGAAGTAGCGACGTGCCCGCGTCCGGCAGAGGCGCTCGCCGACGCCGTCCTCGGCGTCACCGGCGCCGTCGACGACGTCGCGATTTTAACGGCGACGGTTCTTCCTGCGCGAGAGGAGACTCAACGTCAAATCGCGCTCGTTGCCACGGCGAGAGTCGCGTAATGTGGTGGTCGTTTGCAGCCGCTGAAGCCGGACAAGCTGACTTCTTGCGTCCGGCATTCATCGCGTACTTGCGAGCGCGTGGCACGGACGACGCAGAGTACGGGAACGCCGAACTGATTTTCGGTGAACTCATCGGGAATGTCGTGCGACACGCACCGGGTCCCATAGCCATCACCGTGCGGTGGAACAGGGAGGCTCCGGTGCTCGTGGTCGCCGATCGCGGGCGCGGGTTCTTGCCCGTGCCTCCTATGCTACCGGACTCGCTGCTTTCAGAGTCTGGTCGTGGGCTTTTCCTGGTGAACGCGTTCGGCAGCGATCTGCTGGTAGAGCAGAATCCAACCGGCGGGTCCCGCGTTAGCGTTGTCCTTCCAATTTGCCGCAAAAAGGTCGGTGTGACGGAGCTTTCTGCAGCGGCTCGCCCATCGGACGTACTCGCGCTCGCGGCCGCGACCCTGACCGGGATGACACCCTAACGGAACGACGCTCGAGGTGGAGCGAGTTGGTCGAAGTAGCGATCGCCGACACGGTTGACGGTGGACTCGACGCCCGCCCCAGACCTCCGGGACTATACGGGCGCCCACGTCCGCGCAGCGCGAAGTTCGCGTAGGTAATCAGCGCTTGCGCGACGACTTGATCCGTGTACGTTCAGAGGTTGGCGCGAATATAGGCGGCGATTGCGCTCACGTCGGCTTCCGAAAGTGGGTTCGGATACAGGGTTACAGCAATGATCGCTGACCATCTGGCGCTAACCCTTATTGGCGTACGCGAGGGCGTTACACGAAGTGCACGCGGCAACGCTGCCACGTCGCCTTGAAGACTTTTGCGATCGCCGCTTTAAGACCGCGATGCGCATCGGAGATGACGAGCTTCACGCCGCATAATCCGCGGCGCGTGAGCGACCGCAGAAACTCCGTCCAGGACGGCTCGGCTTCGCTCGGGCGACCGCGACGCCCAAAACCTCATGAATCCGCTATGTGAACGGCCGGTTCATACACTACGTTCTCGGACCCGATCCGGTGTTGCCTTAACCGATTGTGGCGACTGTAAGAACGACTGCGTTCGCAACACTATGCGCTATCATTACGGCGCCCAGTGACTGCGTCTTGGCGCGGATAGCTGTGGGGTCTGAGCCCCGGAAAGTAGGTCAGGCGTAACTGTGGATTTCTGCCGGAAACGGCGAATGGAGATCCACCGTGAAGAAAAGTCGATTCACCGAGTCGCGAGTGAAGCATGAACGTTCTTTCGCGT
>JAABUX010007032.1_pt1 | contig 13300 bp, 12 predicted proteins | sample 5561851 | NCBI WGS metagenome assembly JAABUX01 (sample SAMN10711883, study PRJNA513361) | rock metagenome | isolation source: Antarctica rocks | place: Antarctica: Victoria Land, Richard Nunatak red sandstone | collected 2016-01-03 | reverse complement strand
TAATGAAGAGGACACACATAATAGATGGAAAAGGATTCAAGAAAAATTGGTTGAATTACACCAAGTCTGTACAGATATGCGCGAAAAACTAAACGATAATAATTACGAGTTACCCTATGAAAAAAAACGGGAACTCATAGAATACTTTGGAATTACAGCTAGAGTTTGGACGACTGGACACAATCCACGTTTCCAGATTGAATGCAATCCACCTGATATTGTGTCTCTCATTTCATCAACTTTATGTTGATGCCATCGACACAACCTGCAATGCGTGGAATGTCTTCAACTGTGACACTACTCTCGTCGGCAATAATGGGTACTGCCACGTTCTCGCGTATGAGTTTGAGACCCTCAAGATTATGGGCTGGTACAGGCTGCTCGATGAATTCGATGTTATATGGCGTGAATGCATTGATCGTGCGGATTGCCTCTTTTGGTGTCCACGCTGCGTTGGCATCGACACGAATGATTGCGTTCGAGACCTCACGAATGGCTTTGATAATCTCGATATCGTGTTTGGTGCCAAGCTTAACCTTGAGAATAGGATACTCTTTTGCCAGTGCTGCTTTTTTCGCCATCTGCGCCGGACTATCCAACCCTATCGTAAACGAAGTCGAGGGCGTTTTTGCTGCGTTCAAACCTAGCAATTTATAGAGTGGCACACCTAGTATCTTGCCAGTGAGGTCATACAGGGCCATATCAACAGCAGCTTTCGCCGAAGGATTCAACCCAATAATATGGTCGAGATGTTGCATGATGTCTTCAAATGCGAAGGGGTCATCGCCCATCTCGCCCTTGAACAGTTCGATACAGGCTAAAACGGATGCTGGACTTTCACCATAGTATTCTGTTGGTGATGCCTCACCATAGCCCTTATAGCCGTTGTGTACGATTTCGACGATGACGTTAGGCGATGTTTCCTGTACGCCACGCGAAATACGAAACGGCGTGGTCAATTTGAGGTTAATAGAATGAGCATTGATATGCATATACATAATCCCTTTATGCTGTAAAATTCCTGCTGAGTGCATCCAACAAAACACTCGCTCCGAAACGCCATACATCCGTCGTTGGCAATCCTGTTTCGTTCTCAAGTTGCTTGACAGCATTCTTTGCAGCCTCGTCGCTCAGTCCCTGTGTTACTAGCGAGATGCCAACGATCTTACCGGGTGCATGAGGACGTACCCAGTTGACCGCATCTTCATTCATCTGAATCATACGTTGCAACGATGGAAACGGACAATTTTCGTAGCCTTCGATGCCCGTTGTGCCAGCCTTATGACAGAAGATCATAGCGTCGGGCATCGAACCATGAATGAGGCCGAGCGTGACAGGTGAGTAACCGGGATGATTGAGCGCACCCTGTCCCTCCACAAACACCCAATCATGCTTTTCGGTGAAACGTAGCACCATCTCTTCAACCAGTCCCGCTGTGAAATCGACGATGAGGCGGTCTACAGGGAGGCCGTCGCCTGCTATCATGATACCTGTCTGTCCCGTCGCAACAAAGGCACTATTGAGTCCCCGTTTCGTCGCTTCTTGGTTCATCTCCAATGCCGCCGTCATTTTGCCAGTTGCACAATCGGAGCCAACGAATAGCACGGTATGGCTACCTGTGCGATGAGGCACAAAGCCTGCGACGCGTTGCCTGCTGGGAGGACGACGTACATCCCATATAGTCACGCCGCGTTTCTCGGCTGCTGCCTGCAACTCGGGATCGTCTGAGAGAAAGAAATGTAAACCACTGATTATGTTCAGACCAGCCTCAATTGCCGCCAGCAGTTGCCAACGCCATTCCGTGGGTAACGCACCACCCTGTGGCGCGATACCAATTAGTAGCGTATCAGGGTGGTATATCAACGCCTCGTGGATGTCACGCACCATAGGAATACCCACACCAAAGGATGCATGCAACGCCTGTGCCACGTCCTGTCCCACCTTTGTACTATCAATGACCGCCACCACCGGGTCCTGTCCGTAGCGGATAACGCCTGTCGCGGTCTTCCCATAGTGCCACTCGAACATGCCTTCTGCCAATATTGCTATACGTCGCATACGTTGCCTGCTCCTTCGTGCGTGATATCGAGAACATTGTTCTTTACTGCTAATGATATCACGTCAATGTTTCCTCTTTGTCCTTGCATAGAAATGGACAAAATAGCAGTGTTGTGGGCTATAATTAAAAAGGTTTTCATTCATAGTTTTGTGAAGTAGGGGCAAGTATATGCAAGACGAACAGCAACAAACACCTCCCATCTTACTAGAAGTCATGGCGGAAGACGAGCATGATGCAGATATCGTTACTATCGGCGAGGCTAGCCGCGCTATTATGAACGAGGTGAAGCAGGATGGATACAGCATCAAGCCACAGTATACAGGCGAAAGTGCCTAAAAAGCAAAAACGTGGGCGTAGGTAACGCTCTTAAAGAGGTATGTCATTCTATGCTTTGGCTCGTTTATTCGCTACTTACCGCCCTATTTTTCGCGATATTCGCGCTCTTGTCGCGCGTTATTAGCGTTGATAGTAAGAACCCAAGAGCTTATTCGGTGATGTTTGGGGTCTCGTCGGCCCTTTTTTCACTTTTGCTCTTCACGCTAGAACCGTTCTCGTTTAAACCCGTGTCGTGGCTTGTGCTGATATTGACACTCGTCGCAACTATTTGTTATGGCTTGAGTGATCGGTTGCTGTTCACCGTTAGTAAGTCAATCGAAGCATCTTTCCTCACAATTATTGACAAGTTAACGCCTGCTGTGACCTTTGTCGCTTCGTGCATCTTTCTTGGAGAAAGCTTTACGTTGCAAAAAGTTGTTGCGGTTATGCTTATTCTGCTGGGAAATCTGCTGATTGTGTATAAGGGGACTACGATCAAATTTGATAAAGCTTTCTTCCTGGCAGTGTTCGCTGCTGTCAGCATAGGTATTGGCTTGACGATTGATAAACGCGCCTCGATTGCCTATGCACTGCCCGTGTATGCATTTATCAATTTTTTTGTGCCAGCTCTGTACAATATATTCTTACCACCTCTGCCATTCAGTACCATTGCACGCGAGGTCAAAGGTGCCTTGTGGAAGATAGCTTTGCTTGCCGCGATTGGTGTGCTGGGCTACTATTTCACGCTAAAATCACTGAGCCTTGCGGAGGCATCGAAAGTGGTGCCCATCATATCATCCTCCATCATTCTTGTCGTGCTGGCAGGCGCGATCTTCCTCAAAGAACGCTCCCACCTCGGTAGAAAGACCATTGCGAGCATCTGTGTCTGTATTGGTGTAGTTCTGCTTAGCGTTTGATGGTGCATCAAATATTTCTGCTGAATAAAGACTCCCACGCTTTATAATATACGCTTCACAGCCGTTTTTTTGACCTCTAACTTTTCACTAAAATCGCTCCTCATAATACTACCTCAAGTACGTAATAGAACTTATATATAAATATACCGTTTGTAACTACTTGCTATACTGGAAAGTGAGGGGACGAAAAGAGTCTGTCTCTTTTGCTTATATAACTGTCCTCTTGCACAACTATCGGTTGTTGTGCATCGTTCATAGTTTACCATTGTAGGAGTGAATACGTTGAAGAGGTATGTTCCTTTTGAGGGATCATCAAGTGTAACGCGATCAAGAGCCATCGTCGGTCTCAGTTTCGCGTTGCTCGTGCTACTTGGAGGTAGCTTTTTTCTGTATAGTCTGGCAACCAAGCATCAAAGCGCACACGCGGCTAAGCCTGCTGCTATCGGTTCAGTAAGTAAAACTTGGTATTTGCCAGAAGGACGGGTCGGCGGAGGCTTCCGTGAGTTCATCACGATAGGCAATCCTGATCCGACTACGGATTGTACCGCAACCATTACATATTTGCCCGAAGGTGACATCACCGATGCCCAGGCAAAAAGGCATATGGCGGCACGCAAGCCGTTGGATGGTAGTGGTGAAACAATTACAATTCCTCACGCCAGTCGTTATACAGCACACGTCAATGACGATCTGCACATTCAAGAACAGCAGCAACCCGGTACTTTGCTTTCGGCGGTGGTCACGGTTCCTGCTACATCAGGTTGTTCAGGTGTCGTGGTCGAGCGCCCTATGTATTTCAACTACAAAGGCGTCGTAAGTGGTAGTGATGTACTCGGCACAACTACTCTGGCACAAAACTTCTATCTTGCTGATGTGCCAACGCAGGCTGGGGCTACGGCCTTTACGAACTCGTACATCACTGTGTTGAATCCCTCTACTGCTACCACAGCTACTGTTCAAGTTAACTACTATGCGGCAGCAAGTGCTAGTGTAGCAGGTGCTAACGTTGGATTCCAAATGCTCTACATCGCTCCTGGTGCCCGTGGCACCATCTATCCCGGCACGTTGCCTTACCCTCATGTTGCCGCAGCTATCACAGTGAATACGCCAGTGGCAGTTGAGCGTTCAACCTATATGCACAGCATGACGGAAGGCAACGCTGGTGTGGTCTCAAGCGCGGCTTCAGTTGTCGCTGCACAAACATTGTCCAATCACTGGCTCTTCGCGGAAGGCTATACAGGTGGTCAGTCTCAGGAAAATCTGCTGCTTTCCAACTTGAGCGCGGCACTAACCACCGCGACGATTACACTCGAGTACCAGGGGGTAAATGGTCAACCGGGGCACAATCAGGTTGTAACTGTTCCAGTGCCAGCATTCTCACAGGTTATTGAGAATGTCAATGCCCTCAATGCTACTCCTACTGGAACGTGCGATGTTACACCATGTGCCGTGACTCCTGAGGTCTCGGCAGACGTTACAGCGACAACTGCAAGTCTCGTTGTCGAACGCCAAATGTTCTTCCACTACACCCATACTCTGACTAATACAAATATCAATGTGACCACAACGGGTGGCTCAGATGTAATGGGTGCGTTGGTGGCGGCAACAAACGCCGCGAATTTCGCTGAGGGCTACACCAATGCGGGCTACAACGAGTGGATTACACTGCAAAACCCAATGGCAACGACAGAGACGCTTGCGCTAACAACAGTGAATGAAGATGGGCGTTCCTATACAGAGAACGTTACAGTCAGCGCAAAGAGCCGTCAAACGGTCGATATTACCGATCTGGTCAGACAAAACTTGTTGCAACCGGGTGACAGTGTTAAGGGCTATCAAGTGTCGGTATCGGTGCAGGCGACAGCGGGCAACACATTTGTCGCTGAGCGTCCTATGTACTTCAATACCAGCGAAAATAACCAGGGTGGCTCTGATGTAGTGGGCTTCACGGGCATCACGTCAACTCTGCCTATCAACATAATCACGAACTTCCCGGTGCTTACTGCTAATAGTGGGCCTGCTGGCATCACTGCAGGATCGGATGGCAACATTTGGTTCACTGAGCAAACTGCGAATAAAATTGGCGTTATCACACCTGCGGGTCTTACTACTGAGTACACAATTCCTACGGCTAACAGTATACCTAATGGTATTACAAAAGGGCCGGATGGCAATATGTGGTTTGTAGAGACCACAGGCAATAAGATCGCGTCTATCACGTCGGCAGGCATTTTCACTGAGTACTCCACTGGACTCTCGGCTAATAGTGGACCTACAGGTATCACAGCAGGACCGGATGGCAACCTCTGGTTCGTAGAGTTAAGTGCAGGCAAAATCGGAAAAATCGTGCCAGCAACAGGTGCGATCACTGAGTACTCCACCGGACTCACTACTAATAGTCATCCTAGTGGCATCACCGCTGGAGCGGATGGCAACCTGTGGTTTACTGAGCAAAGCGCGAACCAGATCGGGAAGATAACCCCAGCTGGTATTATCACTGAGTACTCCACTGGTCTCTCGGCTAATAGTGGACCTATTGGCATCACCGCTGGAGCAGATGGCAACCTGTGGTTCACGGAGCAAAGCGCGAACCAGATCGGGAAAATCGTGCCAGCAACAGGTGCGATTACCGAGTACTCCACTGGACTTACAGTGAATAGTCATCCCAGTGGCATCACCGCTGGAACAGATGGCAATCTGTGGTTCACGGAGACTAATACAAACAAAATCGGGAAAATTGTGCCATCGACGGGCATTATTACCGAGTATTCCACTGGAACTTCGTCTGGTGTTGCCGCTATCACAGCAGGACCGGATGGCAATGTTTGGTTCACCGAGACCAATGCGAACCAGGTAGGACGTATCGTTGTAGGCTAAAGGCAACCTTGTCTACGAACTAGTGAAGGAGGCGGAGACTCGAAAGAGTCTTCGCCTCTCCTTTTTGTAATGAAGGGCTAGACGCTTTGCATCATCCGTGCTATCATAGCAACAATTGTGAGGTTTACGAAGAAGGGAGTTGATTTTTATGCAGCATTTCGACCTTTATCACTGGCTCTTTGATACACCATATGACGCGGGTACGAACGCCGGGCTTACAGGTTCGGAGCCATTCCACTACTACATACCCTGGCTCATTTTCTGTTGCGCTGGTTTGCTGATAACCTTTTACTACTCCGTTGAAGGGCGCAAACGTTTTGTAAAGAGTAAAGCTATTCTCAAATACATGTTGGATAGGTATCTTGGCTGGTTCGCGGTGATTTGCTTCATCGGTCTACCCCTGATCTTCTCGCGCTACTATCTGGACCAATACTTCTTTGCATGGCGTTTCTGGCGTGTCCTCTGGGTCATTGCCCTACTCGTCTGGGCGGTTCTATGGATAGTCTATCTTGTTCGCAAATATCCAGAAGAGCGTGCGAACTTCCAGGCATATCAAAATCGCCAACAGTATATCCCTAAAGGCAATCGGCGCAAAACCAAAGCGTTGTCTCGCTAGACAAGAAATGGATAAAAATGTTGCTACTGGAATGTAAGACATGTCTTGCGTTCCAGTAGCAACATTTTTATCGTATGGAGGCTTTATGTGTGCTGCGGCTGGTATTATTCTTGCAGGTGGGCGCAGTACGCGCATGGGCAGTGACAAAGCTCTGTTGCCTCTGCCTGACAAGCCTGAACGTACCTTTGTCGAGCAGCTCGCCGCACTACTCGTTGCACAATGTAGTGAGGTCGTGCTTGTTGTTCGTGATGAAGAGCAAGGTGCTATGTATAAAGATAGTGGTCTCTCGGTCTTAAGCGATGAAATTCCGAACGCTGGTCCGCTTATGGGTATATATTCGGGGCTACGAGCTATACAATCAACGCATGCTCTTGTCGTGGCGGTTGACATGCCATTTGTGTTGCCCGAAATGATTTCGTTTCTGCTCTCCCAGCCACTTGACGAGCATCTGCTGGTGCCTATTGTTGATAACGTGCCGCAGGTGCTTTTCGCCATGTATCCGTGTTCTCTGCTACCATTGATAGAGGAACGCTTACATGCAGGACGCCGAGATCCGCGTAGTCTGTTAGGGGTTGCACCTGTGCGTTTTATTGACGAGGCACAATTGAGAGCGATTGACTCACAGTTACGCTCTTTTACGAATGTGAACACGCCAGAGGATTATACATCCTTTTATGAAAATAATATAATGTACTGACATCTACAAAGATTAGTTCAGTAATAATATTGAGGAGAAGAACATGAACACAGCAAATAGTACACAAGCGTTTGCCTTGAAGCAAACTAGTATGCTCAAAAATGAATTTGAACTTTTTCAGGAAGAGCAAGCTTTGGCAACGCTCAGATTCACAGGCCTGACAAGTATAAAGGCTGACCTAGAAGTTGCTCAAACGCAACAACATATTATTTTTAAGTATGAGGGTATCTCAGGTAAGCATGTTACTGCGACGGACGGTAATACAGGTGCGTTACTTGCACAATTAGATCAGACTTGGACAGGCAGCCATGGCAAGCTTACTTTGTATGATGGACGCGAGCTAGGTTGGTTGAAAACGAGTTTCTGGAGTTCCAACTTTGCCTTTGAAGATCCAGAGGGCCAACAGTTCATGCGTTTTACCTCGAAAATGGGCTTGGCTAAACTTGGTGCCCAGGCAGATGTAAATGCCGTTGTCCTGTCACAGCAAGATATGATATTGCTAGTAACCTTTGGCTTATTCATGTTGATTGTTTCGGATGAAATGTTGTTAGCCGCTGCTGCAATTCACTAACATTGCTTCTATTGTGAAAGGCTGTAAGAGTCTTCGTGCTTTTACTCACCTTGATCTATGAGCATTTGTCGCCAGCGTCGTTGCGCCATGCCCTTTAGTTCGTCGTCGAAGCCGCGTAGCGTGAGCCATTCGCGTGTTGCCCCTGTCACTACCACGTCAACCTCGCGTAGTTGGGCGATATTCGCGGCACCGCTCAACTGCATGGCAACTCTCAATTCGGCAATCACTGTTTCCAGCAGCTCACACACGCTCTCGTAGCTCTCGCTGGCCGCTTTGAGGAAGGGAAAGCCCATACCAACAAGCGTGGCACCGAGGGCGAGGGCACGCGCAACATCCAATCCGCTTCGTACACCACCTGTTGAAATTAACGGTAGCTTTGCCACACTCGCCTCAACAACTGCGATGGGTGTGGCAATACCCCAATCACGGTACAGCAGACCGATATTCATGGTACGCTCGTCACCACGCGACTTTGAACGTGCCGCCTCCATTGCCGACATACTGCTACCACCGGCACCACCAACATCTATTGCTGAGACACCACAGGAGCGCAACAATAATGCCTGCTCTCGACTCACTCCAGCACCGGTCTCTTTCGCGATCACTGGTATCCTTACTTGTTGTGTCACTCTTTTGAGTGCCGCTGCCTCGCCGACGGCACGACGGTCTCCCTCTGGTTGTGCCGCCTCTTGCAAGCTGTTCATGTGGACGGCTAAGGCGTTTGCGCCGATCATAGCTATGGCCCGCTGTATCTGTTCGGGTGTGAAGGCGGCATGATGTGCCTGTGGAATCAGTTGTGGTGCGCCAATGTTGGCGATGAGAAACGCATTTGGGGCGGTTTCGCGTGTAATGGCGTAGCTAGAGGCTACATCAGGATTCACTATCGCGGCTCGTTGACTGCCGACACCGAGGGCGAGACCGTATGTTTCCGCCGCCTGTGCAAGATTGCGGTTAATCGTGGTGACATCTGGATGACCACCTGTGAGCGAAGATATGAACAGTGGATAGCGCAAATTGCGCCCTAGGAATGATACGGAGGTGTCGATTCTATCCAGGTCCACCTCTGGCAAAGCTTGATGCACAAATTGCACATCGTTCCAGTTCGCACGTTGTGGTGCTGAAACATCTTGTCCAAGCGCAACGTTGACATGTTCTATTTTACGCTGTTTCACTTCGTCCGTCATGAAGAATCGCGGTCCTTTCGCTTTGTAGTTGTCGCCATTTGACGCCTACAAGATATACAAGAGGTAAACCAAAAATGAAGGCAGATTGATAGAGCGCAATGGGCCTGCTAAGAAATCCTATCGAGAGATAGAAAAAAAGTACCGTTCCCGATAAAACAAGCATTGCTGAAGTAAATACATCCATACCACGTAGCACAACTGTCCATAGTAACCACAGAAGGTACCACGGCCAGAACCAACCCGCTACCAGCATCAGGTAGGCGAATACTGCGACACTCCATGCTTTCAGTAGCACGTCGAATGCCGGTAGCACATCATGCTGATCAGCAAGTGCAATGGAGTGTTTTCCTGGCAGCAGTATTGGAGCATGACGCACCTGTCCAAAGACATTACCATAAATCAAAACGAAAATAAATGTCGTAGAACCGCGCAGTGCCACGTCAGCAGAAGATATGGGATTCCAGTATGGTGGGAAGCGTAATACGTAGGCAATCAAGCGAAAGAAAGCGTGAGTTGGTCCAACCAATGTGCCAAGCGGTGAATGCACAAAATGGTCCATATCTATTGCTGAGGTGAGCGCGAAAAACGTCGAACCCCCACGCCAGAATGGGAGCCAGATGCTTATTGCTGGTAGTAGCACAATGGCGGCACGCCAGCAAAAACCAGCGATAGCACGGGGAATAGCGCGTTCCGAGCGTACATCGAACCAGAGGAGAAGTGGCGCGAACAGTGCCACTATTAAGTTCATGCTCAATGCCAACCCAAACAGCATAAACGCGCCTATGCGTGACCAGAAACTTTCTCGCGCAACATACAGGCGTATAGCGAGAAACAGCAGTAGCAGCAATACACCCTCGCTATGACCACTGCCTGCCAGTTCAATGAGAATAAGTGGATTCCATGCGTATAGAAGCGTACCAATAATGCATCGCGTGGGTGCAATGCGCGTTAGAATACTCCATACCAGAGCAATATTCAATAGATGTGATAGGACGGCAAGACATTTGAAGAGTAATAATGTCAGTACCTGATTGTTTCCTCCAACACTTACCAGTAAGGAAGAAATATAGTACCAGAGTGGACCATAGAGATTGGGTGCGTTACGACCAGCGATAACCCAACGTAGATACGGGTCTGCGGTGAATTGCAGTGGTGCCGTGTTAAATGGATCGGCGTGATAGAGGGCGAAGATACGTCCCGAAAAAATATAGGTAAAGACATCATCCGAGAACAGCGTTGGTTGAAAAAGGAGCGTCAAACTAAACAGGAATGCACCACCAAGCAATATCGTGAGCCAACGGTGTTGCGTGTGCGTCGTCTCTGAGAGGCGCGACACAGAGCGGATACTGTAGGCATAGGCAGCTAGCAATCCTGATAACGCAAGTCCGAGGAGTGCTGGTGATAGCCATACACGCACACTCGCTGAGGGATACAGCGTGAGTAGTAGGCGTGAGGGAAGTAGTGTCCACGTCCATGCAAGTGCGAGCGGAGAACCGCTCAGGCGCAACTCCGGCAGTGGTGATAATGCGATAATAAGTAGATAACAGAGTTCAAATAAAAAGAGTACGACAACAAGCGATGGAAAGCGGCGTCGCGTTTTTAGTGTTTGTGCCGTATTCACATCAGAGTGTATCTGCTCAGAATTTTTCAATGATGTTACAGTCCTTCTCTCATTCGTAATATTTACCGTAGGGGCCTTTATGTATAACGCCCGTCCCCAAGCGATTCCGTTTTCTCTCCGTTGATTCGTTCCTCAATCCCTGCTCTCATGGTTGAACGGCACGAGGGCGTTATGAATAAAAGCCCCTACAGCGTTCTTGTTTACAACCCTATTCTCTTAAACGAGGTATCAATATATTTGAGATAGTACTCGTTATTAGTAAGTTCACCAAGCTCAGTGGGTGAAAGATACTCAGCAACCTCTGCATCGTTGCTTAACGCTTCGAGTAGTGCGGGGCCTTGCACTGCACCTTTGCTCGCCATGCTCCATACCTGCTTTGCGTTTCTCTGCACCATCTTGTATGCCTCTTGCCTTCCTACGCCTTTGTCAATCAGGGCGAGCAGGATCCGTTGCGAATAGACGAGGCCACCAGTCATATCCAGGTTTGTCTGCATGCGTTCCGCATCAACCTGTAATCCCTGCATTACAGTAGTAAAGATTGAAAGCATGTAGTGCAGAAGCGTACATGCATCGGGGATGATGATACGCTCAGCTGAAGAATGACTGATATCGCGCTCATGCCAGAGGGCGACATCTTCCATCGCAGTCACGCTGTAGCCACGTAGCACACGTGCAAGGCCACAGATGCGCTCACACAGTTCAGGATTACGCTTGTGTGGCATCGCGGACGACCCCTGCTGTCCAGAGCCAAACGGCTCGAACGCCTCGCTCAATTCCGTGCGCTGTAGATGGCGAATCTCCTGTGCCATTTTCTCAAGCGAACTGCCAATGAGGGCGAGGGTTGTCATAAAGTGAGCGTGGCGGTCACGTTGTACGATCTGGTTAGAAATGGGGGCCACTCCCAGACCCATCTGTTCGCAGACGAACTCTTCGATCTGTGGTGGCACGGTAGCGTGTGTACCAACAGCACCCGATATCTTCCCTACTGTGACCTGTTCTAGTGCGGCACCCAGGCGTTGCTGCTGGCGACGTAGTTCATCGACCCATAGCGCGAGTTTCAGGCCGAGAGTGAGCGGTTCCGCGTGTATGCCATGTGTGCGACCCGCCATCAGAGTGTATTTGTACTGCACAGCATCTTGTGCCACCACATTTACCAGTGCTGTGAGCGAAGTTGTGAGCAATTGACCCGCCGCCTTAATCTGGGCCGCCAAGCCTGTATCGAGTACATCAGAAGAGGTGAGGCCGAGATGAATAAAACGTCCCTCTGGTCCAAGTTGCTCTTGAATGGAGCGCAAAAATGAAATGATGTCGTGATGCGTCTCTTGCTCTATCTCCTGCATACGTTGCGCGTTATAGCTGGCCTGGCGTATCTTCTCGATAGCGTCCTGTGGGATGACACCTTCACGTACCCAACCTTCGCAGACGAGCAGTTCGACCTGTAACCATTTGTCAGTCTTATATGAAGATGACCAGAGAGCGGCCATTTCTGGCAAAGAATAGCGTTCAATCATGATGTTGTTATGGTTCCTCAATAGCAAATTAGATATAATAATGCTTCTGTAACGAAGTAATCATGCAGTGCATAGGGGTAAACGTCCGTACACAGTGTATCACAACAACCTATTCTTCTTCGGCCTCGCTCTTCTCTGCAGATGAACCCAACAAAGAGCCTAAACGACCAATACGCTCAAGTTCGCTATCTATGCGTGCATTTGATGCAGGTGTGTTTACCGCATAAAGCTCGCGTACAAGTCGCTCTATCTCATCGTCGTTGGCCTTATCAGGAGGAGAGCCGCTTGCAATCACCGCATCTACTTTATCCGCAATATGTTGATGAAGATAAACTTGACGCGCATCCGAAAAGTCAATAGTGCGAATGGGTAAGCTCATAATTGTATCTTGTATCATATATGGAAAACTCTTCCATTCTATATCACCAAGTGCCTTGTAATACTTGTAGAACATCATACGAGAATTGAGAACGCCGAGAACATATCCTAAACGCAACTGCTTGTACAATGTAGGACGATCCTTCTTCAATGTAAAAATGAAGATTACCTGATTTGTATAGGCTCCGGTTCTATCAATTGTGGCATAGATACCGCGTCCAGTTTTACGCACAAGCAGCTTTTCATCGGCATACATATCGGGTGCTTTATAGTTGATACCAAGTCGTATCCACTCAACCACACCCTTCTCTGCATAGGATTGTCCACAACGTATGCAAGCTCGTATTTCGTTTGGAGCGAAAGGATACGCTTTGGCATCAAAATACCCACAGCGTTTTTTGGCATTATCAGGGTCAGGATTAGGGCATCTACAGCAAAGAGAGGAAAGGTTGAGCCGTGTGATAAAATGAATGGATGAAAGCCTATTCCGAAGATTTGCGAAAACGTGTGGTAGATGCCGTCGAGCAGGGCTACCCACGAACAGAGATTATCCA
>JAABUX010007031.1_pt1 | contig 13302 bp, 7 predicted proteins | sample 5561851 | NCBI WGS metagenome assembly JAABUX01 (sample SAMN10711883, study PRJNA513361) | rock metagenome | isolation source: Antarctica rocks | place: Antarctica: Victoria Land, Richard Nunatak red sandstone | collected 2016-01-03 | reverse complement strand
CTCCAGCAGGGCGGCCTGCCGATCGAACTCCCCGCCCTCAGCCTCTCCGAACCCTTCGTAAAACCCACCACCATGCTCTACCGCAACCTCCTCGCCATGGAGACCGAAGAGCTCATCCGCAGCCACCCCATCGACGGCGTCGTCCTCCTCGGCGGCTGCGATAAGACGACGCCGGGCCTCATCATGGGCGCCACCAGCGCCGCCCTCCCCTTCATCTACGTCCCCGCCGGCCCCATGCTCCGCGGCAACTGGCGCGGCCAGCCCCTCGGCTCCGGCTCCGACACCTGGAAATACTGGGACGAGCGCCGCGCCGGCATCATCGGCAAGAAGGAGTGGGAGGAGATCGAGGGCGGCATCGCCCGCTCCTACGGCCACTGCATGACAATGGGCACGGCGAGCACCATGACCGCCTTCGCCGAGGCGCTCGGCCTCATCCTGCCCGGCTTCTCGAGCATCCCGGCGCCCGACAGCAACCACCAGCGCATGTGCGCCGCCAGCGGCCGCCGCATCGTCGAGATGGTCTGGGAGGATCTCGGCCCCGCCACCTTCCTCACCGCCGCCGCCTTCGAGAACGCCCTCGCCGTCCAGATGGCCATCGGCGGCTCCACCAACGCCATCGTCCACGCCATCGCCATGGCCCGCCGCGCCGGCCTCGCGCTCAGCCTCGACGACATCGACCGCGTCGGCCGCAAGGTGCCGGTCCTCGCCAACATCCGCCCCGCCGGCAACCTCTACCTCATGGAGGATTTCTACTACGCCGGCGGCCTCCTCGCCCTGATGGCCCGCATCGCCCCCCACCTCGCCCTCGACGCCATGACCGTGTCCGGCCAAACCATCGGCGAAGCGATCGCCGGCGCCGTGGTCAGCGACGACGACGTGATCCGCCCGGCGAGCAACCCCGTCTACCCCGAAGGCGCCACCGCCGTGCTCCGCGGCAACCTCGCCCCCGACGGCTGCGTGATGAAGCCCGCCGCGGCCGACCCACGCTTCCTCCAGCACGAAGGCCCCGCCCTCGTCTTCGACAGCTACCCCGAGATGAAAGCCGCCGTCGAGCGCGACGACCTCGACGTGACCCCCGACCACGTCCTGGTGCTGCGCAACGCCGGCCCCGAAGGCGGCCCCGGCATGCCCGAATGGGGCATGCTCCCCATCCCCAAGAAACTCGTCCAGGCCGGCGTGCGCGACATGCTCCGCATCTCCGACGCCCGCATGAGCGGCACCAGCTACGGCGCCTGCGTCCTCCACGTCGCCCCCGAAGCCTTCATCGGCGGCCCCCTTGCCCTAGTCCGGACCGGCGACCGCATCAGCGTGGACGTAGCAGCCCGGCGCATCCACCTCGCCGTAACCGACGACGAACTCGCCGCCCGCCGCGCCGCCTGGACCGCCCCGCCCCCCCGCTACGAACGCGGTTACGGCTGGCTCTCCGCCCAACACATCACCCAAGCCAACCTAGGCTGCGACTTCGACTTCCTAGAGACAAGTTTCGGCGCGCCGGTGGACGAGGTGGCGATCTACTGAACTGGCAGTCATGCTTAATTAGCGTGGTGGGCAAAGGAGAAGCGTTAAGAATTCTTTTCGACGCGCCTGGTTTGCTCGCTTAAACCGCTGGACAGCGCTTCGTGCAGTTCCAATTGCATACTTTGCATCCGAAGTTCTAAATCGCGGCTCCGGGTCATAATCAGCTCGATGTCGTTTTTCTTGAAGCTCAATCGCAGCGATTGCAAAAGCTTCAACATTCGGCCCAAAGCCACCAGTTGGGAAGTAGTGCGCAAACCTTGGCGATGGGGTTTGCTTCTGGGCTTCAGTGCAAATTTCTTTCAAAGTTCGGCGGTCAATGCTCCTACAAACGAGTACATACCGCTTGCTCGCACGTTGAATCACGCCAACGAATTCATCGGCAAGAGATGTCAAAGTGAAATGGAAAAGCCCATAATATGCGCTTGAGATTGCGCGTCTCAAATCGACTTGTCGAGGCGGTCCGGCCGGCGGTGGAGCAACTAGCTTATCGGCCTGCTCAAATAGGTGGTCAGGATTCAGTATTGTCATTCGAATCTAATTCACGCTCCGTCACGAATTCCACTATTGGAAATCTTTCTTTACCAGAATTACGGAGGTCACGCTGAATTCTAACAATTGTATCTAGTGCGCTGTCGCCGCCTAACTCGTTCCGTGCATCGCTCCGAAGCACAATCGTCACGTGCAATGCTTCGTATCCATCCGAATCTGTAGCAGGCTCGCTGTAAACTCTAACTTTAGAGAAAATCTCTTCAGGACAGCCGACGCCGCCTTGTCCACACCTTCGTCGACTTCCTTGGTATTCAGCATTCGTCTGATGTAGCAGGCCACCTCTCAAGAGCAAAGGCCCGTCCTCCATCTCAAACTCCCCATCACATCTCGCCGCCACCCAGCCAGCACCCCCACCCTCACGCCGTCGTCCACAACGGATCAATCGCCGGCTGCCCCGCCAGCACCGCCGCGATGTTGTCGAGCGCCCGGAACCCCATCGCATCCCGCGTCTCGACCGTCGCACTCCCCATGTGCGGGCTAAGGAACACGTTCGGCAGCTCCGCCAGCCGCATGTCGAAATCCGGCTCGCTCCGGAATACGTCGAGCCCGGCGCTCGCAAGCTGCCCCGTCCGCAGCGCGTCGATCAGCGCGTCCTCGTCCACCAGCGTGCCCCGCGCGGCGTTGACCAGCACGCTCCCCCGCGCCATCAGCCCGATCGTCTCGGCGTTCATCATCCGGTCCGTCCCCGCCCCGCCCGGCGCATGCAAGGTCACGATGCGGCACCGCGGCAGCAGCGCCCGCAAGCTCGGCACGAACTCCGCCCCTTCGTCCTGCCCCGCCGGCGCCGCCCGGATGTCCGTGTAGAGCACGCGCATGTTGAAGCCCCGCGCACGCCGGGCCATCGCGCGCCCGATGCGCCCGAAGCCCACGATCCCGAGCGTCTGCCCGCTCACCTGCATGCCTAGCATGTCGCGCATCCCGAAGCTCCGCCGCCAGCCGCCGCGCATGACGTCCGCGTGCTCCCAGGCCCGCCGGCACGCGCAGAGGATGAGCATGAACGCCAGGTCCGCCGTGCAGTCCGTCAGCACCTCGGGCGTGTTCGTCACCATCAGGCCACGCTCGCGGGCGGCCTCGACGTCGATGTGGTCGTACCCGACGCTGCACGTGGCCGCGATCCGCACCGAGGCGGGCAGCCGCGCGATCAGCGCCCGGTCCATCTTGAGATTGCTGCTGAAAAACAGCGCGTCCGCCCGGTGCGCCTCGAGTGCTGCAACGACCTCGTCGGCGTCGAGGTCCCGGTCCTCGCTCACCACGGCGTCGAACTCCGAACGGGCACGCTCCGTCACCGCGTCCGGCACCGGGCGGGCGACGACGATCTTTGCTTTGGCCATGACGGTCCTCCTATTCGTCCCAGAATGCCCGGGCTTCTTCGTCCCAGAATGCCCGGGCTTGCCCCGCGGCGGAAGGGGCGGCAGTTTCAGGGCACGCGGAGGGCCACCGATGGACACCAGCTATACGCTCCAGGAAACCGGCCTCGCCGCCCGCCTGCGCATCCGCCGCGGCGAGCATTGCGGCCCCACGGCCGGCCTCGCCCCCGGCTTCGTCCAAGCCAACCTCGCCATCCTCCCCGCCGCACTCGCCAGCGACTTCCTCCGCTTCTGCCAGCGCAACCCCAAGCCCTGTCCGCTCCTCGCCGTCTCCGACCCCGGCAGCCCGGCGCTGCCCGAGTTGGGCACCGACCTCGACATCCGCACCGACGCGCCGCGCTACCGCATCTGGCAGGACGGCGAACCGATCGCCGAGGTGGACGACCTGCGCGCCTGGTGGCAGGACGACCTCGTCTCCTTCCTGCTCGGCTGCTCCTTCTCGTTCGAAGAGGCGCTGCTCGCCGAAGGCTTGCCGGTCCGCCACATCGAGCAGGGCTGCAACGTGCCAATGTACCGGACGAACGTGCCGACGCGCCCCGCAGGCCCATTCGCCGGGCCGCTCGTCGTCTCCATGCGGCCGATGCTCCCGGCCGACGCGATCCGCGCCATCCAGATCACCAGCCGCTTCCCCGCCGTGCACGGCGCGCCGGTGCATCTGGGCTTCCCCGAAACGATCGGCATCGCCGACCTGGGCGCGCCCGATTACGGCGACCCGGTGCCGGTGCGCGCGGGCGAACTCCCGGTGTTCTGGGCCTGCGGCGTAACGCCCCAATCGGTCATCGCCGCGAGCCGGCCGGCGTTCGCGATCACCCACGCGCCAGGCTGCATGTTGGTGACGGACCTGGTAAACGCGAAGCTGGCCGCGTTCTGATGGCGCGCCTGGCGGTCGATATCGGCGGCACCTTCACGGATCTGGCGCTGGAACATGCCGGCGCCCGGCACACGCTCAAGGTGCTTACGACTCCCGAAGCGCCGGAACGGGGCGTCCTCGAAGGGGTCGCCGCGGTGCTGGCGCGGGCCGGGCTCGAAGCCGCCGAAATCACCCTCTTCGTGCACGGCACGACGCTCGCCACCAACGCCATCATCGAGCGCAAAGGCGCCCGCGCCGCCCTCCTCACCACGGCCGGCTTCCGCGACGTGCTCGCCCTCGGCAACGAGAGCCGCTACGACCAGTACGACCTCAACATCCGCCTCCCCGAGCCGCTAATCCCCCGCCACCTCCGCCTTCCCGTCGCCGAACGGCTCGACAACGAGGGCCAGGTCCTGCTGCCCCTCGACGAAGGGGCCGTGCGCGACGCCGCCGCCGTCATGCGGGACAAGCGCGTCGAGACCGTCGCCATCGGCTTCCTGCACAGCTTCCGCAACCCGACCCACGAGCAGCGCGCGGCGGCGATCCTCGCGGAAGCGCTGCCCGGCGTGCCCGTGTCCCTCTCCTCCGAGGTCTCCCCCGAGATGCGCGAATGGGAGCGCTTCTCGACCACCGCCGCGAACGCCTACGTGCAGCCGCTCATGGCGCAATACCTGCGGCGCCTCGAAAGCGGGCTGCGCGGCCTAGGCCTCCCCTGCCCGCTGCTGCTGATGCTGTCCGGCGGCGGCCTCACCACCGTCGAGACCGCCTGCCGCTTCCCGATCCGCCTCGTCGAGAGCGGCCCGGCAGGCGGCGCCATCTTCGCCGCAGGCATCGCCCAAGCGGCCGGCCTGGACAGCGTCCTCTCCTTCGACATGGGCGGCACGACCGCAAAAATCTGCCTGATCGACCACGGCCAGCCGCAGACGGCCCGGCATTTCGAGGTGGCCCGCATCGGCCGCTTCCAGAAAGGCTCCGGCCTGCCGCTCCGCATCCCGGTGATCGAAATGGTCGAGATCGGCGCCGGCGGCGGCAGCCTTGCCGGGGTCGACGCGCTAGGCCGCATCCAAGTCGGACCGGAAAGCGCCGGCGCCGATCCCGGCCCAGCCTGCTACGGGCGCGGCGGCCGGCACCCGGCCGTCACCGACGCCAACCTTCTCCTCGGCCGCTACGACCCGGCGACCTTCGCCGGCGGCAAGATGGCGCTCGACCTGGACGCATCGCGGCGCGCAATGGCCGAGCACGTCGGCGGCGCGCTCGGCCTCGACACGGGGATGGCGGCGCTGGGCGTCGTCGAGATGGTGGACGAGACGATGGCGAACGCAGCGCGGGTGCATGCCATCGAGAGCGGCAAGACCTATGAGGGGCGTACGATGATCGCGTTCGGCGGCGGCGGCCCGGTGCACGCCTACCGGGTCGCCGAAAAGATCGGCATCCGCCGCGTGCTGGTGCCGCCCGGCGCCGGCGTCGGCAGCGCCATCGGCTTCCTGCGCGCCCCCATCGGCTACGAAGTCGTCCGCAGCCTCTATGGCCGCCTCGGCAGCCTCGAAATCGCCGCAGTCAACGCGCTCCTCGCGGCGATGGAGGCGGAGGCGCGGGCGATCGTCGCCCAAGGCGGCGGCACAGGCGCCCGCCACGTCCGCACCGCGCTGATGCGCTACGTCGGCCAGGGCCACGAAATCCCGGTCTCGCTCCCCCTCGCCCCGATCGAGCCCGATGGCGTCCCGGCCCTGCGCACCGCATTTGACGCCGCCTATGCCGGTTTCTACGCGCGCCCAGTGCCGGGCTCGGACGTGGAAGTGCTAGGCTACGCGGTCCTCGTCGAGACATCCCCGGAGTCGGACCTGCCCATGCCCCCCCATTTGCCCGCGCCGGTCTCAAGCGAAACAAGCCGCGCCGTGCGCGACACGGCGACCGGCGGCGTGGCCGAATGGCGGACCATCCGCCGCGAGCAGATGACGCCGGGCCGCCTCGTCCACGGCCCCGCAATCGTCGCCGAGGACGAAACCAGCACCCTGATCGGCCCCGGCTGGCGCGGCAGCCTCGACGCCAACGGGTTTCTCGACCTGGTGCGGGAGGCCGCGTGATGGGCGCCGAGAAAAACGCGCTGCTCGACATCCAGCGCCAGGTCATGTGGAGCCGCCTCATCGCCGTCGTCGAGGAGCAGGCGCAGACCATGATCCGCACCGCCTTCAGCACCACGGTGCGCGAAGCGGGCGACCTTTCCGCCGGCATCTTCGACCTCCAGGGCCGCATGCTGGCGCAGGCCGTCACCGGCACGCCGGGCCACGTCAACAGCATGATGGAGAGCGTCGGCCATTTCCTCCGCAAGTTCCCGGCCGCCACGCTCGCGCCCGGCGACCACCTCATCACCAACGACCCCTGGCTCGGCACCGGCCACCTGCACGACCTCACCGTCGTAAGCCCGGCCTTCCGCCGCGGCACGCTCGTCGGCCTCTTCGCCAACACCGCGCACGTGATCGACGTGGGCGGCCTCGGCATGGGTCCGGAAGGCCGCAGCGTGTTCGAGGAAGGCCTCTATATCCCGATCGTGAAATGCTTCGAGGCGGCCCGCCCGAACGCCACCTTCTTCGACTTCCTGCGCATGGGCTCGCGCCTGCCGGTCGAGCTCGAAGGCGACGTCTATTCGCTATGCGCCTGCAACGACGCGGGTGCCCGCCGCCTTGTCGAGATGATGGACGAGTTCGCCCTCGACACGCTGGACGACCTCGCCGCCTTCATCTTCGAGAGCAGCCACCGCGCCACCCTCGCCGAAATCGCCAAGCTCCCCCGCGGCAGTTGGGACGCCTCGATCCGCTCGGACGGCTACGAGGCGCCGGTCACCTTGCGCGCCCGCATGACGGTGTCGGAAGACCGCATCGCCGTCGACTTCGCCGGCACCTCCGGCCTCTCCGGCCGCGGCATCAACGTCCCCGCCGCGTACACCCGCGCCTACTCCTGCTTCGGCATCAAATGCGTCGTCGCCCCCGCCATCCCCAACAACACCGCGAGCCTCGCGCCCTTCCACATGGCCATCCCCGAAGGCTGCATCCTGAACGCCCCCCGCCCCTATCCCGTCGCCGTCCGCCACGTCATCGGCCACCTCCTGCCCGACCTGATGATGGGCTGCCTCGCCCAATGCGTGCCCGATCGCGTCACCGCCGAAGGCTCCGACTGCCTCTGGAACCCACCTCTGCGCGGCGGCCCCGGCGTCAGCGGCCAAGGCGCCGCGCTCCCGGACTTCGAGGTCATCACCTTCAACAGCGGCGGCACCGGCGCCCGCCCCGGCGCGGATGGCTTGGACGCCACCGCCTTCCCAAGCGGCGTCCGCACCATGCCGGTCGAGGCCACCGAGAACGTCGCCCCCGTCGTGTTCTGGCGCAAGGAACTCCGCCCCGGCAGCGGCGGCGCCGGCCGCCACCGCGGCGGCATGGGCCAAATCCTGGAGATCGGCGCCAAGGGCGAGCAGGAGTTCGCCGTGAACGCCATCTTCGACCGCGTCGCCAACGCCCCCCGTGGCCGCGACGGCGGCGCCGACGGCGCACCCGGCGGCGTACACCTAAAGAGCGGCGCCCGCCTGCGGACCAAAGGGTACCAGGTGATCCCGGCGGGCGACCGGCTCGTGCTCCTGCTCCCGGGCGGCGCCGGAATGGGCCCGCCCCGGAAACGGAATAGGGCGGCGCTGGACCGGGATATCCGGGACGGGCTGGTATCGGCACGCGACCCGGCCGACGAAGGAGACGACCATGCGCTGTGACCTGATCCTCCGCGACGCCACCCTCCTCGACGGCACCGGCGCCCCCCGCGCGCGCGGCGACCTCGCCGTGCAAGGCGACCGCATCGCCGCGATCGGCGACCTCGGCGCAAGTTCCGCCGACCGCGAAATCCCCGCCACCGGCCTCGCCCTCGCACCCGGCTTCATCGACGCCCACACCCACGACGACCGCGCCGTGCTCTGCGGCCCCGCCTGCATGATGTGCAAGATGAGCCAGGGCGTCACCACCGTCGTCGTCGGCAATTGCGGCATCTCCCTCTCCCCCGTCCGCATGCGCACCCGCCCGGTCGCCCCTCTCGACCTGCTCGGCGACGAGAGCTGGTGGGTGTTCGATTCTTTCGGCGAATACGCGGAACGCCTCGCGCGGGACCCGCCGCCCGTTAATACCTATGCGCTGATCGGCCACATGGCGCTGCGCGTCGAGGCGATGGGCGGCGACCTCGGCCGCTCGGCCACCGGCCGGGAAGCCACGCAAATGCGCGGCCGCCTCGCGCAGTGCCTGGCCGAAGGCGCGTCCGGGTTCAGCACCGGGCTCTGGTATCCACCGAACCAGGGCGCGACCACGGATGAGGTGATCGCCGTGGGCGAGGCGCTGCGGGCGGCAGGCGGCATCTACGTCACCCACATGCGCGACGAAGCGGCCGGCGTCCTCGACAGCATCGAGGAGACCCTGCGGATCGGCCGCGGCACCGGCAGCCCGGTCGTGATCAGCCACCATAAATGCGCGCTGCCCGAGAATTGGGGACGCTCCACCGAGACCTTGCCCCGGCTCGAGGCCGCAGCCCGGCACCAGGAAGTCGCCTTCGACATGTACCCCTACGCCGCGAGCTCGACCGTGCTGATGCCGTCGCGGCTGCGCGACGACGTGGCCGTGAAGATCGCCTGGTCGGTGCCCCATCCCGAGATGGCCGGCCAGATGCTGGCCGAGATCGCGGCGGAATGGGGCCTATCCCAGCACCAAGCCGCGGAAGCGCTCGTCCCGGCCGGCGCCATCATGTTCCAGATGGACGAAGCGGACGTGCAACGCATCCTCGCCCACCCCGCCAGCATGGTCGGCAGCGACGGCCTGCCGCACGACGCCTTCCCGCATCCGCGGCTATGGGGCACCTTCCCGCGTGTGCTCGGCCATTACGCCCGCGACCTCGGGCTGCTCAGTCTCGAAAACGCCGTCCACAAGATGACCGGCCGCACCGCCGCGGTGTTCGGCATGACCGACCGAGGGGTGCTGCGGCCAGGCGCTTACGCCGACCTCGTGCTGTTCGACCCGGCGCGCATCACCGACCAAGCCAGTTTCGACGAGCCGACACGGCCCGCAACGGGCATCGTCGAAACCTGGGTAAACGGCCACACGACCTACCGGCCCGGCGGGACTGTTGCATTTACGTCCGCTGGCCGGCTAATCAGCCGTAACCAGCCATAGTTTCATCACGAATACGTGATTATAGGCCAAAGGAGACTATGCGGCGCGCACATAACCGAGAATATAGGCTGTTCGGGAGGTTTCGCTCCCGTCCTCCTGGCCACGAAGGCATCCCATGTTCACTCGCATCCTCATCCCCGCCCTGTTTGCCGCGAGCCTTCTCGCCGGAACCGCCGCCTCGGCCGCGACCGGCAACGCCCGGCACCACTCGACGCACCACAACATGCACGCTGCCCATGCCACCCGGATGTCATCCAAGTCCATGCACCGGAGTAATCAAGGCGGCGACGCCCAGAATGGCGCAGTCGACCAGTTGAACGCGCAAAGCTTACAGCGCGCGCAGGGCCAATAGCCCGACGCCGCCGGTCGGCATGCTGGCCGGCGGCATCCTCTTTCCTTAGCTCGCGCGTACGGCCGCAAGAAACCGGTCCGCCTCGGTTTGCAAATCGGTGGAGCGCCCGGCGAGCGTTCCTGCGGCTCCCAGCACGCAAGCCGCCTGCGCACGCGTCTTGACGGCAGTTTCCGAAACGTCTTTCAGCGCCACCAGCACGCCCCGCGTGCCCTCGGCCGCGCTCTGGACGATGTGGGCAATCTCCTGCGTGGCCGCACCCTGCTCCTCAACAGCGCTTGCAATCGTCTCCGCGATCATGTTGAGGCGGCCAATCGTCTCGGTGATGCCGTGCAGCGCGCCCACCGCCTGGGCGGTGCGCTCCTGCATGGCGGTAATCTGCCCGGCAATGTCCTGCGTCGCCCGCGCGGTCTGGCTGGCAAGCGTCTTGACCTCGCCCGCAACGACCGCAAAGCCCCGCCCGGCCTCACCGGCCCTTGCCGCCTCGATGGTCGCATTGAGCGCAAGCAGGTTCGTGCGCGCCGCGATGTCGCTGATCAAGCGCACGACGCTGCCAATCCGGGCCGCCGCGTCGCTCAACTCAGCGACCCGCGCATCCATCGTGGCCGCGTCTCTGCTGGCAGCCGCCGCAACTCGGGCGCCCTCGGACACTTGCCGGGAGATTTCGACGATCGAAGCCGCTAACGCTTCGGCAGTGGCAGCAACCTGATCGACATTGGCGCTTGCGGCCTCGCCCGCCCCGGCCATCCCGGCAGCGCGCGTGCTCGCCTCGGCGGCAAGGCAGTCCATCCCCTCGGCAGTGCGCCGCATGTCGGCCGAGGCGAACGCGAGGTCTCGGGCGACGGCGCCGACCTCGTGCTCGAAATGCTCGGCGAGGGCCGCCTGCTGGGTCCGGCTGCTGATCACGATCATCGCCCCGGCAGGCTCGCCGGATGGGCCTTGCAAGGGCGAGGCAAACAGGTCGAACACGTCCGTCCCAAGCCGATAGCGTTCCCGCATCGGCAGGTTTGCCGGGTTTTCAAGCTTGACCACGAAGCTGTCCGCACCGGGAAGGAGGTCGATAAGCGCAGTCCCCTGGGCCACGCCGGGCACCAGGCGCTCTGCCGCGGGGTTGGCGAGGTGGACGCGCGCCGTGTCCGCCAGATCGATCACCAGCAAAGCGGCTGGCGTTTGCTGGAAGACCTGTGATTGCACAAAGGCGCGGGCGGCCACGCCCCGAAGCGCCTCAAGCGACGTCGCCATGCGGCCTACATCGTCGCGGCGTCGCTGGAATGGGACCGCGAAGCCGGTCTGCGCTTCTGCAATCCTCTGGACGGCGCTGGTCAGTATGCGGATGGGGTCCGCCACGGCGCGCGCCGTCATCACGCTAGAGGCGATCAGCAGGATGGCGAGCACGCCAGCCACGAGCGTCAACCGACGCTTCGCATCGCGCTGCGCCGCTACTGCGTCCCCGGCAGCCTGGGCGGCTTCGGCTGCGGTGGCGCGGGCCATCGTATCCACCTGCGCATCGACTTGGGTCTGCGCGCGCCGGCCCGGCCCGGCAACGGTGGCGGCCACGGCGTCGGAAAGCTTGAAGAGTTGGCCCATTACGGCGCGCAGATCGGCCGCTTGAGCCACCAGGGCCGCAAGGCTGGCCTTCAGCTCCGGCGTCGTGCTCGCACCCATGATGCTATGCTCGTAAGCCTCGCTGATCGACCCCGCAGAGACCGCATTGATGCGGCCGGCCTCCTGGCCAGTTCCGAGATAGCGGAGCGTGCCACCCTGCATGTCCGCAATCGCGCCCTGCAGCAGGTCGAGCGCGTTGCGGAGGTCATCGCGCGTGGCTTCGGTAAGATCCTCGAAGGCGAGCTGGGATTTGAGGGGCAGGAGGGTGCGGTCTATAGCCGCTCCGAGTTCGCGGAACTTCGTATCGCGCAAGGCGATCAAATCCGTCCGCTGCCGGGCCAGTTGGATAACGGCGGCCTCGAGCTGGTCCAGGCTCGTGCGCAAGGCGCCCAGGGTCGCGGTCGCGGCGAGCGGGGCAAGGGCAGCACGGGCTGCATTGGCATGGGCAGAAATTTCAGCCGCGATCTGGCTTACCTCGGACTTTGCCGAGCGATCCACGATGACGCGCGTCGCCGCACCCATCTCGATCGCCGCACGCTGGGCGGCGGCGATGTTCCGGGCAGCGGCGACGGCCACGGACTCGGCGCGCTGAAGGCCGGCCAACTGGTCGAGCGTGCCGAGCATGAGCACCGCGAGCACGGTCAGCAGGCCAAGCGCGCAAGCGGCCGAAAGGCCCAGCTTCCATCGCAGCGAGAGATTCCGCAGCCAAGGCATCGGCATAGCTCCAGGTCTCAGTCCATTGTCGCCGGAAAGGGTTAAGCAAAGCCTAAGAGCGTCACCTGGACTTCGGGCGGCCGCCAAGCGACGGTCCGACCCGGAGGCGCCCCATGCTGCTCGACGACACCCCATAGATGCGACTGCTCCAGCCGCTAGGGCAGCCCGCCTTTGCGCTGCTCTGGGCGGGCCTCGCCCTCTCCGCCTTGGGCGACCAGGTCTATCTGGTGGCGCTTGCCTGGCTCGCCGCGGCGGCGTTCGGGCCGCAAGCGGGGCTGCTCACCGCGCTGGCCGCCGGCTGCGCGCTTACAACAGCCCTGCTCGCCGGGCGCTGGACCGACCATCGCGAGCAGCCGCAGGTGCTGATCGCGGCCGACCTCGCGCGAGCGGCGGCGCTGGTCGTTGCCGTGGCAAGCTGGGCGGCGATCGGCCCCGCCCCGCTCGCCCTCGGGATCGCCGTCGCGGTGCTGGGCGCCGGCCAAGCGCTGTTCCGTCCGGCGATGCAGGCCGTGCTGCCAGCGCTCGTAACCCAGGCGGAGCGGCTCCCGGCCGCGAATGCGTTGCTCGACTCGACCGAACGGATGGCCCGGCTGGCAGGGCCGGCGCTGGTCGGGTTGCTTGGCGGCCTGGTCCCCCCGCTGCACTTCCTGACGCTCGACGCCGGCAGCTTCGTCGCCTCCGCCCTGGCAATCCTGGTGGCGACGCGCCTCGCCCGGCTTCGCGGCGTACGCCGGACCGGCGCGCGCGAGGGCGTGCTCGAAAGCCTCGCGCGCGGGTTCCGTACGCTGCGGCGCCACCAGGTGCTGTTCACGGCGACGCTGACCGGAGCGGTGCTGAACGGCGCCTGGCTGGCCGTGTTCTATCTTGCGCTGCCCTTACGGCTCGGGGCGGGCGCGCTTGCCGGATACGGCACAGTGATGGCGGCTTATGGTTGCGGCAACCTAGCCTCGATGCTGGTCGTCGGCAGCCGGGCCATGCCGCGGCGGACCGGCCGCATTGTATTCGGGAGCGACCTGGTGTTCGGCGCCGGGATCGTGCTGGTGGGACTTGCCGCGACCCTGCACGGTCCCGCGCTCATCCCGGCGCTCGCGGCAGGAGCGGCGATCACGGGGGCCGCGGCCCCCCTCGCCGACCTCCCGCTCGCCGTAGTCCGGCAAA
>JAABUX010007029.1_pt1 | contig 13303 bp, 11 predicted proteins | sample 5561851 | NCBI WGS metagenome assembly JAABUX01 (sample SAMN10711883, study PRJNA513361) | rock metagenome | isolation source: Antarctica rocks | place: Antarctica: Victoria Land, Richard Nunatak red sandstone | collected 2016-01-03 | reverse complement strand
TAGCCTCGCTGCTGCGCCAATACCTCGATCCATACTTGCACCACCGCTGAAAACGTGAGGATGCCATCATCCGTCCTACCAGCACCAACCCAGCTTCACCGTGTGACCTGGCTTTGAACCACGCCGTCGGCCGCGACCTCGACCAGGTTGGCCGGCCGGCCCAGCGCGGCTTGGAACGCCCCGGTCACGTCGTTCGCCGCCTCGGCGCTGTTCACCAGCGAGGCCCTGACAGCGGCCAGGGTGGTGCCGCTGGCGACACCCGCCTCCACGGCCTGGATCTCCGTCGGCAACGGCGTGCGGCCCAGCACGGATTGATAGGCGGCGGTGATCGCACCGCTCTCCTCCCCGCTGGTGCTCAGCACGGCGCGCAGGCTGCCCAGGCTGGCGCCGTTAGCGATGGCCTGCCGCACCGCCGGCAGTTCCGCCGCGGTTGGCGCACGCCCCAGGACGGCGGTGAACAGCGCCGTCACCGCTGTGCCCTCCTCCGCGCTGGTGCTGAGCGTGGCGCGCAGGCCCGCCAGGCTCGCGCCGCCGGCCAGGGCAAGCTCGACCGCAGGAAGCTCTGCTGCCGTCGGGGCGCGGCCGACGGTGTCGTTGAACAGGGCGGTGATCTTGCCCGCAGCCTCGGCGCTGTTGGACAGGACGCCGCGCAGGCTGGCCAAGCTGGCGCCGTTGCCCACTGCCTGTTGCGCCAACAGCAGCTCGCGCGTCGTGATCGCCCGGCCGACGACCGCCACCCATAGGTTGTACAACGCCGTGCTGCCCTCCACGCTGGTGGCCAGGATGTCGCGCAGGGTCGTGACGGAGCCGCCCGCCAGCAGGTTGGCCCGCAAAGCCGGCAAGGAAGCCGCGTCCACGCCTCGCCCCACCACATCCAGGAACGCCTTGTTCAGCAGGTCCATGGTGTCAACGGTCAAGGCATAGCTGGCCAGCACGGCGCCGTTCGCGCCGGGCAGGGAAGCGGTCAGCGTCACCGGGCCGTCAGCCAGGTTCGTGGCCCGGAATGCCCAGGCGCCGCTGCTGTTGGCATTGGTGGTGCCCAGCACGGTGGAGCCGGACAGGATCGTCACCTGCTCGCCCGGCTGGGTGACGCCGCCGATGACCGGATCAGTGACGGTGGCGCCCTGGCCGGCGGCCAGGGACCCGATGCTGGTGGTGGGGTTGGGGTCGATCAGGGCGTAGCCGGCGGCCGACAGCGGAAGGCCGATGTCCTCCAGCATGGCGACATCCAGTGCGGTGATCGACTGGCCCGGCAGCGCGATCGGGTAGATCAGGTCGGCCCGCAACGAGGCCGGGTCGGCGGCGGTGCCAGTGGCGCCGACATGGTAGTAGTTCGATCCGGTCGTCAGCCCAGTCGTCAGCGGAACCGGACCGCCATAGACGTATTCGGCAGCCGCGCCGGTGAACGCATCGGTCGAGATGGTGCGGGCCGACAACGAGTCGAACGGGGTTTCGCCGGTGATGGGAGACACCGGACGGTAGGCACTTTCGAAGCCGATGAAGCCGAACCCGTGCATCAACTCGTGTTCGAGCAAGGTAATGGGATCATAGAACGTCTGCGTCGCGAGGCTTGGCAGCAGCCTGGAGTTGAAGTCGATGGTGATGTCGCTGCTGGCGATGTGAGCGCCGCCCTGCAGGGCTACTACTGCGGCCGGCAATCGCAGCCCGTTGCTGTTGGCAGGCGTGAGGCTGGTTGGCCCTGCGCCGGCCAGTTCGGTCAGGCCGCCGAGAGTCGAGGAGCCAAGGTCCTCGATGTTGAGCTGCACCTTGAGGACACTGCTCCCGTTGCCGAGGTACTGGCCCCAGACATTCAGCGCGTTGTCCAGAGCTTGGGTCAGGACCGCATCCTGGGCGCCGTTCGACGCTGCTGCAGGATCGAGCAGGGATACGCTGTAGTTGAATGCCATGCTTCTTCTCAACCTCCGGCACCGTCCGCACGGCCGCCAGGGACGACAATCACACGTCCGGGATCAAAGGTGAAGAAGTATTTTATAAGACAAATGCAACAATTTATCCCAACTGCCCCGATGCGTGCGCCAGCACCGCCCAGTTCGCCGCACCATACTTCGCCTGCCAGTCCCGATAGAACCCGGCGCTGTCCAGCTTCGCCCGGAATGCCGGCTTGTCCACCTCGTTGAACAGCATCCCCTTGCCCTGCAGGTCGTCCCGCGTGCTGCTGTTCAGGGTGGCCAGGTCGGCACGCTCATCCAGCGCGCCCTGGTTCAGGTGCTTGGCCGCAACCGTCCGCATGTCCTCAGGCAGCGCCATCCAGGTCCGGCGGTTGGCCAGGAACCAGTAGCCGTCCCACATGTGGCCGGTCAGGGCGACGTACTTCTGCACCTCGTACAGCTTGCTGCTCCAGATCAGCGCCAGCGGGTTCTCCTGCCCGTCGGCGATGTGGGTCTGCAACGCCGAGTACATCTCGGCCACGTTGATGCTGATGGGGCTGCTGCCGAATGCCTTGAACATGCTCGTCCATAGCGGGCTGACCGGCACGCGCATCTTGAAGCCGTCCAGGTCCGAGGGCGCCTGGATCGCCTTCGGGCTGCTGGTCATGTGGCGGAAGCCGTTGTCCCAGATGCGATCCATGGCGATGATGCCGGCCTTGCCGATGTCGCCGCGGATCAGCGCGCCCAGGTCGCCGTCCATCGCGCGCCACACGCTGTCATAGTCGTTGAATGCGAAGCCGATGCCGCTGATGCTGGCCACCGGCACCAAGGTGGACAGGATCAGGCCGGACAAGGTGAAGAACTCGACCCCGCCGGAGCGGAGCTGGCTCAGCACGTCGGTGTCCGAGCCCAACTGGTTGTTGGGGAACACCTGGATGTCCAGCGCGCCATCGGTTTCGGCGCGGATGCGGCCGGCCGCCTCGGTGGCGCGCAGGTGCAGCGGGTGGGTGGCCGGGACGTTGTGGGCAAACTTGTAGCGGAAGGCGTTGGCGGCCCGGGCGCGGCCAATGGCGAAGACGCCGGCCGTCGTGCCAGCGAGCAGCGTGCGGCGGTTGAGTGCGGCCATAGGGTCCCTCCCGGTGGGTTATCGTTGCCGCACCCATAGCATCGTCGTCGCGGCGGGGGCAGGTGCTGCCGCACCCTGATCGAGACCCTGCGATTGGAACTCCTGGATTAAGACCCTGGATGATAAAGAAGACATGAACCCTGCTGTCGCCACCCGGCAGTTGCGCCGTGCGTTGACCGGGATCGCGCCGTTGCCGGGGATCAGTCCGACCCGTCGCGCCCGTGCACGGCGGCCGGGGGCGTCGTGGCCTCGACGGCGGTGAACGCTTCCAGGATGTGGTAGCTATGCTCGGCGCCGCGCGGCACGATCCAGGAGTCGCCGGGGTTGAGCAGGATCACCTGACCCTCTGTGCGCAGCTCCGCCCGGCCGCTGATGGCATAGCCGGCGCAATCGTACTCCCGCCGCACCGGCGCCTGGTCATGGCCCGGCGCCACCTCCCGCCACATCCGCATGGCGATATGGGTGCCGGTGGCGAGATAGACCTGCCCGTCCGGCCCCTTAGGCGAATGGCTGCTGTCCACCTTGATCACTGTCGTGTCGCCCATGCCGGCCTCCCATTGTTGCCGACGCCGAACGCTGGAGCGGCGGACGGGGTTGCAGGCGGGCGTGCGGCTGGTCAGATGCGGCAGGGTTGGGTATCGCTGGCGCCCTACCCGCCTAGAGCAGGAGCCAGAGTAGGAGATCGCCATGTATGAACCCACGCCCGAGCTGCGCCAGGCGCTGGCCGCCGCCCAGAAATTTGGCGTCAGCCTTGACGCCGTGCGGGCTGTCTTCGACGCGCTGGCGGCAGGAGGCGGCCGGATGGCGCAGTTCAACCATCCGGACCTGGGCGGCATGGGCCAGTGGTCGCAGGGGGGCATGACCCAGGTGGGCGACATGTTCAACCAGACGTTGAAGGAGCGGGTGGGGGCGCTCTGCTCAACCCTTGCAGGCCAACTGCAAGGGTTGGCGGACGGGCCGCTGGCCATGCCCGCAAAGGCTGGGGACGCCGGCCGGCCGGTCCAGCCCGATCCGACCGAAGAGGCCAAGCCGGCCAGTCCCGCCGACGACGACCCGCTTGCGCTGATCGAACGGCTAGCTGGCCTGCGGCAGAAGGGCATCCTGACCGAGGACGAGTTCGCGGCCAAGAAGGCGGAGCTGCTCAGCCGGCTATAGGCGGGGGCGTCCGTAGCGGCCAGGTCATGGTGGGCGCCTTCGGGCGCGGTCCTTCGTGTCAGCACCGGGTTCCGCTGCTCCTTGGCCATGGCACGCCTGACACCTGGGGGACTGCGGAGGCGCGATGCCAGCCCGCCCTACTCCAGCACTCCATTCTCCGGCCCAAAGTCCAGGCGGCGGACAAGAACGTTCCAGTCCGCCAGGCGCAGTGCAACGCTGGTGGCTTGGCGGTGTCCGGACCCGTAGGTCTCGTCGGCGTCAACCCACCAAAACCGCCAAATGTGAACTGAAAGCACGCCCGCAGCGGTGCGGCTTAGATGACCAGCAAGGAGGCGATCAGCCTACGCCTGGACACGGAGGTGCTGGGACCGCTTCGGCAGCAAGGACCATGCTAGCAGACACCGACAAGCCGCATGTTGCAGAAGCGCATGAGGGCCAAAAGGTGACGGGCCGCAGGGTCGTTCACCGCTTCACCCCCGGTCCCGCCACCTCCATCGTCCGCTGGTATGCCGCCCGTCCCTCAATCCGCCCCAAGTACCCCCGCAGCGCCGGATACGGCCCCAGGTCCACCTCCCGAAATCGCAGCAGCGTCGTGAACGGGAACACCATCATCACGTCCGCCGCCGTGAACTCCGCCCCGGCGAAGTAGTCCGACCCCGCCAGGTGCCCCTCCACGAACGCCAGGTGCTGCTGCGTCGCTGCCCGCACCCGCGCCATGCCCGGCGCCGCATCCGCGTCCGGCAGGAACCGCTCCAATGTCCACTCCCGCAGCAGTTGCAGCAACAGGCTGCCCTCCGCGTAGTGCAGCCAGTATAGGTATTGCGCGAACGCCGGGTCGTCCGGCGCCACCCCCAGCCGCCCGCCGCCGTGCCGGGCCACGATATATTCGACAATGGCGCCGGACTCCGCCAGCACCGTGCCACCATCCCGGATCACCGGCGCGCGGCCCAGCGGATGCACCTGCTTCAGCTCCTCCGGCGCGAGGATGTTCGGCATCCGGTCGAACCGCTCCAGCGCATAGGGCAGCCCCAACTCCTCCATCAGCCAGACGATGCGCTCGGAGCGGGAGGTGTCCAGGTGATAGATCATGATCATGCCGTCAGTGTTGGCTGGGGGGCACGGTCTGGCAACTACTTGCCGCGCCTGTACCGCCATGCTGGCAGCCAGCCGGATCGAAAGCCTGACCCGGAACAACGCATCCTACATGTCCACAGCCCGGAGCAGTGGCCAAGTGTGCAGCCAGCCTTTCGCGGTAACCCGGCTGGTGACGATGGACCGCTTCTCTCCCTGGAACCCCGGAGTTGACCGTATGACCAAACCGAGCAGGTCATCAAATCCAAATGGCGCAGCGAACTGGCAACTCAACCCCTTTGACTGCCGCACAGCAACAGCAGTGGCGGTTTCCGGCCAGTGCCGCATTGCGTCACCGCTAGACGTGTAGGGCGCGTCGCCATTGCGGACATGCATCCGGCCCTGATTTTTGACGGACCAATCGAGCAGGGGGTCCAGCCCTCGTAACCGTTTCTCCAACGCCGCGTCGGTCGCAGCATCGGCACGCGCCGGGTCGAACCAGATGACATCGATGTCCCCAACAGGGGCAGAGACCGCCCGGCCATGCAGGTGGTTCCATACGGCATTGCGAAGGAATCCGGCGCCGATCCAGCAATCTGGCAACTCTAGTGACGAGACCATGGCCACGATGCGTGACCGCACGGGATCGCGGCCCAACAGCTCCCCCAGCGCGGCGGCACAGTCCATGAGGCTCTATCGAACCCCGCCCGGCCACAACACCACCCGGATCGTCTGCAAGATGATCAGCAAGTCGAACAGCACGGAAAAGTTCTTCACATAATAAAGATCATAGCTCAGCTTGCTCCGGGCATCATCAATTGATGCGCCATACGGGTAGTTGATTTGCGCCCACCCCGTCAGCCCCGCCTTCGCCACATGCCGCTCTTTGTACAACGGGATCGCCTCCGTCAGCATCGCCACGAAATCCGGCCGCTCCGGCCGCGGCCCGACGAAGCTCATCTCTCCCCGCAGCACGTTCAGCAGTTGCGGCACCTCGTCCAGCCGGGTCCGGCGCAGGAAGCCGCCGATGCGGGTGATGCGCGGGTCCGCCTGCGCCGCCCATACTGCGCCGGCACGCTCGGCATCCACCCGCATCGTCCGCAGCTTGTTGATCTGGAACGGCCGGCCGCCCCGCGTCACCCGGGTCTGCCGGTACAGCGCGGGACCGCCGTCCTCCATCCGGATCGCCAGCATGGCCGCCAGCAGGAACGGCGACAGCAGCAGCAGCGCCACGCTGCTCACCACCAGGTCCAGCGTCCGCTTCAGCACCCGGTCCACCGTGCCGAACACGAAGCCGTCGGAGTACAGCAGCCAGCCCAGCTCCATCCGCTTCAGGTCAACCCGGCGTATCTCCTTCTCGATGAAGCCCAGATACTGCATCACCGGGGTCCCGGCGATCTTGCAGGCCAGCAGTCCCTCCAACGGCAGGCCTCGCCGCTCATCGGGCGCCACGACGATCTGGTCCGCGCCGAACCGCCGGGCCGCGCCCAGGAAACCATCGGGCGGCAACGCCTCCACCGAGCCGAAGCCGCCATCGGCCAGGCGCGGGTCCACCTCGCCAAGTTCCGGGCTGTGCACGAACAGGACGCGGTAGCTGAGGTACAGCCCCTCCTTCCGCAGCATCCACACCAGGTCCCAGGCGCGCCGGCCTGCGCCCACCACCAGCAGCGCCCGGCTGAACATGCCGCGGCGGCGCAGCAGGTCGAACAGGATGCGCGCCGCCACCCCGGTCAGCAGGAAACAGGCCGTGCTCTTGACCGCCATCTGCACCTGCCCGGCCCGCCAGCCCAGCAGCGCCAGCAGCACCGCCGCCGCCAGCGCCCCGGCGGCGGCGGCCAGCGGGATGCGCCCCAGGCTGCGCCGCACCTCCAGCGCCAGGTCGCGCCGGTACAGCCCCAGCGCATACAGCGCCACCAGGTCGGCGACGGGATACAGCACCGCCGCCGCACGTAGCCCCTCGGCTCCGTCCATGTGCATCTGCAGCAGCGCCACCGGCCACAGCAGCGCCACCGCCAGCAGGTCCAGCAGGAAGATCGCCCTGCCCGTGGACAGCGACGCTAGCTGTTGCGGCATCCGCCTGAACTCCAGTCCTGCATCGGCCTGCCCCGCACTTGTCCGTCGCGCAGCCGCCCGCTTCTCTGCCAGCTTCGTAATGCTTGCTTACCCCTGCAATCCCTACCGAAATGCAACGTAGCGGTTGGTGGCACGCCGGGTCATGCCGAAACTCCGTTAGAAAAAGTTTGCCCTGCCTGTCCGGGTCCAATGCGGGTCCGCTCCAGGGTCCATCCAGACCAGCCCACATGTCCCGCCACCGGGCCAGACGCCTGCACCGCCAGGGGCTTGCGCCCGCCATCTGTCGCGGCAGCACATCAGGACGGCCCGGCATCGGCTGCCGCGCCGCTGCCTGCATCGCACGCCCCCGTCCCATGCGGGCCGCCCTGGCGCCGGCCCTGTTTGCCGGCCCCTGTTGTCGGTTCCGGCCCATCGGCGCATACCGCGGCCATGCGAGCGAGGTGCGCACACCATACGCGGCAGGGCCGGCGTGGGAGGGATTGCCGCGTGAAGGATTGGCATGGGAGGGACGCGGGCTAGTGCCGTCCTCGGTCCGCCTGCACCAAATGCTGCTCGGCGCCGCCATGCTGGTCCCGGCCGTGCTGTTCGCCGCCGCCGCCTGGGAGAACCACGCCGCGGTCTGGCGGGAGGGCGCCGCCCTCGTCCAGCGCACCACCGCCATCATGCACGAGCACGCCCGCAAGGTGTTCGAGACCGAGGAGCTGCTGCTGTCCCTGGTGGACGAGCGCATCAGCGACATGCCGCCCGACGCCGTGTCCGCCCCGGCGACCAGCGAATTCCTGCGCCGGGTCAAGGCGCCGCTGGACCAGGCCGTGTCCACCTGGATCGCCGATGCCGACGGCGCCATCCAGGCCGGCAGCCAGCCCTGGGAGCGCGGAGCCGAAATCGCCTCACGCGACTTCTTCCAGCAGCAGCGCGTTGCAGACCCCAGCATCCAGGAGGGCGGCACCTACATCAGCGAGGCGTTCACCGGCCGGGTCACCAGCGTAGCGTCCTTCGCCATCAGCCGCCGCCGGACCGGGCGGGACGGCAGGTTTACCGGCACCATCCACGTCGCCGCCAGCCCTGCCTACTTCGCGCAGTTCTATAAGCAGGCCGCGCCGCCGCTGTCCCACCTGGCCCTGCTGATCCGCAGCGACGGCGCCATCCTGGCCCGGCAGCCCGGCGCAACTCCGGGGCGCCTGCCGCCCGCCGGCGTGCTGATGCAGCGAATCGCCGATCAGCCGGCCGGCGGCACCTTCCAGGCCCACCTGATGCTGGACGGGATCGACCGGATGTACAGCTACCGCAAGGTTGAAGCCTACCCGGTCTATGTGGTGTTCGGCCTGGACCGGAAGGCGCTGGTCCGCCGCTGGCACGACAACCTGCTGATGTATGGCCTGTTCGCCGCCGCCGCTGCCGCCACCCTGCTGGGGGTATCCTGGCTGGCGCTGCGCGGCGCCAAGGCGGAGGAAGCGGCCTTGCAGGACCTGCGGCGCGAATCCGCCCAGCGCCTCGCCGCCGAGGACCAGCTCCGTCACGTCCAACGCATGGACGCCGTGGGCCAACTGACCGGCGGCGTCGCGCACGACTTCAACAACCTGCTGACCGTCATCCTGGGCAACCTGGAGCTGATCGAGCGGGCGGCGATGCACCTGACGGCTGGCTCACCGATTGCGGCCCAGGCGGCGGTGAAGATCACGCGTCTGGCCGGCAGCGCCATGAAGGGGGTGCAGCGCGGCGCGCAACTGACGCGCAGCCTGCTCGCCTTCGCCCGCCGCCAGCCGTTGCAGCCGTCGGTCCTGGATGTGAACCCGCTGCTGGCCGAGTTCACCGGGTTGGTGCGCCAGGCAGTCGGCACCCCGGTGGCCGTGACGTTCGATGCCGCGCCGGGCCTGCCGCCCTGCCGCACCGACCCGGCCCAGTTGGAGGCGGCGGTGCTCAACCTCGCCATCAACGCCCGCGACGCCATGCCGGACGGCGGCCGGCTCCGCATCAGCACCGGCACCGCCGAGCTGGACTGCGACGCGCTGGCCGGCAACCCGGAGGCGCAGCCTGGCCGCTTCGTCACCATCTGCGTCGCCGACAGCGGCAGCGGCATGGCGCCGGATGTGCTGGACAAGGCGTTCGAGCCGTTTTTCACCACCAAGCCCATCGGCCAGGGCACCGGCCTGGGGCTGAGCCAGGTGTTCGGCTTCGCGCGCCAGTCAGGCGGCCATGTGACGTTGCGGAGCACGCCGGGGCAGGGGACCGCGATCACGATCTACCTGCCCCTGAACACGGTGAGCACCTAGAACGAGCCCGCCTCCGCCGCATGGATGGAGGCGGGCCTGGTTGAAGGCGGGCCTGGTCGGGCGTTGGCTGCGGCTGTTCGACCCGCCCTGCAACTCGCCTGCCGTGCCGCTCAGCATGGCGTGGCACCGCGGCCATGGACCCGACCCGGCCGGTGCGTGGCTGCGTTGCCTGGTGCGGCAGGTGGTGGTGGCGTGACGGCCCGTCCAGCGGCCCCCGCAGCGCCAAGCGCCTGCAACACCTGGGCAGCGGCAAGCCCGGCCTGCTACGATCCTGCCGGATCACCTCCCGCTTGAACACCCTGCTTGAACATAGGAAGGCCCCGCCCATGCCGCTCGACGCCGCCCGGCCCAATAAGTCGCTGAACGTCCTGGGGGGCGTGCTGGAAACCTGCTCGCTTGATCCGCTGACCGGCTTCACCCGCAGCGGCTGCTGCGAGACCGGTCCGGATGACCTGGGCAGCCATACCGTCTGCGCCGAGGTGACGGCGGAGTTCCTGCAGTTCAGCAAGTCGCGCGGCAACGACCTGTCCACGCCGCGGCCGGAGTACCGCTTTCCTGGCCTGCAGCCCGGCGACCGGTGGTGCCTGTGCGCCATGCGCTGGCAGGAGGCGTTCCTGGCCGGCTGCGCGCCCCGCGTGGCGCTGCGTGCGACGGAGGCGGCGGCGCTGGCGCATTGCCGGCTGGAGGACTTGCAGGCGCACGCGGTGGGGTGAGGCTCGGGGGAGTCATTATCAACGGCCGGGTTTGGCGCGGCAGTCCAGGACGGCAAGCGCGGTTTGTGCCGCCCTGGATTGCCACGCTGCGAGTGCGGCTCGCAATGACGGTTGCCGGAGGTGCTTAGCCGCGCCGCGTGACGGCTTCCTCGATGGCGCGCTTGACGGCGAGCAGCGCCGCCCCGTTGCGGGAGCGCAGCGCCCTTTGGTCCCGGCTGGCCGTCCGCAGCACGAGGATGGAGGGCCGGGTCAAGGCATAGGCCAGCACCATTGCACCGGCGAGCAGCAGCGCCACCGCGCTGCCGCTGTCCTGGGGGCCGCTGTCCTTGACGAGGTCGGACACGCCCATGCCGCCCAGGAACAGCGCCGCCAGGAGCAGGCCAACGATCCGCGGCCTTTTCACGAACACGCTGCCGATGCCGTTCACGGGGTAGGTCACGCCGTCGATGCGGACCAGGGTTTTCGAGATGCTCACCGTGGCGGTCGCAAGGATCGTGTCGTCCGCTGCCGCGCTCATTGCTGTCCCCTGAACCCGGCGTTCTACCGGTAACCGGCGCAGCGTAGCAGCAGGAGGGGAAGGGCCACTTTTGCAAAGTGTCAGCTTTGTTCGGCTATTGTCATGGCGAGGGGGTCGCACCTCGCGTCATGCCAGCCGGGCTGCGACGGCGCGGACGCGGGCCAGCGCGTCCATCTCGTCGCCGATAGCGGCGGCGACCGCCGCGGGCGGCGGCAGGGTGGCGGGGTCAGCGGCGCCGGCCTGCTTCGGCCAGGACAGGTTCAAGTCCAGCCGCTCCCGTGCGGCAAGCTCGGCATAGGGGTGGCGCCGCCAGCGTTCGGCCTCGGCCCCGCCCCGGGCGGTCGCGCAGCCGGGGCGCGCGAGCCTGTCCAGTCATCTGTGCGGACCTGCAGAGGTTTGCTCTGGCTCGGGCGGCGGGCGCCATTGGCTGGGGAGGGGCATGGGGTGGCGCGGGATCGTGGCGATCCCGGCTGGTGAGTCAGCCGGACCGTCCGGCGGACCGCTGCCGGCGTGCGCGGGGCCGGTCGCGCGGGGGATGGCGGCCGGCCCGGGCGGGACGGGGCTGGTTGGGGCGCTCTGGCGGGTGGCGGGCAGGGAGTGCGGTTCGGCGCCGGGCTGGCGGGCGCTGCTTGGCGCGGCGGCGCGGGCGCAGAGCTGTTCGAGGTCGGCCGGCGTGCGGCGCTTCCAGGGGTGGGTGCCGGGCAGGGCGGCGAGGCCCAGGTCGCGGCAGATTTCGGTGATGATGTCGGCGACCGGGAGGTTGCTGATGTCGTCGTCGAGGTCGGGGGCGTCGAGGCGGTCGTGCAGCTCGGCAAGGAGGGCGTCGGCGCTGGCGTCATCGGCGTCGGCATCGAACTCATTGGAGGCGGCCTGACCGGAGTTGGGGGCGGTGCGCTGGATGGCGTCCTCGACCTCGCGCAGGATGCGCTTGCGGGCGGTGGCGCGATGCTGGGCCGGGTCCCTGGCGGGCGGGACGGGGTCGGCGAGGCTGCGCGCGAGGGCGATGCTGCGGCGGACGGCACGGGCGATGCGGTCGAACGCGGCTGCGAGGGCGACGGTGATGGCGGCGTCTGGCGCCGGGGTTGGCGCGGGCGGCAGGACGGGATGTTGCGGCGCGGCGTGGGCCGGGGTGGTGGCCTGCTGGTGCAGCAGGCGGGCGAAGCCGGTGCCCATGTCGATCAGGTCGTGCAGGACCTGGCGGTAGTAGTGCGTGTCTGCGGCGGGCTGGCCGGGGGCGTGCGGGCCAGGTTCGGTGGGGAGGTTGGCCGGGGTTGGCTGGGCGGACATGAACGGAACAAGAACATTGTTGAGTTCGGGGTGTCAAGGCTGGCGTAGAAGGGGCTGGCGTGGAGGGGGGGTCTCAGTTTGGATGTTGGGTTCTGGTGGATAGCAAACATTCGAGGGTGGCGTGATCATCCCAAGGCCGGAAAGCGATGCTGAAGCCAGAACACCATCCAGGTGATCCGGAGCTTGCAGGACGGGACTCCGCCGGTCAGGAGCCGAAATCTGGCCGCAGGGCCGGGTCGATCGGAAAGGCTCGGCTGCGTGCCGGGCCGCCAGCAAAGGGGTTGGTGTTCCAGTAGCCTGCCCCCAGGGCCTCGTTGAGGCATGCGAACCCGCCTTGTGCAGCGGCGAAACGGGGAGAGCGCGGCGGATGGAAGTAGCCGGTGGCCGGATCAGGCCAGACCACGGCGTCCCCGGGGCAGTGGCGCTGCGCGGCGCCCGGATCGGCGAAGCCCGGCAGCGGGTCCAACCCCATCGGGATGTCGTCCAGCGCCATCTTCGGGTCCTCCTGCGCCCGCGCCCCCGCCGCCCATGCCAGCACCAGGATGGCGGCGAGCCCCGCCCGCCGCCCGACCAGCCAGCCGCCTTCCAGCCAGCGCATGCGGGCGTGTAGCCTGCCGGCATGGACCCAACGACCGCCCTGGCCCATGCCCTGCGCCTCCATCGCAGCGGCAGCACCGAAGCCGCCATCGCCGCCTGCCGCCAGGCCGTGCAGGGTGGCAACGCCGTTGCCATGCGGCTGCTCGGCCTGCTGCTGGCCGAGGCCGGGCAGTTCGAGGAGGCGCAGCACTGGGCCGGCCGCGCCGTCGCCCGGGACCGCTCGGCCGAGACCCTGGCTGCCGCGGGGCGCGTCCTTGCCGCCATGCAGCGCTGGGCCGCCGCGGCTGCCGCGCTGCGGGAGGCGCTCCTGCTGCAACCGGACTTCGCCGCCGCGCGCCGGCTGCTGGACCGGGCCGAGGCTGCCGCCGCCGCCATGCAGGCCGAGGCGGCCGGGCTGTTCGCGGCCGGGCGCTTCGCCGAGGCCGTGGCGCTGTTCCGCGAGGTGTGCGGCGTGCGGCCTGGCGACCCCGCCCTGCTCCATGCGCTCGGCACTGCGCTGCATGAGGCGGGACAGCCGGCGGAGGCCGTTGCCGTCTACCGCGCTGCGCTCGCCGCTGCCCCAGGCGCCGCTGCCCCAGGCGCCGCTGCCCCAGGCGCCGCTG
>JAABUX010007026.1_pt1 | contig 13305 bp, 11 predicted proteins | sample 5561851 | NCBI WGS metagenome assembly JAABUX01 (sample SAMN10711883, study PRJNA513361) | rock metagenome | isolation source: Antarctica rocks | place: Antarctica: Victoria Land, Richard Nunatak red sandstone | collected 2016-01-03 | reverse complement strand
CACGCCGATTAGCCCCTCAGAGGGTTAATCTTCCATGCGATCCACAAATCAGACATAGCTCGAGACCTACGTCCATGGCCGACGATCTCCAGCCATGGCGCCCGTATCGAGCCGACAGAAATGTCAAGTTGACATTAAATCCGTTTAAACAGCGAGCGCCTGTTCTGGTGTTTGGAAACCGACACCGACGCTTTTGGCAACGGCCTCGTGAGTGACAGCGCCACGATGGACGTTCAATCCGCGGCGAAGGTTCACGTCCTCGACGAGTGCCCCAAGGCCCTTGTTCGCAAGCGCCAGCCCGAATGGCAGGGTGGCATTGTTGAGCGCGTGGCTGGAGGTGAGTGGGACCGATCCCGGCATGTTGGCCACGCAGTAATGAATCACTCCGTCCACCTCGTATGTCGGGTGACTATGGGTGGTGGCGTGCGATGTCTCGAAGCAGCCACCCTGGTCGATTGCGACATCGATAACCACGGAACCCCGCTTCATGCTCGGGAGCATTCCCGCGGTGACGAGCCTTGGGGTGTTGGCCCCTGGTATCAGCACGGCTCCGATCACAACATCTGCACCAAACACTTCCTGCTCGATCGCCTCGCTGGTCGAGAAACGCGTCCGGACCCGCCCCGCGAACATCTCGTCGAGGTCCCGAAGCCGCGCGATCGAGCGGTCTATGATCGTCACCTCGGCGCCTAGACCGACAGCCATGCGTGCGGCATGAGTGCCTACGACGCCACCGCCCAGAACGACCACGCGTGCGGGCTGCACGCCCGGAACTCCACCAAGCAGGAGGCCGCGACCTCCCGCGTGGCTGCGAAGGCTTGCCGCGGCCGCTTCAATCGAGAGTCGCCCGGCGACTTCGCTCATCGGCGCAAGGAGCGGTAGTCCGCCCCGTGCATCTGTCACCGTCTCGTAGGCAATCGCGGTGCAGCCAGAGGAGATGAGCCCCCGCGTTTGTTCGGGATCAGGGGCGAGGTGTAGGTAAGTGAACAGTATCTGCCCTTCGCGCAGCCGGGCCCACTCGGACGGTTGCGGTTCCTTGACCTTGACGATCATGTCAGCGGCAAAGACCTCCTCGGCGATGTCCACGACCATCGCGCCGGCTCGGCGGTAATCCTCGTCCGTCGCGCCGATCGCGGCGCCGGCGCCACGCTCAACCAGTATGGAGTGGCCCATGGCAACGTATTCCCGCACGGCGCCCGGCGTCAGCCCGACGCGATACTCCTGCTCCTTCACCTCTTTGGGCACACCGATCTTCATTGCTGCATATCCTGCTTCTGTGTTGCTGACGTTGAGGCGTGCGCGGCATGTGTGACCTGCATCACACCCCTGGAGGCGGATTTGCAATCAGTTAGGGCCAGCCGTCTTCCGGTCGCCAGGAAATGTCAAGTTGTTCACCTGCAACGAGCGGGCGGGACCCCGACACGTTCGACAGCTTTGCAACGACGGCGGCGGTGTTGCATGGACCGGGAGGATGGGCGCAATAGCGCCAACCCACTCTGCATTCAGGCGATGCGGACGGAGATTGGGCGTCCAATGTCCAGTATGCGGTTCAGGACATGGACGGCGACGTCCACCTCGGTTGCCCGACGCGGGTCCGTGCGCGAGCGCAGCCCGTCGCCGATCACCTGCTTGAACCTGCCGATGGTCGCCTCAACCCGGGCCCGCTTCGTATACCCGGACGCTTTCTGCCAGGCGGCTCGGCCGTGCTCGGCGATGAACTGTAGGTGGCGGTCCCGTTGCGTGGGCGCGGTCTCGGCCGCCTCGCTCGGCACGGCCGTGGAACGAGGTGGCACAATGATGGCTGCTGCAGGATAGCGCTCGGCGACCGCGGCGGACACGCTGTCCTGGTCGTAGGCGCCGTCGGCGGTGAACGACGCCACGGATGCGGCCACTTGGTCCAGCAAGGGACCCACTTGGGAGCCGTCGTCGACCTCTTTCCTGGTCAATGCGGCCGCGACGATCTGCCCGGTGTCAGTGTCCATGCCGATGCGCAGCGTCCGCCAGGACCGGCGCGTTTTGGTGCCGTGTTTCTCGATCAGCCACTCGCCCGCGCCGCACGGCTTGAGGCCCGTGCTGTCCACCAGCAGATGCATGGGCGCGCCGTCACGGCGTGGTCGTGGCACTTGCAACGTCCCGGCCCGGCGGCTGAGCGTCGTGTGGTCGGGAACCGCCAGAGTGAGCCCGAGCAGGTGGATGATGGAGCCGATCAGGCCTTCGGTCTGGCGCAGGGCGAGGCGGAACACGGCCCGCAGTGTCAGCGCCGTCAAGATCGCCAGGGGCGAGTACCAGGACTGCCCGCCCGCGGTCGTGCGTGGCTCAGCTCTCCATGAAGCGACCGCCCCCTCGGTGAACCAAACCGTCAAACTGCCGCGCTGGCGCAAAGCGGTGTCATACGCCGCTGAGTTCATGACCTTGCGCTTCTGCTTGGGAATGTGGTGACGGCGACCAGCATTTAGCTTGAACGGCAAAGTAGGCATCCAGAGATCGGTGACGAGCAAGCCTCCTACATCTGCCTCGCCTGCAGCGCCACCGGCCCGGTCCATGCAACAGCGTCTCACGTGCACGAAGCCGCTCATCAGCCCGGCGACCAACCCCACCAGCACGGCGGCGGGAAACGCCGCGTATCCCAGCGTCGGCAAAGCCTCCGCCACCAGCACGCTCGCGAACGATGCAACCGACTGCACTGACAGGTCAATGCCGCCGAGCATGATGACGAACGTCATGCCGGCCGCCATGGCCTGATGTGGTGGCTCTGTGCCGACCTTGAGGCTTATCGCCTCGACCCAATGCCGCGCCACTGCGGCGAATTGCGGACACGCTTTGATCGCATCCTTGAGCGCACGACCGGCTTCGCCACGCTGGATCGTCTGCTCAAGCGGCTGCACGCCAATAAGGCTGAATTGCTGAGGGTGCTCGATCATCCGGAGATACCGCCTCTCTCAGACCTCATCCGCCGTCGCGCTCAGCCCGCCTGAACCGGCCGTCGTCCCGGGGTTTTGCCCCGGTTACACGTTTACCCTATCGCGGCCTGTCCCGCAGGCTGCAACAGAACCCGATGGACTACACCACCAGCCGCCGGTTCGATCATGATCCGGCGTTTGCCTAGGCAGCCTATCCGATGCTCGACCCGGTGCGTCGGCTCGCTGGCTCGCCGGCAGATTCCGATGAGGCAAGGTTCCTGTCCACCGCCGCAACCCGCGCCTGCAACCGGCTAGGCTTTGCGCTAGATCAGGCCACGGACGCGCTGGCCTCCGCCGTCAGCGTACCACCTCCGTAACGCCATCGACCCGAAGCCGCTCCACGGTCCGCCAGTCCCAGGCGATGCCGAGACCCGGCTCGTCGGATGGGACCGCGTAGCCGTCGCGCACGGTCATGCCGCTTTGCGTAACGGTGTCGAGTTGCGGGATGTATTCGACCCAGCGGCCGTTCGGCACGGCGCAAACCAGCGCGACATGCAGCTCCATCAGGAAGTGCGGGCACACCGGCACGTTGAAAGCCTCGGCCAAGTGAGCAACCTTCAGCCACGGCGTGATGCCGCCGATCCGCGCCACATCGACCTGCACGACGTTGCAGGCGTCGCGCTGAACTCGACTTTCCGCGATTTAGGCGGCGTAGCAGAGGGTGTCCGTGAGCCTTTGCAGGAGGGCGGCGGAGATTTCGACGGTCTCCGTGTTTGAACGGGACATGGATAAACCCGGCGGGCACCACAGGGCACGTCGGACCGCGGCGATGGCGTCGCTGAAGGTCGGAGTGGGCTTGTCATACCAAGCGGCGGTTCGCGGGCGGACGGCGCTGGCCGGGGTGCGGGCGAGTTCGTCGGCCCATACCGTGACCAAGGAGAACAACCCGAGCAGCGCGGGGGTCGTGCGCAGGATGGCGAGGTCGGACCACTGCCGCTGCGTCTCCACGCCAAGGTGGGCACGGGTCTCTTGGAACGTCGTTTCCATCTGCCAGCGCAAGACGAACCAGCCAAGGATGCGCCCCGGCTCTGCCGCGAGGTCGGTGCTGAGAAATGCCTGCGGCTCGCTCTCGCCGGAGGGATTGCGTACCAGCACCCAGCGGATCGGCGCCGGTGGCAGGCCGGAGTGATACCAAACCGCGGTGTCGGACGCGACCTCGAGTTCGCGCGACCGGCCGCCATACCATTCCGCCACTGTGACCCGTGACCAGATGGTGTCCGGATCAGCCAGCATCGCCTTGAACCCAGGCAAGCGCGCTCCCTTCAGCCGCGGGCGGCCCACTTGTCCCGGTTGGCGCGGTGGCGCTGGTGCGAACAGGCTGGCGTCGATCCGCAGCCGGGTCACCAGGCAGGCGTGGCGGCGGAGCGCTGCGATCAGGCTGACTCCGGAGAAGCCGGCGTCGGCCACCACGATAAGGCGGCGGTCCGGCAGCCAGCGCCTCGCCTGCAGGACGGCCTGGCGAGCCCAATCGACCACCGTCTTGTGCCGCCGGCCCCGTTCGCCGCTCCAGCGCTCGGAGGGGGCGAGAATAGTCAGGAACGGCAGCGCCCAGCGCCGGTCGGCCCAGGGGATTGGCACCATGACCATGAGCGACAGCCAGCGCAGGCCGCTGGCCCGGACGAAGTGCCCGCGCGACGAGCGCACCGGGTCGCGGTAGAGCCCGCGCGCCTTGATCTTGAGGCCCCAGCGGCGCTCGATCGTGTCGTCGACACCAATCACCACCTCACCTGCGGGCAGGAAGGCGGCGAGCACCTGCCTCAAGAGCACGCGCGCCACGGCACGCCCGTCCCAGCGCGCTCTGCTCAGCACCTCGTGGTAGCGCGCAAAACCCGGGCTCAATCCCAGGCCCATGACCCGCAACGCCTGGGTCACGGTCCGCTTGCCCGGCGCGAGCACGGCGCCTGCGACCAGCACGAGGACGCGGGACCAGATCGGCGCCGAAAAGCAGCCGCGGAAGACGGACATCCAGCCTGCGAGCACAGGCGGCGTTAAGTTCGAAACGCTGCTGCCAGCGCCGGAGGGGATGGAAGCTGTCGGCATCGCTTGCCAACGCGGCTCCCATGCTCACCAGCAGCACAAAACCACCATGGACTGTCTGCCGAACCCTCAAAATGCGGAAAGTCGAGCTGAAGGTACTCGCGGAAATGGCTGAGGCTGTATATCGACTCGCCAACCGCGACCGGCAGCCTGGTCTGCGCCGACAGCCGGACATGGCCGCCCAGGTCCTCCGCCGGCAACGGCTCCTCAAACCACGCGAGATCGAGGGGCTCGTAGAGGCGCGCGCGGCGGGTCGCCTCGTCCACCTGGAACGCCTGGTTGGCATCGACCATGATCTCGAAGCCGGCTCCGACCGCCTCGCGCACCGCCGACAGCCGCGCCACGTCCTCGTGCGGCTTGCGTCCGACCTTCAGCTTGCAGCCGCCGAAGCCCGCCGCCTTGGCGCGCAACGCGTCCTCGACCAGCGCCGCCGATTCGAGATGCAGCCAACCGCCCTCGGTGGTGTAGAGCGGCGCCGACAACTGTGCGCCGCCGGCCGCCATGTGCAGCGGCTTGCCGGCACGGCGGCATCGCAGATCCCACAGCGCGGTATCGACGCAGGCCAGCGCCAGGGCGGTGATCGCGCCGACCGCGGTGGCGTGCGTGGCATAGAACAGGTCGCGCCAGATCTGTTCCACCATGTCGGGATTGCGGCCGATCAGGCGCGGCGCCAGATGGTGCCGCAGCAACGCGATCACGCTGCGCCCGCCGGTGCCGATCGTGTAGCTGTAGCCGACCCCCTCCGCGCCATCGTCGGTGCGGATACGCAGCATCGGCGTCTCCTGTGAGACGAACGACTGGATCGCATCCACCCGCCGCACCTTCGGCACGAGGTCCAGCATGAAGATGTCCACCTGCTCGATCCGAGCCATCGGGCTGCGCTCCTGCTAAGACTGGTTGGCGACGGCGTTGGCGCTGCTCTGCGTCAGATGCGCCTCCAGCGCGCGAATCACCGTAGCCGGGTCGTGCGCGCGCAGACCGGCAAGGATCGCCGCATGGTCGCGTTCGGACCGCGCAACCTGCCCGGCGTCGTAGGCGCGCAAGGAATAAGCGCGAACCAATTGCGTCTGCCGCAGCAACCGCTGGTGCCACTCCGCAATGAGTGCGTTGCCATCAAGTGCGACAAACAACGTGTGTAGGTCATGGTCGTGCCGTCGGGCCCGGCGCAAATCCTGGGCGGTTCGCTTGTTGCTGCGTTCAGCATACTGGGCGGCGCAGGCGGAGATACGCGACAGCATCGCCTCATCCACCTGCCCGGTGGCAAAGCCGACCGAGATCGCCCGCTGCTCGATCATCAGCCGGGCCTCGTAGAGTTCGGCGATGTCGCGCGGGCTGAAGCGGCGCACGATCGAACCGCGCCGCGCCATCGATACGATCAGCCCGTCGCGCTCCAGCATCAGCAGCGCCTCCTTCACCGGAGTCGGGCTGATCGACAGTTCCTGGCCCAGTTCCTCCGGCATCAGCCGTTGTCCGGGCGGCAGTTCGCCGCGCACGATGCGGTCGCGCAACCGGCGATAGGCCAACTCGGCGAGAGTCGAAGTCTGCAAGGTAGCCATTCCGCGAGAATGGAAAATTTTCCATCTCCGCGCAATGGCGCTGGTTGCCATCGCGGCACGACTGCGCGATGCTTCGCCAAAGCGCGGCCGACACGCGCGCCAGGGAAGGATTAGAGCCATGAAGCGCCTATTGCTCGTGGGCTGCGCCGCCGCCGGAATGATCTCCTCCGCCTTTGCCGATCCAGCCTCGACCGAGGTGGCGTTGATTCCCGGTGGTCCGCATCCCTATTTCGCCGCCTGGGCGCAGGCCGGCGCAGATGCCAAACGGGACTTCCACCTTGAGGCCGCAGACTACAAGGTGCCGCCAAGCTGGACGCTGTCGCAGCAGAACGACCTCATCAGCAGCCTCGCGTCGCAGGGCTACAACGCGTTCCTTATCTTCCCCGGCGATCCGGTCGGCACCCGTCCCACGGTGGCGGAGCTGGCCGATAATAGTATCCCGTCGGTGGCCCTGGCGGGCTGCCTACAGGACCCGTCGAAGGCGCTGTTCTGCCTGAGCACCGACACCGGCAACTCCGCCTACATCGGCACCAAGGCGCTTATCAAGTCGATGGGCGGCAAAGGGCGAATCGCCCACTTCACCGGCTTTCTGGTTGATCCCAATACCAAGGTTCGCATGGACAATGTGGCCAAGGCGGTGGCCGAGACGCACGGCGCGGTGACGCTGATCCAGACCATCGCCGACATCGATGCGCCGGAGCCAGCCCAGGACAAGATCAATGCTTTCCTGGCGACCCAGGGCAGCCAGGTGGACGGCATCGTCACCACGGCCTGGATCCCGGCCGTGGTGACCGCAACGGCGCTGCGCAAGATTGGCGACAAGCGTATCCACATGATCGGCATCGACCATGACCCGGTGGTGCTGGCGGCGGTGAAGGACGGCTTCGCCGACGGCACCATGCTGCAGAACCCCTATGGGCAGGGCTACATCGGGAGCTACGTGATGAGCCGGCTAGCGTCGGGCTGCAAGGTGAACGACGCCGCGCCATGGGGGCACACCGCGCAGACCACCCGCTTCATCGACAGCGGAACTGCGCTCGCGGGTCCCGCCGAGGTCGATCACTACCTCGATACGATGCGCGGCATCACCAAAGCGCTGCTGACCGACTTCGACAAGAAATACCTGACCTGCCCGTGATCCTTTCGCGTTCGATGTGTCACGGATGGCGCGCGTGACCTTCCCGACCGCAGCCTCGGGGTTCGTGCGCGACGCGGTGCCGAATAGCCGATCGCTGTCCAACCGCATGCTGCTGTCGGTCGAGTTCGGCCTGCTTGTACTGCTCCTGCTGTTCTGCGTCGGCTTCGGCCTGCTCACGCAGGGCTTCACGTCGCCGTTCAACCTGTTCGCGCTGTCGCGTACTGGGGCGGTGAACATGCTGATCGGCCTGTCGATGATGACGGTGATCGTCACCGGCGGCCTCGACCTATCGATCGGCGCCATGGGCGTCGCCGGGAGCATGATGGCGGGTTGGCTGATGCAGGTGCAGCATGTGCCGCTGGCAGCCGGGATCGTCGGCGCGCTGGTCACCGGCACGCTGCTCGGCCTGATCAACGGCCAGCTTATCGTGCGCAGCGGGATGCACAGCTTCGTGGTCACGCTGGCCACCATGAGCATCTTCTTCGGCGCCATGATCGTGCTGACGCGCGCGCAACCGTTCAACGAGCTTCCGGATACATTTAACGGCTTTGCCCGCATCCACTACTGGCGCGTGGTTTCGCCGATGCTGGCGGTGAGCCTCGGGGCCGCCGCGCTGCTGCACCTCCTCTACCGTTTCACCGCCACCGGACGCGACATGCTGGCGGCGGGAGCCAGCCCGCGCGCGGCGCTGCTGTCCGGCGTCGACGTGCCGCGCGCCATCACGCTGTGCCACGGCCTTGCCGGAGCGTTGGCCGCGGTAGCCGGCGTCATGCTGTCGATGCGCAACGGCGCCACCATTCCCTCGATGGCGGGCAACCTTGGGCAGGACTGGCTGTTGCCGGCATTCCTCGGGCCGGTCCTGGGCGGCGCGCTGTTGGCCGGCGGCCGGGTGTCGGTGCCCGGCGTGGTGCTCGGGTCACTGCTGGTGACGCTGCTCAACAGCGGGTTGTTGCTGCTGCATGTCGGCGAGTTCTGGGTGCAGTTCTTCCTGGGCGTACTGCTGCTCGGGGCCGTGCTGATCGACAAGGGACGCCAGCAGGTCATGCTGGGCTTACGCTGACGATGCGCCGGCTGCTCAATTCCGACTGGTTAGGGCTTGCCGTGCTCGTGGTTGCGACAGTCGCCGGGCTGACCATCGCCCGGCCGGACTTCATGTCGTCGTTCAACATCTTCGTGCTGCTCGACACGCTTGCCCTGTCTACGCTGATCGCGCTGTCGCAGATGGTGGTGATCGCGCTCGGTCAGATGAACCTGTCGGTGGGGGCGATCGGCGGCTTGGTAGCGGTGAGCTTTGCTGGCGCGATGCAGGTCTGGGGATTGCCGCCGCTGCTCGCCGTCCCGGCCGGGCTGTTGCTGGGCGGCGTGTGCGGCCTGTTCAACGGCGTGATGACGGCAAGGGCCGGGTTGTCGGCCTTCATCGTGACGCTGGCCACCATGGCGGCGTTCAAGGGCATTAACCTGGGGATCACCGAGGCGCAGCCGTTTTACGGCATCCCGCAGGTGGTGAAGGCGGCAGGCAACGCGGCGGTCGGGCCGGTTCCGCTGCTGCTGCTACCGGCTGCGGTCGCGGCGGTCGCGGTCGGCTGGATGCTGGCGCGGCTGCCGATCGGCCGGCAAATCCTGGCGGTGGGCGGCAACCTGCACGCGGCGGAGTTGTCGGGCATCTCCGTATCGCGCGCCATCGTCGTGACGCACGTGCTCTCCGGCGTGCTGGCGGCGGCGGCCGGCATGATGGCGGTGGCACGGCTGCAACTCGGCCAGCCCACTATCGGCGACGACTGGCTGATCCCCTCGTTCGCCGCCCCGGTCATCGGCGGCACGCTGCTGAGCGGTGGCCATGCCAGCGTGTCGGGGACCATCGCCGGCGTGGCCCTGGTGACGCTGATCTCGCAGGGGCTGGTGCTGTTCCGCGTCGATCCGTACTACGTGCAGCTGCTGCTCGGACTGTTGATCCTCGTGGCGGTCGGTCTGGCGCGGATGCGTTCGGCCCAGGTCGCGTAGATGGCCGCCACCCTACACCTGACCGGCATCGAGAAGTCGTTTCCCGGCGTCAAGGCGCTGCGCGGTGTCTCGGTGCGGCTGGAGCCAGGCAGCATTCACGCGCTATTGGGTGAGAACGGCGCCGGCAAGTCGACGCTCATCAAGGTCATCACCGGGGTTCACGCGCCGGATGCCGGCAGCGTCGTCGTCGATGGCCGCAACACGCGCTTCGCCAGCCCGACCGAGGCGATCGCCGCCGGCATCGGCGTCGTCCACCAGGAACGCAACCTCATCCCGCGCTTTTCGGTCGGCGAGAACCTGCTGCTCGACCGCGTGGCGACCGGGGCGGTCAAGCCGGTCGACTATCCGGCGCTGCATGCCGAGGCGGCGAAGTGGCTGCGTCTGCTGGACCTCGACATCGACCCGCGGCTGCCGGTGTCGCGGCTCAACGTGGCGACCATGCAGATGGTCGAGATCGCCCGCGCGCTGTCGCTGCAGTCGCGCGTGCTGCTGCTCGACGAGCCCACGGCGTCGCTGACGCGCCACGAGACCGACGCGCTGCTGCATGTCCTGCGCCGGCTGCGCGACCAGGGCGTCGCAATCGCCTTCGTCAGCCACAAGCTGGAGGAGGTGCAGGCGCTTTGCGATACCGTCACGGTACTGCGCGACGGCCAGAACGCCTGTGACGCGCTGCCGCTGGCGGGGATGCGGCGCGAGGATCTGGTGCGGCTGATGATCGGACGCGCCGAGCAAATCTTCGAACTCGGTCCGATCGCGGCACCCGGCGCGGCGGCGCTGGAATTGCGCGGGGTGGCGACGCAGGCGGGCCACCGCGACATCGACCTCACGCTGCGCGATGGCGAGGTGCTGGGCCTATACGGGCTAGTGGGCGCCGGGCGCAGCGAGCTGGCGCGTGCGGTGATCGGGCTCGACCGGATCACCGCCGGCGAGATGCGGGTGCGTGGCAAGGCCGCGCGCATCGCGTCGGTCGGCGAGGCGCTGCACCGCTTCGGCATCGGCTACGTCAGCGAGGACCGCAAGCAGGAGGGCGTAATCCTGCTGCACGGCGTGCTCGCCAACGCCGGGATCACGATCTGGCGTCGGCTGCGCGGCTGGATGGGCTGGCTCGGCGACGCCCGCGTGGCCCGCGCGGTGCTGCCGGTGCTGCGCCAGTTGGAGGTGCGCATGGCCTCGCTGGATGCGCCGGTGGCCAATTTGTCGGGCGGGAACCAGCAGAAGGTCAGCTTGGCCAAATGGCTCGCCGCCGGCACCAGGATTTTGATCGTCGACGAGCCGACGGTGGGCATCGACGTGAAGACCAAGGCTTACTTCCACGGCCTGATCCGCGATCTCGCGCGGGATGGTGCGGCGGTGATCGTGATCTCCTCTGATATGCCGGAGCTGATCACGCTGTCCGACCGGATCGTCGTCATGCACGATTATCGCCTTGCCGGCGAGATCGCCAACACGCGTGACTATAATAGCATGTCCGAGGCAATCATGCAGAAAATCCACAGCAGTTGACAATGAGCCTGTCAGCCTGAAGCGCCATGCGTGGGCGTTGGTGCGTAATTCGAAGCTTGTAGGCTTTGGCTGCGCGAGTAGCGGACGTATAGGGCTGCTCCCTCGTTCTCCCGATGACTGATGCCCTACAAGGCCAATGAGGAGCGCCGCCATAAGATCCGACGCGGCGCTACAAGGTTGCCAACTGGCCGGAGTATGACAAGGCGCTCCAACAGCGCGGCAGCCTGACGGTCTGGGTGACGCCCGAGGCGCTGGCGGCCTGGCATCCGCCCCACACGGGCCAGCGCGGTCGCCCGCGCGAGGGACCGTCGCAAGATTTGGGGTGCGACGGTCAGCTGGCTATTTTCGCGTTTGTTCTCTGGCCGAGGGTGGACGCGTGGCTTGGATGTTGAGGTTGGTGAAGATCGGGGCTGAGGGCGAGGGGCCGTGCACCGACGTCATGGAGATCAACCGGCCCGGTGATCTCCATGACATCGCCAATTTGGGTCTGACCCTGGCTGAAGCAAAGCTGCTGCTGGCGGACGTTCAACGGGAGATCGTCGCCGCGCAGGCCAGGGAACATGCCGTTCGGCGGCCGGAATGCCCGCGCTGTGACGGTGTTTGCCATGTGAAAGACTACCGGGACCATGCGGTGTCGACGCTCTTCGGCCAGGTGACGGTGCGGCTTCCCCGCTTTCGTTGTGCCACGTGCGGCGGGAACGAGGCTGGCGTTGGCTGGCCATCGCATTGCCGGTCGACACCGGAGCTGGACCGGCTTCAGGCGCATCTCTCGGCCCTGATGACTTACAGGACGGCCGCGGATGTGCTGGAGCAGATGTTGCCGGTCGGCGCGGGAACGCATCATGAGACCTTGCGCCGCCATACCCTGAAGGTCGGCGAGGCTCTTGGCGAATGCGCCATGATCCGGCCGGAAACAGCGGCGTCGGCGATCGTGGTGACCTTGGATTCGACCTTCATCCGCAGCTGCGCGGACGGCGAGCGGCATCTGGAGGTGCGGGTCGGCAATGTCGAAACGCCGATCAACACTCGCCAGGTTTTCGGTGCCGTTGCCAAATCCTCCACTTCCATCGCCGAGCTGATTGGCCGCAAGCTCGATGCCGTCGGCCGGACCAAAGACACGGCGCTGACCGCCTTCACCGACGGCTGTCCCGGGCTCCGGCGTATTCTGGCCGACGCCGGCGTCGCGACGCGGCCGATGCTCGACTGGTTTCACGTCGCCATGCGGCTGCAGCACCTGAAGCAGATCGCCAGCGCATTGCCAGTTAACGACCCGCCGCGAGCGGTGGCGAAGGCGGTGATCGTGGCCGAAGCCGAGCGGCTGCACTGGCGCATTTGGAATGGCAAGGCCCGGGATGCCAAAATCAGCATCGATCGCATCCGCGCGGTCATGCATCATTTCCAGGGCGAGCCGGATGGGCGCAAGTCCATCGCGCCAGCGCGAAAGTTGTGGGCCGCCTTGCACGCGCTGGATCGCTACTTGACCGGCCAGAGCGCCTGGCTGGTCAACTACGCCGAGCGGCACCGCGCGGGCTTGCGTGTGGGAACCGCGATCACCGAAGGGACGGCCAACTTCCTGGTGAACCGCCGGATGAACAAATCACAGCAGATGCGCTGGTCGCGACGCGGCGCCGATCTGCTGCTGCAGGTCCGTTGTGCCGTCTATAATGGCACGCTCGGTTCCGGTTTCGGACAGAAATTCCAACCAGCCAACGATCCCTGCCCGCTAATGGCGGTAGCCGCCTGACCCCCAATCTTGCGACAGTCCCGGATAGCGTTGCCAGTTCTGGGGTCCGGCACATCATCAAAGCACGCTCCAAACCAGCCCATCCGACCTCTCCACACATCGAAAAGCCGAACCAGGATTAATCCCGCGCCAAGCCGCAAGTAGCCGGGCTGTTCCTAATGCGATTCCCCTGCCCTACCTCGCCTTGATAGGTCACCCGGCGTAAGCTCCGCCTTTCCATGCGCTTAGCTTAACCTTTGCATTCAGATAACCTAGCAGCCTGTCGGACTTAACACGACGCGGAAGCGTCCGGTAGAACCGGGGGACATTGGTCCACTTTGCGCCCTGGATATGCCGCTCATGAGCAACTTCCGCCCGATCGACCGT